>WNGI01000645.1_pt1 | contig 26829 bp, 23 predicted proteins | sample 5400621 | NCBI WGS metagenome assembly WNGI01 (sample SAMN13153374, study PRJNA577476) | soil metagenome | isolation source: 20 cm soil or saprolite under Garry oak tree replicate 1 | place: USA:California | collected 2016-06-15 | reverse complement strand
TCGCCGCGCGTCGCGATGTCGCCTCGCCGGCAGTCGATCCCTTCGGGAACGTTCGCCGGATTCCCGGCGTACGTGAACTTGTCCAGGACGACCACGTCCTCGCCGGCCGCGAGCATCCGCTTGACGAAGTGCGAGCCGATGAACCCCGCACCACCGGTGACGAGTAGGCGCACGGCGTCACCGTATAGACTCCGTCCGTCAGTGAGGCAATGGAGCCTCGGGCGCCTCGTCTGCGCCTGAGGCTTTTCGCGTTTCGAGGGAGGATTTCATGGCGCAGGTCGAGACACGCAACAGGGCGACGTCGAGCGAGGATTCGCGCAAACGGGTGCACGGCCGGATCGAGAAGGAGGGGATCGAATTCGTCCTGCTCTGGTTCACGGACATCGAGGGCCACCTGAAGAGCTTCGCGGTGACGCCGAGCGAGATCGAGGCGGCGCTCGACGACGGCATGGGCTTCGACGGCTCGTCGATCACCGGGTTCAATGCGATCGAAGAATCGGACATGGTTGCGATCCCGGACCCGGAGACCTTCCAGTTGATGCCGTGGAAGGAAGGCGAGACGAGGGTCGCGCGGATGATCTGCGACATCGTCACGCCTGATGGGAATCCCTACGAAGGGGATCCACGCTACGTGCTGCGTCGCGCGCTCGAACGCATGGCGGCGCTCGGATTCGACACCTTCAACGTCGGTCCGGAGCTCGAGTACTTCCTGTTCCGCGACGACAAGGGCACCGAGACGCTCGACGAGGGCGGCTACTTCGCCATGACGACCCTGGATGCGGCGAGCGAGCTCCGCCAGGAGACCGTTCGTGCGCTCGAGGGCATGGGCATCCCGATCGAGTACGTGCACCACGAGGTCGGGCCCTCGCAGCACGAGATCGACATGCGGTTCTCGGACGCGCTCGCGATGGCCGACCATACGGTCACCTACCGGCTGATCGTGAAGGAGATCGCCAAGAAGTCCGGCTATCACGCGACCTTCATGCCGAAGCCGATCTTCGGCGAGAACGGCTCAGGGATGCACACGCACCAGTCGTTGTTCAAGGACGGGCGCAACGCGTTCTTCGACGGCGACGACGAGTGGAACCTCTCCGCCGCCGGGAAGGCGTTCATCGCGGGCCAGCTGAGGCACGCGAGAGAGATCAGCGCCGTGTTCGCGCAGTGGGTGAACTCGTACAAGCGGCTCGTGCCGGGCTACGAGGCGCCAGTGTACGTCGCCTGGTCGCGGCGCAACCGCTCGGCACTGATCCGAATCCCGCTCTACAAGCCCGGCGCCGAGCAGGCGACACGGGCGGAGATCCGTTGCCCCGACCCCGCGTGCAACCCATACCTGACGTTCGCCGCCTTGCTCCATGCCGGCCTGGAGGGGATCGAGCAGGGGTACGAGCTACCCGAGCCGATGGAGACGAACCTCTATCACCTGACCGCCGAACAGCGAAAGGAGCGCGGGATCGTCTCGCTCCCGGAGACGCTCGGCGAGGCCGTCGACGCACTGGCAGGGTCGGAGCTCGTTCGCAAGGCGCTCGGCCCGCACATCTTCGACCGCTACGTGGAGCTGAAGCGGGCCGAATGGGATGAGTACCGGGTCCAGCTCACCGAATGGGAGCTCAAGAAGTACTTGTCGGTGCTCTAGACGTGGGGGAACCGAGGGTTCCCTTGGGAAGTCGTCGACGGGCGCACCTGACTTGTCCGCCGGCTGAAAAAAGAGGATGATTGAGGCCGGTCTCGTGAGCTTCTGCGGCCTACGAGATCCAACTGACGGCCGACTGCGAGCTGCTGCTTCATAGCGCAGCTCGTGGTCGTTCTCGGGGCGGTTAGAGGAAGCGGCGGATGGTCTCGCGGGCTACGCGGAGGCCGACGACCTGGCTGGTGGGATCGACGTCGGCGATCGTGTCGGCCGGGACCAGGCGGCGGTGGCGCGAGAAGAAGCCGGCGCGCACCGAAAGGGCATCGGGCACGTCGGGGAGTGTTCCGTACATCGGACACTCGACCTTGCCGACCACTCGGCCGCGGTTGTCGGCCACCAGGAAACCGGCCGTGTCCACGAGATTCAGAGGGAGTGCGGACATGGTCCGAACCTATTCCTCGTCTGCAAGGAAATTCCCCTGCGCCCAGTAAGGGTTGTGTAAATGGGTCAGCCGCCAGGTTTCGCCGACATGGCCCACCAGGCCACCGCCAGGGCCGCGAGATAGACCGGCGCCAGGATCGCCACAGCCACCGAGGCGCGTCCGACCCCGCCGCGGCGCGCGCTGGCCCAGGCGAGCACGCCGAGGGCGATCAGGATGATCAGGCCCGGCTCCGAGACGACAAAACCGACGTCGACCCAGCCGGGAGTCTTGTCCGGAAACTCCTTGTCTGCGATCAGCTGGGCGCCGACGCGCATGACGATCCAGGACGGCAGCACCACGAAGATCAGCGTTCGAAAGGCAACCCGCGACAGCAGCGCCGCGTTTTCGCTGCGCCTTCGCGCCGACACGGCCAGCACGGTCACCGCCCCGATTGACCCGGCGAGAACGATGGCGCCCAGGACGTGCAGGAAGAGTGGGAAGTTCCAGCTGTCGGGGCGGACGAGTGCGAGCATCAGGCGCCCGGCTTCCAGATCATCAGGGCGAGGATCGCAACGATGACGACTCCGCTCCCCCAGCTCAGGGCGAGCGAGACGGGATCGCGCAGCCGGGACGACAGCTCCCGGCTCGGGGCGTCGCCCTCCGCGGCTAGACGTTCGGCGAGCTCTCGCGTCTGCTTCTCGCGTCCCGCTCCGATACCGCCGAGGGCGTTGGCCAGGACCCACAGGACGAGTGCCAGGACGATCCAGGTCTCACCCCAGCCGTAGCCGACCTGGTGCACGAGCCAGAGCCCGAAGCCGAGCGTGAGCACCATCCCGGCCCCGATCGCGATCGCGGCCACCCGCGCCAGCCGGAACAGCACGGCGATCTCGCTGGGACGCTCTCGCCGCAGCGCCGCGAAGTTGAAGACTCCGGCCATCACCGCGCCGCCGAGGACGAGGAACGCCCCGGTGACGTGGAGGAACAGCAGCCAGTCATACGTGTCCACGGCGACTAGCCTAGGTACCCCAGTGGACGTACGAGCTCGCCATCTGCGCCTTCTCACCGAGACGATCGCCGCGGTGAACTCGACGCTCGACCTCGAAGAGGTCCTCGAGCTCGTCGCGAGCAAGGTCGCCGACGCCCTCCAGACCGAGGCCTGCTTCGTCTACCTCTACGACGAGCGGACGAACGAGCTCATTCTCCGCGCCACGCACGGAACGAGCGTCGAGGAGATGACGAAGCGCCCTCGCATGCGGCCAGGCGAGGGGATCACCGGAACCGCCGCGGCCGACCGGGCGCCGGTGATGATCCCGTCGCAGGCACATCTCGATCCGCGCTTCAAGCAGTTCGCGAACCTGTCGGAAGACGATTACGAATCGATCCTCGCGGTACCCATTCTTGCCCGCGACAAGCTCGCCGGTGCGCTGAACGTGCGCACGCTCGCGCCGCGCGAGTTCACGCAGGACGAGATCGAGTTGCTCGTCGCGATCGCGGATCAGGTCGCGCAGACGATTCAGCACGCGCAGCTCTACGCACAGGCGCAGAGCCGGGTCGCCGAGCTCGAGGCCCTGGCAAAAATCTCGGAGGCGGTGTCCGAGTCGCTCTACCTCGAGGAGTCGCTCGAGGCGATCGTGAAGACGACGATGGAGGCCGTCGGCGCGACCGGCGCGGCGCTAGTCCTCGAGGACGGCAACATCGCCTGGCCTGAAGGGCGCGCCGGGATACACAATGTCAGGCTTCCTCTGCGCTGGAAGCGGCGGCAGATCGGCGAGCTCGTCTGCGATCGCGATACGCCGTTCACGGACGAGGAACGAGCGTTGCTCGTGTCGATCGCGCACCACGCAGCGGTCGCGCTCGAGCATGGGCGCGCCGTCATGCGCGGCGTCCTCGCGCAAGAGATTCACCACCGCGTCAAGAACAACCTGCAGACGGTCGCGTCGCTTCTGCGCCTCCAGGCCCGCGCCACGGACACGGACCCGCGCAAGGCGCTCGAGGATTCGGTCCACCGCATCCTTGCGATCGCGGCCGTCCACGAGGTCCTGACGGAACAGCGCGAGGAGGTCGTGGAACTACGCGAGCTCCTCGAACGGCTGCGCGCGATGCTCGTGCAGGGCCTCGCCGGCGGCAAGGAGGTTGAAGCCGACCTCGAGTCCGTGTCGATCGCAGGGAACAGAGCGACCGCGCTCGCGTTGGTCTTCAGCGAGCTGCTGCAAAACGCCCTGGAACACGGCGGCAACAGCGTCCAGATCGAGCTGGCCCAGCGAAACGGCGAAGTCGTGCTGTCGATCGCGGACGACGGCTCGGGAATCGAAGCCGAAGCGGGAACGGGCCTATCGATCGTGCAGGCACTGGTGCGAGACGAACTGCAGGGCCGCCTCAACCTTCACAGCGAAAAAGGGACGAGGGCCGAGGTGGTTTTTCCAGCCTGACCCAGGGCAACACGAAGGCCGGAGGCTAAGCAACGCGAAACGGCTTAGCCGCAGGCGAACTGATGCGCGCGCGGACGCTTCAGCGCCCGTGCGCGCACGGAAGGGAACAATCGCCAAGCACCAACACCAAAGGAGTGCGCGGGCTCGCCCGCGCACGTTTCGCGCGAAGCGCCGTACTCAATCACCGGTGAAAGCGCAGCTTTCGCCGGTTTAGCGAACGCCGCCGTCGCCGCCGGCTGGGCGTGACCACCAGGCGCCGTCGCTGCCGGACATGGCGCCCTGGAGCTGGTCGACGTAGCTGGCGAGGTCTCGCTCACGACGGTCGAGGGTCTGCTCGAGGTCTTCGAGCTCGGTGCGCCAGCGCTCGATCCGGTCTTCGCGGAACTGGACGTCCGCCTCGAACTCGGCTTCCCGCTGTTCCAGGTCGCCCTCGAGGCGTTTGAGCTCGGTGACCCGGGCGTCGGCCGCGTAATCGGAAATTGGCTGCAAACGTTGCGGGGCGGAAACCGGGTTCTGCCCGATGGCACTTGCGCCACCGAGGAGAGGCGCCAGGGAGGCAGCCTGCTCCGCCGAGATTTCAATACGGAGCACGAGAGGGTTGGGGATGCTGAATTCCTGGTCAGACATGAGGAGCCGCACCACCTGAATCGCCAGGGGAGAGGCGCGGCACTATCCCTCGGCTGAGCGGTTTCCGCCAAACTCACCCACCACAGGTGAGGATTCTGGTCGCGGAGGACGAGACGATCATCAGGCTCGACCTCCGGGCCCTGCTGGAGCACGCCGGTTTCGAAGTGTGCGCGGAGGCCCGGGACGGTGAGGAAGCCGTTGCCCTCGCTCGCTCGGAGCGGCCGGATCTGGCCCTTCTCGACGTCAAGATGCCGAAGCTCGACGGGATCGAGGCGGCCCGGCGGATCCTCGACGAGCGGCCGATTCCGATCGTGATGCTGACCGCATACGGGCAGGACGAGCTCGTCCTGCGCGCTGCCGAGGCGGGTGTGTTCGGCTACCTCGTGAAGCCCTTCCGTGAGCAGGATCTGCTGCCCGCCATCCGCACGGCCCGCGCCCGGCACGAAGAGCTCGCCGCTCTGCGCGAGGAGGCGGAGTCACTGACCGAGGCGCTTGCCGCGCGCAAGTCCATCGAGCGCGCCAAGGGCCTGCTGATGGAAAAGGAAGGCCTCTCGGAGCAGGACGCGTTCGCGCGGCTGCGCAAGGCGAGCCAGATTTCCGGGCGCCCACTCAAAGTCGTTGCGGAAGCGCTGATCGCGACCTTCGAATAGGCGTGCGCTCAGGTGTGCGCTCGCTCGAAGAGGCGTTCCCATCTCTGGAGCAGAGCCTGGAGCTCGTCACGGGCATGGCGGTGAGCGGCGAGCATCTCGACGTCGTTCCAGTCCGCGGCCAGGCGCTGTTCGAGCTCCGCGACAGTGCTCTCGTGGGCGGCGATCTCGGCTTCGATCCGCTCGAGCTCCGAGGGAACCTTCGGCTTGGCCGGTGCCTTGCGCCGCTTGGCCAGGGGCTTGGGCTCGACCGGCGCAGGAGGCGGGGCCTGGCGCGCTTCGCGCTGCCGAACGTATTCCGCCCAGCCGCCGTCGTAGGAATTGAGGTGCCGGTCCTCGATCGCGATCGTTCGCTCGGCCACCGCGTCGAGGAGGGCACGATCGTGCGAGACGAGCAGGATCGTCCCAGGGAAAGCCTCGAGCGCCGCCTCGAGCGCCTCGCGGCTCTCCATGTCGAGATGGTTCGTCGGCTCGTCGACGACGAGGAAGTTCGCGCCGGAGGCGACGACCAGCGCCAGGGCGAGGCGCCGGCGCTCACCCCCGGAGAGCGCGATGACGGGCTTCTCGTGCTCCGTCCAGCCGGAGAAGAGGAAACGGCCGAGCAGCTTCTGGGCGTCGGGGCGCTGCAGCCCCGTTGCGCGCTGGACGCACTGCAGCACGGATCCACGCGTGTCGAGCTCCATCTCCTGCTGGGAGAAGTACGCCGGCACGACACCGTGCCCCAGGCGCGCGGAGCCGCCGTCGGTCTCGCGCCGCTCGATGATGGTTTCCAGCAGCGTGGTCTTTCCCGATCCGTTCGGGCCGACGAGCCCCACGTGCTCGCCGCGCTCGATCGCAAAGTTCGCGGCTTCCAGCAGCACGCGGTCGCCGATCCGGAGGCCGAGCCCTTCGACCTCGAGGACGGTCCGGCCGCTGCGCGCCGGCTTGAGGAACTCGAACCCGAGGCTCCTCGTTCTGCGCGTGAGCAGATCGACCTCGCTCTTCGACTTCGCGCGTTCCTGTTCCAGGCGCTCGATCTGCGTCAGCTTCACCTGCGCCTTGCGTGCCATCTTTTCCGTCGAGGCCCGGAAGCGTGCGACGAAGCGTTCGAGCCGTTCGATGTCCCGGCCGACACGCTCGGCCGCCTTCGAGGCGGCGTGGAGGCGGGACGCCTTCTCGAGGCGCCATGCGTGCCAGGGGCCCTTGAAGTACGTCGAGCGTCCCGCATCGAGTTCGAGCACCACGTTCGTCACCGCTTCGAGGAACCAGCGGTCGTGCGCGACGATCATGATCCCGGCGTCCAGTGACTGCAGCTCGCGCTCCAGCCATTCCAGGCTTTCGACGTCGAGATGGTTGGTCGGCTCGTCGAGGAGCAGGAGATCCGGATCGCCTCCGAGCGCCCGCGCCAGCGAGGCACGCGTGAGCTCGCCCCCGGAGAAGCTGTCGAGCTGGCGGTCGAGCTGCTCGTCCGCGAAGCCGAGCCCGCGCACGACGGCGGTCGCGCGCTCACGCCAGTCGTAGCCGCCTGCGTGCTCGAGCCTCGCCTGCGCCTCGCCGTACCGGCGAATCGTGGCGTCCTCGTGATCTCCGGCGGCCATCGCCTGCTCCAGCCGCCTCAGCTCTTCCTCGAGCGCGATCAGGTCGCGAGCCCCGGAAAGGACGTACTCGCGCAGCGTCAGGCGGCGCTCGAGCGGCGGCCGCTGGTCGTGCAGCGCCACGCGCGTGCCCTTCTGGAATGCCAGGTCGCCTCCCTGGAGGGTCGTCTCGCCAACCAGCGCTCGCAGCAAGGTCGTCTTGCCGGCGCCGTTCGGCCCGGCGAGCGCGACGCGGTCGCGGCGCTCGACCTTGAACGAAACGCCGTCGAACAGCGGGTCGCCGGAAAACTCCTTGCGCAGGTTGGATGCGATTACGACTGCCATCTCCTAGCAGGCTAGTCAGCGTGGCGCGGACGGGGGACGGCCGGCAGAAAGGCACACCGGACGGGGGACAAATTCGCTCGCCGTCGCGGAAAACAGGGGACAGCGGGCGGCTGAACGTGGGCGAGAACGTAAGGGATGCGTCGTGTCCTTCAGACTCTCCTCCCGGCGGCAGTGGCAGCGCTCGTCTTCGCACATGCGGGTACGGCGCAGGCCGCCGGGGGGAATTACCGCTTCGACGGCGGCAGCGCCCTCGAGCGGACGCAGGTACGTGAGGCTCTGAAGGCGAGCTCGTTCAACTGGAGCCTCGTCAAGGCTCAGGTCACGATCCACATCCGGCGCGGGACGGTCTCACACGCACTTCCGGGCGAGATCTGGCTCGACGCCGACCTCCTCGACTCAGGCCGCTTCTCCTGGGCCACCGTCCAGGACGAGTACTCGCACCAGGTCGACTTCTTCCTCTTCACGCCTGAGATCCGAGCCCAGCTCCAGGCGGCCCTGGGCGCAAAGGCCTGGTGCTATGAGAACGGCTCGATCCAGGCGCACGGCGACCAGGGCTGCGAGCGGTTCACCTCCCTTTTGCCCTGGGCCTACTGGCAGCCGCGTCTGAGCTGCAAAGGCAGGGAATCCCCCGAAAGGGGGCCACCATCGAGGCGAACTCCCCCGATCTAGTGAACCTGATGGCATTCCGCCGAGGTCTCGCCCTGCGTGGAACATCGCTGGCGATCGTGGCCACAGTGAGCTTGATTGCACTGGGCCTCGTGGTCATGGCCGTGAGCTACCGCCACGCTGTCGCGGCCCACCAATCCGTCGCTCAAGCCCATGATCGCGACAAGCTTGCCCAGCGCTCCGAGAAGTACTTCTGGCGCGAGCGGGAGGCGATGAACGAATTCTTGCTCCGGCCGACTCCGGAAACTCTTCGCGAGATCGACAGCTTGGGCGCGCAATTCGAGCGCGTGCTCGCCGAGTTGCAGGGAGTCTCAACGAAGCAACAGGCTCGAGACGTTCTTGCCGCCGCCGAGGCGCACGCGTTGTTCGTTCAGGAGTTTCATGCGGATCGACCGGCCGCAGGCCGGGGCGTCGTTCCGGAGAACGCGGTCGGTGATGGTCTGAAAGCTATGGAGCCGAGGGTCCTTGGGCCGCTTTCCCAGATCGGCCCCAGCGACGATCGAGACGAACGCAACCAGGCCGCAGCCGCAAAGGCCGACAGTCGGCGTGCGCTCACGGCCGGCGTTCTCGCGGCTCTACTTGCGATCGGCGGCGGCGCGGCATTCGCCGTCTACGCGGTCCGGCTCCTTCGACGGATCCGGGCCCAGAACGAGCAACTGCGGACCTTCGACAAGCTGAAGGACGACTTCGTTGCGTCGGTTTCACACGAGCTGCGAACGCCGCTTACTTCGATTCGCGGCTATCTGGAGCTACTCATCAGCGGTGAGGCCGGCGAGCTGAACGACGAGCAAGCGCGGTTCCTGGCCGTCGTCGACCGAAATGCGGACAGGCTGCTCAACGTCGTCGGCGATCTCCTCTTCGTCTCGCAGGTCGAGGCGGGTGTGATCTCACTCGATCGCCACTCGTTCGAGCTCGTGGGACTCCTGAAGGAGTCCGTCGACGCGGCACGGCCGGCTGCAGCGGCAAAGGGCCTGGTCGTCGAGCTGAGCGCGGATGACGTTGCGGAAGTGGAGGCCGACCGCGGCCGGCTGGCGCAGGTGTTCGACAACCTGCTGTCGAATGCGATCAAATTCACGCCGTCGGGTGGGACGGTCGACGTGCGAATCTCTGCGGAAGGCGAGCAGGCCAAGATTCAGGTCGAGGACACTGGGATGGGGATCTCGGCCGACGACCAGATGCGTTTGTTCACGCGTTTCTTCCGGGCGCCGGCTGCAAACGAGCTGGCGATTCAGGGGACGGGTCTGGGCCTCGCGATCGTGAAGGCGATCGTCGAAAGCCACGGCGGGAGGATCACGGTCGAAAGCGAGCTGGGGCGAGGGACGACCTTCTGTATCGAGCTACCGCTCGCCGTCAGGGAGGTCGCGGCCGCATGACCGTCACAGCACGAGGCGAACGGAGTTGGGGCGAGCTGCAGCGACGTGGGCTCGGCCTGGCGAAGGAAGCAGCGAGCCGCTCGTAGTTATCGTCCGGCCGGTGTCCCCGCGGAAGGTTCTCGCTCTCGACGTCGGCACCTCGTCGGTGCGGGCGCGCGTGTTCGACGAGACGGCCGAGGAGCGAGACGAGCCCGCGCGACGCGATTATCCCGGGGAGTACGATGCGGACCGGGTTCTAGCGCGCACGCGCGAGGCGATCGAGGAGGTGGGCGGCGCAGCGAAGGTCGATGCGGTCGGCGCAGCCTGCTTCGGCCACAGTCTGCTCCCGCTCGACCGACGCGGCCGGCCCTTGACGCCGATCCTCTCCTGGCGGGACACGCGTTCCGCCGATGCCGCCGACCGGCTCTTGCGGCGCCTCGACAACGACGCCGTCCATGCCAGGACGGGCTGCCAGATCCACACGAGCTACTGGCCGGCGAAGCTGGCGTGGCTCGCCGAGGAGCGGCCCGAGGTGTTTCGCTCCGCGCACCGCTTCGTCTCGTTCTGCGACTACCTCTACGAGCGGCTGCTCGGGCGTGAGATTCCCACGAGCATCTCGATGGCGTCGCCGACCGGCCTGGTTGACCTCCGCACGCGAACGTGGGACACGGAGCTGCTCGAGACGCTAGGCCTCGCCGCCGAACGCTTGCCGGTGATCTCGGATGCACCGGTGGACGGCTGGTACCCGGCACTGTTCGACGGCGCTTGCTCCAACCTTGGAGCGGGTTGCGTGACCCGTGAGCGTGCGGCCGTGATGGTCGGTACGTCAGGTGCTATCCGAGTTGTCTACGAAATGGACAGACCCGAGCCGCGTGCCGGACTCTTTCTTCACTGGGTCGACGAGACGCGTGTCGTCGAGGGCGGCTCGCTGTCGGACGGCGGGAATCTCTACGCCTGGATGGAGCAGACGTTCAGAGACGCCGGCGCGGAGTCACTCTCAGACCGCGATCCGGATTCGCACGGGCTGACGTTCCTGTCGCTGCTCGGCGGTGAGCGCAGTCCGGGCTGGCACCAGCACGCCAAGGGTGCCGTTCACGGGCTGACCTTTGCCACCACGCCGCAGGATCTGCGCCAGGCCGGCCTCGAAGGCGTCGCGTTCCGCTTCGCGGAGGTTGCCGAGTTGATGCCGGGAATCGAGGAAACCGTTGTCACGGGCGGCGCACTGCTCAAGGACCCCGACTGGGTGCAGATCATGGCCGACGCGCTCGGCCGGCCGGTTACGACGTCCGGGGTCAAGGAGGCGTCGCTGCGCGGTGCGGCCGTTGTGGTGCTCGAGCGGCTGGGCGAGACGCCCGCTCCCGCGCCTCTCGGCCCGGTGGTCGAGCCTCGCCCCGACAAGGTCGAAGTGTTCCGCGCCGCCCGCGAGCGGCAGCGGAGGCTCTACGAGGTTGTGACTTCCGAGCCGACGAGCTGACGCGCGGCAATAGCGATGTGCTCGGCGTCGATGCCGTAGGCGCTCATCAGCTCCTCCGGCTTGCCGGAGCGCGGCATCTCCCGCACTGCCAGCTTCAGCACGCGCGGGTGCTCGTCCTTCTCGGCCAGCGCGCCGAGGACGGCGTCCCCGAGGCCGCCCTCAGGGAAGTGGTCTTCTACGGTGACGATCTTGCCCGTAGCCTCGGCGGCTGCCTGCAGCGCGTCGGCGTCGATCGGCTTGATCGAGTACGCGTCGATCACGCGCGCGGTGATTCCGTCCTCCTCGAGCGCTTCGGCCGCTTTCAGGGCCTCGTGCACGGTGATGCCCGTGCCGACGATCGTGATGTCGTCCTCGTCCGACGAGCGGATCACGCGACTGCCGCCGACCTCGAACTCCTCGTCGGGCCCGTAGATCACGGGAGTGTTGGGGCGCAATGTGCGCAGGAAAACGATGCCCTTCGTGTCCGCCATCGCCACCACGAGCTTGGCGGTCTGATTCGCGTCGCAGGGATGCAGCACCACGCTTGAGTGAATCGCACGCAGCGAGGCGATGTCCTCGAGCGCCATCTGGGAAGGGCCGTCCTCGCCGATCGACACGCCTGCGTGCGAGCCCGCCAGACGCAGGTCGACGCGGCTGATGGCCGCCATGCGGATGAAGTCGTAGGCGCGTGAGAAAAATGCCGCGAAGGTCGAGCCAAATGCATTCCAGCCGCGCGCGTGCAGGCCGACTGCCGCGGCGACGAGCTGCTGCTCCGCGATGTACATCTCGAAGAAGCGGTCGGGGTGCGCCTGCTTGAAGATGTCTGCGAACGTCGAGTTGCTCACCTCGCCGTCGAGCGCGACCACGTCTCCGCGGGCGGACCCGAGCGCCGCGAGTGCCTCGCCGTATGCCTTGCGCGTCGCTACTTCCTGGCCCAGTTCGTAGCTGGGCAGCTCGAGCGGTCCGTCGGGGAACCGGTGCGGCTCGGCAGGCTCGGTCTTCGCGACGTCGACGTGGATGTTCCGGACGCCGCCGAGCTCTTCGATCGCCGCGTCGGGATCGTCGAGCGCCTTGCCGTGCCAGCCGTCCTTGTCCTCGACGGCCTTGACGCCCTTGCCTTTGATCGTGCGCGCCACGATCACCGTCGGGCGGCCGGCCGTCTCCTCTGCTTCCTTGTACGCGCGATCGATCTCCTCGACATCGTGGCCGTCGATCTCGATCGCGTTCCAGCCGAACGCTCGCGCGCGCTCGACATAGACGCCGGTGTTCCAGCCGATCATCGTCTCGCCGCGCTGCCCGAGCCGGTTGACGTCAATGATCGCGGTCAGGTGGTCGAGCTCGTAGTGCGACGCGTGCTCGAAGGCCTCCCACATCGACCCCTCGGCCATCTCGCTGTCGCCGCAGAGCACCCAGACGCGGGAGGGAAGGCGGTCGAGGTACTTGGCGGCGAGACCCATGCCGACCCCGATCGGCAGTCCCTGCCCGAGCGAGCCCGTCGCCACGTCCACCCACGGGATCAGCGGAGTCGGGTGCCCCTCGAGCATGCTGCCGAACTTGCGGTAGGTCAGCAGCTCCTCGTCGGTGATCGCCCCGGCGGCGCGCAGGATCGCGTAGTACAGCGTGGAGGCGTGCCCCTTCGAGAAGATCAGCCGGTCGTTCGCCGGGCTCTTCGGCTTGTCGTAGTCGTAATGGAGGTGGTTCGCGACGAGGACGGCCATCAGGTCGGCGGCGGACATGCCCGAGGTGGGATGCCCTGACTTCGCGACGGCCGCCGGGCGAATCGAATCGACGCGGAATTGCTGGCCGAGCTCGCGGAGTTCGTTCGCGTCCATCGAGGCCATTCTAGGAGGCGGGGCGCGTGCTCTGTCGCCGGTGGGGTACGGTCCAGACGTGAAGGTGGCGGTTGCATTCGACCACCGTGGCGTCCATCTCCGAGACGCTGTGCTCGACGTGCTGGCTGGGCACTCGGTGGTTGACCTGGGCACCGACACGGACCAGGTGCGGATCGACTATCCGGAGAAGGCCCGCCTGATCGGCGAGGCCATCCTTCGCGGCGACGCCGAGCGCGGCGTTTTTGTCTGCGGTTCCGGCGTCGGCGCCTCGGTCGCCGCCTGCAAGCTGCCGGGAATTCGGGCGGCGATCTGCCATGACGTCTACTCCGCCCACCAGGGCGTAGAGCACGACGACATGAACATCCTGTGTCTGGGTTCGGAGGTCGTCGGGCCCTCGCTCACTCGGGACCTCGTAACGACGTTTCTCGGGGCACGTTTCGACGGAGGCGAACGTTATGTGAAACGACTCAAGCAAATCGAAGATCTTGAAAGGGCGGTGCCCAGTGCCTGAATCGAACCTGCACAAGCTGTCCACGCTCGGCCAGAGCGTGTGGAGCGACTACCTCTCGCGGCAGATGCTGCAGAGCGGCAAGCTCGCGAGGATGATGGAGGAGGACGCTGTCGTCGGCGTTACCTCGAACCCGACCATCTTCCAGAAGGCGATCTCGGACGGTGATGCGTACGACGGCCAACTGAGGGAAATCCTGGAGTCGGGCGAGGAGGACCCGAAGGAGATCTTCCTGCAGCTCTCGTCACACGACATCTCGGATGCCTGTGACCTGCTGCGCCCGGTCTGGGACGGGGGCGGCGGCCTCGATGGGTACGTCTCGTGGGAGGTCGACCCGACGCTTGCCTATGCCCGTGACGGCACGATCGCCGAGGCGCACCGGCTGCACGAGTGGATCGACAAGCCGAACCTCTACGTGAAGATTCCGGCGACCGAGCCTGGACTCGGCGCGATCGAGGAGATGATCGCCTCAGGGAAGAGCATCAACGTCACGCTGATCTTTTCGCTCGAGCGACACAAGGAGGTCATGGAGGCATACATCCGCGGACTCGAGCGACTTGTCGAGAGCGGCGGCGACCCGAAGCAGGTGCACTCGGTCGCGAGCTTCTTTGTCTCGCGCGTCGACACGGAGACCGACAGGCGTCTCGACGAGATCGGCGGCGACGCCACGAAGCTCAAGGGCAAGCTCGCCATCGCGAACGCGAAGCTCGCGTACCAGAACTATTTAGAGATCTTCGCGGGGCCGCGCTGGGAAGTTCTCGAGGGCAAAGGCGCCACGAAGCAGCGCTGCCTGTGGGCGTCGACGTCCACCAAGAATCCGGAGTACCGCGACGTCATGTACGTCGAGGAGCTGATCGGGCCCGAGACGGTGAACACGATGCCCGAAGAGACGATCCGCGCGTTCCAGGAGCACGGCAAGGTCGAGCTGACCTTGACGAAGGACGTCGACGCCGCGCACAAGCTGTTCGCCGATCTCGCGGCCGCCGGCATCGACTACGACGACGTCTCCGACACGCTCGAGCGAGAGGGCGTGCAGAAGTTCAGCGACTCCTTCAAGGAGTTGCTGGATGGCATCAGCTCGAAGCGCGGCGAGCTCGTGCGCGCGTGACAGTAACCACGCAGCAAAAGCTCGTCGAGCGGATCTGGGCGCGCGACCCAACCGTCTGGACGGGCGCCGACGAGGACAAGTGGCTCGGCTGGCTCGACGAGCCGATCCGGATGCAAGAGCGCGCCGGCGAGATCGCCGAGTTCGCGGCGGAGGCGCGCACGAAGTTCGAGACGTTCGTCCTGCTCGGCATGGGCGGCTCCTCGCTCGCGCCCGAGGTGTTGAAGCGGACGTTCGGGGCCAAGCAGCTGCACGTCCTCGACACGACGCACCCCGCGATGATCCGACACGCAGAGAGGTCGCTCGACCTGAGCAAGACGATGTTCATCGTCTCGTCCAAGTCGGGCGGCACACTCGAGACGCTGTCGCACTTCGAGTACTTCTGGGAGAAGGCAGGTAAGAGCGGCGAGCAGTTCGTCGCCATCACCGATCCAGGCTCAGCCCTCGAGCAGCTGGCGACTGAGCGCGGCATGAGCGTGTTCGCAGGTGAGCCCACGATCGGCGGCCGCTACTCGGCGCTGTCGCCGTTCGGAATCGTGCCGGCTGCATTGATGGGGATCGACATCGAACGCGTCCTCGCGAGCGGCGAGCGCATGGCGGAGGCTTGCCGCGGCGACGCCAACCCCGGCCTTCAGCTCGGCCTTCAGCTCGGCGAGCGCTGGCGCGAGGGGCGCGACAAGGTCTGCATCGAGGAAACGGACGGCAACTTCGGGTTGTGGGCCGAGCAGCTGATCGCCGAGTCCACCGGCAAGCAGGGGAAGGGGCTCGTGCCGGCGCCGGGGGAGAGCCCGGACGGCCCCGACCGCCAGGCGGCCGACGTGCAACTGGCCGACCCGGACGAGATCGGTGCGGAGTTCTTCCGCTGGGAGTTCGCCGTTGCAGTAGCCGGCTCCATCCTGCAGATCAATCCGTTCGACCAGCCCGACGTGCAGGCGGCGAAGGACAAGACGAAGGAGGTGCTGGCGTCCGGCGAGGATCCGCAGCTCGAGCCGGAAGGTTCCCTCGACGAACTGCTGGAGGGCGCCGAGCCGCCGAACTACATCGCGATCCAGGCTTTCATCGATCCGCTGCGCGAGCGCGAGCTGCAGCCTCTGATTGAGCGAGGCCACGAGACCGCCTGCGTCGTGACACACGGCCTTGGGCCGCGCTACCTGCACTCCACGGGACAGCTCCACAAGGGCGGTCCGCCGACGGGGCTCTTCGTCCAGGTCGTCGACGGCACCGGCGAGGAGATCCCCATCCCGGGCCGGGACTTCGGTTTCGGGCGTTTGATCCGGGCTCAAGCCGAGGGCGACTTTCGGTCGCTACGGGAACGCGGGCGCCCGATCGTGCGGGTCAGATTGGAGGATCTCTAATGCAGCTGGGGATGATCGGGCTCGGGCGCATGGGGTCGGGCATGACGGAGCGCCTCACTGAGCACGGCCACGAGATGCACACATACGACCCCAATGTCGCCACGCGGACGGCCGACTCGCTTCAGCGGCTCAAGGAACAACTGGAGGCCCCGCGCGCCTTTTGGATGATGATTCCGGCGGGCGAGATCACAGAGCAGACCTTCCACCAGCTGCTCGAGATCGCGGACGAGGGTGACACGATCGTCGACGGCGGCAACTCGAACTTCCGGGACTCGAAGCGGCGCTACGTGGAAGCAAGCCACCGCGGCATCCGCTTCGTCGACGCCGGCGTCTCCGGTGGTGTCTGGGGTCTCGAGGTCGGCTTCTGTCTCATGGTGGGCGGCGACGAGGAGCCGGTGAAGCGACTCGAGCCGGTCTTCAAGGCGCTCGCGCCGGAGAACGGGTACGCACACGTCGGCCCGTCCGGTGCAGGCCACTTTGTGAAGATGGTGCACAACGGGATCGAGTACGGCTTGATGCAGTCGTACGCAGAGGGCTTCGAGATCATGGAGCATTCCGAGTACGACCTGGACGCGCACGAGATCTCCGGCATCTGGCGCAACGGCTCGGTCGTCCGGTCGTGGCTGCTCGAGCTTCTGCATGCCGCGTTCGAGACGCACGGCTCAAAGCTCGAGGACATCGCCCCTTACGTCGAGGACTCGGGTGAAGGCCGCTGGACGATCAACGAGGCGATCAACGAGAACGTGCCAACGCCGGTGATTGCGGCATCGCTCTTTGCGCGCTTCCAGTCGCGTGACGAGATCAAGTTCTCCGCCAGGGTCGCCGCTGCTCTGCGGAACCAGTTCGGTGGCCATGCCGTTAGGGCCGTCGAGCGCGCCAAGGCAGGCTCGGACCCGCGGTAGCCGTGGCGATCGCGCAAGAAAATCCGCTGCTCGAAGGGCTGGAGCTCCGTCGCGCGCCCGACGACTGCATCCTCGTCATCTTCGGTGCGTCCGGCGACTTGACGAAGCGCAAGCTCTTTCCGGCGCTCTATTCGCTCGCCTTCCGCCGCCTGCTGCCCGAACATTTTGCGGTCGTCGGCGTCTCGCGCACGGCAGAGACCGATGACGAGTTCCGGGAGCGGATGAAGGAGGCCGTCCAGGAGCATTCACGCGACGAGTTCCGCGACGACGCGTGGGAGCTGCTGGCGAGCGGCATGCGCTACGTCGCGATGGACTTCGCTGACGAGGAGCGCGAGGACGGGCTTGCCAAGACACTGACCGAACTGGACGAAGAGCGGGGGACGGGAGGCAACCGCGTCTACTACCTTGCGACGCCCCCGGCTGCTTTCGAGACGGTTGTCCGAGCCGTCGGCAAGCGTCGTTCGGCGCAGGGCTGGGTACGGCTCATCATCGAGAAACCGTTCGGGCACGATCTCGCGTCGGCACGCGAGCTGCAGAAGACCATCGAGGAGTACTTCGAGGAGCGCGAGGTCTTCCGGATCGACCATTACCTCGGCAAGGAGACCGTGCAGAACATGCTTGCTCTTCGCTTTGCGAACGGGATCTTCGAGCCGATCTGGAACAGGCAGTTCGTCGACCACGTCCAGATCACCGTGGCGGAGACGATGGGCATCGAAGGTCGCGCCGGCTACTACGAACAGGCGGGCGCGGTGCGCGACATCTTCCAGAACCACATGTTGCAGCTCATCGCGATCACCGCGATGGAGCCTCCCATCGACTTCACTGCTGATTCGGTGCGCAACGAGAAGGTGAAGGTGTTGCGCGCGATGCACACGCCGGGGCCGAAATCGGTTGTACGCGGGCAGTACGGTCGCGGCTACATCGAGGGCGAGGACGTGCCGGCGTATCGCGAAGAGCAGGGAGTCGATCCGAATTCGATGACGGAGACGTACGTCGCAGCGAAGCTCTACGTGGACAACTGGCGCTGGGCGGACACACCCTTCTATGTCCGGACGGGCAAGCGGCTCGCGCGGCGAGAGACGACTATCGCAATCCAGTTCAAGCGCGCGCCGCACCCGCCGTTCGAGGAGCTCTCCGCCGAGCGGCTGAGGCCGAACGTCCTCATCGTGCACGTGCAACCCGACGAAGGCGTGTCGCTGGCCATCGGCGTCAAGGTTCCCGGGCAGGGCATGACGATCCGGACCGTTCACATGGATTTCCTCTACGGCGGGGCTTTCCGAACGGGCTTGCCCGAGGCATACGAGCGCCTGATCCTCGATGCGATGCTCGGCGACGCGACGTTGTTCACACGCATCGACGAGGTGGAAGAGCAATGGGCACTCGTCGACGCGATCGTCGCGGCCTGGGCGCGCGACCGCCCGGCGTTCCCGAACTATGCCGCGGGAACCTGGGGGCCGACGGCCGCCGACGAGCTGATGGAACGCGACGGGCGGGAATGGCGACGGCACTAGCGTCGATCCGGGAGATCGAGCGCGAGGTGGCCGCGTTACGCATCGCGCCGGGGTCGGACGTGCCCTATCAGCGGACGAGCGTGATGACCCACACGGCATGGGTTCCACCCGAGTGGGTCGAAGCGGCGGACGATGTCCTGGCCGGACTGGCAGAACGCCACCCTTCGCGGACGATCGTCCTCGTTCCTGAACCCGAGCGAGAGGACGGGCTCGAAGCGCAGGTCGAGGTCGAGATGTTCCCTTCGGGCGAGGGCCGGCAGATCTGCGCCGAGACGATCCGGGTCCGGCTCTGCGGCCGGCGCGCGGAAGCTCCTGCGAGCGTCGTCCAGCCGCTCCTCCTGCCGGATCTGCCGGTCTTCCTGCGTTGGCGCGGAGTTCCTTCGTTCGGCAGCGTTTCTTTCGAGAGCCTCGTGGGCGTCGTCGACCGGCTCATCGTCGACAGCACCGAGTGGAACGAGCTTCCCGTGGCCTACGCCCAACTCACGGGTGTCTTCGATCGTGTCGTGGTCTCCGACATCGCCTGGGCGCGGACGAGCCGCTGGCGTAGGCAGCTCGCATCCCTCTGGCCCGGGATCGCGAACGTGCAGCGGATTCGCGTGACCGGCACCGCCGCGCAGGCGGAGCTGCTCGCCGGCTGGCTGCGTTCGCGCCTGGACCGGCCGGTCCAACTCGAGCACGAGCCGGCCGACCACCTCGAGGCCGTCGAGATCGACGGGAAACCGGCGCCGTTCCCTCCGGGTGACGCACCACCGCCGTCGGACCTGCTCTCCGAGGAGCTCGACCGGTTCGAGCGCGACCGCATCTACGAAGAAGCCGTACGCTCCGCGGCGGTATGAACGACTTCACCGTGCACGTCAAGCCGCTCATCGCGGAGGTACCCGGCTGGCTGACGGACGAAGAAGGGGAGGCGCTCTACGATCTCGCGCGCGCGTGTAGCGGAAAGGGCGTGATCGTCGAGATCGGCTCGTGGAAGGGCAAGTCGACGATCTGTCTCGGGCGCGGCTCGCTGGCGGGAGCGTCTGTTCCCATCTATGCGATCGACCCACATGCCGACTATCGCTTCGGAGACTTCAAGGCGAACGTCGACCGCGCGGGAATCATGGACCTCGTCAGGCCGGTCACGTCGCTCTCACAACCCGCGGCGGACGAGTTCCACGAACCGATCGAGCTGCTCTTCGTCGACGGCTCGCACGAGTACGACCTCGTGCTCGAGGATTTCGAGAAGTGGGTGCCGAAGGTGGTCGAGGGAGGCTGGGTCGCCTTTCACGACACGACGTGGACGTCCGGGCCACGCAAGGTCGTGGGCCAGGCGATCTACCGTTCGAACCGCTTCAAGGATGCGAGGTTCGTGGTCGGCTCGACCACCGTCGCACGCAAGGTCGATCTGAACTCGTTCGCCGACCGTGCGCGCAACCGCTACGTCCTCGGCGTCAAGACAGCGTTCTGGCTCGGCTCATCCGTAGTGAAGAAGCAGCGAAAGCTCTTGCCGAAGCCCGTCGAGCGCATCGGCCGCCGGTTCCTCAAGGCGATCCAGTAGCTGTTCAGACCTTGTGGCTCAGAGCCACAAGCCACGGTGCGCGTCGCCGACGCCGTTTTCCGAGCGGCCTCTCCGGACTTAGTGGCTGAGAGCCACTAAGTCAGTTCCTGTTACTTGCCGCCTCCGATGACGCGGAACTTCGGTTTCGCGACGACGATCTTGGCCGGGTCGGACCAGGACATCTGCTGTGCACCCGTCGGGAGCGTGTAGTTGAACCCGCGCACACGGTAGTACCAGGTGCCCGGCTGCAACGGGAGGACGTAGGAGGTGCCGAGCGTGAGCGTGCCGAGTGCGTTCTGGTTCTGGGGATTCGGCAGCGGCTTGAAGGGATAGCGCTTCTTGCTCCACTGGACCTCGTACACCGTGGCGCCGAGTGCGGGAGTCCAGGCGACGAGCGGGGAGCCGTAGAACGCCTGGCTCGACGTTCCCGCCGTCAGGCGACCCTTGGGGGAGAGGCCGGAGGCGAAGAGCTCGCCCGCCGCGGTGAGCGACGGCTCGCTCTGCTTGCCAAAACGTGCAACCCGGTTGTACGGCGGCGCGCAAACGTCCTGGGGCAGCTCCAGATCTCGGTACTGCAGGCTGCCACCGGAGCGAACGAGTGGCTCGCCGACGCCGTGCCCGAACTTCAGGGGCGCCGCCAGTGTCAGCGTGGTGCCGCTGACAGCGATGACCGTGACCGGTTCCTGGTTCGCCTTGTTCCCGAGCAGAACCGTGTCGCCGTTCGAGAAGCCGAGTGTGCTGGCGACAGTCACACTGGACCCCCCGAGCGCGGCGCTCGCCGCGGTGCTGGTCGAGAGTGCGCCGGGGGAGAGGGCGGCAACGGGGATGACGGTCCAGTAGTAGCCGCTGCTCGGCCAATCGGTGTCCCACAGATCGACCGGCGCACCGAGCACTCCCGCACCGACTTCAATCTGTTCAGGCCCGGCAGGCGGAGCGGGGCCCGAGCCGCCGGGGTTTGCATCGGAGTCGCTCGGCACGGCCGTCGTGGGCTTCGCGGGCGCCGCCGCCTCGGTCGTCTTGACCTGCAGGCCGTCGACCGTGTAGCCGGTCGCTTCGGAGCCGTCTGGGAGGTAGCTCGCGCGGGCAGCTGCCAGCGCGGCGGTGACGGAAGGAAGCGCGAGTGGGCCGAAGGGACGCGGCGCATATGCGGGTCCCCCGATCACTGCGCTGGTGTACACACGATTGAGGCACTGCCGATCCGTGAAGACGTAGATGCGGAAGAGCTCGGCGCTCGTACCATCGAGAGCCTGATCGCCGGTGAAGGTGAACGCCGGCATCAGCCGATGCGAATCGGAGCCTGCGTCGCCGGTTGAAACGATGTCCGACACCGTGCGGCCGAGTGTGATTGCCCCGCCTTGATATACCGGGTTGGTGGAGTTGTAGACGCCGCTCCAAGGCCCGTAGCCAACCGCGGGCAATCCGTTCTGCCTGGTCTTCTTCTCGTTGTCGGTCCGATCGGTGCGGAGCGCGCGAATCCTCCAGCGAACCGAGCTCGTCCAATTCGAGGTGCGGTGGAAGGTGTAGAGCTCGCGCTCATCGAGCACGTTCGTGAAGACCGTCTCTATCTTCGGCATGTCCACGAACCAGACCTCGTAGCCGTCGGCTCCCTCGATGGGCGTCCACCGAAGTAGGCCCGGGTAGCTGGGCAGCGGCTTGGGCGCGGCGCCCGGTTCCATGTCGAAGCCGAACGAGGCGCTCCACGGGGTGGTGGAGGAAGCCGTGATTCCACGGACCCGTGCGAACAGCGCGTGCGGGTTTCCCGTGATCCAGGGGAGCATCACCGTAGGTGCGGCCACGGGAGTGGTCAGCCCCGTGGTCGAGTACACGATTCCGCTCTCGCGGAAGCTGGAGCTCGTCGCGAGCTGGAACTGATAGCGAAGCGCGCCCGGCGCCGGGTTCCAGGCGAAGGAAGGCGTGCGCGGAAAGGAGTTCCGGACCGGCTCGTCGGCGCGCAGCAGGAAGCCGTGCAGCGCCGTCGGCGGAGCACCGCGAACAGCGGTCGCCGCCTCGCCCGCGGGCGCGAGCAAGAGCAGGCCGAGACAGACGGCGGCAAGAAGAGGGGTCCGCATGGTTCTCACTGGTTGTCGGCAGGCCCGGCCGCGCGGCTGTCCCTCGATCGAGGGACGCCATTCGGCGACTCTGGAGTTACTTGCGGCGCTTCGGTTTCGTCGTCTGTATGGCGACGCGACGCGTGATGGTCTCACCCCTGGCGCCACCGGGCGAGTAGCTCGTCAGCGACAGGACGTTCTCCGAGCTGGTCTTCCGCAAGCGCTTGAGGAGCTGCGTCGGAAGCACGAACCGGATGTCGTTGTTGCCCGCGTGCAGGGTGGCGGAACCGTTCCAGCTCGAGCCGAGGACCGCGCGGAGCGCTCCCGTTCCGCTCGAGAAGACGACGAAGCGCAACACGCGCGTCTTCGCCGAGACGCGGAGGAGCTCGGGCGCGTAGAGGGTCAGGTCCGGCGCCGGGTCGGTTGTCGGCACCTCGGTGACAGGACCGATCACCTTGGCGCGGGGCGGCGGGGATGCTGCCGTGGCCGGCTTCGACTTGTCGACGGTGAGAATGCCCGTGACGACGAACTCACGGCCGTCCTTGGGTAGGCCGACCTGATCGGCGTCGTTCCAATCGTTCGGGAGGGACAGATAGGCGTGCGGGCTCCCGCTGCACGTGTCCCAGGGAATGTGATCGATCGACGCTGTCGACCCCGAGACGGTGAGCGCCTGCGGCACGGACCCAGTGACGTTCGCGTAGTAGTAAGGCCTTGAGACGACGTTGGCCGGAATCGCCACGTTGAGCTTCAACCAGGCGACGTAGCACGGCCCGGTATCGCTGCCGTCGCCCCGGGCCAGCTCGAGGTAGCGGACCGCGAGGTGATTCACCGCAACGGGGGTGACGGAGAACGAGCCGCCCGCGTTACCAAGCGAGATCGTTGCCAACGATTGCGGCAGGACGTCCGCCAGGGCCGGGGACGAGAAATTCCCGTTCAGCCTTGCCGTCGTGTAGTCGTTGAAGAAGTCCTGCAGCTTCACGGACGCGGGCAACACCGACGCCAGCGCCTGGGTTCCGGTCATCGGCGCTGCCGAGAGGATGTCCTTGATCTTCGCGTCGCCATAGTGTTCGGTCAGGTACTCGAAGAGCATCCAGCCCGGGTAGCCGTTCTTGTCGAACTCGGTGTCCCCGCACTCCGAGCCGACGCAGTCGAGCGTTCGGTCCGGATTGGACTCGAGCCCGCCGGCGGCGCTTTCTGCCTTGACGGCGGCCCACTCGGCTGTGCCCTCCGCGACCCAGGGGTCGGCGCTGGTCGTGATCGACCGCTGGAAGAGATGAAAGACCTCGTGCGCGATCGTGTGGTAGCTGAGCCCCTTCACCGAATCGAGGTGGATCTCCCCGGCGCCGAGTGGCGGCACGGGGTTGATCAGCGCGTCCCACCGGCTCAGCGTGCCGTCGACCTCACGAGGGATGCTCGGGTCGATCAACCCGTAGCTGATGCAGCCGTTGGGAGTGGCGCTGAACTGATCGACGGAGATGTCGAGAAGGCCGCCGCCCGCGTCGAGAATCGGCGCCGAATACCCCCAGCTCGTGTAGAGGGCGAAGGCTCTCTCTGCCATACCCAAGGTGTCGCCGGCCAGTTCCTGCGTGATGAACATGGTCGGACAGTCCGTGCTGTGGTCGTCGCGGTTGTAGTGGATCGTGAAGTGTTCGCTCGAGAGCGTCGCGATCCCGACGTTGGGGAAGGGATCGGTCGCTGCGCCCCGAGGCACGCCGACGGCCAGCGAGGCGGCCAGGGCGATCAGGGCAAAGGGCAGGAGGAACCGAGACGAACGCGTCATCAGAGGCCAGATCGGCTCTGGCCGGGGATTCCTTTAACCGACGCTCAGTCGTAGTGCAGGTACACGAGCGCGACGACGATCGATCCGGCCGCGATGAGGATCGCGAGCACGAGCAGCGACAGGGCGAGGGTGGCGTTCTTCGATGCCACTTCGGGAGTTGTTTCGACAGGTGTGATCGGCTCGGGCATTACAGAAGTGGGTCGACCGCCATCGCTGCGAACAGCAGAGCCAGGTATAGCAGCGAGAAGTGGAAGAGAACCGAGGCTTGCCGCGGAGTTGCGTCGCGCCGCAGCCTCACTGCCAGGAGCAGAAACGCCGCGCCGAGTGGCAGAGCGACGCCGAGATAGACGAGGCCGAGCGTCCCCCAGAGGAACGGCACAACCGTGACCGCGACCAGAACCAGCGAGTACAGGACGATCTGCCGCGTCGTCTCGCGCGCGCCGCGCACCACCGGCAGCATCGGGATGCGCGCCGCCTCGTAGTCGCGCCGGATCAGCAGCGCAAGCGCCCAGAAGTGCGGGGGCGTCCAGAAGAACACGATCAGGAACAGCCAAAACGCAGGCAGCGTGAGATTCCCGGTCACAGCTGCCCAGCCGACGAGCGGCGGGACAGCGCCGGCAGCGCCGCCGATGACGATGTTCTGCGGCGTCGTGCGCTTGAGCCAGCGCGTATACACGAGGACGTAGAACAGGTTCCCGACGAGTGCGAGCACGGCGGCGAGGACGTTGACGAGGGATGCCAGGAGCACGAAGCTGAACGCCGAGAGGGCGAGGCCGAACTCCAGTGCGCGTGAGGCCGGCATGCGTTCCGCGGCGACCGGACGTGCGCGGGTGCGCTTCCCCATCAGCTTGTCGATGTCGCGATCGAGGACGTGGTTCAGTGCGGAGGCACCGCCGCACGCGAGCGCAAGGCCGGACATGGTCACGAGCACGAGCCACGGGCGCGGAGCTCCCTGTGCACCGACGAACATCGCGCAGAGGCCCGTGAGGAGCAGCAACGACATGATGCGTGGCTTCGTGAGCGTCACGTAGTCGAGCCACGAGGCCCGCGGCGCGGGCTCGCCGCGATACGTGGAGGCCGCCAGCACGAGCGTTGCCGCGAAGGCGACCGCTGCAAGCGCGAGGTGCAGGACCGGCGCGGTCACCAAGGCAGCGATGCCGAACAGGACGAGCGCGCTCACCGAAGGTACGAGCAGCCGCCGGTGGACGAGGACGGCAGCGACCACCAGTGCGAGCAGCGGCGGCAGGGCGAGGGCCGCGAGCACGCGATGCGCCGCGCCAAGGGAGGCCGCGCCGCTGACCACGGCGAGCAACGTCGCGAGGCCGGCGAAGACCGCTGTCAGGCGGAGCCAGGGCCCGGGCCTAGACACTGGCCTCCGTCAGTCGCCGCCGCAGGTCGCGGAGCGGCCGGGCACTCGTTATGTACGGCAGGCGGTCGAAGTTCTGCGGCGGGGGCGGCGAGGTGGTGTACCACTCGAGGGTGTCCGCGAGCCAGGGGTCGTTCACCGCGCGCGCACCCTTGCGCGACGTCTGGACGACGTTGACGACGAACAGCAGGAGTCCGATCGCCATCACGCCCGAGCCGATCGACGAGATCAGGTTGTAGGTCTGCCACAGTCCGTGCTCGGAGTACGTGTAGACCCGTCGCGGCATGCCGAGGAGCCCGAGCAGGTGCTGCGGAAAGAACGTCAGGTTGAAGCCGAGGAACACGAGCCAGAACTGCGCCTTCCCCAGGCGCTCGTCGAGCATGCGTCCGAAGATCTTGGGCCACCAGTAGTAGAGGCCCGCGAAGATCCCGAAGACCGAGCCGCCGAACAGGACGTAGTGCATGTGCGCGACGACGTAGTACGTGTCGGTCACCTGCCAGTCGACGGGGAAAGCCGCAAGGAAGATCCCCGAGAGCCCGCCGATCGTGAACACCGCGATGAAACCGAGAGCCCAGAGCATGGCCGTGTCGAAGATCAGATTGCCGCGCCAGGTCGTCGCGAGCCAGTTGAAGATCTTCACGCCCGTGGGCACCGCGATCACCATCGACGAGAGCATGAAGAAGACGTTCAGGAAGTTCGGCAGCCCGACGCTGAACATGTGGTGCGCCCAGACGAGCATCGAGTAGAAGCCGATCGCCACGGTCGAGAATGCGATCGCCTTGTAGCCGAAGATCGGCTTGCGCGAGAACACCGGAATCACCTCGGAGATGATCCCCATGGCGGGCAGGATCATGACGTAGACCTCGGGGTGGCCGAAGAACCAGAAGAAGTGCTGGTACAGGATGGCGTTGCCGCCGCCCTGAGGCTCGAAGAAGTGCGTGCCTGCCTGCCGGTCGAGTAACAGGAGCGTGAGCCCGACGGACAGCACCGGTAGCACCAGCACCAGCAGCGCGGAGTAGATCTCGATCGACCACACGAACAGGGGGATCCGCATCCAGCTCATTCCCGGCGCGCGCATGTTGTGGATCGTGGCCAGGAAGTTGATCGCGCCCAAGAGCGACCCGAGCGAGAGCAGGTGCAGCGACAGGATCCAGAGATCCTGGCCGTGGCCGAGCGAGAACATGTTGGCCGACAACGGCGGATACGCGTACCACCCAGACCTGGACGCGCCGTACTTGGCGAAGAAGCTGAGATAGAGGACGACACCGCCGAAGAGGAAGAGCCAGTACGACAGCGCGTTGAGCCGTGGAAAGGCGACGTCGCGCGCGCCGATCATCAACGGCACCAGGAAGTTCGCGAACCCGGCGAAGATCGGGACGACGACGAGGAAGATCATCGTCGTGCCGTGGATGGTGAAGAGCTCGTTGTAGCTCTGCTTCGTGATGAAGTGCTCGTTCGCTTGCGCAAGCTGCGCGCGCATGAGCAGTGCGAGGATCCCGCCCGCCGCGAAGAAGACGAGGGACGTGCCTATGTAGAGGATCCCGATCCGCTTGTGGTCGGTCGTCGTGATCCAGCTCATGACGCGCCCCTGGCGCCAGTCCGGCCGGTATGGCTCCACGGTGGCCCTAGCCGCCACTCGTTGTCCCCTTGTAGACGCTCTTCTTCAGGTACGCCAGCAGCGCACGCACCTGCCGGTCGGACCAGCCGTGCGCGACCGGGGGCATCTCGTTCCTGCCCAGGCGGATCAGCTGCTCGAGGCCCTGTC
>WNGI01003007.1_pt1 | contig 26830 bp, 23 predicted proteins | sample 5400621 | NCBI WGS metagenome assembly WNGI01 (sample SAMN13153374, study PRJNA577476) | soil metagenome | isolation source: 20 cm soil or saprolite under Garry oak tree replicate 1 | place: USA:California | collected 2016-06-15 | reverse complement strand
TCTTTCAGAGCGTACATCTGCGTGAACGGTGACGGGCCGTTTACGTAGGGCGCGGTGGCGTCGATCCAGGGTCCCACCTGATTCCCGGCCTTGATCGCCGCCGCGAGGTTCAAGTCGGCGTAGCCCCCGACGTTGCCGCCGGTCCGCATCGACGTGACTCCGCCCGCCAGATACAGTCGCGAGAAGCTCACGTAATCGGCGCCGTAGACGCCGGGGCCGGTCGGGTAGTAGAGGTGCTCGTGCATCATCACGAGGCCCGGGATCACAGACTTCCCATTGAGGTCCATCACCTGCGCGCCCTCTGGCACTTTGGTGGAGCGGGCGGGGCCGAGCGTGACGATGTTGCCGTCACGGATGATTAGCGTCTGGTCTTCCTTGGGCGCAGCGCCGGTGCCATCGATGACGCGCACGTGGGTGAGGGCCACCACCGGCGTGTCGACCGCGACGTATTGCTTCACCGCGGCGGAGAGTGTCGGACGCTGGGCGGTGAGGAGTGTCGGAGCGAGGAACAGGGCGCCAAGGGCGCGGAGAGTTGTCGTAGACATGGGGTGAGACTAGCACAAAAGCGACAACAGCATCAGTCGGGCACGTGCCAATAGAACGAGTCGCGCGCGCGGTATTGAACCTCGCCGCGCGCATTGGCAACCGTGACCACGGCGCTCAAGACCGGCATGTCGAGCTTGCTGGTGGCGTAGCGTGACGGGAACCGGCCCTCGATCGTGACCACGCCGTAGGGTTCGAGCGTGCAACGCAAGCGCACCGCGTCCTGCCCAATTCGTGCATCTTCGCAAGCCACTTCCTGCCGTGACCCGACGCGCGCAAACGTGACGGATGGGTTTGGACGCAGCGTGAGACGAATGAACCGCCGATCGAAGACCGTGAACTTGTAGCTCGGCTCGTAGTATCCCTCAACCTCGGACTGCAGAGGTCGTGGGGGTGGGGGCGGGGGCTCGGGCGGGGGCGCCTCCGGTTGCGCGGTGACCACGGGCGTCGGTGCGTACAGGATCAGGAACGCGAACACTCCGGCGCCCACGAGCAACACGAGGACGAGCCCCACAACGATGGTGCGGCGACGTCCCCATATGATCCGCCAGATCCGCTGTAACGTGGGTCGGACACGACCCAGGATTGACCGGAGACGCTGCACGACCGCTGCGCGTGCAGCGGCGGCCTTGTTGGGCGCGACCCCTTCCGTCGGAGCGGCGTGCGCCGCTGGCGTAATGGTGGGGCGGACCGCGGTCGTCGGACCCGGCGAAAAATCCGGGGGCGGAGGAGGCGGCGCGTACGCCGGCGGGTCATAAACCACAGCGCGAGGTGGAAGCCCCCCCGCCCGAGGTGGCGGAGCAAGCGGTCGTGGGGGGGGGGCGGCGGCCGAGCGGGGCTTACCCAGTCTGACATACGCAGGCTTCCGGCGCAGCCGAGCCCAGATGGCGAGCAGCACCGCGGCGCCCAACGCACCCGCGACATCGGGCGCGAGATCCCGCACGCGGCAATGTGCCTGCGCCCGGCCTCCCCCCGTCACGCCCTCGGCGATCTCGACCAGCGCTGCCGCGAGCAGCGTCGCGAGAAGCGCCACGATGGTGCGCGCGTCGGCGTCCCGAAACTGCACCCACGACATCCAGTAGAAGCCGGCGAACAGCGCGATATACGCGTAGTTGCGCAGCAGCGGCACGAGCTGCTGCACCGTGGGAAGGAGTTGCTCGCACTTTGGAACGTGTACGTGGAAGTGGGCCTGCGCGGGAAAGTACGCGAGCCCGAGCAGCACGAATCCGAAGTAGGCCCAGCGCTTGCCGCGGAGAGCGAAAAGCGCGAGAAGGGCGAGGACGCCCGCACCGATGCGAACAGCCAAGGGTGACATGTGCCGGACCCGAAGCCTGATGAGGTGGGGCTAAGGTAAGGAATCACACCTGGTAAACCAATGGTTCGGGTGCTTCAGGCTTGTGATGTTAGACACGGCACGCTTGTTCACGACGCAATTCTCAAGGCGATTCAACACAACTGCAGGGTCGCCTCCCTATAAGAAGAAGCAGCGCTAGCGAATCCGTGTCCCTCCACGCGTGCTCCGTCGCCAGGCGCGGATGTGATCGATCAGGGCGCGCAACACTCGCGACGCGTGGCGATACTGCGGATAGTACAGATAGTAGCCGGGGAATGGCGCGCAGAACTTCTCGAGCACCGCAACAAGCCCCCCGCGTTCCAGTGCATCCCGCACGTGCGCCTTGTACGCCATCGTGATGCCGATTCCTCGGGTGACGAGGCGACGGTTGAGCGCCGCATCCGTTGACAACACCCGCGCCGAAACCGTGACCGAGAAGTCACGGCCATTTTCCGTGAACTCCCAACGATAGGGCGCCGCCTCGGCGGTCGGATGCCAATTGATGCACTCGTGCCGCGTGAGATCACGGGGATGCTGGGGAACGCCGCGGCGGGCAAAATACGACGGCGAAGCGACCACCACGAGACGCAGGTCGCCCGTCACCGGCACGGCGACCATGTCCTTGTCGATGACCTCGCCAAGCTGAATGCCCGCATCGTAGCCGTCGGCGACGATGTCCACCGGTACATCGCTCACGACGAGATCGAGCTGGATCTCCGGATGTGCCGTGAGAAACCCGGAAAGCAGCGACTCGCCGAACATGGTCTCCGCGGCCCGCGATGAATGGAGGCGCAGCGTTCCGCGCGGCTCGGCACCCGTCTCGCGTAGGTCCGCGACGGCGGCGCGCACTTCGTCCAGTGCCGGACGCAGCGCGCCATAGAGGCGCTCGCCCGCCTCTGTGAGGTGAATGCTCCGCGTCGTGCGGCGCAGGAGAGCCACGCCCAGGCGGGCTTCGAGCCGGCGCACGGCCTGGCTCACGGCCGCATGGGTGACGCCGAGGCGATCGCCGGCCGCCCGAAATCCCTTCGCTTCCGCGACGGCCACGAAGGTCGCCATGCCATCGAGCTCTTCAGCCATTGGTAATAAATGCTTACCGGTGCGGACACCGTTGGCAAGTAGATCGCGAGCGTCCTGACCGTTTGATTCGCTGCTATGCAGGCACGCACACTCGGCAGCAGCAATCTGGTCGTTTCCGCCATGGGCTACGGCTGCATGGGTCTCGAAAGTGTATACGGGCCTGGGGCCGGCCGGCAGGAAGGGATTGCGATCATTCGCGCCGCCGTCGAGCGCGGCGTGACGCTGTTCGATACCGCCGAAGCGTACGGCCCGTTCAAAAACGAGCAGCTCGTGGGCGAGGCGCTCGCGCCCGTGCGCGACCGCGTGATCATCGCCACCAAGTTCGGCTTCGGCATCAACCCGGACGGCACACGCTACGGCCTCGACTCGCGGCCCGAGCACATCCGTCAGGTTGCCCATGCTTCGCTGCGCCGGCTCAAGGTGGAGACGATCGACCTCCTCTACCAGCACCGCGTCGATCGGAACGTGCCCATCGAGGACGTCGCTGGCACGGTGAAGGAGTTGATCGCGCAGGGCAAGGTGCGCTACTTCGGTTTGTCGGAGGCCAGCGCGCCAACTATCCGCCGAGCGCACGCGGTGCAGCCCGTGGCCGCGGTGCAGAGCGAGTACTCGCTGTGGACCCGCGACCCGGAGCGGAACGACGTCCTCGCGATGTGCGAAGCGCTCGGCATCGGCTTCGTTCCGTTCAGCCCGCTGGGCGCCGGCTTTCTCACCGGAAAGATCGACACGACGACCCGGCTCGACCCGAAAGACTTTCGCAGCATCTCGCCGCGGTTTGCGCCGGACGCCCGTGCCGCAAACATGGCACTGGTCGGCCTGGTGAAGCGCGTCGCGGAGCAAAAAGGCGCAACGCCGGCGCAGATCGCGCTCGCGTGGCTGCTCGCGCAGAGGCCATGGATTGTCCCGATTCCGGGCACGAAGAAACTGGCGCGCCTCGAGGAGAATCTTGGCGCCGTAAATGTGCAGCTCACGCCTGCCGACCTGCACGACATCGCGGAGGCAGCGTCCCGGATCCACGTGCAGGGGGAGCGGCTGCCGGAGGCCGCACTGAAGTTCACCAATGGCTGAGGGAGATTGAAATGAAGCGGATCATCGTCACGCTGGTCGCCATCGCCCTGGTCTACTCGGCGCCTGCAACGGCGCAGAATGCGGAACAGGATGTATTGGCTCTCTCGAAGACAAAGTGGCGTTGGATGGCAGACCGCAACGTCGATTCACTGGCTGCGCTCTTCGATAAGCAGGCCGTCTTCGTCCACATGGGCGGAACCTGGGGCACAGATCGGGAGCTCGAGGTCATCAAAAGCGGAGGTATTCAGTACACGCACGCGGAGATTTTCGAAGCCTCGGTGCGGTTCATCGGTACGACAGCCATTGTGCTCAACAGGATTCGCCTGGATGCCGTGGTTGGCGGCAACGCGGTCACCAATCCCTTCATGGTTACGGAGGTGTATGTGCAGCAGAACGGAGCGTGGAAGTTGGGCTCGCTCTCGTTTACGAGGCTGCTGACGCAATAGTCACTGCTCCAGCCCGAGGCGGCGCATCACCCGCTGGAAGCGCTCGCCACCGCGCAGTGCTAGGGGTGTGTGGTTGAACCCCTAGCCGTCGGTAACGCAATCGTGAAAAACTCGCTCATGTCGGGCGCGCTTGCGGCATCGCCGGGATAAGTGGATACGCCCAACGCCCGCAGCATGAGGCGTAACGTGCTCTGGTGCTGGTAGAACGTGGTGGACTGGTAGCCACGCTTGGCAAAGGGACTCACCACCGTCCACGCGACCTTTCCGCCCCCGTTGGTGCTGCTGCCGGCGGACTCGTCCCACCAAATGATGAGGAGCCCGTCTTGCTGGAACTGCGCACTCTGGATCAACGGGTCGATGTTGGTCTGCAACCATGTATCGGCGGTGCCCAGGGCACAGTTGTGGGCGTCGTTGCAGAGATTCGGCGTGATGAAGGAGAAGTCCGGCAGCGTCCCATTCGCCAGATCGGTAGCGAACTGCGTAAAGGGCACCATCTTCGCCGCCTGTGCCGGGTTGTTGCGGATGTCCGAGAAATAACTCATCGGCACATGGTTCGCGTCGTATGACGGATACCCCTCGATGTATGCCTTCCACGTCTTACCGGCATTCACGAGCTCGCGGATGATGTTGTCGTTGCTGACGGTGCCGGTGAAGTTGTCGTCGTTGATGATCGTGTCGCCCACGGTCAGCTCGAAGTAGTTACCCATCGACGGGTGGGCGTTCGCGTAGTAGTTGGTGGCCAGCCCGTACTGCGTGCTCAGGCCGTTCAGGTACGGCATCGCCGCATTGCCGATCACGCTGCCGTAGTCGTGATTCTCTTCCGCGACGATGATCACGTGACCAAAGCGTCCGGCCGACGCCGTCGTCACCGTGACCGCCGCTGAGCCGCTCCGCCCTTCGCTCGTGGCGGTGATCGTCACCGGGCCACCGGCGGCGACACCCGTGACGAGCCCGCTGCCGCTCACTGTAGCGATCGCCGTGCTACTCGACGACCAGGTGATCACCCGCCCTGTCAACGGATTGCCGTTCGCATCCTTCGGCGTCGCCGTGAGCTGAACTGTGGCGCCAACCGCGACACTCGTCGTCGCCGGCGTAACCGTCACCGAGGCAACCGGTACCGGGGTCACCGTAATGGACGATGTTCCGCTCTGGCCTTCGCTCGTCGCGGTGATCGTTGCGGAGCCCGCCGCCCTCGCCGTCACGCGCCCGCTGCCGTTGACGGTGGCGATGGTCGTCTGATTGGACGACCATGTCACCGTGCGGCCGGTGACGATGTTGCCGTTGGCGTCCTTGAGGGTCGCTGTCAGCTGCACAGTCTGGCCCACCTGCACACTCGCGCTGGGCGGCGTGACCGTCACCGAGGCCACTGGGACCGCGGTCACCGTGACGCTCGCTGAGCCGCTCTGCCCTTCGCTCGTGGCAGTGATCGTCACCGGGCCACCCGCCGCGGCGGCGTTCACGAGTCCGGTGCCGTTGACGCTCGCGATGGTGGTGTTGCTCGATTGCCACGTGATTACTCGTCCCGTCAGCGGATTGCCGCTCGCGTCTTTCGGCGTCGCCGTGAGCTGAACCGTGGCGCCAACCGCGACACTCGCCGTGGCCGGCGTAACCGTCACCGAGGCCACCGGCACCGGGGTCACCGTAATGGACGACGTTCCGCTCTGGCCTTCGCTCGTCGCGGTAATTGTTGCCGACCCCACCGCCCTCGCCGTCACGCGTCCGCTGCCGTTGACGGTGGCGATCGTCGTCTGATTGGACGACCATGTCACCGTGCGGCCGGTGAGGATATTGCCGTTGGCGTCCTTCAGGGTCGCCGTCAGCTGCACAGTCTGGCCCACCTGCACACTCGCGCTGGGCGGCGTAACCGTCACCGAGGCCACTGGGACCGTCGTCACCGTGACGCTCGCGGTGCCACTCTGACCTTCGCTCGTGGCGGTGATCGTCACCGGACCACCCGCGGCGACACCCGTGACGAGCCCGCTGCCACTCACTGTAGCGATCGTGGGGTCACTCGAGGACCAGGTGATCGCCCGCCCCGTCAATGGATTGCCGTTTGCGTCCTCCGGCGTCGCCGTGAGCTGGGACGACTGCCCCACCTCCACGCTGACTGACCCCGGGCTGACGGTCACTGTGGCAACCGGTGTCGCGCAGGCGACCGTGACGCTGGCGGATGCCGTCAGGTTGCCGGGCGTGCTCGCGGCCGTAACGGTATAGTCCCCGCAGTTGCCGTTGTGATAATGCCCGTAATGACGCCCGCCCGCGGAGTTGGTATCCACCGTGCCACCTGTGGCGCTCCACGTCACGGTGATCGGCGCCGTGTCTCCCGTGGCGGTGAAGCCCACGGCGGTGAAATCCTGGACCTGATCGGGTTGCAGCGTGACTGCGCTGGGAGAGACGACGAGCTCGGTAACACTCGTGTTGACTCCATTGAGGCGGAGCTCACAGCTCATGACGAAGGCGAGGGCCAGGGCAAACAGCAGAGCCTGACGGTGCGGCAGCTTGTGTCCGAGCATAGCACGCCTCCACATGAAAGCGAACGGGCCGCCAGTCTCGACCCGCGTCGATTCGCTGGCGGCCCGGCGAGCGTGGCGGAAGACCGCCGTAGCCCCGTGGCTCTGCGTCACCGCCTTTCGGCGGCTTTGCTCTGAGCAGCGTGCTTCTGCGGCAAGCTATCCGCCTTGTGGCGAGCACAGCAGTGATTGGTGTCACCGGGTTCCGGCTCGCGTCGCAGCAGTGCGGGACTCATGCGACCGTTACGATCAGCAACTCACCAAAGAGGGCGCTCGGTACCCGTGCGGGCCCGAGTTCGAGGATCTAGATGCGGCTACGGGCTCACCTTGGGGCAGCCAACGGTTCGCTACGACCATCCGACATGGCAAGCTGAACCTCACCACTCGCCAAGACTTTCAGCGCGGTCGCTCTCGCCGGTCTCGCGCGAATCCAAATCTTCTTGTCAAGAGTTTCGTTCGAGCGAATGCCATGGAAGAGGTAGATGGTCACATCCTTGGTCGTGAGCGCAACCAGGTACCGAGTGCTGCCCGATCCCGCCAGCGTTCCAGCGGCCAGGCCGTCCACTGGGCTGAATTCGAAATCCTCGCACGTCTTGGTAGCGGGAGTGGGGAGTGCTCGATCTGATAGATCGACGAATGACAGAAAGCCTTTGCGCGCGTCGGCGTGAAGGAAGGTGCTGTATCTCACCAGAGACATCCCGGTCTTGACCGCTGATCCCAAAAGTTGATCGAAGGCGCCAGGGTGGCCGCTTTCATCGACAGTCATGTCGATCCCAAAGCCCATGGTGTGGTCGTCGACGAACCGACCTGACACCGGCTGAAGCTCGCCGGGCACAAGCCCCTCGAAGAGGCGATGCGCTCCATGCTGGGTGTCGTACTTGTAGACCAGGATCGTTGGCGTCTGCCGCACCGATGGCGCAATTGAGACGAATGCCTCCGGTGCTCCGTCGCCGTCGATGTCGAGCAACTGGACATCATGCACCGGAACCAGCCCCCGCTCGTCCTTGAACGCCTCGACGGGCTCGCCCGCGGCCTTCGCGCGCGCGGCTGTAACGATGGTTGTGTCCTGACGTTGCACGATTATCGATGCGGCGAGAAGCAAAGTGTGAAGCACGAGCATGAACCTCGGCGGTTTACTGGTGAGGACAGCGTCAGGCGCAGGTTAGACGGCCCGCACCTCAGTCAGCGATAAGAGATTGCCATCCGGATCCTTGAACCAGGCGACGCGAGCTCCGCTCGGTGCCTGCCAGACACCCTGCTCGTCCTGCTCGAGAAACGGGTACCGCTCGAAGCGGATGCCGTGGCGACTCAGGGCTCAACAAGGATCCAGACCATCGAGCGAGCGACGATCTTACGCTCCGACTCATCACCTGTGAACGCGCTGATGACAAGCCAAGTCAGACCAGGACGGCGACCCTCAATCGCGGGGCCGGCGAATCCAGCGATCGCGTGGTCTCCCACCTCAAATAACGGGGCGAAGTGCTCAACGTGTTTTCCACCAGCTCGAGCGTCGATCGTTACTGAACCAAACAACGGAACGACCTGGCCGACGCGAAACTTCAGCGTGTCTGGGTGCACCAAGATCGTATCAACGTGCGTCGCCGCTTGATACGACTTCTCGCGCGCTTGGCGCAGCGCTGTAGCAAGCGACGAGTCAACAGCCGAATCTGATCTGACGCTGATGAGCTGTGTAGACACCGAATCGCGACGCGGCTGGATCGTAGGGGCCTGTGATCGAAGATGGCATCCAAGAATACCGAGCACTAGGGCCGTTGAGAGAATGGTTTTCACTTCGGCAGGCCTCCCTAAACCGATCTGCGAGCACTGTTAGACGAAACAGCTGTCGTCGGACGGCGTCCGACACGACAACACCGGAAATTCTGATACCCCCCCGCCTCTCTCTCCGATGCTCCGCCGACCGACACGACGCTTACTTGCCCGGAGTCGTCAGTCCTTCACTCGGAGATCACCATGCGGCACATGTCCTGGATCGTTACAGCAGCAGTCCTCACCCTGGTAGGGTGCGGCAGTTCCACCTCTCCGTACGGCGGCGGAAGCGGCGGGGGCACGGGAGGCGGCGGAAGCAGCGGAGGCGGCGGATCCGCTACGACCATCACGGTCGGCAACGATTTCTTCAGCCCGACACCGGTCACGGTAGCGCCGGGAGCGGTGACGTTCCGCTGGGCGACTCCGTCGCACGGGCACACCCTGACGTGGGACAGCGGGCCTGGGACGCTGCCCGCGAACACCGGCACGATCACCTCGGGGTCGCGGACCGTGACCCTGCAGCCAGGGACTTATCAGTACCACTGCTCCATTCATGGCGGCCCCGGCACGGGGATGCACGGCACGATCGTGGTGCAGTGAAAGAGTAGGCGCGATTCATCCCGAGATGCACGGCACAATCATCGTCAACGAAAGGGAACATGAGTATGAAACAGATGACCGCTGGACTGCTGGCACTGGCTGCCCTCGCTGGGGCAGCTTGTAGCGATCATTCCAAGATGCCCACGGGCACGTCGTACTCGGCCGCGAGTTTGTCAGCGGCGGCCCGCGCGGGAGCGCGCCAGGGCTTCGGATTCAACGGCACGGTCAGCGGCTTCCCGACCGGAGCGGTGTTCCTGACCGGCGGTGGATCGTTTGACGCCGCGACCGCCTCGAACGTCGTGCCGAGCGAGACCGACGTGAAGTCCGGCGGCGGCTTCCGCTGCGTTGCCGCTATCGCTCAGGGACCGCTGAACAGATGCGCGGCAGGCGAAGGCGTACGCTGGGATACGGCGCAGCTCCTGGCGTCGACGAACTTCAAGTGCACCGGCGCCGACGCGGCGAAGCCTGCCACCACCGGTCCCGGGACCGTGGTGTTGCTCGCCGACTTCTATCGCGCGGGCGACGGCAACGACGAGTCGTTCACTGCTCAGATGATCGTCTCCGACACCGACCTGGCGCCGGACATCGCAGGGAACCAGACCCTCTGGGTGCAGGGCGTGGGTTGTGGGGACGCAGTCGTACACTTCAACAGGTAATCCTCAGAAAAACGCGAGCGGGGACCGGAGTCGCGGTCCCCGCCTTGGCGTGGCGACTGATGTAGGCCTCAGTCCGACAAGCCTGTTCTGCCGTATTCCCGCCGCCGAGGGTGCTGCGTCCGATGCCCCCCTCGATGGACGCTCGCTACGATTCCCTCCCACACCTTGTCCGGAGTTTCTGATATGCGACCCCGCGTCACGAAGACCGGCATCCTCGTCATGCTGGCGCTGGTGAGCATCGCACCGGCCCTGCTGGCTCAGCGGCCTGTGGCCGGATCGTGGTCTGAGCAGGTGCGACAGCTGCGCCGGGCTCACATGCCCACCGTCAAGACCGCGCGCCGGCTGACAGTATCGCGCAGCCCGGCTTCCGCGACGAGCGTCATCGCGGAGAGCGAGCCCAACAACACCGTGGCGACGGCCGACAGCGCGGCACTGGGCGACAGGGCTTCCGGCGCCGTGAATCCGGCAGGTGATGTGGACGTTTGGTTCCTGGACCTCACGGCCGGACAGTTCCTCAGCGTCGACGTGGACGCGAACGAGACTGGGTCCCCGCTCGATCCGGTGATTGCGCTCTTCGCCCCAGACGGCGTCACCCAGATCGCCACGAACGACGACTTCGATGGACTCGACAGTCGCATCTCCTACCAGATTACCACGAGTGGCCGCTACTTCGTGGCGATCCGGGGTTTCGGGAACCAGGGCGGCCCTACGGCGACGTACGCGATCAACTTCGGGCTCGTCACCTGCGCCGCGGTGGGAACCGAGGAAGAGCCCAACGACGCGCCGGAGACGGCAACGCCGATCGCGATCGGCGCCACGGGCGTCGGTGAGATCTGCGCGGGCGGCCGCTTTCCGATCGGAGACGTGGACTACTGGGCGTTCTCGGCCGATGCCGGCACGGCCATTGAGCTCGACGTCGACGCGGAGGAGCTGGGTGTGTTCAGCGACCCGTTCCTCGCGGCCTTCGGGGGCGACGGCTTCACCCCCCTCGCGTTCAACGACGACGCGGACGGACGCGACAGCCGCCTCCAGTTCTCGATCACGACGACGGGCACCTACTACGCCGCCGTCTCGACGATCGCGGACCCCGGCGGCAACCCGTTCCCCTATCGACTGCACGTTCGTCTGACCGCGCAGGGACCCGGCGATCCGATCACCGTGCGCAGCGGTAAGGTCGGCTTCCCCCTCGGCCTCGCCGTCGGGAGCACTGGGGACGTCTTCGTCGGCGACCTGACGGAGAACCGGGTCTTGCGCGTCGATGGCCCGGGCGCGGTGACCACCTTCGCGGCCGGGATCCAGAGCCCGCTGGGCCTCGCCTTTGATGCGTTCGGCGCCCTGCTCGTGGTATCCGGGGACGGCGTTGTGTACCGCGTCACGCCACAAGGCGAGGCGACGCCTTTCATCAGGGATGCGGGAATCCCGTTCTGGATCGCGGTGGCCCGGGACGGCCGCATCTGGCTGACCGACGTGTCCAATGGGGCGCTGCGGCGCTACAGCCCCACCGGCCGCTTCGAGACGCGGTTTGACCTCCAGAGTATCGGTCAGTTTGGACCAGGGCCGCTGGCCATCGGTCCGTCCGGCGAGCCGTACGTCTCCAACGGCAGCGAGATCTGGAAGCTGGTCAACGGTCAGCCGCAGCGGGTGTTGGGCAACGCGTTCATCGTCTGGGGGTTCGCATTCGACGCCGCGGGCAACATCTACGCGGCGGCCCCCACCGCCGGGCGCATCACATTGTTCGATCCGGCAGGTGTAACGCTGGCCGATCCGTTCTCGGTGGGGCCGGACGCGCCCCAGGCCGTCGCGTTCGGGCGCGACGGGACGGGGGCTACCGTGGCCCGGCTGTTCGCGACCGATTCACGAGTCAGCCGCCTGCTCGAAGTGAACCCGGCCGGCCTGGCGCACCCCGGACTGCCGGGATTCACTCCGCCGCCGCTCCCCATCGATGTCGCGGTGACAAGTCTGCTGGGCGGTGCGGCCTTGAGCGCCGCGGACCGGCAATACCTCGACGGCTTGGGCAACCACAACGGTCGCTATGACGTCGGCGACCTGGCGGCATATCTCAAACTGATCATGCGCATCATGTTCGCGCTCGCCGCCGTTGTCATCGGCGCGGCCTGCGCGGGCGAGGCGACGGGGAGCGGGGAGCCCGCGGGACGCGGCACCCTGATCGTGCGACTAACCACGCCGCATGCCGACGACGGCGCCATCCTGTTCGAACTGAGCGGTCCGCCGATCGACACGGTGGTTGCCGTGAATGCATCTCTGCAGTCGTTCACGCGGCGTGCGAGCTCCTCGACGGTCGTCGGTGCCGTGATAGGCGTCGTCGTCAATGGAGCCGTGGTCACCTTGCAGGTGCCGGACGTCAGCGCGTCCGCGCTCTATGCGGTCCGGATCGTCGAGGTTGCCGACCGGGAAAACGTGCTGCGCCCGTCCCTCACGGGCTACGGACTGACGGTGTCTCGCTGAGCATAGGCACCTGTCTCGCAGTGCGAGCAGAATGGTAGGCTCGATACCTGCGCAGACGGGGTAGGCGGCCGGCGCTGGCGCCTAGGGACTTGGCTGCAACAGCGCGGTGACGTGCACCGAGACTGGCATCCCACATTCCGTCACCTGAGTGACCTGCACACCGGTGCGGGTCCATTGGTGGTATCCCAGACGCTCAACGGTCAGCTGATAATTGCCTATCCGTGCGCCGCCCCATAGCACCGAGTCCACTCGGCGCAGGGAATCGACATAGGCACCGCTGCGCGCGAGGCCACTGGCCCCGACGGCGAGGTTCGCATGCGTGCCGGAGTCCTCCGCCGTGATGATTACAGCCGGCGAGAAGGCGGCAGTGCAATACCCTGTCGGTTGGGTGTCTTGACAGGCTGCGATGAGCAAGAACGCAACCGAACTGCGAACGAGATTGAGAGACGTCTGCGTGTCAGTCATTGAGAGCAATACCCGCACTGGTTCTCAGCACGTCACATCGGCCGCGCCAGGGCCGCGTAACGAGAATTGGGGCCTCCGACCCTAGTCCCCGAAATTCGCCAGCCGCACCTCCAGCACGTCCGGCAACCCCTGCAGCTTGTCGAGCACGCCGTTGGTAAGCGCCTGATCGACATTGATCGCCGCGAGGGCGTCGCCCGCGCCGGCCCCGGCGCCCGCCTGCGGCGCCCGGCGCGCCTGGTGATAGCTCGCGATGTTGATCCCCGCGCTGCCGAGCGCCGAGCCAACGCGACCGATGACGCCGGGCACGTCGCGGTTCTTGACCACGAGCATCCAACCGTCGGGCACGACGTCCACGTGGAAATCGTCGATGCGAATCACTCGGCCATGGCTGTCGCCGATCAGCGCGCCGGTGACGCGAACCCGTCCCCGCGCCGTATCGACCTTCACGCCGATCGACGTCTCGAAGCCAGTCTCCGGAGCGCCCTGGCGCGTGCCGAGCTGGATGCCCTTCTCTTCGGCCAGTACCTGCGCGTTCACCAGACTCACAGAGCCGGCGTTCATGGCGGAGAGCAGACCCTCGAGCGCCGCGACCAGCACCGGGCGCTGCGCGCCCTCTTCCTTTCCTCCATATGCGACCTCGACGGCCTTCACCGGTCCGTCCGCGAGCGCGAGCGCCAACCGGCCGAGCCGGCGCGCCAGGTCGAGCAGCGGCGCCAGGCGCCGCAGCAAATCGCCGCCCATCCCGGGGAGGTTGATCGCGTAGGAGAGATCGCCGGCGACCAGCGCCTCGCGCACCGCGCCGCAGATCTCCATCGCCACGCGCTCCTGCGCCTCGGCGGTGGAGGCGGCGAGGTGCGGGGTCAGGATCACGCGGTCGAGCCCGCGCAGCGGCGAATCCGCGGGCAGCGGCTCGACCGCGAAGACGTCGATCGCCGCGCCGCCGATCCGCTTCTCCTTGATCGCCTCGGCGAGCGCGGCTTCGTCCACCAGCTCGCCCCGCGCAGTGTTGATCAGCACAGCGGTCGGCTTCATCAGCTTGAGCCGATTGGCGTCGATGAGGTGGTGGGTATCGTCGGTCAGTGCGACGTGCAGCGTCACGACGTCGGCGGTGCGGAGCAGCTGCTCGAGCGGCAGCAGCCGGACGTGCAGCTCACCGGCGCGCTCGGGCAGCAAATAGGGATCGTGCCCCACGACCTGCATGCCGAACGCACGCGCGAGCTGGGCGACGTGCCCCCCAATGCGGCCGAGCCCCACGACGCCCATGGTCTTGCCGCGCAGCTCGGTGCCCTCGAAACGCTTGCGATCCCATTCGCCGCGCCGCATGGCGGCCGCCGCATCGGAAATGCGGCGCACCAGCGCGAGCAGCAGTCCCATCGCGTGCTCGCCGGCGCTCACGGTATTGGCGCCCGGCGTGTTCATCACCGCGATGCCGCGGCGCGTGGCCGCGTGGACGTCAATCGTGTCCACACCCGTGCCCGCGCGGGCGACGACGCGGAGATGCGCCGCCTGCGCCATCAGGCTCGCCGTCACGCGGGTCTCGCTGCGCACGATGAGCGCGTGCGCGCCGGCGATGGCTTTCTCGAGCTCCGCCGGCTTGCCCGCGACGTCGATGACTTCGATGTCCGGTGTTTGAGACAGCAGGTCGAGGCCGCTCTTCGCCACCCGGTCGGCCACGACTACACGGTAGGTCATTCCAGCGCCCGGCCGATCAGCGGCAGCAGCTCCTCCAGCGCCTCCACAGTGTGGTCACCCATGTGGCCAATGCGGATCGTCGAGTCCTTGAGCGCGCCATAGCCGGCGCCGATCGTCCAGCCCTGCTGCTTCAGCGCGCCGACGACGTCTTTGGAGTGCTTGCCCTCGGGGAGCTTGAGGCACGACACCGTCCAGCTGTGCCGGCCTTCGCGCGGCAGGAACTTCACGCCGTGCTCGGCGGCCCACGTTTCCGTGCGGCGCCGCATCGCGTCGTGACGCTTCCAGCGCGCCTCGATGCCGCCTTCACGCTCGATCCGGCCCAGCTGGACCTCGAGCGCGTAGAGCAGCGAGATCGCCGGCGTGTTCGTCGGCTGGAATTTCGTCGTCGCGGTGAGGAAACTGATCAGGTCGAAATAGGCGCCGCGCTCCTCGAGCTTTTTGGCGCGCTCCACCATCCGGTCCGACGCCGCGCCGAGCGCCAAGCCCGGCGGCAACGCGAGCGCCTTTTGGGAGCCGGTGAAGGCGAAGTCGAGCTTCCAGGCGTCGGTTTCGACGGGCGAGCCGCACATCGACGTCACGCAATCGACCAGCAGCAGCACGTCGTCGAACTCCTGCACCACCTGGGAGTAGCCGGCGACGTCCTGCAGCACGCCGGTGGACGTCTCGGAGTGGACGCAGGTCACGGCATCGACGGGCGTGCGCTTCAGCGCATCGCGCAGCATGTCGGGCTCGACCGCCGCGCCCAGCGGCACGTCGAGACGGATGCACTCCTTGCCGCAAGCGCCGACGATGCCGGCGAAGCGCTCGCTGAACGCGCCGTTGACGAGCGAGAGCGCGCGGCGCCGCACGCCGTTGCGCACCGCCATCTCCATGAAGCCCGTGGCGGAGGTGGTGCCGACGAAGACGGGTCGCGCGGTGCGGGCCGCGGCGCCGAGTTTCGGCGCGATGCCCTGGAGCAGCTTCTCCATGCCCGACGACCGGTGCCCAATCATGGGCCGGATCATCGCTTCGAGGACTTCGGGATGGACGTCGGTCGGGCCCGGCAGGAAGAACTTGCCGAACGTCGGGACGGCGACGGCGTGTGTCGGAACGGATGTGGTCGAGGTCATGCGCTGGCGCGCTCGAGCTCTTCGACCAAGCCGCCGACGACCACCTCGCTGGCCTTCACCAGCCGCACGCCCTCATCGCCCCACTCCTTGAGCAGATGCTCGGCCACGTCGCGATCGATCGGCTTCATGGCGTCCACCACCGCGAAGAGACGGACTTGCGGCCGGTGCTGCAACAGGCCCTCGATCGCGTATTTGTCGCAGACGTCGAGCGCGACACCGTAGAGCACGATGTCGTGCGGATTGAGCGCGTCGAGGACGGGGAGAACGTTGGGATTGGAGAAGACATCGAACTCGTGTTTGTGAAAGAGAATGTCGCCGCGGTGGTTGCGAACCCGCGTGGCGAGGGTCGTGGCATCCTGCGGCTCCGGCTCGATCACTAACGGATCCCGCAGTGCGGTCTCAGGAATCTTGCGCTGCCCCGGTGTGCCGCGCAGGCAGTGCGGTGGAAAAGTCGTCTTCCAGTCGGGAGTCGCGGAGATCTCGCTGTGGTGGAGGACGTGATCGTCGGCGCTGGCCACGATGCGAATGCCATGGCCGTGCGCGTAGTCCGTGAGCTTCTTGAGGTTGGGAATGAGCTGCTCGGCATCGGGCACGTACAGCTTGCCGTCGGCCCGCATGAAGTCGTGCTGGGTATCGACATCCCAGAAAATGATCCGCGATGATGGCATGGAACCGGAAATCTAGACGGGGCGCAGCTAAAGCGTCAGCGCTACCGCGACCTCGTCGCAGGCGTGCTGGCGCGGGCAGCGCGTGCAGTCGGCCCACACTTTGAGCGGGAACTGCTCCTTTTCCGCGACGCGAAAGCCAAGTCTCAGGAAAAACAGCGGTTTGCGCGTCAGCCCGAACACTTCCGAAAGTCCCAGCGCGCGCGCGTCCACGACTAGCGCCTCCATGAGCGCCTTGCCTACACCGCGGCCCTGGAAATCGTCACGCACCGCCAGCCCGGCAATCTCGGCCAGGCCGGTGCTGTACACCTTGAGGCTCCCCGTTCCGGCGAGGCTGCCGTCGGGCGCCTCGGCGACGACGTATTCCTTGATGTGGCGGCACAGATCGTAGTTGGACCGCGGCAAGAGATCGCCCGTGGCCACGAACGGCGCCATGAGGACTTCCATCGCCGCGACGTCCGCAAGCGTCGCGGGACGGAGCTTGGTGGTGGTCCCTACAGATAGGCTCGTCAACTCAAAACCTCAGAGAGAATTGTGACGCCGCGCTCGATCTCTTCCCGGCTGATCGTGAGCGGCGGGACAATGCGAATCACGTTGGGTCCGGCGGTCAGGACGAGCAGATGCCGCTCGCGCGCCGCGGCCACGATGGGCGCCGCGACTTCGGTGAGCTCGAGTCCCCACATCAAGCCACGACCTCTGGCTTCCTTCACCCGACCGCTCGACAGCGCTTGCAAGCGCGAGCCCAGCACGTCGCCCTTCGCGCGGACATCAGCGAGGAAGTCGGGATCGGCGATCGTGCGCACGACGTCGAGCGCCACACTCGCGACCAGGGGACCGCCGCCGAATGTCGTGGCGTGATCGCCAGGCGCGAGCGAACCGGCGATGGCGTCATTCACGAGAATCGCGCCCATCGGCAGGCCGCCGGCGAGCGGCTTCGCGAGCGTGTAGATGTCGGGGACGACGCCGGCATGCTCTGAGGCGAAGAACGTTCCGGTGCGGCCGAGCCCGCACTGCACTTCGTCGAAGATCAGTGCGGCTCCGGTTTCATTGCAGTGCTGCCGCAGGAAGGCCAGAAACTCGTCGGCGACCGGGCGCACGCCGCCTTCTCCCTGCACCGGCTCGATGATGACGGCGGCGGTCCGTTCTTTGGTGATCGCCTGCCTGGCCGCTGCAACGTCACCGAGCGGGATGATATGCACGTCGGCGAGCAGCGGCTCGAAGGGGCGGCGGTAGTCGGGGCGGTCGGTGGCGGCGAGCGAGGCGAAGAGCCGGCCGTGGAACGAGCCGGTGAACGCCACGATGTCGGTCTGCTTCGACCATTTGCGCGCGAACTTGAATGCGCCCTCGTTCGCTTCGGCGCCGGAATTACAGAAGAACGCGTGGCCACCGAATGACTTCGTCAGCTCGGCCGCCAGCCGCTCGCCGGGCTCGGTGCGATAGAGGTTCGAGACGTGGATCAGCCCCGAGTCGAGCGCGCGCAACACTGCGTCGCGAATGACGGGGCTGTTGTAGCCCAGCGCACTGACGGCGATGCCGGCCACGAAGTCGAGGTAGCGCGTGCCGTCTTCGGCGATCAACTCGCAGCCTTCGCCCGCCACGAACAGCGGGCCAACGCGCGCGTAGACGCCCAAAAGTGCCGACACGTCGGCCGACGCCGTGGAGGTCATCATTGTCACGCGGGTTGAACGGCCGGTGTGGGAGGCGCCGCGAGGAGGCGGGTGCCGGCGGTGGCATGCTCGATCATGTCGAGGTTGCCGATCCGTACGGCCCGAACACCCGCCCCGAGTGCTTGCGCGGCAGAACGCAGCTTCGCGGCCATGCCGCCGGTCGCGACGCCCTCCTCAATCATCGTCTCAATTTCGACGGCCGCAAGGGTGGGCTGGGTGACTCCCGCGACCGTCACGCCTGGGACGTCGGAGACGAACAGCAGCTCCTGCGCCTCGAGCGCCACGGCAATCGCCGCGGCCGCCTGATCGGCGTTCACGTTGAGGGGCTGAGCGGACTCTGGCGACGGAGCGACGGGCGCCACCACGGGGGTCAATCCCGCCAGCAACAGGCTCTGTAGCAGGGAGGCCCGGACGTGCGTGATCTCGCCGACCTCGCCGAGTGTCGTTCCGTTGTGGAGCGGCTGCGCCGTCAGCAGGCCGCCGTCGACGCCGGAAAGGCCCAGGGCGTCGAGCCCCGCCTCACGGAGCGCGGTAACCAGCAAGCGATTGATCGGACCGCCCAGCACCATTTCGACGACCTGCGCGATCTCGGGCGTGGTGACACGGAGACCGTCTTTTTTCTCCACGGGCAGGCCGAGGCGCCGCGACCAGGTGGTCACCGCGTTCCCGCCGCCGTGCACGACGACCGTAGGGCCGTTCTTGCTCAGGGCGAGCGCACACTTGGCGACCCAGTCGGGCCGGTCGAGCTCGTTGCCGCCGATTTTGACGACGCGCACGGTCAGCATGCCAAACCCGCCGTCTCCGGCAACCCCAGCATCACGTTCATGTTCTGGATCGCCTGCCCCGCCGCGCCCTTCACCAGGTTGTCGATCGCGGCGATGACCGTCAGCCGCGGCCGGCGCACGTCCACGACTTCCGCGACGCCGATGGCCACGCGGTTCTTGTAGACGACGTCTTTCAGCGAGGGCAGCGTGCCGTGCATGACTTGCACGCACGGCTCAGCATCGTACGTCGCGCTGTACAGCCCCTCGGCGGTCGACTGATCGAGCACGCGGGTGAGCGGCACGTGAATCGTCTCGAGAATGCCGCGTTTGACGGGGAGGAGGTGAGGCGTGAACACGAGATCACCCGTGAACCCGCCTTCACGGGACAGCGACTGCTTCAGCTCGGCGAGATGGCGGTGCGTGTTGCCGACGGCGTAGGCGCGATAGTCCTCGGCGACTTCGCCGAACAGGAGCTCGCGCTTGGGATTGCGGCCGGCGCCGGTAACACCCGACGCCGCATCGATGATTACCTCGCGTGAAGGATCGATCAGGCCGAGCTGCGCGAGCGGAATCAGCGCGAGCAATGCGGCGGTCGGATAACAACCGGGATTGGCAACCAGCTCGGCATCGGGGAGCCGCGGACGGGTGAACTCGGTCAGCCCGTACACCGCGTCGGGGGACAGCCGGAAGTCGGCCGAGAGATCCACCGCGCGCTTGCCGCCCGCACGGGCTTCGTGGACGTACCGGCCCGACACGCCATGCGGAAGCGCGGAGAGGATGATCTCCGCGTCCTGCCAGGGCGCGTCGTCAGCCTTGATCAGCTCGTGACCATCCACCCACTCGCCGGCGGCCGACTCGGCGGTCGCGAACGCGACCGTGGCGCCGGGATGGCCGTCGAGCAGGCGCAACAGCTCCTGACCGACATAACCGGAGGCACCCAGGACGCCCACCGGGATGGATGCATGATTATTCATTTGGACGGAAAATTATGCAGAGGCTGCCGCGGGCGCAAGATCCAAGCTTCGCCCTACACCACCAGTTCCAGTCTCGGATTAGGCCGGTACGCGCGTCCCACCTTGGCGCACGGCTTGCCCTCCAGCATCACGACGTCGGCCGTGAAATCGAACCGCCCCTGGAACAGGCTCGAGCCCACGCCATACGCATCGACCGGAATGTGCTGCTCCTCGAACTGCCGGATCTTGTCGACCGTGAAGCCGCCCGACACGACGATCTTGACGTGCCCGAAGCCGGCGCCATCGAGCGCGCTGCGGACATTACGCACCAGCTGCGGGTTCACGCCGGTCGGCCGGAACGTGCCCATCTGGGGAATGACCGATTTGTCCACGAGCGTCTCGGACGTGTCGAGCCGGACGCCGTACAGCCGGTCGCCGAGCGTGTGCGCGACGGCGAGCGACGTGGCGACACAGTCGTTGTCGAAGTCGACGAGGGTGATGAGCCGAATCGAAGGATCCGACTGGTCGGCGAATTTCCGCGACGCCAGTACGGTGTCGCCCTTGTAGACGGCGATCAGCGCGTGGGGCACGGTGCCGATCCCTTCCGATCCCCACCAGGACGCTTGCGCGTCCGTCGAGACGCCGATGGCACCGGCGATGTGCGCGGCGTAGCCGTCGCCGGTCTGCACGAGCCAGTGATCGTGCCGCGCCGGGAAGAACATCACTTCCTTCGGTTTCGCCGCCTGCACGACCTCGCGGGTATTCGTGCCCACGCGCGTGCGCCGCGCCAGGACGCCCAGGTACAGCGTTTCCAGCACCGCGAACGCGTCGTACGGTCCCTCGATGAGGAGCACGGTCTCCCAGGGCTCAATCTCCTCACCGTCATACAGCGCGTGCACGACCAGCTCGTCCCAGCGCTCGGAGCAGAGCTTCAGGATCGCGATCGCCTCGTCGATGCCGCCGAGATAGGCGTGCGATTTGCCGAAGACCTGCATCGTCACGCGCGGCCGGTGGCGATCCGTGCGCAGCAGCTCACGCGCGCGCACGAAGTATTTGTCCGAGTAGTAGCCCTCCCGCATCTTGTCGACGGGAAGGTGGAAGATGGCGGGATCGAGCCGCTCTTTGCGGGGCGCCATCAGCGCCAGCCCGGCCATGAGAACGTGGCCGCCAGGGTGTCGCCCGAGGGGAGTGCGAGCTGCCGCGCCACGTTGTTGAGCCGGCCGCAGACCGTGCCGAGCGGTTGGCGCGTATCCGCCGGCGCGACACTGAGACAGACCACGTCGGCATCGAGCGCGATCACGCGCTCCCGCGCCGAGCGCGGCGGATCGGGTCGACTCAGGCTGACGACGAGCGCCGTCGCGCGTCCGCGGAGCACGAGCTGGACGACGCGCGGCGGCTCGCCCGTCACCAGATCCATGGGGCGCGGCGCGCTCACCGTGTCGCCGCGCACGAGATTCAGGATCACGCGCGCGCGGCGCGGCCGCACTACGGCCTCGAGCCGCACGTCCTGGGTCGAATCGGCCAGCTCGAGCGCCTCGGCGGCACGCGCTTCACCACCCGCGAACTCGCGCTCGAGGATCAGCTCGACCCAGAGCCCGCGGGGAGCTTTCGTTCCGAATTCGGCGCCGCCCTTCCCCACCCCGAACGGGTAAATGCGCGCGGTATCGCTCCAGGTCAGTCGCACCAGGCGGCGATAGGTGTCCTCCTCCCACAGCGGCAAGCCGCGGCGCGAGCGGCCGACGTTCCGCCGGGCGAAGAACTCGCCCGCAAGGCTGACGGTGTCGCCGACCGCTGTGACCTGAAACAGCGCTTCGACTTCGGCGGTGTCGGTGCGCAGCGTGAGGCGCATATCACTGTCGATCGGGCCGCTCACCGTGCCGCTTGCGAGGATGCGCGGCGCCACGGCGGCCGGTTCGATGACGCGAATACGGTAGGTGAGCCGGGTGCCCGGTCCCTGAAAAGTGGAGAGCGCGATCAAGAGGCTACTGAACGACGATAGTCCCACGCGATTCCTCGAGCGTGGTGCCCGCGCCGGGCCCGCCCCAACGGCGGTTCGCGGCCCAGCCCGCGACGAGCCCGGCCGCGAGGGCGATCACGACCCACAATGTGAGGGTCCCGGCGCGGATCGACGGCCGCGGAACCACGAAGGCGTGCGGATTGCCGGCAGAGCGCGCCAGTGCGACGCGCACCTCGAGCTGGCTGGCGCGCGCGCCGGCGCAGCGCGCGCACGTCGCCAGGTGTTTGGCGAGCGCCGCGCGCTCGACGAGCGACAGCTCGCCATCCAGCTCGGCGTCGATCTGCACCAGCCACTGCTCGTGTCCGGCGTCCGCGCCTGCTCCAGGGACCGTCATCCCACCTCCTCGCGGATGCGATAGCGCAGCGCGCGCCGCTGCATCCAGCGCACCGCGAATGCGTCAACCAGCGAGCGCCACACGCGATTCCACATACCGTATTTGGTGACGCCATGTTTCCGCGGCCGGTGGCCGACGGGAATCTCGGTCACGGTGCCGCCCTGCATCTTGATCAAGGTAGGCAGGAATCGATGCATCCCCACAAACAGCGGCAACGCACGCACGGCGTCGGTGCGAAATGCCTTCAGGGAGCAGCCCGTGTCCCGGATCACTTCGCCGTTGAGGCGGTTCCGCACGCCGTTGGCGATGCGGCTCTGCAGCCGCTTCCAGGCTGTGTCGCGGCGCGTGGCGCGATAGCCCGCGACGGCGGTTGCTCCCGTCTGTTGCATCGCGTCGATGAGCTTCGGGATGTCGGTGGGATCGTTCTGGAGATCGGCGTCCAGGGTGACGACGATCGGGGAACGGGCCGCGCGAAACCCGGCGGCAAACGCGGCGGTCTGCCCGGCGTTGCGCTCGAACGAAATGATGTGCAGCGCCGGGTACTGGCGCCGCAGGGCCTTCAGCGCGTCGAGTGTGCCGTCGGTCGAGCCGTCGTCCACGACAATCACCTCGTAGGCTCGTCCATCGAGGGCGGCCGCGATCTCGGCGAGCAGCGGCGCGAGGTTGTCCCGCTCGTTGAAAGCGGGAACCACCAGCGAGATCTCCACAGAGGTGACACGATAGCAAGTTGACAGCCGCAAGACGAGTGGGTAAAACCGTGCATGCACGAATCTTGGTCGCGCCGCGAGTTCCTGCGCTCCGCCGCCGGTGGTATGGCCGCGGGCGCCATGATGGGGATTCCACATCCGATGCGGCCGCCCCGGCCGCTGCCACCCCAGTCCCGCTGGGCGGCGAAGCCAGTCAGCATCGCGAGCGCGAATGGGTTGCGCGCGGTGCAGAAGGCCTTCGACATGCTGATGCAGGGGGCAGACACGCTCGACTCGGTCGTCGAGGGCGTGAAGATCCAGGAGCTCGATCCGAATGACGACTCGGTCGGGTACGGCGGCCTGCCGAATGCCGAAGGCGTGGTACAGCTCGACGCGTCGTGCATGCACGGTCCCACCAAGCGCGCCGGCGCGGTAGGCGCGCTCGAGAACATCAAGACTCCGTCCGAAGTCGCGAAGCTGATCCTCAAATACACGACGCACATTTTCCTCGTGGGCGAAGGCGCCAAGCGGTTCGCGCTGTCGTTCGGGCTCAAAGAGGAAGATCTGATGACGGAGCACTCGCGCGAGGCGTGGCTGCGCTGGCGCGCGAACCTGAGTCCGAGCGACAACTACCTCGACGTCCCCGACTCGGACCACCTCGTGGTGACAAAGACCGGCACGATCAATTGCAATGCGGTGACGCCGCAGGGCGACCTGTCCTCGGTGACTACGACCGCCGGACTGTCCTGGAAGATTCCGGGACGTGTGGGCGACTCCCCGATCATCGGCGCCGGCCAGTACTGTGACAACGACGTCGGCGCCGCCGGCTCGACCGGACTGGGGGAAGCGAACATCAAGGTCTGCGGCGCGTTCCTAACGGTCGAGCACATGCGGCGCGGCATGAAGCCCACTGACGCGTGTCTGGAATCGCTCAAGCGCGTGGTCGCTGAGACCGAAGCGCGGCTGCTCGACGCGCAGGGGAAGCCAAAGTTCGATCTCGTGTTCTACGCGCTGAACAAGCGGGGGGAATTCGGCGCGGCGTCGCTCTACCCCAATCGCTTCGCGGCGCACGACGGCACCGACGCCAAACTGCGCGATACGGCCAACCTATTCACACGCGCCTAATCGTCCTGCTGGTCGCGCTGGGAGCGCCTCCCCCCCCCCGGCTGGCTGCGCAGACTGACACAATTCCGAAGCGTGTATGGGTCGACCATCGCTACCCTTTCATCTATTACACGTCGGCGGACAAGTTCTGGGTCGCTGGGCACTACGACTGGTCGAGTCCCATGGGCTTCGCCGACCGGCCCGAGCCCAATTTTGGCCGCGTCGCGCTCGACGCCGGCGCGAGTACCCAGGGGAGCTATCTCATAGTCCTCGACGCGCAGGCGCCCGCCTATTGGGACGGTTGGCGGCTGGGACTTACGGTAAGCTTCCTGCGCGCCAACCGGCTCGGCTATTACGGACAGGGAAACAACACCGTCTACGATCCCGACAGTACGACGGCATCCTCCTACTTCTACCGCGTCAGCCGTACCAATCAAGCGGCGCGTCTGACCGTACAGCGAAGAATCGTCGGCCCGCTCCGCGTGCTCGCCGGCGGATCGCTCGAGCACGCCTCGTTTCGCCCCTTGCCCGGGACGACGCTGTACCAGCGAGATAGCGTCGGTCCCTTCAGCGACGCGGTCGCCCGCGCCGGGCTCATCGTCGATACGCGCGACCTGGAAGTGGACCCGCATCGCGGGGTGTTCGCGGAGGCCCTCGTGGCCAGCGGCAAGGGGTACACCCGCGCGACTGGATCGGTGCACGTCTACGTGCATCCGCTCCGCCGCCTGATCCTCGCCGGCCGGCTCGGCGCCGAGAACATCACGGGAACCGCTCCGATTTCAGTGCAGCAGACGATGGAAACGAGCGAAGGTCAGATCGTCGCGGTGGGCGGCGCTCGCTCGCTGCGCGGCTACTACGACGGGCGGTTCCTGGGACCGGGCAAGCTCGTCGGCGGTCTCGAAGCGCGGTACGGCGTGAAGTGGCTACCGCGGGTGCTCGAGCTGAAGCTGTTCGGGTTCTACGATGCGGGGCGAGTCTTTGGACCGGGCGAATCGGTGGAGCTGACGCGGCACGGGCTGCACGCTGCCTGGGGGGGAGGCGCAGCACTCGTACTGCTGCGCAATTCGCTGATCATCCTGGAGGCGGGCAAAGGCACCGAGCCCATGCTGGTGACGTTTGCGACCGCCTGGAGCTTCTAGCTCACTTCCTTTATCTCCACTCCCCGCCGCCGCAGCTCCTCGACATACGGCTGGAACGGCACCGCCTCGTCGGGCGTGAAGACGCCCGATGCGGAGATCCGGCCGTCCGCCTGCATGACGCCGGTGATCGCGAGTGAGTAGCCCGTCGTCCGCATCATCGCGCTGATTCCGGTCGCGTCGTCGAAGTAGTCGAGCAGCTGCCAAGCGACGCGGCGGCCATCGCGCCCCTGTACCGCCACGCGCAGAGCGACGAGATCGTGACCGTTCGGCTTCGTCAGCTTCGGTGACACCGCCGCTATAAAAGCGTCGCGCGGGACGATCTCGACACCTTTCACCTTGACCGGGTCCAGCGCGAGGAGTCCGAGCTCACGAATCGGGCGCATGATCGCGACGTGGCCGGGATAGCGCAGCGTCTTGTACTCCATCGTCCGCACCTTGCCGCTGTACGCCCATGGCATCGTCGAGATGCCGCCGCCGGTGTGGAAGGCCTCCAGCGTACCGACCGGACTCGGAAAGACGACCTCCTCGAGCTCGGACAGCGCGTCCACACGCTGTGGTCGCCCTTCGCGCAGTACCCACGAGGAGGTCGTGTAGTAGTCGAGCGCGCCTTCGAGCGAGTAGACGATCTGGTAGTTCAGGGGCGGCTCGGGCTGTTGCGGCAGCCCACCCACGAAGATCTTCACGCTCTCCGCCTCGCCGACGCGCCGGATCCCTTCGGCGGCGATGATGTTGACCATGCCGGGCGCCAGGCCGCAGTCGGGAATGACGGACACACCCTTCTTCTGCGCCGCTTTGTGCAACGTCTTTTGCTTTTGGACGATTTCGGTGTTGCCGCCCAGGTCTGCGCAATGCAGTCCGGCGGCGACGGCGGCCTTGGCGACGGAATAATTGAAGTAGTACGGGAGGGCGTTCATGACGGCATCATGACCACGCATGAGCTTCTCGAGCTGCGGCCGGCGCCGGGCGTCGAGCCGCGCGGTGACGAGTCGCTTGTTCTTTCTCTTCTTCAGAAACGCGGCCACGCGATTGGGGTGCAGATCGGCGAGCGTGACGCGCTCCACTTCAGACCGTTGGAGCAGGTCATACGCGCAGGCCGAACCCTGCAGCCCAGCGCCTAACACGAGCATGCGCATCGCGGCAACGCCTCCAGCTGATTGAGGGGAGTTAAAGCGGCCGGAAAGCTAGTAGATTCGCAGCCGTGACCGCAACCGAACTGACGCGGCAACGCCTGATCCGGACTGCGCTCGAGCTGTTCACCACGCGGGGGTATCACGACACCACGACGGCGCAGCTCGCCAAGAAGGCGGGCATTGCCGAAGGCACGATCTACCGTCACTTCGCGAGCAAGCAGCAGCTGGTGAATGAGCTGTACCGGGCGGCGCAGCGCTGGGCAACCAAGGTCGTTCAGGAAGCGGCGCGGGATCCCGAAACCAACGCTGCTCGCGCTCAGCTCACGGCGGTGGCTCACGCACTATTGGAGGGCGCCGCTCACGACACGGCAGTCGTCAAGCTGGGCTTGTTAGAGCGGCTCGATGGCGTGCTGGATGACGAAAGCCGCAAGGCGCGGCGCGAATTTCACGTGGCGCTGGAGCGGGTGGTTGCCGAGGGGAAGGCTCAGAACACGGTACGAGCGGGCGCCGTGGAGATCTGGGCGGGAGTCTGGCTCGCGACGATGAGCCACGCCCTCGAAAAGGTCGTGGCGGGCGACTGGAAGCCGGACGATGCGGGCGTCCGCATGGTGATCGATGCTGCTTGGAGGGCGATTAGCG
>WNGI01001437.1_pt1 | contig 26842 bp, 27 predicted proteins | sample 5400621 | NCBI WGS metagenome assembly WNGI01 (sample SAMN13153374, study PRJNA577476) | soil metagenome | isolation source: 20 cm soil or saprolite under Garry oak tree replicate 1 | place: USA:California | collected 2016-06-15 | reverse complement strand
CTTGACGCCGGGGACCTCCGCCATGATGCGAACGGCGTCGGCCTCCTCGAGAACGTCCACCGATGGCGCCCAGGTCGCCGCGGCGCTGTCCCGGTAGCCCCAGTCGGCACCGCCCAGCACGTCGTTGAACATCCGCGAGAGCCGATTGCCGAGGGTGAACACATCGAGCGCCGTTTCCGGCGTGCGATTGCGAGTTGTGAGGAACATAGATATCCACCTCCTCTGTCAGAGGCCGCCATTGGCCTCGGCCGGGCGGCTATGCAACGGGCGTGCCGGGCGCGGGCGGACGATCTTTGTCGAATTGGCAAAGGCACCCGTTCACCCTGACACCTACCCTGCCAGCCCCGGCAGCCTACCTCTATCTTTAGGGCTCATGCGCACCGTGTCCCTGCTGGCCGGGGTGGCCGCCGCCGCCATCGCCGCCCACGCCGCTCCACCCGCCTACCGCCTGTACGTCGTCAGCGAGTCGGGCGATATCGTCACGCAGCTGAGCTGGGACGGCACGGCCCTCCACACGGTGAAAACGGTCCCGGTCGGGATCATGCCGGCGGACATCGACGGCCCGCACAACGTCACGGTCTCCCCGGACGGCCGCTTCTACTATGTGTCGGTCGCGCACGGGACGCCGTACGGGTCGCTGTGGAAGATGGCGGTGGACGGCGACACGCTGCTTGGCCGGGCGCAGGTCGAGATGTTCCCGACGACCATCAGCGTGACGCCGGACGGCGAGCTGGCCTTCGTGGCGAACTCCGACTTCTACGGCGACCATCCCCGGGTCAACGTCGTGTCGATCGTGTATGCGCCGACGATGACGCTGCTCACCAACCTCCCCGCGTGCGACATGCCGCACGGCGTGAAGGTGAATCACGCCGGGACGCGGGTGTACGTGAGCTGCATGAACTCGGACGAGATCCTGGAGGTGGACCGGCAGACGCTGGCGATCACGCGGCGGCACCGCACCGGCGTGGGCGTGATGCCGCAGATGCCGATGACCCACGGCGGCGCGGAGGGCGGGGTGGTGCACGACGCCTGCATGCCGACCTTCGTCTCGGTGTCCCCTGACGACAAGACGTTGTACGTCGCGTGCAACCACGCGGACAACCTGCAGGTGCTCGACGCCGGCACCCTCGACCTCATCAAGACGATTCCAACCGGGCACGGGGCCTACAACGTGGAGCCCTCCCTGGACGGGAAATGGGTGATCGTCACCAACAAGAAGGACCAGAGCGTGTCGCTGATCGACGCGGGCACGCTGTCGGAGCTCGCCCGCATCCCCACCACCAAGCCGTTCCCGCACGGGGTCGCGTACTCGCCGGACAACCGCTACGCGTTCGTCTCGCAGGAGAGCAAGGGCGTGGACCCGGGGGCGGTGGACGTGATCGACCTGACGACGCGCCGGACCGTCGCGCTGCCGCCCGCCGAGGTGCTGGCCCGGGCCAAGGCGTTCTTCGCCGAGCGCGTGCCTCAGGCAGCGGCGTTTCCCGAGCGGGAAGGCCCGGGCTTCGTCGTGCTGCGCGGGCAGGGTGGGGAAGAGGTGGTGGTGAGCGCCGCGGCCGACGGGGCCGCCAGTCGCGTGCGGGCGTCCACGTTGTTCTTCGATCAAGCGGTCGATCGCTTCCTGTCCACGCTGCCGCTCGCCTCCCCGGTGGAGGTCGCGTGACCGCGGTGGCCGAAAAGTTCGCGGTGCGGGTGATGGTCACGCCGGTGTGGGATCAGGTGGCGGTCGCCGTCGATGAGGCCACGCCGGTCGTGGAGCTCAAGCGGCGCGCGTTGGAGCAGGCGCTGCAGCGGCCGGTGCGGGCGGAGGAGTACATCGTCAAGTTCCGTGGCGCCCAGGTGCTCGACGAAACGGTCGCGCTCGGCGCGCTCGGCGCGGGGCCCAACGCCCCGTTCATCGTCCTGCCCGCGCGCCGTCAGCCGGTCCGATGAGTCAGCCCGGGCGCACCCTCACCATCGCGGCGGTCGGCTTTCTGCTGCTCGACGCCGTGTTGCTGGCCATCGCGGGGCTGTGGGCGAAGCGCCCGGGACTGCTGGTGGGTGCGGGCGCGTGCGCGGTGGCGGCGGTGGGCGTCATCGTGGCGTGGCGCCGCTATCGCCGCGCGATGGAAGAAGTCGCCGCGGCTCGCCGCGCCATGAAGTCCGAAGTCGAATCCATTCGGGACCTCCTGCACCAGGCGCACTTCCACAACTGACGGCATGAGTACGTCCGTCGTCTGGCACCCCGCGGCTCGTTTGCATCAGGCCGGCGCGGGGCATCCGGAGCGACCGGAGCGGGTGGCCGCGGTGCTGGACGCGCTGCGGGCGCCGGCGCTCGCGGTCTCTGTCGAGTGGGTCGAGGGGACGCCGGCGTCGCGCGAGGCGTTGGAGCGCGTGCACCAACCCCGCTACCTCGACGCCCTCGAGGCGTTGGCGGCGCGGGGCGGCGGCGCCCTGGATCCGGACACCGTGCTCGGGCCCCGCAGCTGGGAGGCGGCACTCGCGTCCGCCGGTGTGGCCCTCACGGCCGTGGAGCGCGGGATCATGCGGGACGGAGGGACGTCCTTCGGCGTGACGCGGCCGCCCGGCCACCACGCCCTGGCGGATCGGGCCATGGGGTTTTGCTTCCTCAATAACGTCGCGCTCGCCGCGCGCCACGCGCAGCACCTCGGGCGGCGCCAGGTGCTCATCGTGGATTGGGACGTGCACCACGGCAACGGGACCCAGGCGATCGTCGAGCGGGATGCGACGGTGCGCTTCGTCTCGATGCATCAATACCCCTGGTATCCGGGCACGGGGGCCGCGGACGAGCGCGGGGTCGGCAACATCTTCAACGTGCCGCGGCCTCCCGGCCTGCCGCGCGCGACGTACGTCCACGACCTCCTCGCCGCCGTGGGTGCGGCCTTGGACGGCTGGCGCCCCGACGTGGTGCTCGTCTCGGCGGGGTTCGACTCGCTGGCGGGCGATCCCCTGGGCGGATTCACGCTCGAGCCGGAGGACCTGGCGCAGTGCGCGACGGAGCTGCGGCGCCGCGCCGCGCCGGCGCCGGTCATCGCGGTGTTGGAGGGTGGTTACCGGCTCGACCGGCTCGCCGCGGGCGCGGCCGCGGTCGTGCGCGCGCTTGCCTGAGCGGACGCGCTCTCTATACTACAGTCGTGACCCTCACCGCCACGCCGCCGCAGGCCTCGAAGAACTGGCCCGCCTCGCTGTACCGCCGTCCCGACGGCACGGTGGAGCACGATCTCGCGCCGAGCCGCATCCGGGAAATCGTGCAATCGGGCGACGGGGAGCTGTGGGTGGACATCGACAGCTCCAACATGCACCAGCACGCCTTGCTGGAGAAAGTCTTCGGCTTCCACCCCCTCGCGGTGGAGGACACCCTGTCGCCGGGCTCGCGAGTCAAGTTGGAGGAGTACGACCGCTACATCTTCGTGGTGATGGCGGGGCTGCGCTTCGACTGCGTGACGCCCGATCCGTTCGACCTCGAGACCTACAACATCTACTTCTTCCTCAGTAAGAGTTTTCTCGTCACCGCCCACGCGGTGGCGCCGACGAGCTGCCAAGCGGTGCGCGAGCGGCTGATTCGCAACCCCGACCTGCTGGGCCGCGGCGTCGAGATGACGATGCACAACATCATCGACCAGGCCGTCGACGCCTACTTCCCGCTGGTCGAGCAGCTCAACACGCTGGTGGACGGTCTCGAGGAGCGGCTGTTCGAGGAATTCGACGAGAAGCTGATCCACGAGATCTTCAAGGCCAAGCGGTCGGCGTTCGCGGTGCGCCGCCACATCGGCCCGCTGCGCGAGGTGCTGAACACGCTGACGAACCGGCCCTGCGGGTTCATCCGCCACGAAACGCAGCTCTATTACCGCGACATCTACGACCACACGATCCGCATCACCGAGTCCGTGGACACGACGCGCGACCTGCTCGCGGGCGTACTCGAGACGTATCTGTCGCAGACGTCGAACCGGATGAACCGCGTGATGAAGCAGCTGTCGATCGTGGCGACGATCGCCCTGCCGCTGATCGTGCTGGGGGGGATCTTCGGGATGAATTTCTCCCGGATGCCGCTGATCCATCATCCGCTCGGGTTCGTCTGGGCGCTCGGCATCATGGTGGCGGCGGCCGCGGCGATCCTGTGGTGGCTCAATAAGCGGCAATGGCTCTGAGGCTGGTCCTCGAAGAATGCACGCTCACCACCCGGCACCCGTTCGCGATCGCGCGAGGGAGCACCACGGGCTACCGCCGCTGCTGGATCCGGCTGGTCGATGACGACGGCCTCGAAGGCTGGGGCGAGGCCGATCCGTCCAACTACTACGGCGAGAACTACGACACCGTCGTCGCCACGCTGAAGAAGCTGGAGCCGTACCTCCCCGACGACCCCTTCGACCTGGAGACCGCCGAAACCCGATTTGCCCAGGTGGTGTCCAGGAACGGGGCCGCGCGCGCCGCCCTGTCCGCCGCCCTCCACGACCTCGTCGGCAAGCGCCTCGGCCAGCCGCTGTGGCGGATCTGGGGCCTCGATCCCCAGAAGGCGCCGGTCTCCTCGTTCACAATCGGCATCGATACGCCGGACAAGATGCGAGAGAAGGTCCACGAAGCCGCGGCGTTTCCGATCCTCAAGATCAAGCTGGGCACCGACCGGGATCCCGAGCTGCTGCGGACGATCCGCGACGCGACGGACAAGCCGATTCGCGTCGATGCCAACGCCGGCTGGACCGTGGCGAAGGCCCTGGAGATGCTGCCGCTGCTCAAGGAATTCGGCGTGGAGCTGCTCGAGCAGCCGCTGCCCCCCGACGATCTCGAAGGGCTGGCGCGCGTGCGCGCCGCGGCGGGCGCGCTGCCGGTGGTCGTGGACGAAAGCTGCCTCGTGGCCCGCGACATTCCGCGCGTGGCGCAGGCGGCCGACGGCATCAACATCAAGCTCGCCAAGTGCGGCTCGCTCCGCGAGGCGCTGCGCATGATCGCGACCGCGCGGGCGCTCGGGATGCTCGTCATGGTGGGCTGCATGATCGAGTCGTCGCTCGGGATCACGCCGGCGGCCCACCTCACTCCTCTGGTGGACGCCGCCGACCTGGACGGCGCGGCCCTGACCATCGACGACCCGTTCGTCGGCGCGACGATCGACGGCGGCCGCATCCGCCTCCCCAGCGGCCCGGGTCTGGGCGTGCGCCGGCGATGAACGACGCCGGCCGGGGTCACGGGGGGGAGCGGATCGCCGATGTCCTCCTCCCCGTCCCGGTCTCCCACCCCTACCGCTACATCGTTCCCGACGCGCTCGCCGTCCGCGCCGTCGTGGGCGCGCGGGTCGTCGTCCCGGTGCAGCGGCGGCGGGTGATCGGCGTCGTGTTGGCGGTGGCCGAGGGGCCGCTGGACCGCGCGTTGAAGCCGGTCGCCGACGCGCCCGACGCCGAGCCCGCGCTCTCGCCCGCGCTGCTGGAACTGGGGCGCTGGATCAGCCGCTACTACGGCGCGCCGCTGGGGCTGGCGATGCGCGCGGTGCTTCCCGGCGCGCTGTGGGGGGTGCGGCGCCCCGCCGGTCCCCCCGAGCGGATCGAGCGCGTGGTAGTGCTTGCGGGTTCCCTGCCGTCGCTGCTCGAGCGCGAACGCGCCTTCCGCCGCGCACCCAAACGCCGCGCCGTGTACGAGGCGCTGGAGGCGCTGGGGGGATCGGCGCCGCTGCGCCACCTGCGCGAGCGGCTGCAGCTGCCGGCGAGCGCCGTGGACGGCCTCGTCCGCCAGGGGCTGGCGCGCTACGAGCGCGTGGCCCGACCGCGGGATCCCTTCGCCGACCTGTCGTCCCCCCCGCCGCCCACCCTGACGGACGACCAGTGCCGCATCGTCGCCGCGGTCGCGGCTCTGCCGATCGACATGCCCGCCCTGATCCACGGCGTCACCGGGTCGGGGAAGACCCTGGTGTATCTCGAGGTGCTGCGCCAGGTCGTCGACGACGGGCGGGGCGCGATCCTGCTCGTCCCCGAAATCGCCTTGACGCCGCAGACCGTGGCGCGGGTGCGCGGCGTGTTCGGCGACCAAGTCGCAGTGTTGCACTCAGGACTTTCCGACGGCGAGCGCGCCGACGCGTGGCGCGCGCTGCGCAGCGGCGAGCGGTGCGTCGCGGTCGGCGCCCGGTCGGCGATCTTCGCGCCGGTCCAGCGCCTCGGCGCCATCGTCGTGGACGAAGAGCACGAGGCGAGCTACAAGCAGGGGACGGCCCCGCGCTACCACGCGCGCGACGTCGCCGCCGTGCGCGCGCGCCTCGAGGGCGCTCGGCTGCTCCTGGGGAGCGCGACGCCATCGCTCGAGGCACTGCACTGGGGAGAGACCGGACGGCTGCACGTCTTCGCGCTCCCCGGGCGCATCGGGGATCGGCCGCTGCCGCCGGTCGACGTCGTGGACCTGCGCCAGGCGCCCCGCGTGCCCGAAGCGGGCGCCGTGCCGTGGACCGAGGCGCTGGACGAGGCGGTGCGGGGCGCGCTGGAGCGCAAGGAGCAAGTGATTCTGCTCCTCAACCGCCGCGGCTTCGCCACCTTCCTCCAGTGTCCCCGCTGCGGCGACGTCCGCGAGTGCCCACGCTGTGCGATCGCGCTCACCATCCACCGCACACCCGCGGCGCTGCGCTGCCACTATTGCGGCCACGAGGAGCCGGTCCCCACCTCCTGTCACGCCTGCGGGCACGACACGGAGCGGATGCGCGGCATCGGCACCCAGCAGCTCGAGCACTTTCTCGAGTTGCGGTTCCCGGCAGCGCGCTTGGCGCGCATGGATCTGGACACGACCAGCAGCAAGTGGTCGCATCACCGCATTCTGGAACGCGTGGGCCGGCGGGACGTGGACATCCTGCTCGGGACACAGATGATCGCGAAGGGGCTGGACTTCCCCAACGTGACGGTGGTCGGCGTGGTGGACGCGGATACGGCGTTGCACCTGCCGGACTTCCGCGCCGCCGAGCGCACCTTCCAGCTGCTGGCACAGGTGGCGGGCCGGGCCGGGCGGGGCCCGCTCGGGGGCCGCGTCATCGTGCAGACGCGGGCGCCCGGGCACCACGCGATCCGCGCGGCCGCGCACCATTCAGTGGCGGAGTTCGCGGCCGCCGAGCTGCCGCTGCGGGCGCCGCCGCAGCCGGCGTATCCGCCGCACGTGGGATTGGCGCGGTTCCTGGCCGCGGCGCCCGAGGAGGCGGCGGCGCAACGCGCCGCCGAGCGCGTGGCGGCGTGGCTGCGCCGCGCCAGCGCCGAAAAGCTGGCGGGGGCGCTCACGGTGCTGGGCCCCGCCCCGTGTCCCATCGCGCGGCTGCAGAGCCGCTGGCGCTGGCATGTGCTGGCGAAGGCAGCCGATCCCAGAGTGCTGGGGCGGGTGATGCACGCGTGGCGGTCGCTGGGGCGGCGCGCCGGGCCGGTGGCCGTGGATCGCGATCCGGTGTCATTGCTGTGACGCTCCTCCAGGTGCACTACCTGTGCCCCGAATGCCGCACGGCCGCGCAAGCCGCGCTGTTTCTCTTTCCCTTCGCGCTCCTTACCCTTGTCGTGGCGCGGCGACCGTGGTGGATCGTGGCCGTGGTCTTCGTCCTTCTGACCTGGCTCGCCGGCGCCCTCGCGGGCTACCTCGCCGGCTCGGGATATCCGGCGCCTCGCCTCGAGGCCAACGGAGGACTGGCGCTCGGCGTCTTGGTGCCGATCGTTGCGCTGTGGTCGCAGCGGACACCCCCGCAATCCTCATGGGGCCGGTTGTGGTGGAGCGTGCTGCGCTGGCAAGCCGCGGGACTCGCCGCCGCGGCCCTCGTGCCGGTGGCGGTTGGGATCGTGGTGCTGGTGTTCGGACAGCTGGTGGGGATATACGTCGCTATTTACGGAATCGTGGAGGCGGAGCTGGCGGCGTTCGCGCTGCCCGTGACGCTTGCGTCGCTGGTGGTGTGGGCTCTGCTCGCCAGACGGTACCCCCGGCTGGAGGTCTCGATCTGGGTGCGTCTGGTCGGCCTTACCGCCTCTGCCATCATCGTCGCAGGAGCAGCTGCCCTCGTCGTCTTCTGGCCCTTTGGGGACGCTGAGCCGCGGTCACGGGTCGGGGTGTTCCTGCCCGCCGTACTGATGGTGCTGCTCGCGCCCCGGCTCGCCGTCCCGAGCCTGCGTGCGCCGTTGCGGTAACGCCGGCCCCTGCCCCCGCGGGGACGGGCCGCATAGCTTTGTCGCTCTGCGATGGCAGGGGAGTCAGCGAGCGTGAGCCGACCACGGTTCCAATACCGGCCGCCCAATTTCGACGCGCCTCCGCTCTCGCAGGCGTCGGAGGCGCGTTTCGATCCCGCCCCGGTCGACGGCGTCCTTCCCGACGGCTTTTTCTCCACCAGCAACCTCCCGACCTACGTGAAGGTGGGCGGGGTGTGGCGGCGCCCGCGCCTGCCGCGCATGGACTGCGTGATCGTGCAGTCTCCCACCGGGGATCTCGTCACGGCTGAGCCGCGCAAAGTGCGCCAGGGCGACCAGGTCGCCGTCGCGACCGCCGAGGACGGGAGCGAAGGCGTCTTCGTGCACACCGAGGGCTTTCTCGGCGGACGGCACAGCGCCAACGAGTTCCGGTTCATGCAGACCGAGGTGTCGCGCGAGCGGCCGGTGGACTACGCGGTTCTCGCCGAACTGCTCGGCGAGGAGAAGGAGCGGGGCGGGCGGATCGTATGGGTCGTGGGCCCCGCGCTGGTTCACGCCCGGGCGCGCGAAGACATGGTGTGGTTCATCGAGCACGGCTACGTCGGTGCGCTGCTGGGCGGGAACGCGGTGGCGGTGCACGACTTGGAGGCGGCGATCTTTGGTACGACGTTGGGCATGTCGAGCTCGGGGGAAGGCGTCGAGGGTGGCCACGCGCTGCACATGCGGGCGATCAACGCGGTGCGCCGCGCCGGGTCGATCGACGCTGCCGTGCGGAACGGGCTCGTGAAGGGCGGCATCATGCATGCGCTGGTGCGGCGGGGCATCCGCTACGTGCTCGCCGGCTCGATCCGCGACGACGGTCCGCTCCCCGAGGTGCTCACCGATACGCTCGCCGCGCAGGACGCGATGCGCGCGATCACCGTCGAGGCGACGTTCGCCGTGTTCGTGGCGACGGCGCTGCACGCGATTGCGGTCGGCAACATGCTGCCCGCGTTCGTCGACGCAGCGACGCCCGATGGGGTGCGTCCGCTCACCACCGTGTGCGTGGACCAGACGGAGTTTGTGGTCAACAAGCTGCGGGACCGCGGCACGCATCAGGCGTACGGCGTGGTCACCAACGCCCAGGATTTCATGCACGTGCTGCGGTTCTACGTGGAGCGATGGGAACAGGCCCGGACTCCCGCCACCCTGGCGCGCTGACGCCGGACGGGGGGGGGGCGGGGGGGGGCCCCGGCTGGGCCAAGCTGGCGGCGGCGGTCGCGGCCGAGGTGCCGCCCGCCGAAATCGAGACCATCTACCTCTTCCGTCCCATCAAGCGGGAAGGCCGGGAGTGGGGCACGGCGGTCGTCACGCGCCGGAACCCCGGCGGGCGGGTGCGGGTCTACACGGCGAAGTACATGCTCGTCGTGCGCGGGAAGGAGCGGGGCGAGACACGCCTCGCCGTCGAGGAGGTGGCGCTCACGCCCGCGGAAGTCGTGGAGCAAGTCATACAGGCCACCGCCGACCGCACGGGAGACACAGACCCGCCGGTAGCGGTCGGCCCCGGGGTGTGGTATCAGTAGTCCAACCTTCAGCGCGGGCGAGGTGGCTGGTTGATCGACGCAAAAATGTTCGTGCCGACGAAAGCCTTTCTCACCAAGGGCGTCGGCCGGCATAAGGAGAAGCTCACGAGCTTCGAGATGGCGCTGCGGGACGCCCACCTGGCGACGTACAATCTGGTGCGTGTGAGCTCCATTTTCCCGCCGCAATGCGAGCTGCTGGACCGTGAGGAGGGGATGAGCATGCTGCGGCCCGGCCAGGTGTTGTTCACGGTGGTCGCGGAGTCCTCGACCAACGAGCCGAGCCGGCTCGTGGCCGCCTCGATCGGCCTCGCCATGCCCGCCGACCCGACGCACCACGGCTACATCTCCGAGCATCACAGCTACGGCCAAAACGAGCTCGTCGCCGGCGAATACGCCGAAGACCTCGCGGCCTCGATGCTGGGCACGGTCCTGGGCGTGCCGTTCGATCCGGAGAAGGCGTGGGACGAGCGGCGCGAGCAGTGGCTGCTCTCAGGCGAGATCGTCCGCACCCTGAACGTCACGTCCACCGCCGAGTGCGGCGAGGACGGCCGCTGGACGACCGTCGTAGCGGCGGTGGCGTTCTGTGGATAAGGCGCTCCACAAACTGCCTTGGGGCGCGCCGGTCAACTTTCTGGGTCTGCCCGAGGCGGACACGCAGCTCGCCGCTTCCCCCGTCGTGATCCTGCCGGTGCCGTACGAGGCGACCGTCTCCTACATGGGTGGGACGCGCTTCGGGCCGCGGCGTATCCTCGAGGCGTCCCGCTACATCGAGCTGTACGACCACGAGCTCGACGCCGATCCGCACACGATCGGCGTGCACACGCTCCCCGAGCTGCTGCTCTCGGGCGGCGGGCCGGAGCAGGCGCTGACGGAGCTGCGCGCGGCCTACGACGCCCTGCTCGGCGACGGCAAGTTCGTGATCATGCTGGGCGGGGAGCACTCCATCTCCGCGCCGCCCATCGAAGCGCACGCGCGCCGGCTTGGCAAGAAGCCGTTGTCCGTCCTGCAGCTCGACGCGCACGGCGATCTGCGCGCTGAATACGAGGGGACGCCGTATTCGCACGCCTGCGTGATGTACCGGGTGCACCGCAAGGTCAAGCTGGTCCCGGTGGGGATCCGCGCCATCACCGGGGAGGAGCGTCAGCTGATGCGAACGGCGAAGATCCCCACGATCTTCGCCCACGAGCTGGATGCCGAAGAGCGCTGGATCGAGCGGACGCTGCAGGCCCTGGCCCCGGACGTCTACGTCACGATCGACGTGGACTACTTCGACCCCTCGCTCGTGCCCTCGACGGGCACGCCCGAACCAGGCGGCGGCACGTGGTATGCGACGCTGCACCTCCTGGAGCGGGTGTTCGCCGAGCGCAACGTCGTGGGCGCGGACGTGGTCGAGCTGGCGCCGATCCCCGGTCTCGTGGCCCCCGATTTTTTCACGGCCAAACTGGTCTACAAGCTCATCGCGTACTATCAGCGTGCGCACGCTGCCAAGCGCCCTCCCAAGCGACGCCGCTGACGGCGTCTCCCTCACCGTCGCGTTCGCGGCGGGAGTGCTGAGCTTCCTGTCGCCCTGCGTGCTGCCGCTGATTCCCAGCTACGTCGGCTACCTGACGGGGTTGTCGGCGGAGCAGGTGGTGGAGCGGCGGGGGCTGGCGCTGCGCCACGCGCTGTGGTTCGTGGCCGGCTTCGCGGCCGTCTTCGTCGCCCTCGGGGCCACGGCGTCGGCGGTGGGCCTCCTGTTTCGCGACTCCCGCGTGTGGCTGAGCCGGGCGGGCGGCGTGCTCGTGATCGTCCTCGGGCTGTCGCTGCTCGGCGTCGTGCGGCTGCCGTTCCTGATGCGGGAGCGCCGGGTCGCGCTGGCCCGGAAGCCCGTGGGCTACCTGGGCTCGGCGGTCGTCGGCATCACCTTCGGAGCCGCCTGGACGCCGTGCATCGGACCGATCCTCGGCGCGATTCTCACGCTGGCCGCCGCGCAGGCGAGCCTGGGGCAGGGGACCGCGCTGCTCGCCGTGTACGCCCTGGGACTCGCCGTGCCGTTCCTGCTCACGGCGCTGGTGCTGGAGCGGTTCCTCGAGTGGTTCCAGAAGTTCCGGCCGTACCTGGGATGGGTGGATCGCGTCACAGGGGCGGTGCTCGTGCTCCTGGGGATCCTGCTCGTGACGGACCGGTTCACCCTGCTGGCGAGTTTCCTGCAGGGGCTCACGCCGGAGTTTTTGAAGAGCCGCCTGTAGGGGGAAACGGGGAAGGGGAACACGGGAACTTTTCGCGGCTGCCTGTGTCCCCATCCTGAAGGATGGGCTCGGCAAGCACGACGCTAAAGCGATCCCTTCAGGGTTGTGCCGGCCGAGCCCACCCTTCGAGCGTGGGAATCACACAGGGAGCTAACGCACATGAAGAACGTCCTCATCGCAGCTCTGTCCTTGGCCTTCCTTCTCGCCTGCGCCAAGGGTGAACAATCCAACGCTGCGGCAGATTCCACCGCGCGCAACCTGACGCTTGCGCCGAGCGAAACGAGCGCGGCGCGACACGACGTCCCCGCAGCGGTGCCGACGCCGGTCGAGACGAAGAAGGCGCCCGCCACGCGGCCAAAACCCGCGACGCCGCCCGCGCCGACGATGTACACCGCTGCCGCCGGCACGCACCTCGACATGGCGGTGACCGACACGATCAGCTCGCGCACCAACCACGCAGGGGACGTGTTCTCCGCCAGGGTCGTGGACGACGTGAAGGACGCCCAGGGACACGTCGTGATCCCGGCGGGCGCCGTGATCGACGGGACGGTGACGGCGGTCAAGCCGGCGCCCAACCCTAACGAACCGGGGACGCTGACGCTCGCGGTATCGAGCGTGACGGTCCGCGGGACCAAGTATGATCTCGACGCCCGCATCGACTCGCTGGAGACCGTGCGGCATGGCCGTGGGGTGACGACGGGCGATGCGGCGAAGGTGGGAGCGGGAGCGGCGGCCGGGGCCATCCTCGGCCGGGTCGTCGGCGGCAACAAGCGGGGGACGATCATCGGCGGCATCGTGGGCGCGGCGGCCGGCGCGGGCATCGCCGCGACGTCGAAGGACGCCGACATCGTGCTCCCGGCGGGGGCGCACGTCATCGTGACGCTGAACAAGGCCTTGGCGGTGAGGGCTTCGTAGAGGCTCAGAACACCCAGCCGACCAGCACGCGGCCGGCCAGGCCGGTCTTGGGCGAGTACAACCGACTGCCGCCCTCGCCGAGCGTGCCGTACACGCCGAGCCCCACGTCCACCACCATCCCGCGGTTGCTGGCCGGGAGGACGCGACTCCCGGCCAGCAGGTTCCACTGGCCCCAGCCCTGCCCGGTTCCGTGGCCACCGAAGCGGTACCCGGCGACGACGCTCACGTACTGATAGACGCTGATCGTGAGCGGCGCCCGATCGTCCCGCCAGAACAACTCGACCATCGTCCCTGCGCCCTTGTTGCCGAGCTGAGCGCCGGCCGAGTACGACCCGTCGTCCGAGAAGGCGAGCGCTGTGGCCGACCAGCCGCCGGCGGTGAGGTCGGTCGTGCCGGCGAGGAGCCCAACGCGCAGCCCTTGGGCGGGCGCGGAGGTGAGTGCGACAACGGAAGCGACGACCACCGCGGAGAGACTGGAACCAGTGTGTGCCATATGGCCTCCGGGGGAACCGTGGCGCTCGACTGCCATCGCGGGGAATACCCCGAAGGTCTCACGGCGGCACCGCTGTGGCAGCATCGCTGCACCGGTCCTCACCGGCCCACGATGATCAGCGCCCCCGCGACGATGGCGAGAATGGCCATGATGGTGTGCAGCCCGGAGAAGCTCAGGTTGACCAGCGGGATCAGACCCGAGAGGATCAGCCACCCGCCGAGGAGCAGGGTCCCGAGAGACTTGGTCTTCACGTAGGCTCCTTTCAACGCTAAGGGTCGGTTAGTGCGGCCACATCCATCCCAGGATGGCGGCCGTCACCAGGGCATAGATCACGCTGTCGATCGTGGCCTTGATCGTCGCGAGCCAGGCGCGGCCGTACCAGATCGACATCTGCCACAGGGCGAGGGCGTAGCCGACGAACGCGGTGACGCCGGCGAACCGCAACACCTGCCGGAACCCTGCCCCGGCGGGCAAGGCCTGCGTGGCGATGTACGCGGCGAATAGTCCTACGACCACGGAGTAGAGGAACCAACTCGCGAGCCGCTTGCCCATGGGCTGCGGGCCGCTGGGGAATACCGTCATTACCACCACCGGTCCCTTCTTCATCTTCTCAGCGAACTGGGGCGAGCGCATCTCCTCCCGGCCGGACGGCCGCGGCACGAAGTAGTCACCTGGCGGGATCGCGAACCTCCGCAACGCGTCCATCACCTGGTCTTCGTTGGCCAGCTTGGGGTAGTCGCTCTTGTGCCAGGGCGACATCATGTGGATGACGGAGCTGACGACGAAAACCGCGACCGACGACACCAGGATCGGCACCCACAGCGCGCCCAACCCGATCATGAGGCCCCCTCTCAGTTGGCTTTGAGGACGTCTTCGATGAACGCCAGCGTCTTGGTTTCGACCCACTGCGGGGACACGGCATCCACGCCGATCGTGCCGATGCGGTCCCCGCTTGCCGTCACGACTCTCCCCTTGGTGGGAGAAGGTTTCACACTGCGCTGCACCAGGATACCGCGCCGCGGCTCGTACTTGAAGATCAGCGCCGAGGCGAGGGCGGTCTCCGGGCTGCTGACGGCGCGGAGCCGTGGCGTGAAGGAGAGGGCCACGCTCGGGTACGCGTCTTCCTTCTCGGTGTGGTCGCGGGTCGTGGCGTCATGCCCGGCGTTCTTGAGCTCGGTCATGAACGCCTCGAGCACCGGCCGCACGACGTTGCGCAGCGAGTCGGCGCACGTCTTGCGCTTCCGCTCGGCCGCGCCCTGCCCGGCCGGCGGCTCGGGCAGTTCTTTGGCCTTGAGCTCGGCGTAGGACGCCAGGAGCGAGTGCAACTTCTTGACGGTCGTTTCGGTCACCAGCCCGCCGCCCCACCCCCACGCCGCGGGTCCGGCACGCCCACCCACTGGTTCCCCACCCGCTGAATCGCGGCGATGTCGCCCGAGTAGCCGCCGCGCATCCGCACCTCGTGGCCCATCGCCTTGAGCGAATCCACGACCGCCGGGAGCAGCCCGTTGCGCTCGTACCCGATGATGTCGGGGAGCGCCTGATGATGGATGCGCGGCGCGCCCACGGCGTCCGCCAGCGACATCTTGAAGTCCACCACGTTCACGATCACCTGAAACACGCTGGTGATGATGGTCGGCCCGCCGGGCGTGCCCACCACCATGAACAGCTTGCCGCTCCGGTCCAGGACGATCGACGGCGTCATCGCCGAGAGCATGCGCTTCTTTGGGGCGATGGCGTTGGCCTCGCCCTGCACCAGGCCGTACATGTTGGGCTGCCCCGGAGCGGCCGCGAAGTCGTCCATCTCGTTGTTCAACAGGAACCCCGCGCCCTGCACGGTGACCGCGCTGCCGAACCCGCCGTTCAGGGTCGTCGTCACCGACGCGGCGTTGCCGTCGGCGTCGACCACGGAGTAGTGGGTCGTCTCCAGCGGCTCGTTGCCCCCCGCCGCGAACGGTGGCGTGGGCGTCGCTTTGTGCGGGTCGATTTCGGCGCGCAGCTGCGCGGCATAGCTCTTGGAGAGCAGGCGGTTGAGCGGCATCGAGACGAAATCGGGATCGCCGAGCCAGTGGTTGCGGTCCATGAACGCGCGCCGCATCGCTTCGGTCTCGAGGTGTACGTAGCCGGCGCTGCCGAACGGCGGCAGCGTATCGTAGCCCTCGAGGATGTTGAGGATCTCGCCCATCGTGACGCCGCCCGAGCTGGCGGGCGGCATCGAGTAGATGGTGTAGCCGCGGTAGGTCACCTGAATCGGCGTGCGCCACTTGGCGCGGTAGCCGGCCAGGTCGTTCTTCGTGATCAGGCCGTGGCCGCGCTGCATCTCGGCGGCGATCGAGTCGGCGATCTGCCCCCGGTAGAAGACGTCCGGCCCCGAGTCGGCGATAAGCCGCAGCGTGCGCGCGAGATCGGGCTGCCGGAACATCGTCCCCGCGGGCGGCGCATGGCCGTCCACGAGGAATTGCCGCGCCGAAGCGGGGAAGAGGCGCAGCCGGTCCGCGTCCGCCTCCAGGTCGCGGCTGCGCACGCCGTCCAGCATATGCCCTTCAGCGAGGTGGATCGCGGGCGCGACGAGCGTCGCCCACGGCCGCCGGCCGTACTTCTTCCACGCCTCGTACATCCCCGCCACGCTCCCCGGGACGCCGGAGGCAAGGTGCCCGGTCAGGCTCTGCTCGGTCACGTGGCCCGCGGAGTCCAGGTACATGTCGCGCGAGGCGCCGGCCGGCGCCGTCTCGCGGTAGTCGAGCGCGCGCACGCGGCCGGTCGTGTCGCGATACACGATGAACCCACCGCCCCCGATGTTCCCGGCCTCGGGGAGTACGACTTCGAGGGCGAACCCCACCGCCACCGCGGCGTCGATGGCGTTGCCGCCCTGCTTGAGAATCTCGATGCCGACCTCGCTCGCCAGCGGGTGGCCGGACACGACCATCGCGCGCGCGCCGGTCGTCGCCTTCGCCCGTCCCGCGAGGCCCCACTCCGGCGGAACGAGCGGCGAGCCGCCGACGACGGCGTCCGCGGCTACGGCCGCGCCGCCGTCGGTGCGGGACACGGGACGCGGAGTGGAGACGGTCGTGCCGCCGCCGCAGGCGACGAGGACGACGAGCGCAGCGGAGAGGAAGGGTGGTCGCATGCTCAATACTGCACGTTGACCCGAGCGCGGGTCAACGTCTACTTTAGCGGCACACACCCCTCATGACCCATCCCGCTTCCCCCTTCCCCCCTCCCCCGTTTTCCGACCCGCGTCTCACCGAGCAGCGCAACCCGCGCACCGAGCGCATCGACGTGGCGTCGAGCCTCGAGATCGTGGACCTCCTGAACGCCGAGGACCGCACCGTCGCGGCCGCAGTGCATGGGGAGCGCGAGCGCATCGCCAAGGCGATCGACGTGGTGGTCACGGCCTTTCGCGCGGGCGGCCGGTTGGTGTACGTGGGAGCGGGAACCTCAGGGCGGCTCGGCGTGCTCGACGCGGCGGAATGCCCCCCGACCTTCGGCACGCCCCCCGAGCTGGTCGTGGGGATCATCGCCGGCGGCGCCCCGGCCCTCGTCCGGAGCAGCGAGGGCGTCGAGGACGACGTGAACGCCGGGATGGCCGCCATCGACGGCGCGAAGGTGACGGCGAAGGATGTCGTGGTTGGGATCGCCGCGAGTGGGACGACGCCGTTCGTGCGCGCGGCGCTGTCGCAGGCCCAGACGCTGGGCGCGACCACGGTGCTGGTTTCCTGCTCGGACCCGCCGAAACAGCTCGCCGAGACCTGCGACGTCGTGATTCTGCCCAAAGTCGGTCCGGAGGCACTCACCGGCTCGACCCGGATGAAGGCGGGCACGGCGACGAAGCTGGTGCTCAACACGATCTCCACGGGCGCGATGATCCGGACAGGACGTGCCTATGGCAACTTGATGGTGGACTTGACGGCGATGAGCGACAAGCTGCGCGACCGGGGCCAGCGCATCGTGATGGAGGTGTGCGGCGTGGACCGCGAGGCCGCGCGCCGCGCCATCGAGGCGGCCGGTGGCAGCGTCAAGCTGGCGATTGTGATGGCGAAGACCGGCCAGGACCGCGAGGCGGCCCGTCGCACGCTCGACGCCGCGGGCGGGTTCATCCGCAAGGCGATCGGGGATCCGCCGCCCGTGAAGAGCGCGTGAGCGACGTCCTCGCCGTCGGCCTCATGTCGGGCACGTCGCTCGACGGGGTGTCGGCGGCGCTGGTGCGGCTCTCCGGGCCCGCGCCCGACGTCACCCTCGTCGCGTTCCATCAGGAGCCCTACAACGCCGGTGAACGGGGGCAGATCATCGACGCGATCGCGCGCGGGGGCGCGCGCGAGCTCGCCGTGCTGCACGTGGCGCTCGCTGAGCGGTTCGCCGGCGCGGTGCTGCAGCTGCTCGCCGGGGCGAAGACGGCGCCGCGGCAGCTGGCCTTCGTCGCCTCCCACGGCCAGACCATCTGGCACGAGCCGGGCCGCGCCACGCTGCAGCTCGGCGACCCGGCCGTCCTCGCCGAGCGGCTCGGCGTCCCGGTCGTGAGCGACTTCCGCTCGCGGGACGTCGCGGCGGGCGGGCAGGGGGCGCCGCTCGTCCCGCTCGCCGACGTCATGTTGTTCGGCGATCCGCAGCACGGGCGCCTACTGCTCAACATCGGCGGCATGGCCAACGTCACGTGGGTGCCGCGCCGCGGCGTGGTCGAGGGAGCGCTGGCGTTCGACACCGGCCCCGGCGTCGCGGTGATCGATGCCGTGGTGCGCCGGCTCGATCCCGACGCCCCGTACGACCGGGACGGCGAGCGCGCCCGGCGCGGCCGCCCCGCGGCCAAGGTGCTGGAGGCGTTGCTCACCGACGCGTTCTTCGCCCAGGCGCCGCCCAAGAGCACGGGCCGCGAGACGTTCGGGATCGCCTACGCCGAGCGGCTGATCGAGCGGGTGCGGAAGGCAGACGGGTCGGACAACGACGCCGTGGCGACCGCCACCGCCCTCACCGTGGAGTCGATCGCCCGCGCGCTCGAGCGCTGGACGCCCGCGCCGCCCGACGCGGAGCTGGTCATCTCGGGCGGTGGGGCGCGGAACCCCGCCCTCGTCGAGATGCTGGCGGCGCGCGTCCGGCCGCGGCCGGTCGTGGCGTTCGACCAGCGCTTCTTCGACGGCGACGCCAAGGAAGCCGTCGCGTTCGCGTTCCTCGGCTGGCTCACCGTGAACGCGCGGCCCGGCAACCTCCCCGCGGCGACGGGCGCGCGCGGCCCCCGTATCCTCGGCCACGTCACGCCCGCGTGACGACGTCGCTCGCGCGGCTCGTCTTTCCCTCCCTGCGCTGGCGCGGCGGCAGCTTCGCCCACGAGCGCGCGACCATCGACGCGGCCCTGGCGGCGGGCGTGGGCGGCTTCATCGTGTTCGGCGGCACCCGGGAGGCCGTCGCGGAGCTCACGCGCGGCGTGCGGGAGCAAGCCGGCCGGCCGCTGCTCGTCGGCGCGGACCTGGAGCGCGGCGCCGCCCAGCAGGTCGAGGGGCTCACCGAATGCCCCACGCCGGCCGCTCTCGGCTGGCTCGACGACCTCGACGCCACCCACGCCGCCGCCATCATCACCGCGCAGGAAGCCCGGGCCGTCGGCATCTCCTGGGCGTTCGCTCCCGTCTGCGATCTGGACCTGGAGCCGAGGAACCCGATCGTCGGGACCCGTTCGTTCGGCGCGGACCCGCAGCGGGTCGGGGAGCATGCCGCCGTGTGGGTGGGCGGCTGCCAGGAGCACGGCGTCCTCGCCTGCGCCAAGCATTATCCCGGCCACGGTCGCACCACGCAGGATTCGCACGAGACGCTCCCGCGCGTGGTGACGCCGCTCGCGGAGCTGGAGGCGATGGACCTCGTTCCCTTCGAGCACGCGATCCGCGCGGGCGTGGGCGCGGTGATGAGCGCGTACGTCGCGTATCCGGCGTGGGACGCGAGCGGGCGGGCGGCGGCGTTCTCGCCCACGATGCTCGGCTACCTCCGGGACCCGCTGAACTTCAGCGGCCTCGTCATCACCGACGCGCTGATCATGGCGGGCGCGACCGCGGCGCAGTCGGAAGCGCCCGCCACCGTGGGCGCCGTCGCGGCCGGCTGCGACGCGCTGCTGTACCCGAGCAACTGGCAGGGGGTGATCCAGGCGCTGGACGGAGCGGTGGGAAAGGAGATCGCGACGACGCGGGCGGATCAGGCGTTGGAGAAGATCGAGCAGGCCGTAACGGCGTGGGGGCGCGGGGATGTGGGTGGGACGGAGCCTGGCGACCTTGCGGAGCACGCGGCGTTCGTCGACGGGATCGCCGACCGCGTGCTCCACATGGTGCGTGGCGAGCCCCCGCGCGTTCGGGGCCCCGTGCGCGTCTCCATTGTGGACGACGACGTCGGCGGGCCGTACCGCGTGGGGCCACGCGACATCTTAGAGAAAACGCTCAGAGAGAACGGCGTGGGGCGGGGGGCGTGGGGTGTGGTGCTCGTATATGCCGAGCCGCGGTCCTGGAAGGGCAGGGCGAATCTCGGAGCCCGCTCACTTGCGGCTTTGAGGCGACTCGTGCCTGGAGCAAAGTTGGTCGTGCTGTTCGGTCACCCACGGCTGGTGGGTCAGATTCCCGGGCGCGCCCCGGTGCTATGCGCGTGGCACGGCCAGCCGCTGATGCAGCGGGCGGCGGCGCGGTGGCTGCTTAAGGGGCCGTGACGCGGATCTGCTGCAGGTAGTTCAACACGTACTGCACGGGGACGGCGAAGATGATCTTACCGTTGGACTCGCGCTCCCCACCGTACAGCACCGCCACCACGCGGCCCTCGCGGTTGAAGATCGGGCTCCCCGAGGACCCCGGCGCGCCGTAACCGTCCACTTGGACGACCCCGGGCAGGACCTTGCTCGCGGTCCCCACGGTGAGCGTCGGTTCGGCCACGGCGTACATCCCCTCACCGCGCATCGGGAGGTCGAACCCCAGCGGGTACCCGATGATGGCGACGGGATCGCCGCGCTGCAGGCTGCGCAGGTCCCGCTCGATCCCGGCGACGCGCGGTGTTCCGCCCCGGATGTCCACGCGGAGCACGCCGATGTCCGCGTCCGGCGCGACGCCCACGAGCCGCCCGCGGAACCACTGCTTCGAGCCGGAGAACTTGACGGCGATTTCCTGCGGGACGCGGTCGCCCGCTTCGCCGAGGAGCACGTGCTTGTTGGTGACCATCGTGCCCTGCGAGTCCACGGCGAACGCCGTGCCGCTGAAGCTGTCGTCCTCCCCGAACTTGACCAGCACCATCGCCACCGCGTCCTGGTTGCGCTGGGTGAGGTTGCGGTAATCCACCCCGGCGGCGCCGACGAGGCCCCGCTGGCGGGCCTCGGCCTGGTCGAGCTGGGTGCGCAGGCGCGCGATGTCGGCCGCGTTCCCCGTCGTGCCGGCGGAGCCGAGCGCGGTCCGCAGCCGCCCCACCTCGCCCTGCGATTCCCGTAACGCGTCGCGCACGCTCTGGATCTGATTCTGAAACTGACCGATCACGCGCCCGACTTGGAGCGTCAGGCTGTCGGCGCGGTGCTGCAGCTCGGCGACCTCGTGCTGGGCGCGCGCGGTTCGAATCTGGATCCACACGAAGGCCGCGAACGCCACAATCAGGATCGCGAACAGCACCTTGGTGGTCTGGCGCAGCTGCCGGGTCTGCCGCGCGACTTCCTGGGCGATCCGCACGGCGGTGCTGGTGCGACGCGGCGGCGGCGGAGCGGCGCCGGCCTCGACCTGCCCCCGCGGCTGCGACCCCCGTCCGGCGGCCAGCTCGGCGGCGGTGTGGCGGGAGGAGACGTCGAGGTCGCGCTCGGCGTCGAAGCGCACGTCGGAGAGCGGATGGCGGCCGAGACCGATGTACGCCTTCGTGAAGACTTCGACCTGGCCGACGCGGGCGCCCGAGAGGAACCGGAACTGCGCCTTCACTGGTTGCGCGCGGCGAAGTAGAGCACGGCGGCCACGATCCCCGCACCGAGCAGCGCCGCGGCGATCACCCGCCAGCGCACCTGCTTGGTCGAGACCGGCGCCGGGCTGCCCTTGTAGACCGGCACGGGCTCGGTGCTGGTCTCGGTATCGATGAGCGGGTACACCTGATGGCCGACGTCGTCCCCACCGTCGGGCGGCCGCAACCCCTCGCCGTCGAAGCGGGCGATGATGACGGTGATGTTGTCCGGCCCACCGCGCTCGTTGGCGAGCGCGATCAGCCGGTCGGCGGCGGCCCCGAGGTCGGTTCCCTGGCCAACCACCTGCCCGATCTCTTCCTTCTTTACGAGGCCCGACAGCCCGTCGGAGCAGAGCACCAGGAGGTCGCCGCGGCGCAGCTCCTGGTGGGTCAGGTCGACTTTGACCTTGGGGTCGGGGCCCAGCGCCTGGAGGATGATGTTGCGACGCTCGCTCTGGGCCGCCTCCTCCTCCGTCAGCTCACCGGCTTCCACGAGGCGCTGCATCAGCGATTGATCCTTGGTGAGCTGCGTGACCGTGCCCTGACGGATCAGGTAGGCGCGGCTGTCGCCGACCTGCGTGAGGAAGAGGTGGTCGGCGAGGACGCCGGCGGCGGTCGTCGTCGTCCCCATGCCGCGCACCTCCGGATGCGCCTTGGCGTAGGAGTGGATGTGCGTGTTGGCGACCTCGACCGCCTCCTTCAGGCGGTAGGCGAAGCGCTGCGCGGTCGCCTCTTGCTCGGCGCCCCACATCTTGCGCATCTGGTCGAAGATCGTGTCGGTCGCCATCACGCTGGCGATTTCGCCCGCCGCGGCGCCGCCCATCCCGTCGGCCACGACCAGCAGCGAGCCGCGCTCCCCCATCTCTTGCTGGCGTGGGGTGCTGTCGCCGGCGCGCTCCCCGCGGGTCAGATCCGCGACGAGGTAACAATCCTCGTTGTGCTCGCGCGTCTTGCCGAGGTCGGTGCGGCCCAGGACCTGGACTCTAATGGGTTTGGCGGAGCGTCCGAACATGTCTCAGTTGCCGCACTGGGTTTGATGCAGCGTGGCGTACGTCTGCGTGTGGGCATCCAGCGCCATCGCCCGTCCGATCCAGTCGCAGCCGCGCTGACGATCCCGCTCCTGCTTCCAAAAGGTGTTCGCGATAATGAACGCCGCCGTCGCCTTGTCGACCGCCGCCACGTTGCCGGCGGTGTAGAACTTCATCGCCGAATCCCGCGCCGCCAGCGGCTGGACATCGATCATGTCCTGGAGCGCCTCGAGGGCGCGGGTGGCTTTCGATGGATCGATAGCGAGCGGCACCACCGTGCCACCAGCGGGGTGCTTGGTCCCGCCCGCCGGATTTGGCGTCTTCGTGGTGCCTGTAGTATTGGCCGCGGCCACCTGCCGCGCTGTGTCCGGTCCCACAGCACCGGTGCCATCCTTCTTCCCCAGCACGGCGATGCCGCCGCCCACGGCGCCGAGCACCACGACCGCCCCCACCACGAGGGGCACTACCGCCCGCTTCTTCGCCGCTGGCGCCCGCGCCCCCGCCATCACCGCCGTCGCCTTCGCCGCCACGCTGTCGAGCAGCCGGGTCTTCGCGTCGGTGTCGGCCCGCGTCCGGGGAATCGCGGCGCTGCGCCCGGCGGACGTGCCGGTCACCGTCGCGACGCTCTCGGCGAACCTCGCCACCGTCTGGTAGCGGTCCACGGGGCTGCGCGTCAGCGCGGCGTCCAGGACTTCCTGGAGACCGCCGGGGAACGGCAGATCCGGCCGCGCCGCGGCGAGCTTCGTCGGCTCGTCGGTGAGCCGCTTGATCATCGTCTCCTGCGAGGTGCTCGCCTCGAACGGCAGCTTCCCGGTCAGCATCCGGAAGAACACCAGCGCCAGCGCGTAGAGGTCGCTGCGGCCGTCCACGCGGTCACCGGACAGCTGTTCGGGGCTCATGAACTCGGGCGTCCCGACCACGAGGCCCGTCTTCGTCACCTTCTGGCCGGCGTCGTCACCTCCCACGGCCTTGGCGATGCCGAAGTCCACCACTTTCACGACCTCCCGACCGCCCTTGCCGCGGCTGATCATGATGTTGTCGGGCTTGAGGTCGCGGTGCACGATCCCCAAGTCGTGCGCCGCCTGGAGGGCGTCAGCCACCTGCTGGAAGATCTGCACCGCGCGCCCGGGCTCGAGCGCGCCGTCGCGCTCGAGGATGTCGGTCAGCGGCTCGCCTTCGATGAACTCCATCGCGAGGTAGATCATCCCGTCGGTGGTCTCGCCGAAGTCGTAGACCGCGCAGACGTTGGGGTGGGTGATCCGGCTCGCGTTCGCCGCCTCGCGGTTGAAGCGGGCGACCGCGTCGGGATCGTGCACCATCGAGGGGTTCATCACCTTGATGGCGCTGCGCCGCCCCATTTTCACGTGCTCGGCGAGATACACCTGACCCATCCCGCCCTCGCCCAGCTTCTTCACGACGTGATAGCGGTCGGCGATCACCTGGCCGACGAGGTTCGCCGCCGGTGCCGCCGCGCGCAACGTCGTCCCGTCGTTCTGACAAAACTTGATGTCGTCGGGGTATTCGGTCGCGCAGACGGGGCAGATCTTCACGGCAACTCGATGCGCAGGATCTTATCGCCGACCAGGATGCGCGACTGCGCGGCGACCTGCACGTCGCCGCGCGCCGCCAGCGCCACGCCGTTGCGACTCCCCGCGTCCACGACCACGAAGTCGGCGTCCTCGCTGCGCACCAGCGCGTGGCGACCGCTCATCGACGGATCGTAGGGGAACAGCCAGTCGCCCTGCTCGCGCCCGATCAGCACGTCGCGCCCCGGCGACAGGTGCACCACGTCCCGGGGGCTCCCGTCGGACCGCAGCTGCGTCAGCGACGCGATGTCGGCGCTGGGGGTCAGGCTGCCCATCCGCTTCGTCGCGTCGGCGTCGGGGGTGTGCGGGCCGGGGTAGCCGAGCCGGCGGAAGCGGATCACCTGCGCGCCGACGAGGAGGAGATCCCCGTCCACGAGCCGGTGCGGCCCTTCGAGGAACACCCAGGTTCCGTTGCGGCTCCCCAGGTCGCGGACGACCAGGCGGTCGTCCTCCCACGACAGTTTGGCGTGCAGCGGCGAGATGAAAGCGTCGTCGGTGAAGCGGATGTCGCCGTCCTGCCGGCCGATCGTCGTGTCGGCGCTGTGGCGCTCGTAGCGCTTCAGGGGCGTGCCCATTTCATCCAGCAACACCAGCGCGAGCGGGCGCGCGGGGTGTGGCGAGCCGCGGTCGCTGATGCGCGCCGCGCCCGGCCCGCTGACCGGTGTCCCGCAGGTCGAGCAGAACTTGGCGCCCGCCGCGACGGGGGAGTAGCAGCGCGAGCACGCGGGGCCCGACCCGGGGGCTGAGAGACGCCGGCCGCAGCTGGGACAAAACGGCAGGAGGCCTTGCGTGGCGGCGCCGCAGAACGGACAGGCCGAGCCATCCGGCCGCGTCGCCGGGACGGCGAGGACATTCGTGGACGGGATCACCTGCCCGGCGGCTGAGGAGCCGGCGCCGGCCGCGGCGCCGGCCGGCGTGGGCTTCCGCGCAGCGGCGCTCTTGGTCAGCGGCTTCCCGCAGTCGATGCAGAATTGCGCGCCGTCTTCGTTGGCGCGGCCGCAATACGGGCAGGTCGTCATGAGTCTGGCTGGCCAATCTATTGGGCAAATTGACGGGTCGAAAGGGCGCGTGGTAGCTTGCGCGCCTATGCGATGGGTCGCGGCCGCACCGTGTTTCGCCCTCGCGGCGTGCGCGGGCGTCCCCCGGGCGGCCGCGCCGCCGCCCACCCCCGCGGCGCTGCGCATCACGGTCGTCTATCCCAAGGTCACCGACGTCGTGCAGTCGCGCGATTCCGCGTTCCTGTTCGGGAGCGTGGGCCGCGGCGATGCCGGCCTGACCGTCAACGGTGCGCCGGTCGTCGTGCATCCCAGCGGCGCCTGGATCGCGTGGGTGGCGCTGCCGGACGACACGATCGCGCCGGTCCGGCTCGTCGCCACCGTCGCCGGCGATTCGCAGGTCGTGACCTTCACGGCGCGGATCGCGCCGCGCTTCCACCCGGCGCCGGGCCGCGCCGCGTGGATCGACACGACCAGCTTCGCTCCTCTCGGCGTGCTGGCGCTGCCGCCCGGGGAAGGCGTGCGGCTCGCGGTCCGCGCCGCGCCGGGCTCCACGGTGCGGCTGCGCACCCCGTCGGGCACGGTCGTGCCGCTGGTGCGCGACCCCCTCCCTGGCGAGCCGGCGTGGGGCGAGCGCGCGTTCGGCACCGTGCCCGCGGGGCTGCGCGTTCCCGCCTCCCCTGACCGGTACGTCGGCTGGCTTCCTGCCCAGTGGTTGTGCGCCGACAGCGCGGGCGGCCGCGGCTGCGCCCTGCTCGAGGTCGTGGCCGCGGGCGACACCGCCCGGGCCGTCTGGCCGCTGCGCCTGACGCTGCTCGATCCCGCCCGCCCTGTGGTCGTGGCACTGGACGACGACACCGCGCGCACCGGCACCACCGACAGCCTCACCGCGGGCCGCGCCGTCCCCGGCGGCACGTACAACTGGTTCTTCCCGACGGGGACGACGGCGGTGATGTCGGGTCGCTGGAACGATCAGGTGCGGCTGCAGCTGTCGCGCGAGGCGGTGGCGTGGGTGAACGCCGCCGACGTCGTGCCGCTGGCCGAAGGAACGCCGCCGCCCGGCGGGGCGGTCGGCTCCGTGCGGCTGACGCCGGAATCCACGTCGGTGGTACTGCGCGTTCCGCTACCCGCTCGCGTGCCGTACCTGGTGACGGAAGACGAGCGCAGCGTCACGGTGCGTCTCTACGGGGTCGCGTCCGACGTGAACTGGATGCAGTACGGCGGCACCGATCCGCTGGTGCGGCGCATGAGCTACGCGCAGGCGGCGGCCGACGAAATGACGATTACGCTCGACCTGGCCGCGCGGGTCTGGGGGTACCGCGTACGCTTCGACGGCCGCGACCTGCTGCTGGAGATCCGGCGGCCGCCGGCGCTCGACGCGGACCACCCGCTGCGGGCCCGCACCGTGGTGCTCGATCCGGGGCATCCGCCCCTCGGCGCGACGGGGCCCACCGGATTGTGGGAGCCCGTGGCAACCCTTGCCGTGGCGCTCAAAGCGAAGACGCTGTTGGAGCGCGCCGGCGCCCGGGTGCTGCTCACCCGCACCGACTCGCAGCCCATGGATCTGTATCCGCGCACGCGCTTCGCCGAGCAGCGTGGGGCCGACGTGCTGGTCTCGATCCATGCCAACGCGCTGCCCGACGGCGTCAACCCGTTCAGCAACAATGGGACGAGCGTCTACTACTTCCAGCCGCGCAGCGCCGATCTGGCGCGCGCACTCGATCGCGCCCTCGTCGCCGAGCTGGGGCTGCGCGACCTCGGAATGGGGCGGGGGGACTACGCGCTCGTGCGTCCCACGTGGATGCCGGCGGCGCTCACCGAGGCGGCGTTCATCATCATCCCCGAGCAGGAAGCGTTGCTGGCGAGTGACGATGGACAGTGGCGGTACGCGCGCGGCGTAGCGGCGGGTATCGAAGCGTTTCTGAGGGAGCGGGCGCGGTGAAAGCGGCCCTGGCTTTGGTGTGCCTGCTGGCGGGGCCGGCAACGGCGCAG
>WNGI01001728.1_pt1 | contig 26843 bp, 28 predicted proteins | sample 5400621 | NCBI WGS metagenome assembly WNGI01 (sample SAMN13153374, study PRJNA577476) | soil metagenome | isolation source: 20 cm soil or saprolite under Garry oak tree replicate 1 | place: USA:California | collected 2016-06-15 | reverse complement strand
CAAACTCTCCGACAAAAAAGAGAGACCGTCCTTTCGGACGATCCACTTAAGCTTCGAGTTCGATCCAAAAAATCGACGAGTCCGCGCTGTTCGTTCCTGCCACTCTTCAGCTGTTAAAGATCGTGCCCTTTGCCTCCCATGCGGAACTGGCCACGGGCGTGATGCGGACGGTAATCGTACCAAGCACGGGTAACGGCGTCAACGCAATTGCAGCCCGCCGAGACGGCTACAGGCCGCGCCGGCCCTCGAGCGCTCGGCTGACCGTGATCTCGTCGGCCCATTCGAGGTCACCGCCCATCGGCAGGCCCCGCGCGAGCCGCGTGACACGGACGCCGTTCCCGGTGATGAGCTGGCCGATGTACATCGCCGTCGCATCGCCCTCGAGGTTCGGGTTCGTCGCAAGGATCAGCTCTTCGATCCCTCCGCCGCGCAGGCGCTGGATGAGCTGCGCGATCTTGAGGTCATCGGGGCGGACCCCGTTCACCGGCGAGATCGCGCCGTGCAGCACGTGGTACAGGCCCCGGTACTGGCCGGTGCGCTCGATCGCCAGGACGTCCAGTGGCTCCTCGACCACACAGACGACGCGCTTATCGCGTTCGTCGGATCCGCAGATCGCACACGGATCGCTCTCGGCGATGTTGAAGCAGACCGTGCAGTAGCGCAGATCGGTCTTCACCGAACGAACCGCGGCTGCAAGCGCCTCGGCGTCCCCGGTCGATGCGCGGAGGATGTGGTAGGCGAGCCGCTGCGCGGTCTTCGGGCCGACGCCCGGCAGCTTCGAGAGCTCGTCGATCAAGCGCGCGAGCGGGCGCGCGAGGGCCGCGGGCATCACATGCCCGGGAGCTTCAGGCCGCCCGTGAGACCGCCGAGCCTGTCGGCGGCGAGCTGCTTCGACTTCGCGAGCGCATCGGTCGTGGCGACGCGGACGAGATCCTCGAGGGTCTCGACATCCTCGGGATCCACCGCGTCCTTCTTGATGCGGACCTGCTTGCACTCCTGCGTTCCGCTCATCACCACGACGACCGCTCCGCCGCCGGCGGTACCTTCGACGGTCATCGCGGCAAGGTCCTCTTGCGCTTTGGCCATGTCGGCCTGCATCCGCTGCGCCATCTTCTGCAGGTCGCCGAAGTTCTTCATTCGATCTCCATGATGCGGTCCGGCCGTCCAAGGGTCTCGATCGCGGCGCGCAGCATCGGGTCATCGGTCGGAGTCTCCGGCGCCCCCGGTTGGCGAACACACCTCACGCGGATCGTCGCTTTGAGGATCTCGGAGAGATCCTGCTCGAGCTCGCCGCGACGCTTGTCCTGCCAGAACGATCGGGCGAACTCCTCGTCGAAGCCGATGATGATCGTGGCACCGTCGATCGCGAGCGGCTCCGCCTTCGCGAGCTGCGCGGCCTTCCCGATGCTTCGCTCTTTCGCCCGACCGACGAGCTCGCCCCACGCTTTCCGCACCGAGTCGAGCTTCACGACCGGCGATGCCGCGCCCACCCCGACGGCGGCCTCCGTCGCCACACGCCGTTCCGCGATCGCGACGACCGACGCCCGCGGCACATCCCGCGCCGGCTCCGGTCGCACCTGCGGGGTGGCCGATCGCGTGGTCGCGGATCCGACGGACTGGCGCGCCTCATCGGGGGCCGGGGGGCGGAGCCCGCCGACCGGCGTGACCAGGTCCAGGATCGCGAGCTCGAGCGGCAGAGGTGTGCCTTCGCTCGTCCGCAGCTGCTGCTCGGTCTCGACCAGGCGCTTCGCGATCCGCGCGAGCTGGTCGAGGGAGAGCGTCTGCGCCTGCGTCCGCAGCTTCGCCCCAACCTGCTCGCTGGCCGAGTCCGGCACGGCACCGGTCGCGCGCGTCAGCACGAGGGCGCGCGCGTGGTCGATCGCGCGACGGACGAAGAGCCGCAGATCGCGACCGTCATCGACGAGCCTGCCGACGAGGATGACCCCTTTCGCGCCGTCGGCCGCGGCAAGCGCATCGAAGAGCGCCGCGGTCTCCTCCCAGTCCGATGATCCAAGCAGCTCGTCGACCTCCGCCAGCGTGATCGGACCGTCGGCGAACGCCACGACCATGTCGAGCATGCTCTCGGCATCGCGCAGCGACCCCTGCGCATGCCGCGCGATCACCTCGAGTGCCGCCGGTTCGGCGCGGAGCTTCTCCTGCTCGACGATCTTGTTGAGCTGCGCCACCACGCCTTTGTGGGGGATGCGCCGAAGGTCGAAGCGCTGCGTCCGCGAGACGATCGTGGCCGGAATGCGCTGCGACTCGGTCGTGGCGAGGACGAAAATGACATGGGGCGGGGGCTCCTCGAGCGTCTTGAGGAGGGCGTTGAAGGCCTCGGTCGTGAGCTGATGGGCCTCGTCGATCACGTAGACCTTGTACTGACCCTGCGACGGCGCGAAACGGACCTTGTCCCGGAGGTCCCTCATCTCGTCGATGCCGCGGTTCGAGGCGGCGTCGATCTCGATCAGATCGAGAAACCGCCCCTCACGGATGGCCACGCAGCTCTCGCACCGATCGCACGGCTCCCCAGACGTGGCGTTCGGGCAGTTCACCGCCTTGGCGATCAGGCGCGCGATAGACGTCTTTCCGGTGCCACGGACGCCTGCCAGAAGGTACGCGTGCGCCACTTGCCCGGCCGCGATCGCGTTCCGCAGCGTCCTGGTGACGTGCTCCTGTCCGACGATCGCGCCGAAGGTTTGGGGGCGGTAGCGGCGGTAGAGAGCGGCGCGCTCCGGCACGTGAGGATGGTAAAGGGGGATGGCCGTGCACCCTCCGTCGATGGCGACCTCTCGGACACGCGCGCGCGGTTTGGCTCGGATCAGGCTTGCCTGCGGCACGAAGCGACTGACGCTTACCGCTGCTTCCTTCCGGATCTGACGGGGTTCACGAGTCGTCTCTGCACAGGACCCGATCGTCAACGCCGCGACGCGCGCGCAGGATCCGCGATGCCGGACCTCGGGAGGGGATTCAGCCCCGCTGGAGCGGATTGCGGGTACAGGGCACCGCTGGCTCCCCGCCTAGCACGACCGGGGTCGATGGTAGCCGAGCCAAAACCCCGTAACTGAGCGGCCGAGCGGGCGGTATCTCGCGCAGGAACAAACGGGTCCGCCCATGCGTTCTATGGATGTGAGAACTTCTGGACTTCCCTGCCGCGCAAACCACGACTGCGAGGTCGTGTTCAACGTCCATCCTTCGGACTCGATGGACGCGCTCCGTGAGGCGGCGTCCCGTCGCAACGCGCACGAGCTCGAGGCGCATGGCTACACCCATGTCGTCACAACGACGCTCGGTCCTTCGACCTTCGCTCAGGGCCCCTCGGCATCTCGCCGGCGTGGCCGCAGGCGGCGCGAAGAGGAGCTGAACGTCATCTAGCAGCTCAGGCTGCTAGCGATCGAGCTCGATCACGCGCTCGGCGACCTCCGCGAGATCCTTGGCCGCGATGTCCGGTTTCTCGAGCAATGGGTTCCACACGGCGCCCGGTCGCTCGATGAAGGCCGCGGCGCAACCTGCCCGGAGCGCGCCCTGCACATCCCACACGTGCGCGGCGACCAGACGCACCTGCGCCGTGGTGACGCCGAGCTCGCGCGCGGCCGTTTGATAGGCCTCCGCCGCGGGCTTGAGGCGCTTCGCCGAATCAGCCGAGAGCGCCTTTTCGAACAGGTCGGCCAGCCCGGCATACCGAAGCTGCGCCTCCTCGACCTGCGCCGTCGAGTTCGTCAGCGCGGCGAGCCGAAAGCCTGCGTCCCGCAGACGCTCGAGCGCGGCGCGCACCTCCGGATGCGGTGGCAGAGCGCGGACCTGTTGAAGGATCGCCTGCTCGTCATCCTTGCTGATGCGAAACCCACGACGCTCGCCGGTGATGGCGAGCGCCGCTTTGAAGTGCTCGCCGAACGGCAGGTACGGACCGGTGATCGTCGTGAGGAACGCGGACTGAAGCATGGTCTGGAACCACTCGACGCGCACCTTCGCGTCGCCGAACACACGCTGGAAATGCGGGTCGAGCGCGCTCAGATCGAGCAGCGTCTCGTTGACGTCGAAAACGAGGACGCGCTTCACCTCAGCGGAGAGGGTGGGATTCGAACCCACGGAGCTTTCGCTCACAGACTTTCCAGGTCTGCGCCCTAAGCCGGACTAGGCGACCTCTCCATATCAGAAGGATTATCCGGCGGAGAGGGTGGGATTCGAACCCACGAGGCTTTCGCCTACCGCTTTTCGAGAGCGGCACCTTCAACCACTCGGACACCTCTCCACATCGAAGTCTAAACTTCGAAACCACCCGTGAAGCGCTTCCACTACGCGTGGGTCGTCGTCGTCGTGACGTTCCTCGCCCTGCTCGCGGCCCAGGCGGTGCGCGCGGCGCCGGGCGTGATCATCACATCGCTCGAGTCGGAATTCGGCTGGTCCAGAACCGAGATCTCGTTCGCGATCTCCCTCAGCATCCTCACCTTCGGGCTCGGTGGTCCGCTCGGCGGAACGCTCATCGATCGCTACGGACCGCGTCGGGTGATGCTCGTCGGGGACCTTCTCATCGTCGGCGGACTCCTCGGCCTCATCTTCGTCCGCGATCTCTGGCAGATGTACCTGCTCTGGGGCCTCCCCATCGGCATCGGGACGGGTGCGGTCGGCGGGGTGCTCGGCGCGGCGGTGGCGCATCGCTGGTTCCGCACGCAGCGCGGCGTGATCATCGGCGCCTTCGGCGCGGCCACCAGTGCCGGCCAACTGGTGTTCGTCCCGGCCATGGCGCAGCTGACCGTCGTCGAGGGCTGGCGGTGGGCGATTGGCATCGTGCTGGTCGCCTGCGCCGTGATGCTCGTGCCGGTCGCCATCCTCATGCGCGACCGCCCGGAGGACGCGCGCACGAAGCCCTTCGGCGAGGCCGTCGTCGTGACCGCGGCTGAACGCGCCGAGGATCGGCGGACCACCTCCCTGCGCGATGCGATGCGCACGCGGGACTTCTGGCTGCTCGCCAGCAGCTTCTTCGTGTGCGGCTATACGAGCAACGGTCTCGTCGGCACGCACCTGATCCCTCATGCGGTCGAGCACGGCTTCACCGCGGTGACGGCGGCGAGCGCGGTCGCTCTCCTGGGCTCGATGAACATCGTGGGGACGCTCGCCTCGGGGTGGCTGACCGATCGCTTCGATAACCGCAAGCTCCTCGCCGGCTATTACGGCTTCCGCGCGCTGAGCCTCTTCGCGCTCCCGCTCATCTACGACGTGAAGTGGCTTCTCCTATTCGCCTTCGTCTACGGGCTCGATTGGATCGCGACCGTGCCGCCGACCGCCAACCTCGTCGCGACGATCTACGGCCGCGCGTCTCTCGGCACGATCTACGGCTGGATCTTCTTCTCGCACATGCTCGGCGCGGCCATCGCCGCGTTCGCCGGTGGCTTCTTCCGCGATCTTCTGGGCGACTACCACCTCATGTTCGTCTCGGCCGGGATCCTGGGTTTCATCGCCGTCGCACTGGCGCTGCGGATCAGCACCTCCGCGGTCTCGCGAATGCCGGCGCCAGCCCTCGAAGCGTCGGCGACGACCTAACTAGGCGGCGACGGACTCTTTCTCCATCGCGGGCGAGTACTTGCCCATGCGAGCCGCGGCGGTCAGCTTCGCGCGGTGGATGAACGCGCGCTGCGCGGCGGCTACGTTGTCGGCGTTCCCCGACCACGCTTTTTGGGGCGCCGCCTGCAGGCCGCGCCCGTACGAGAAGCTCAACTGCCACGGCGCGCCGACCTTCGCCGCGTAGCGGTTGATCGCGTCGAGGTTCACGGTCGCCTCCTCGTCGGACTGTCCGCCCGAGAGGAAGACGATGCCCGGCACGGCGGCCGGCACCGACTCCTTGAAGCAGTTGACCGTGTAGCGCGCCACCTCGTCGGGCGACGCGCGGTTCGACGCGTCCTTCCCCGACAGCACCATGCTGGCCTTGAGCAGCATGCCCTCGAGTTGCACGCGCTGCCGGGCGAGCTGTGCGAATACCTCGCGAAGCGTCGCGAGCGATACCTCGAGGCAACGATCGATCGTGTGGTCCCCGTCCATGAGGACTTCCGGCTCGACCATCGGGACGATCTTCTGGTCCTGACTCAGCGCGGCGTACCGCGCAAGTGCGTGCGCGTTGGCCTCGATGCAGTACGGCGTGGGGATCCCGTCGCCGATCGTGATGACCGCGCGCCACTTGCTGAAGACCGCGCCGAGCTCGCGGTATTCCGCAAGACGCTCGCGGAGCCCGTCGAGCCCTTCGGTGACGACCTCGGCCGGGGAGAAGGCCAGCGGCTTCGCGCCGACATCCGCCTTGATGCCGGGAAGGATCCCTTGATCCTTGAGGATCTTGACGAGTGGCGTTCCATCCGCAGCTTTCTGGCGGATCGTCTCGTCGTAAAGGATCACGCCGCTGATGAACTGGTCAATGCGCGGAGTACGGAAGAGGAGCTCGCGATACGACCGCCGGTTCGGCTCGGTGTTCTCGACGCCGATCGCGTCGAACCGCTTCTTGATGGTGCTTGTGCTCTCGTCCGCCGCCAGGATGCCCTTGCCGGGAGCGACGAGCACGCGTGCGGTCTCGGCGAGGTCTCCCATTGCGGCGTTCAGGATACCGATATCGCGCCGCTTGGTCGCCGGCTAGGAGCTCCTCCAGGAGCCGCGCGAGAAGAGCAGTCCGATCCCGGCGATGATCAGAAAGATCGGCCAGAGCTGACCGAAGGGCAGGTCGAGCAGGAAGATCAAGGTCAGCGCGACGAGGACGAGAGCGCCGATGATCTGGCCCACCGCCTCGGTGCTGCGCCCGGCGGTCACGCTCGCGTAGCCGCGCTCGAGCGTAAAGAACGCCGGGATGAGGATGAAAAGCGCCCACCAGTTGCGCAGCTGGTAGCCGAAATATTCCTGCGCGAGGAAGATGAGACCCAGGCCGATGAGCACGATCCCCGGAATCCAGCTGCCGAATCGGGGCGCCCGCTCCGTCGTCCCGGTCACGTCACTCATCCGGCCATCCTATTCGCGCGAAGGGCGCTGCCGCGCGAAGAATTCCTGAAGCAGCCGCTCCACCTCGTCGCGAACGAGCGGGAAGTAGCGCCAGCGCGGTCGGTGGTTGGACCAGCTCGCATCGAGGAGCTCGGCCGCGGAGCGCACCGCGCCAGCCTTCTCGTCGGGGGCTCCGAAGACAACCAGCCCGATGCGCGCCAGCACGGCCGCTCCGGCGCACATCGCGCAGGGCTCGACCGTCACGTAGAGCGCGCAGTCCGAGAGCCGCCAGCGGCCGAGCGCTTTGGCCGCGTCGCGCATCGCGATCAGCTCCGCGTGCGCCGTCGGATCGACGTCCACCTCGCGGCGGTTGTGCGCGCGGGCCACGACGCGCCCATCCCGCGCGATCAGAGCGCCGATCGGAACGTCCTCGTGCTCGGTCGCCCCGCGCGCCTCTTGGAGCGCCTCGCGCATGAAGCGATCGTCGTCGGCCGGCCCCGGGACCGTTTCCGGGGCGGCGAAGGGGACGCCGCTGTGCGGCCGCTCCCTCATACGCCCAGGTAGCGCGCTTCGACGTCGCGCGCGGCGGCGAGCTCGGCCGGCGTGCCGGTAAAGACGATGGTCCCCTTGTTCATCACGTGCATGCGCTGTCCGACCCGCGTGGCGAGACCCAGGTTCTGCTCGACGAGGAGGAGGGCGAGTCCGGTCGCGCGAAGACGCACCAGCGTCTCGCCGACCTCGTCGACGAGCTTCGGGGCGAGGCCCTCGGACGGCTCATCCAGGAGAAGGACCGATGGATTGCGCATGAGGGCGCGCGCGATCGCGAGCATCTGCTGTTCGCCGCCAGAGAGCTGATCCCCGCGCAGGCCAAGGCGCCGACCGAGACTCGGGAAGAGCTCGATGACGCGTGCCTCGTCCCAGCCGTTCGGCGCAGGGCGTCGGGCGATCGCCAGATTCTCACGGACGCTCAGATCGGCGAAGATCCGCCGGCCCTGAGGCACAAGCGCGACCCCGGCGCGAGCGGCCCGATGCGGCGCCGCGCCGGTGAGGTCCTTGCCGTTGACCCGCACGCTTCCGGCGCGGGGTCGGAGGAAACCGGCGATAGCGGAGATCGTCGTCGTCTTCCCGGCGCCGTTGCGTCCGATGAGGGCCACGGCTTCGCCGGGCTGCACCGAGAGATCGACACCTTGAAGGACGTGGCTCTCGCCGTAGTAGGCGTGCAGACCCACGACCTCGAGCGCGGCGTCGCTCATGCGACGGACACGGCCTTGCCCAGATACACGTCGTGCACGCGAACGTCGCCGCGGATCTCGCTCGCCGTTCCGTCGGCGATGACCCGCCCTTCGTGGAGCACGGTGATCCGATCCGCGAGCCGGAAGACGACGTCCATGTCGTGCTCGACGATCAGGATCGTCAGCGCGCGGTCGAGGCCCGCGATCAGCTCCGTGATCCGCGCGGTCTCGGCGGGCGACATGCCCGCGGTGGGTTCGTCGAGCAGCAGGACCCGGGGACGCTGCGCCAGCGCGACCGCAAGCTCGAGCTGGCGGCGCTCGCCGTGTGACAGCGTTCGCGCGGCGGCAGCCCCGCGACCGGCCAGGCCGACACGCTCGAGCATCGCGTCCGCGGCCGCGTACTCGGTTCGCGGCGGCGCACCGAAGGGCCGGTACGGTCCGGCGCGCGCCGCGACGGCGAGCGCGACATTCTCGCGCGCGGAAAGCGGCGCGAATAGCTCCGAGCGCTGATAGACGCGCGCCAGACCGAGTCGGGCGCGCTGCCAGGGTCGCAGGCGAGTGATCTCGGCGCCCCCCAGCCTGAGCTCGCCGCGCGTCGGTGGCACCTCGCCCGCGAGCACGTTGATCAAAGTGGTCTTCCCCGCCCCGTTCGGGCCGATGACCGCGCGGCGCTCGCCTTCGCGGACCGTGAGCGTCACCCCATCCAGCGCCTTGACGCCTCCGAACGATCGGCGCAGGTCACGGATCTCGATCATCGCACGCGCGCCCACGCGGTTCGCCCGAGCCCGACGATCCCCTGGCGCGCCAGCAGGACGAACGCGATGAACACCAGACCGAGCACGGTCTCGGACACGGGGATCGCCGACGAAAGCACGCGCTGGATGTACATCACGACGCCGGCGCCCAGCACCGGACCGAGGATCGTGCCCGCCCCGCCGATCAGGACCATGACGAACGCCTGCACGGACGTCCCGATGCCCGCGTCGCCGGGCGATACGAAGCGCTGCGAGTACGCCGAGAACGCGCCCGCGACTCCGGCGATCATTCCCGCGAGGACGAATGCGGAGAGCTTGAGCCGCGTGGTGTCGTAGCCCAGCGCCCGCATGCGCCGCTCGTTCTCGCGCACCCCGGTGAGCGCGCGCCCGTACGGCGACCGCATGAGGCTCCAGACCAGAACACAGATCAGCAGGAACGTCATGGCCACGAGCACGTACATGCGATCGGGCGGGCTGAAGTCGGCCCCGAGGAGCATCGGGCGGCCTACGCCCGCGAGACCATTCGATCCGCCCGTCACCGCGGTCCACTGGAACGCGATCGCGAAGACGATCTGAGCAAGCGCGAGCGTGAGCATGAGGAAGAAGATCCCTTCCGAGCGCACGACGAGCATGCCGATCACGAGCGCGAGCACCGCCGCGACGAGCACGGCGGCCGCGAGCGTGATCGGCAGCTGGTCCGTGCCGAGCCGCTGGCTCGCGATGCCAGCGGCATACGCGCCCCCGCCGAAGAACGCGGCGTGCCCGAGCGACGGCATGCCCGCATGGCCGACGAGGATGTCGAGCGAAAGCGCGAAGATCGCGAACACGAGCATGTCGCGCAGCACCGTTGTCGCGAAGCGCGATGACTCCCAGGCCGCGCTCCAGTACGGGAAGGTCACGAGTCCGACGGCGACGGCCGCGAGGGCGACCCATCGCGCTGCGCGGGTCATCGTGCGATCCGGATCCGGCCGAGAAGCCCGGTCGGCTTGAAGAGCAGGACAAGCGCGACGATCGCGAAGATCACGGCGAGCGCGAATTCCTGGAAGAGCACCTTGCCGAACGTGTCCACGGGCCCGACGAGCAGGCTTCCAACAACGGCGCCGCCCAGCGTGCCGAGTCCGCCCACGACCACGACGATGAGCGAATAGAGCAGCCCGTCGACGTCCATGCCCGGTTGCATGCCGAAGACGGGCGCGGCGATGACTCCCGCGATCCCGGCGAGCGCGGCGCCGACCGCGAATGTGATCGCGAAGAGCCGATCCGTGTTCACGCCCAGGGCACCGAGCATCTCGGCATCCTCGACGCCGGCGCGAATCAGCATGCCGAGCTTCGTCCGCCGGTAGATCAGGGCGATCGCGGCGGCGAGCGCGCCGCCGAACGCGATCACGAAGAGCCGGTAGACCGGGTAGACGCCGCCGATGAGCGCGACGGAGCCTTCGAGGCCGGGCGGCGAAGCGAGTGAGCGCACCTCGCGCCCCCAGAGGAGGCCGATCTGATCGACGATGACCAGCGACACGCCGATCGTGAGGAGCACCTGGTCGAGATGCCGTCCACGCAGGCGCCGCAGCAGCAACGGTTCGAGGACCAATCCGAGCGCCCCGAGCGCGATCGGCGCCGCGATCAGCGCGAGCCAGAACGAGCCGGTCAGCTGCACCACGGAGAGCGCGACGTACGCGCCGAGCATGTAGAAGGCGCCGTGCGCCAGATTGACCACGTCCATCATCCCGAAGACGAGCGACAGGCCCGCGGCGAGGATGAAAAGCAAGGCGCCGAACGAGAGGCCGTTCAGCGCCTGCTGGAACAGGAGCTCGGGGCTCACGCCGAGGTCACTTCCCCGGGTCAGTCACCTTCGCGATCTTGTCGAGGATCGTGTTCACGGTCTGCCCGCCCGTCGTCTTCACCTCGCGAAGGTAGATGTCCTGGATCGGGTTGTGCGTCGTCTTGTCGAACGCGAAGTCGCCGCGCGGGCTTTTGAAGGTGACGTCCTCGAGGGCCTTGGAGAGCTTGTCCTTGTCCGACGTGTCGCCGCCGAGCTTCTTCAGCGCCTCATCGAGGGCGCGCATGCCGTCGTACTGCTGCACCGCGAAGACGTCCGGGAGCAACGGGTACTGCTTCTGGAAATCGGCGACGAACTTCTTGTTCTCGGCGTTGTCGAGCTCAACGGCCCAGAAGAGCGACGTGATCGCGCCGTTCGCGAGCTCCTTCACTTCCTTCAGCACGTCCTGCTCGGTGAGGAAGCCGGCCCCGTACATCTTGTAGCCGGCCGCGGGCAGGCCGAGCTGGTTCCAGGTCTTGATGAACCCGATCGCGTCTGCGCCCGAGAAGAACGAGTACACGTTCTTCGTCGGCTGATTCTTGATCTGGGTCACGAACGGAGCGAAGTCCGGGTTGGCGAGGGGCGGCGCGACGTTGCCGGTCACATTGCCACCGTTCTTCTTGACCCCGGTGGTGAAGTCGGCCGCCGACTCGGTGCCGAAGCCGTAGTTGGCGTACGCCAGGAACCAGTCCTTCGTGCCTTTCGCCGAGAGGTAGTCGCCGATCGGATACGAGATCTGATAGGAAGAGAACGAGGAGCGGAAGATGTAGGGACTCTTGCACGCCGGCGTGCAGTTGGGCACGTCGCGGGTCAGGAAGTTCCCGCCGGCGTTCGTGTCGATGAAGATCATCTTCGCCGCGTGCACCGCGTTGCGGATGCCGTAGGCCAGCGGCGTGGGAACGACGCCCATCATCACGTCGACCTGGTCCTGGTCGATGAACTTCTGGGTTTTCTGAATCCCCGTCGCGGTGACGTTCGTGTCGTCCTCGTAGATGAACTTGATTGGACGGTTCGCCATGCGGCCGTCGTTCAGCTTGAAGTAGAGCTCGCTCGCGCGTCGCATGGAGTTGCCGAGCTCCGCGTATACACCGGTGAACGGCAGGAGCTGCCCGATCTTCAGGTCCTTCCCCGGCGCCGCGGTCGGGCTGGCGCTCGCGCCGGGCGTGACCGCCGCCGGCGCGCACGCCGCGAGCGCGGCCGCGGAGCTCGCGACCAGGAACTGACGGCGCGTGAGCCGATACGTGTAGCCGCGCCTGGCGGCGAGATCGTTCTTCTTGGTGAACCCGCCCATTAGCCCCTCCCGCGCTGTGCTCGGACCGGGCCAAGTATGGGCATGCCGGCTAAGAGCCATGTCGTCTCCCGCGTCGTCTGCCACCGGAATTGGGTATGATATCTATCTGATAGTGTCACGATAGCGACCGACTAAGGCTCGCTGGAAAGTTGGGGAGACCGTGATCCGCGAACAACGTCCTCTCTTGATCAACGGGGTCGTCATGCTGCTACTTCTCGTCATCCTCGAGACTCTCTGCATCGCCGGCCTGCTGACGGTGACCGGGCTTGGGAACGGTTGGCTTGCCATCCTGGATGTGCTCGCGATCGTCGTGGTCGCCGTTTCATTCGGCGGCCTCTTTGTGGTCAACCCGAACGAGGGCCGGGTCATTCAGTTCCTCGGTCGATACGCGGGCACAGCGCGGGACGCCGGATTCTGGTGGACGAACCCGCTCGCGTTCCCGCGGCGCAAGGTCAGCCTGCGAATTCGCAACTTCGAGAGCGCGCGCCTCAAGGTGAACGACCACGACGGCAACCCGATCGAGATCGCCGCGATCGTCGTCTGGCGCGTCACCGACACAGCCGAGGCGGTGTTCCAGGTCGACGACTACGAGAACTATCTGAAGGTCCAGACCGAGGCTGCGGTGCGGAATCTCGCGACCACCTACGCCTACGACTCGCACGCCGAGGACCAGCTCTCGCTCCGCACGAGCAGCGACGTGATCACCGAGCGGCTGCGAACCGAGGTCCAGGATCGGCTGGCCAAGGCCGGCATCGAGGTCATCGAGGCCCGCATCAGCCACCTTGCCTACGCCCCCGAGATCGCGCAGGCGATGCTCCGTCGCCAGCAGGCGAGCGCGGTCGTCGCCGCGCGGGCGCGCATCGTCGAAGGTGCCGTCGGTATGGTCGAAATGGCCCTCGACGAGCTCGCGAAGAAGCAGGTCGTCGAGCTCGACGAAGAGCGCAAGGCCGCGATGGTGAGCAACCTCCTGGTAGTGCTCTGCAGCGAGCAGAACACTCAGCCGGTCGTCAACACGGGGACCCTCTACACATAGCCAGCGTGGCCGAGAAGAAGGCCTACCTGCTGCGGGTCGACCCCGAGCTGCACGACGCGCTGCAGAAGTGGGCCGCGGATGAGCTGCGGAGCGTCAATGCGCAGATCGAGTTCGCGCTGCGCCGCGCGCTCCAGGATGCCGGCCGACTACCCTCCGGACCGCCGCCGTCTAGGACGACTCGCGCTCGAAGAGCGTAGCCAGGCCCTGGCCGACGCCGATGCACATGGTCGCGACGCCATAGCGACCGTCGCGGCGCTCGAGCTCGCGAAGGAGCGTGCCGGCGAGGCGGGCGCCGGACGCGCCGATCGGATGGCCGATCGCGATCGCGCCGCCGTTTGGATTGGTCCGATCCTCGGACAGGCCGAGGGCGCGCATGCAGGGGATCACCTGGGCGGCGAAGGCCTCGTTGAGCTCGATCGCGTCGTACTCCGCCACCCTCACACCGGTCCGTTCGACGAGCTTGCGCACCGCGGGGATCGGCCCCAGGCCCATGTAGTCGGGGTGCACGCCCGCCGACGCGCTCGCGACGACGCGGCCGAGCGGTCGTAGCCCGAGCGCCCGCGCCTTCTCGCGAGCCGCGATGAGGAGCGCCGCCGCGCCGTCGTTGATCCCTGACGAGTTGCCCGCGGTCACGGTGCCGTTCTCTTTGAACGCGGGCTTGAGCTTGCCGAGCTTCTCCACCGAGCTGTCGGGACGCGGCTGCTCGTCCTCGCTGATCAGCTCCTTGCCGTTGTGGACGGGCTGGATCTCGCCCGCGAAGAAGCCCGCCGCCTTCGCACGCGCGTAGCGGTCCTGACTGCGAGCGGCGTACGAATCCTGCTCGGCGCGACCGACCTGTTCCTTCACGGAGACGTTCTCGGCGGTCTCGCCGAGCGAGATCGGGTGATAGCCGAGATCGTTCATTCGCGGATTGACGAGGCGCCAACCGAGTGTCGTGTCGGCCAGCACCCGCTCGCCACGCGGAAATGCCTCCGAGGGCTTGAGCGTCACGAGCGGCGCGCGCGTCATGCTCTCGACTCCCCCCGCGACGACCAGATCGGCCTCGCCCGCGCGGATGCGCCGCGCGGCATCGTTCACGGCCTCGAGCCCGCTGCCGCAGAGCCGGTTCACGGTGACCCCGGGAACCGTCTCAGGCAGCCCCGCGAGAAGCGACGCCATGCGGCCGACGTTGCGGTTGTCCTCGCCGGACTGGTTCCCGGCACCAAACACCACCTCGTCGATCTCGCTGTCGCCGGCGTCGGTCCGTTCGAGAACCGCGCGGATGACGTGCGAGGCGAGATCGTCCGGGCGGAGGGACGCGAGCGCGCCCGCATATCTGCCGAAGGGCGTTCGGACGTAGCCCACGATCACCGCGTCGCGCGGATGCGTGCTCAATGCCCCTCGAACTCCGGGCTTCGCTTCGCGGCGAAGGCCCTCACCCCACGAGCGTAATCACCGGTGCGGCCGGCGCTGTCTTGCAGCCCGGCCTCCACGTCGAGGAACTCCTCGAAGCCGCGCGCCATCGCCGCGTTCAGGCCCTCCTTGGTGAGCGCGAACGCCTCGGTCGCGCCGCGCGCGAGCGTCTGCGCGTACTCGTGCCACTTCGCGACGAATACCTCATCGGGCCAGACGCGCGTCGCGAGCCCATAGCTCAACGCAGTGTCCGCGTTGACCGGCTCGCCGGTGAGGACCATGTCCAGCGCACGTCCCCACCCCACCAGACGCGGGAGGAAGAATGCCGAGCCCGCATCAGGCACCAGGCCAACTCGGCCCCAGGCGGCGCGGAACGAAGCGGACGCGGCCGCGACGCGCACGTCGCACGCGACCGCGAGACCGAGCCCCGCACCGGCGGCCACGCCGTTCACCGCCGCGATGACCGGCTTGCGCATCGTGCGGATCGCCGCGATGACCGGGTGGTAGCGACGGCGCAGCTCATCGCCAAGTCGCAGGTCACCACCCTTCTCGATCATGGCCAGCCGGTCGTCCAGATCCTGTCCTGCCGAGAACGCTCGGCCCGCCCCGGTGATCACGACCGCGCGGACCGCGGTGTCCGCGGCGCAGTCGGCGATCGTGGCGTTGAGCGCCTCGGTGAGCGCCTCGTTGAACGCGTTCAGGACCTCCGCGCGATCGAGCGTGAGGATCGCGACCGCGCCGTCGCGCTCGTACCGAAGTGGCGACCGCGTGGTCACTTCCCTTTGAAGACTGCCTTGCGCTTGTTGACGAAGGCGTCGACGCCTTCCTTCTTGTCCTCGGTGGCGAACAGCAGGTAGAAAGCCTTGCGCTCGAACTCGAGACCCGCATCCAACGTCGAGTTCCAGGCGAGGTCCACGGCCTCCGTCGCGAGGCGCGCCGCGACGGGCGGCTTTTCCGCGATCGTGCGCGCTAGCGCCTTGGCGTCCTCGAGCCACGTCGCCGCCGGATAGACCTGTGCCGCGAGTCCGATCGCCTTCGCCTCGGCGGCGTTCACGAAGCGGCCGGTGAGGATGATCTCGTTCGCGACGTACTTCCCCACGGTGCGCGTGAGCCGCTGCGTGCCGCCGGCGCCGGGAATGATCCCGAGGTTGATCTCGGGCTGGCCGAAACGTGCGGTCTCCGACGCGACGATGACGTCGCAGATCATCGCGAGCTCGCACCCGCCCCCGAGCGCATAGCCCGAGACCGCTGCGACGAGCGGCGTGCGGATATGGCGCAGCGCTTCCCACTGCGACGTGAGGTCGTGGGCGAGCATGCTGACCGGAGTCGCCTTGACGAACTCCTCCTTTATGTCGGCGCCCGCGCAGAACGCCTTGTCATCGCCGGTTATGACGATGCAGCGGATCGCCTCGTCGTCGTCGAGGCGCCTCGTCGCGCCGACGAGCTCGCTCATGACCTCGTCGTTGAGCGCGTTGCGCACCTCGGGCCGGTTGATGCGGACCACCGCGATGGGCTCCTCGCGCGTGACAATGACGGTGTTCGGCATGCTCACCTCCCGCCACCGTGAGTGTGCCGCCTCAGCGCGATCGGCGCAGTTCCCGAGGCGCGCGCCACCGCGGCGCGGCTTCGCCGCGAATCCTTAACGGATCTGTCCTTTCGGCGGCGGCTGGCAGCGCGGGCAGAGATACATGTCGTCGAGGCCGTGGCGGGTCTTCACGATCGGCGTTCCGCAGCGCGGGCAGGGTTTGCCCTTGTGGCCTCGCACCTTCATGTGGTCGCGGATTTTGGTCCCGAGCTCCGGCGGCAGGTGTTCCTCCACCTGTAATACGCCGCGCGCCACCACGTCCTTGAGCGCACGGTAGAAGCGGGACATCTCCTCAGGGGACAGCGTCGCGACGCGACGCTTCGGGTGGAGCTGCGCCTCCCAGAGGATCTCGTCGGCGTACGCGTTTCCGATCCCCGCCAGGAACGTCTGGTCCTGAAGCAGGTTGCGGACCTCGCGCCGCGTCGCACGCGCGCGCTCCGCAAACTCCCGTTCGTTCCACGAGAAGTCGCCCGCGTCCGGCCCGAGCGCCTCGAAACCGTGGACCGAGTTCATGCCCTCGCCATCGTCGAACACGTACACCTTGCCCATGCGTTTGTCGTCGCGATACCGGAGGTCCCTCCCGTTATCGAGCACGAGCGAAAGAGCGGTGGTTCGCGTGAGCTTCGCTTCAGCGGCGGCGAGCTCGAAGACACCGGCGAGCATCGGATTGACCACGATCCTTCCGCGATCGAGATCGAACACGAGGAACTTCCCGCGATGACGCACCCCGGTGAAGCGGCGATGCGCGAGCTCCGTCTCGATCGGACGGGTCGACCGCAGCACGAGCGGGTCGCCCACGCGCACGAGGACAATCTCGCGACCAACGACGGCCTTCTCGAGACGGCCGCGCACGACGTGAAGGTCAGGCCACTCGGGCATCGCTTCTCCACATGGACCAGTGCGGCCGCCGGGGATCGAAGAGGGCGACCCCACGATCGCCGGGGCCGATGTGAACTCGCGACCGATACCCATAGGCCTCGCCGGAGTGTTTCGTTCCATTCCTATGCGAGTAGTCGTACCGAACGATCACGTAGTTGGGTGACAACGCGTCGGACGACACGCTTGTGACAACGGCTTCCGCCGTCACGCCTTCGCGCTCGAGACGGCCATCCAGGGCCACACGCCAGCGGTGTCCCAGGTAGGGAATGATCGAGGTGCCAAGAAAGAACAGGCTTGCGAGCAGGGTCGCGATCATGGGGAAAAGATCATCGAGGAGCCGTCCCGCGTAGTACGGCCGATGTACCGCCGGGTCGGAGCGCACGAACTCGACAGGGATCGGCTGCTTGCCAAGGTGACGGCTCGTCGGTGTGACCTCGTGGCCGGTCAAGGTCCGGCCGTCGGGCACCTCGAATGTGTATGTGAGCTCCGTGACCTGTTCGTTGCGTCCTGAGAATCGCGTCGCGGTCAGATGACCCAGGACGACCGAGCCGTCCATGGAATAGCGCAGCTCGGTGGCGGTCCTAAACGCGACATACCCGAGGAGCGTCATCCCGAAGGAACCGAGGATCGCCATGGCCGCCAATTCGGCGCTGGTCCAACGAGGTGTCAAGCGCTGACGCGTGATCGCTCGAAGGTACTTTCGGATCACGGACGCACGCCCGCAAGCCAACGCGGATCGGGAAGGTCGAAGCGCCGCGCGGCCCAGGCCAGGCACGCCTTGAGCTGCCGACGCTGGAATGAACGCAGGCGCGGGAGGCCGGGTACCTCCGGCTTCCACGAACGGTTCGCGAAATACCCCGAGATGCCAGCCAGGGACGCGTCGATCGCAGCGGGGCGCAGCCGCAGGACCTCTTCGTACCAGGCGAGGACCTGCTCGGGCTCGGGACCTCCCTCCGCGGCGACCCCCTGCGCGTACGCGGCGACGTCGAATTCGGCGGGACCGATGCTGGCGAACGGCCAGTCGAAGATCCGCAGCAGGTCGCCTTGCAACCGACTGTTGTCGGAGCGCGTGTCGAAGTGGAGCAACGCGAACGGCGGCTTCGTCTTCGCGAGCTCGTCCTCGTGGTGCCGCATCACCGGCAGCACGACGTCGATCCACTCCTGCGCTTCGTCCTGTTTGCGGCGGGCCAGCGATGCGACGCGATCCAGCTCGCCCGTCATCGACAGCTCGCGCCAGAAGCCGGCGAAATCGTGGTGCTGGGTTCGGGACAGCCCACGCGGCAGAGACTTGCCCCGGGTGCTCTTGTGGAACTTCGCGTACAATCGCGGAGCCCATGGGGCGATGAGCCGCGAGAGCCGGCGATACTGGCGATCCTCGACGTCCACGACCCATTTGACGCCGCTGCCTTTCGGCGCGGGATAGCTCGCCTTGAAGAAAGCGCGCTTGCCGTTCGCGAGCCTGAGCCGGAACGTCGCCGATGGCGCGTAGCCGCCGTACACGCGTTCGGCGCGCGCGACCGGTGATCGGAGAACCGTGGACACCTCGTCTTTGATCTCTCGCGGGACCGCGGACCAGGGTGGCTTTGGCTCAGTCCCCTGCCGCGACACCGGTCTTGAGGTGCTGCCAGGCTTCGCGGGCTTCCTCGACCGAGCCCTCGTCCTCGATCGTCGAGATGTCGCCGGGATCCTTGTCAAGGATCACCGCCTTGAGCACCCGGCGCATGATCTTGCCGCTGCGCGTCTTCGGCAGCATGTCCACAAAGTTGAGCTCGCCGATGACCGCGAGGGGGCCCAGGTCGTTGCGCACGGTGGCGAGAAGCTCCTTCTTGAGCTGCTCCGAGGGCTGATGGCCCTGCTTCAACACGACAAAGGCGGAGATGACCTGGCCGCGGAGCTCGTCGGGGCGCCCGGTGACGCCGGCCTCAGTGACCGCGGCGTGACGGAGGAACGCCGTCTCGACCTCGATCGTGCCGATGCGGTGGTCCGCGATCTTGATGATCTCGTCCGCTCGTCCGGAGAACCAGACGTAGCCGTCGGCATCGATCGATGAAGCGTCGCCGGTGAAATACACGTTCTTGCCCGGGACCTTGTCCCAGTAGTCGCGCGCGTAGCGCTCGGGCTCGGCCCAGAGGCGCGCGGTGAGTCCCGGGAACGGCCGCTTGATCACGAAGATCCCCTTCTCTCCAGGCCCGAGCTCCTTGCCGTCCTGATCGACGACCGCCGCCTCGATCCCGGCGAGGGCCATCCCGCCTGAGCCTGGCCTGATCGGCAGCGTCGCGATGCCGTAGGGGTTGCCGACCACCGGTCCGCCCGTCTCGGTCTGCCAGTAGTGGTCGATCACCGGCACGCGGTCCTGGAGCGCTTCCTTCTGCAGCCACTCCCACGCCGGCGCGTTGAGCACCTCGCCCGCGCAGAAGAGCCGCTCCAGCGAACCGAGATCGTGCCTGCGGGCGGGCTCCGTGCCGTAGCGCATCAGGAGCCGCGCCGCGGTCGGCGACGTGAAGACGCCGCTCACCTTGTTGCGCTCGACGATCGCGTAGAAGGTCTCGGCATTCGGATGGTCGAGCGCGCCCTCGTACGCAATGGTGGTGCAGCCGATGAGCAGCGGCGCGAAGACGATGTAGCTGTGGCCGACGACCCAGCCGATGTCGCTCGTCGACCACCAGATGTCGCTCTCCCGGAGGCCGAACATCCACTTGGCCATCGAGTACACGTAGACCTGGTAGCCGCCGTGGGTGTGGACGGCGAGCTTCGGCTTTGCCGTGGTGCCGCTCGTCGCCAGGATGTAGGCCGGCTCGTTCGCCTCGAGCTCGACATGCGAGTCGTCGTGCCCGGCGCCCGCCGCGAGGAAGTCCTGCCATGAGAGCTCGCCCCTCATGCGCTCGGCAGACTTCGTCCGGCGGAGCATGACGACATGCTCGACCGAGGGCGCATCGGCGATCGCCTGCGAGACGATCGGCAGGAGCGGCACGTCCTTGCCCTTCCGGTAGGTCACGTCGGTCGCGAAGAGGGCGCGAGCACCCGCGAGGCGAATCCGCTCGCCGAGCGCTCCGGCACCGAAGCCGGCGAAGACCACGAGGATGACGACACCGATCCGGATCGCGCCGAGCATCAGGATGATGGCCTCGGCGGAGGTGGGCATGTAGATCGCGATGCGGTCGCCCTTCTCGAGACCCATCGCCCGCAGCGCCGCGCCGACCTGCTTGGCCTCACGGTGCAGCTCGGCGTAGGTCAGCGCGCGACGTTCGCCGCGCTCGTTCTCGGTAATGAGCGCGATGTGGTCGCCGCGGCCAGCAGCGACGTGATGGTCGACGCAGTTGTAGGCGAGGTTCGACATCCCGCCTGAGTACCAGCGGAACGTCGGCGGCTGCCAGTCGAGCACGCGCTCCCACTTCCGGAACCACGGCACCTGCTCGGCCGCGCGGCCCCAGAATCCCTCCGGGTCGTCGGTCGCCTCCCGCTTCCAGGCGCGGACCTTGGCGATCGCGTCCTTGTCGTCTTTCACACGGTCGTCTTTCAAACGCGCTCCCGCAGCTTGAACCTTTGGATCTTGCCGGTCACGGTCTTCGGCAGCTCGGGGACGAACTCGATCCAGCGCGGGTATTTGTACGGCGTAATCCTTCCTTTGACGAACGCCTTGAGCTCCTCGGCCAGCTCGTCCGACGGATTCCTACCGTTCTTGAGCAGGACGAACGCGCGCGGCTTGGTGAGTCCGTCCTTGTCCTTCGCGCCGACCACGCCACACTCGAGCACCGCAGGGTGCTCCATGAGCGCCGCCTCGACCTCCGCCGGCGACACCCATTGCCCGGAGACCTTGAGCATGTCGTCGCTCCGCCCCTCGTACGTGTAGTAGCCGTCTTCATCGAGGTGGTACTTGTCGCCGGTGACGTACCACTCTCCCTTGAACGCGGCCTTCGACTTCTCGTGCTTGTTCCAGTAGAAGGCCGCGCACGAGTCCCCCGAGACCCACAGATTCCCGCTCTCGCCGCGGCCCAGCTCGCGCCCATCGTCGTCGACGATCTTCGCCTGGTAGCCGGGCACCGGCATCCCACTCGTCCCGCCCTTGGCCTTCCCGGGAACGTTCGAGATGAAGATGTGGAGCATCTCCGTGGCGCCGATACCGTCGAGGATCTCAAGACCGAAGCGGCGCTTCCACTGATCGAAGAGCGCCTTGGGGAGCGCCTCGCCCGCGCTCACGCACATGCGCAGCGACGAGAGGTCGTACCTGAAGTCCTGCTCGGGATACGCGAGGAGCGCGGCGTAGAAGGTCGGCGCGGTGAAAAGGATCGTCGGTTTCTCCTGGGAGATCAATGCGTACACCAGGTCGGGCGTCGCGCGTTCGGGCTTGTACACGCTCGACGCACCGACGCGGAACGGGAAGAACGCTCCGTTGCCGAGTCCGTAGGCGTGGAAGAGCGGCGACACCGTGAAGTGGCGGTCATCTTCAGTCGTGTTCAGCACCTCGGCCCCGTACGTGTCGGTGCAATAGACCATGTCGTGCTGCAGATGCACGGCGCCCTTCGGGAATCCCGTCGTTCCCGATGAGTAGAGCCAGAACGCGGCGTCATCGGGCGTCGTGTCCGCGGGGCTGAGGTCGTCGCGCGCCGCGGCGAGCACCTCCTCGAGCGAGAGGACACCAGCCGGGGCCTCGCCGTCTGCAACGATCACGTGTCGTAGCCGGGGCGCGTCTTTTCGAATCTCGAGAACTTTCGGAAGCAGCGGCGTGGAGACAACGATCGCGACCGCTCGACTGTCGTTGAGGATGTATGTGAGATCGCGCGGCGTGAGGAGCGTGTTCGCCGGCACCGGGATCGCTCCGATCTTGATCGCGCCGAAGAACGCGTAGACAAAGGCAGGAGAATCGAGACAGAGGATGACAACGCGTTGCTCGATCTCGATCCCGAGATCGCGCAGTGCGTTACCGCATCGATCGACATTCGACGCAAGCTCGCCATACGTGACGCTCTCGCCCTGGCAGCGGATGGCGATGGTTAAGTCCCGCACGCCGCGATGAGCATCGATAAACGTCTCAGCGGCGTTGTAGCGGGCGGGCAGCTCCCGCAGACGCAGCTCCCCCACGCGCGGAATTATCCCGCCGCGCTCAAGGATCGCTCAAGGCGAGGTTAATCACGAGGGTCCATTCATACCGCAGATGGCGCTCGGCCCGAGGCCGATGCGGAAGGAGAAAAGATGAGATGAGACGACTCGTAGTCGCCTTCACGGCAACCGTCGCCCTGACCCTCGCCACCGCACTACCCGTCAGAGCTGTTGGGCTCACGCTCGCGACGGTGACCTGCAGCGATGGCGACAGCTTCAGCGCCAGCGTGGACGCCGACACACTCACCTCGCTCCAGCAGACGATCCAGGCGATGACGCTCTATCCCGCCGGCCTCAGCTGCACGCTCGCCACAGCCCCGGTTCTGACGGCGATCGGCGGTGTCGCCTCCGCTTGGGTCGCCAGCGGCTTTGTCGTCGGCGGCGGGCGGTTCCAATGGCCTTGCCCGGACGGCAGCGGCGCGATGTTCTACATGAACTTCGGCCTGAGCGCACACGATCATGACGGCTCCACCAATGTGAAGGGCGGCACCTTCAACATCGCCGTGCCGGACGGACCGACCCAGTGCGTCGGCCCAAGCAACTTCACTTCGAAGCCGTTCTGCCTGGTCATCAATAACGAGCCCCCCGGACCGCCGGACAGTCCGTGGTTCGCCTGGCTGAATGCCACGGCCACCCAGGTGCACGGCGACTACTTCAGTGGCTTCATTTCGCCTGGCCAGACCGTGGGCGCCGGCGTCAAGGACACCGGAAACCCGGGACATCAGACAAGCCCTGATCGCATCGCCCCCACCCCGGCTGGGACATCGTGCCCGGAGATCGGCAGTCCCGACCCAGACGGGCCAATGAGCCAGCCTTTGACCAACGGCAACATCACGATTCACCCGCAATCACAGCTGTAGCGCGCGCCTAGCGAGTTCTGAGAGAGCGGCCAAACCGGCCGCTCTCTCTATTGGAATTTCGCGGAGGTCAAGCCGCCACGGGCCTCGCGAGCTCCTTCGCCGCCGATTCACCGATCAGAGGCAGCCGGTAGGCCTCGCCCGAATAGGCCTTGTAGATCATGAAGGCCCACACGGCGAAGGACGTGAGCCAGATCAGCGGATTGAGCGCGGCGAGCGGTCCAAGCTTGCTCAGCAGGAACTGCATCACGAAGAGCCCAAGGAACGCGAGCGTCGACTGCATCGCATGAAACCGTACGAAGCGGCTCTTCTTCTCCGTCGCTAGGAACAGGATGCCCGAGAGGAACCCGAAGACGTAGCAGACCGCTCCCGCCGCGTTGGGCTCCAGGCCGGAGCTCGATCGCTCCACGGTTTGGATCTGGTCGTTCATGACCTACCTCCGTCATTCGCCAGTTCGGAAAGCCAGCTCACGATCGCGTCCGTACCCACACGCAGATCGGTGCCGTCCCAGATCGCCGGAACGGCGGTCCCGCCGCGCGCGGCGAAGAGCGCCTTGCCGTCAGCGGAATCAACGTTCTGGAAGTCGATCCGTGACTTGAGCCGGCGGGCGACGATCTCGCGACGGATCGCCGCGCTTGCTGGGTCCTGAATGCGGTGAAAGAGCACGAACTCGTCATTCACCGCGTCGTGTCCAGAACCCCTGTGGGTCGTACTGGCGAATGATCGCTAGTACTTCTTCGCTAGGCCGTTCGGTCTCACGGACGGTGGACGCGACGCGCAGTGGCCACCCGGTCTCGTCGCGGATCCGGTCGACCGAAGCTCCAGGGTGGTAGGACCCGAGCACCGCGGCGCCATCGACGAAACGGAACACGCCGAGGGTCGTGATGAGAACGCTCGGGCCACCGCGAGGCAACCCGACGCGTTTCCGCCAATCTCCGCCTGTCCCGTACCCCGGCGAGGTGACGAAGTCCACGCTCGTGCGCAGGCGCCGTTTGTCGTGCGGCATGATCACGATGAGGCGATGCGCGAGGCTCGCGATGTCCGCGCCACCGCCCGAACCCGGGAGCTGCACCGTCGGACGCGCGCGGTCGTTGCCGATCGCCGTCGTGTTCAGGTTGCCGTGCTCGTCGATCTCGGCGCCGCCGATGAATCCGGCGTCCACGTCGCCGCGCTGGAGCAGCCCCATGAGGTCGATCGTCCGCGCGCACCATACGGCGCCGGTGACGTTCGGGTTGTCGCCCATCGTGTAGAGGAGCTCGGGCGCGGGCTCGTCACGAACCACACCCAGCTCGAAGAGGCCCATCGCGCTCGGCGCGTGCGTCCGTTTCGCGACGACGAACGCGATGAGCGGGAGGCGCATCCCCACGAACACGCGCTCGCCGTCGCGGATCTCCCGCGCCGCCTGCGCGACCATGATCTCGCCCGGCGCGAGATCGCTCAGAAGCGGGCCTCGGCTGCCGGCGTACCGGTCTCGCGCAGCGCCTCCCAGCGCGGGCCGAGCTTCCGCAGATAAACGTCGCGATCCGCCACGCCCGTCACCCACTCGGCGATCCACGCGTCGAAGCCCGCGACGCTGCGCGTCGCGCGGTGGTACTCGTGGAAGAACTCGTGGTCGCGCCGGTAGCGGCCTTGCAGCGGCGAGGGATGGCACGCGCCCGGCTCGTGAACGACCGCGGCGACCTTCGTCCCCGGCACGATCGTGCGGTTCGGGTCGCTCGCGATCACCCCGCGCTCGACGACCTCGTCGGCTAGCACGATGACGCTCCTGGCGGCGAGCGCCGCCTCCTGCGAGACGCCCCACGGACCCCAGAGGTGCGCGTTCCCGTCCTCGTCGGCGCGCTGCACCGCGAGGACGGTCACGTCCGGGACGATCGCGGGCACGAGAAGCACCTTCCCGCCCGAGAAAGGATCGATGGCTTCGCGGAACGTCCCGTTCGCGCGAGCGATGTCGCTTCCCAGAAGCGTCCGCGTGGGTAGGTACGGCGCGCCGAGCGCGCCGGCGAGCAGCGCCTGCGCGATCGTGAAATTGGAGTGGTCGCGGACCTCGATGCGGCGCGGGATCCCCTGCTCCATGGCGCGGCGGTACGCGTGTGCGAGACCGGCGGACACGTTGCCGACCCAGGCGGCGCAGACGCGCGCGACGCAACCGGCGCCGATGAGCTGGTCGAACGCGACGTCCGAGATCGGACCGATGAGCTCGAGCTCACGCCTCCGCTGGCGGATGACCTCGTGCGCGAACGCGAACGGGATCGCGGGCTCGAGAGCGCACCCGAGCGCGACAGAGGAGCCGTCACGCACGAGGCGCGCGACCGCCTCGCTGAGCGAGACGAGCTTCGAGGTCACTTGCCGGTGTAGTTCGGCTTCCGCTTCTCCACGAACGCGGTGACGCCTTCCTTCGCGTCAGCGCTCTTGAAGAGCTCGATGAGCAGCTGCCGTTCGAGCTTCAGCCCTTCATCGAGGCGCATACCGAAGCCCTGCACGGTCGCGAGCTTGATGCGTCCGATCGCGAAGGTCGGCCCGCTCGCATACGCCTTCGCGCGTTCGACCGCGCGATCGAGAAGGTCGCCCGCCGGCACAACCTCGTCGACGATCCCCGCGGCCAGCGCGTCCTGCGGCGAGAGGGTTGTGCCCCGAAGCATGAGGTCGAGGGCCTTCTGCCGGCCGATGAGCCGTGGCAGCCGCTGGGTTCCGCCGGTGCCCGGGAGCAGTCCGAGGGTCACCTCCGGCAACCCGATCCGGTAGACGCCCTCGGCGGCGATGCGGAAGTCACAGCAGAGCGCGATCTCGAGGCCGCCGCCGAGGCAGTGGCCGTTGATCGCCGCGACAACGACCTTGGGCGTGCTCTCGAACTTGGCGAACGCGTCGTTGGCACAGACGACGAACGTGTTCTGCGCGTCGAGGTTGCCTTTCGCGAAGACCGAGATATCCGCGCCCGCCGAGAAGAATCGCTCGTTCGCGCTGCGCACAACGATCGCCTTCAGGGCGTCGTCGCGGCGCGCCTCCTCGATCGAGACATCGAGCTCGTCCAGAAAGCTCTTGTCGTACGAATTAGCGGGCGGCCTATCAAGCACGATGTGGCCGATGGAATCCTGCTTCTCGAGACGAACGGCCAATGCGGTCCCCCTGTGCGAAACTGCCTAGACTTTACGACGGACAACGTAGCGCGCGCGAAGCGCGCGACTGTTCTGCCCAGCGCACGGGAGGTTTTTTCTTATGGCAACGATGCTCATCGACGGCCAGACCGTCGCCGCCCAGACCGGGAAGACCATCGAGGTCAAAAATCCCGCAAGCGGCGAGATCGTCGACACGATCCCGAAGGGGTCGGCAGCCGAGGTCGACGCCGCGGTCGAGGCCGCAGCGAAAGCGCTACCGGCGTGGGCTTCGATGTCCGGTTCGAAGCGAGCCGCGCTTATGCATGCTGCTGCGGTGAAGGTGAAGGCCGCCGTGCCCGAGATCGCGAAGCTCCTGACGCTCGAGCAAGGCAAGCCGCTCGCGCACGCGATCATCGAGGCGAGCCGGGTGGCCGAGAACCTCGACTTCTACGCGGGCTTCGCGGACAAGCTGCGCGGCGACTACGTCCCGCTCGAGGATCAGAACAAGTTCGGACTCACGCTTCGCCGACCGGTCGGCGTCGTGGTCGCGATCACGCCATGGAACTTCCCTCTCACCCTCATGGCGAACAAGGTCTGTCCGGCGCTGGCGGCCGGCTGCACCGTCGTGCTCAAGCCCGCATCGACCACCCCGCTCGCGACGCAGAAGACGATCGAGATCATCAATTCGGTCGGCATCCCCGCAGGCGTCCTCAACACCGTGCATGGACCCGGCGCGGAGATCGGCGACGCGCTCGTCTCGCATCCGAAGGTGAACAAGATCGCGTTCACCGGCCAGACCGAGACGGGCAAGCGGATCATGAAGCTCGCGGCCGAGAACGTGACGCGCGTGACCCTGGAGCTCG
>WNGI01000641.1_pt1 | contig 26870 bp, 26 predicted proteins | sample 5400621 | NCBI WGS metagenome assembly WNGI01 (sample SAMN13153374, study PRJNA577476) | soil metagenome | isolation source: 20 cm soil or saprolite under Garry oak tree replicate 1 | place: USA:California | collected 2016-06-15 | reverse complement strand
CGCTACTCGACCGGGTCCCACGAATCGTCGGGATCGTACCGGGTCATCGCCTCGGCGATGACCGCGGTCCGCGTCCCGAGATCCTTCTGGAACACGATCCCGAGCTGGTTCACGACGAAGGTCATGACGCCGCTCGAGCCGTGGGCGACCGGGTAAGCGAGGAGCGCGAAGCCGCCCGTCATGCGGCCGTCCGCCACGTAGTTCCGCGCTCCCTCGGGCGCGTGCGGCCCCTGGGCGGTGAGGATCTTGAAGAGGTAGCCGTGGTAGGGGCTCCGCTCCGCGCCGGAGATCTTCGCTCCGTAGCCCTCGCGGGTCGCCGCGGCGGCGGACGGCCCCATCGGACTCTCCTGCTCTCCCGCGGTCGCCTCCCAGTAGAGGCCGTCGTGCTTCCCGGGTGTGCTCCGGACGCGCTCCGCGAAGACCCCGCCGTTGCGGCTCGCGTATTCTCGCTGCGCGTCGACGTAGGCGCGGCAGACCTCGATGGTGCGGAGCTCGTTCCGGCCGATGCGCCGGTTCAGCAGCTCTTCCTTGCCCGCCGCGGTGTCGAAGCGCCACGCGCCGGCCTGCCGGACGATCGGGATGGCAAACGGCCAGTCGTCGTTGCCGACGTTCAGGACGACGCGATCGTCCCCCTTCGGCTCGAGCCGCGTCTTCTCGGCGGCCGCCCGCGCGAACCGCTCGCGCTCGGTGCGATCGGCCACCTCGTCACCGGACGAGATGACGCCTTTGCCCTCCGGGCCGAAGATGGCGAGCAGTGCGGCGGCGTCGTCGCCGCGCGCGGCAGCGACGAGCGCGCTCGCGGCCTCGTCGGGCGACGAGAAGGTCCGTTGGCCGGCGGCGCCGGCGAGGGCGCTCGTGGCGGTGACGAGGACGACGGCGAGTCGAATCGTTGTCACGCGCATGACGTTCATCCTCCCGTTCAGCGGCGGCGTCCGCCGCCACCGCTCCGGCCCGACCCGCCACCGCCTCCACCCTGCCGAGATCCGCCCGATGGCCGGCTACCGCCTCCCGACGACCGACCGGCGCTGCCCGACGATGCGCTGCCGCGGCTCGAGGCGCCGCGCGCGCTCGCGGAGCGCTCCGCACTGCCGTTGCCGTATCCGCCGAAGGCGTCCGGGCGTCCGCCGCCGCCCGCGCCGCGACTCGCCGTCTGCTGCGTCGCGGGACGGCTCGCCTCGCGGGTCGTGGGGCGGGCCTGTTTCCCTTGCGCGCCTCGTGCCGTGGCGTCGTTGCCCGGGGGACGCGCGGCCGCGCCGGTCGCGGGGCGGGTCTGTGCCGCCGCGTTGGTTGCCGGCCGGGTCTGTGCCGCCGCGTTGGCACTCCGGTCGTAGCCCCGGGCCTGGTCGCGCGTCTGCTGACCCTGCGAGCCCTTCCCGGCGTAGCGCTGGCTCACCTGCTGGTTCTGATACGAGACCCCACGACGGTGCTCGGGATTGTGTTCCCACTTCTGCTTGTTGACGTTCGCCTGGTTGAAGGTTTTGCTGTTGTCGATGTTCACGTTGTTGTTGTTCTTGTTGCCGCCGCCGCCCCCGCCCCCTCCCCCTCCGTAGTTGTTGTAGACGTTCACCTCGTGACTGCCCCAGTCGCAGCCGCCCGAGATCGCGGCGCCGACCGCCATGCCGGCACCGAACGACAGCAGACTCGTGGTCGCGACGTAGCCGGGCGGGTACGCGTACATCGCCGGATAGGGGGGCGGGTAAGCGGGCGGGCCGTAGACCGCCTGCGGGACGTACGTCGGCACGTAGACGATCTGCGGATCGGCCGGGACGATCTTGATGATCTCCTTCTCGACCACCACCTGCTGCTGCTTCGTCGACTCGAGCTTGCCGGCCTGGTTGGCCTTCCTCCGCATGCGCTGGATGGCATCGAGCACGTCCGCCTGCTGAGCGAGGAAGACGTCCCCCAGCTCCGAGGTCCAGTCGAGGTTCTTCGACATCCGACCGAGCACGTCGGGGAAGTGCGTGAGCGACTCGACGCTCGCGTCCCAGGTCTGCGCCTCGAGCGCCTTGTCGAGCTCCTCCCCGCGCAGCTTCGGATGTTCCTTGATCCAGCGCTCGGCCTGCACGATCTCGAGCGGGTAGGTCGAGGCCATCAGGATCTGCATGAGCAGCGGATCGGGATAGAGCGCGATCGGGGCCACCAGCTGGTCGAGCCGCTCGGCAGGGGCCCCCTTCGGTGCCGGAGCCGTCCCGGCGGGCGGCGGCTGCTCCTCGGCCGCGAGGGCGGGCAGCGCGAGGACACCCGCGACGAGCAGGATCGCCGCCAGGCCCGGACGATTCGCCGGCGCCGACTTCGACGTGTTCATCAGACGACCTCCACCTTCCGTCTGCCGTGGTCCATGGCGAAACCGTCGCCCTCACGGACGGAACATCGGCGTCCTTAGCACCGGCGCCGGGGTCGTCTCCATTGGACGAAGGTCCAACGCCCGGAGCCCCGGGATCCCGGCGACCCCGGGGCGGGTCGTGGTGGCAAACGTCGCGATCCCTCTGGCCTTCCAGCATGATGGGCACGCCGAGGCGTGAAGGCGAGATCGCTCGACAGCCCCCCGGGGCCTTCCGCGACGTCCTGCGTCGCCTCGGCCTGTGACGGGTCGCGGCGCTAGTGTCGGGACACTTAGTGTCCGGCGGGAAAGAGCAGCGTCACCTGGGCGCGCATCAGCCATTCGGCCCCCCCGTCCGGGCGCTTCAGGAAATCGTACACGCCGAGCTGGAAGCTCATCGCCTGTGCGCCGATCGTGAGCGCATCGCCGATGTCCGCACCCATGGGGATGCTCCACGCGTCGGCGGAGTCGGCGGTCCAGTCGTACGTGAGAGCGGGATCGCACTGGACGTACCAGCCGCTCGCGAAGCTGTAGCTGACTTCGGGCTCGATGTAGGTCTGGTTTACGCTGCTGCGGTGACGATCCCCGGCGAACGAGGCGAGGTGGTAGGTGAGGACACCGTTGAGCCACGGACCGCTCGAGTAGATCAGGGCCCCGGTCGGCCCGGCCGACCATCGCCCGGTTCCCAGCTCATCGGTGGTGGCCGTCGGGAGCTGCACGATCGGTCCGAGGCCCCAGATCCACTTCGTCGCCCCGGCCGGCGTCAGGAACAGTGACGCCTGCAGGTCCTCGAGCCCGAACTGCGCCCCGGGGCCGGGCAGGTAGGTGGCGGTGACCGAGGGGCGGAAGATCAGGTCCCACTCCGCGCTCAGCGAGAGCGGCAGCTCCGGCTGGACGTTGATGCTCTCGCCCGCACGGTGACGGGGCCCGACCCCGAAGCCGGTCGTGAACTGGACCGGCAGCTTGACGAACTCGGCGAAGGGATTGCGCGCGTTCTTGGCCAGCTCCTGCGCCGCCGTCGTCGGGGCCTCTTGTGCGCGTGCCGGCGCGCCGAGGACCGCGCCCAGCAGCAGACCGGAGAGTGGGAGAAGGTGTCGGCCCGTCACGGGTATCCCCGGCCGGGGCCGCCCCGCCCCACGTCTTCCTGCGCGGTGGGAGCGTCCTCCGCCTCGAAGCCCACCCGGGCAAGCACGCGATGCGCCGGTCCGCCTGCCAACCGATGCCTGTGCGGCGAACTCGCCGACGGTGCGCCCGTCGATCGCGTCGACAGTCTCTTCTGCTGGGTGGTCGCGTCCATCAGCCTGGCCTCGACCTGGGCGCCGCCGATGAAGGGGTACGAGCCCCGCTTCCGTCAAGCCTTGGGTCCATGAGGCGCCGTCCTCAAAGAAGGGCCTCGAGCAGGTGCTGGACCAGCTCTTCCAGCGGAATCGCGGTCAGCACCAGCGGGAGCCCGGGCAGCACGACCGTCACGACGAGCGGCATGACGCACTTGCCATGAGCGGAGGGCCGTGCGGCTCTACCACGGTCTCCACTGCGGGAAGGCGACCGTCATGCCAAATCGTACGGTCGTGTGGGGAGCCGCCGGCGCGTCGTGTCGATAGGCCATCCACTCGCCGCTCACGAAGAAGTTGAAGGGTGGCGAACCCTCGCGGAGCAGCACGTACCCGAGCCCGAGACTCAGTGGCAGAGTCGTCGAATTACCCTGGCGCCAGTTGATCGTCCACGTGGCGTCCGCGGATTTCACGTAGAATCCTCGCCCGAGGTGCTTCAGCACGATCGGTTGGACCAGCAGGGCGCCCACGGGCTGGCGGTTGCGAGACGTGTAGGCGAAGGAGATGGGATCCTGGATCAGGCAGCCGAGCAGGTACCCCGGGAGGCCCTTGTAGATCGATCCGAAGGCGGGACCGACCTGCCACGCCCCCTGGCCGGCGACGCGGGCCGTCGCGGTGGGAAAGACGAACACCGGGCCGACTCCCATCAGCAGACCGCTCTCCTTGCCCGGCCACGGGATGACGGCCAGATCGAACAACTGCATGTCGCCGAATGCGGTTTGTGTGGCACCGCCCCTGCCGGTCGGCACCGTGACGAGGGAGAAGCTTGGTCGGACGAGTTGGACGAACGGAAGCAGCGAATACTCGGGGAGGCGTGGAACGAGCAGACGAAGGATCACCCGGTTGGTCGGGGCAGCGGTGCCGTAGTTCACCGGGGTGTACGCGTCCTGGGTAAAGATCTGCGGAAGGGTGGTCAGCGGATCGGAGAACTCTTCGGCGAGCTTCGCGGCACTCAGGTTGGGCGCCTCGGCCTGCGCGAAGGCAGACGGTGCCGCAAACGACAGCAACGCCGCCAGGAGTGGGATCGCCAAGGGCGCGAGGAAGGCCACGGCGCTCCGCCGGCCAGCGCTCCCTGGGGAGAGTCGCCGTGCTTGCTCGAGGAGTTTCTCGACAGTACGCATGACGGTACCCAATCTCCGTCAATGGGACCAGGCGTGACCCGTAGCCTTTGGATTTGGGTTTATCTTCGTGATCTTCGAGCCCTGGAGGCCGATCTGTAGATCATATAGAGCGCCCGTCCGTCTACCGGCGTTCGCTCTTCCGCATCTGCGTCTGCACGTCTCGAGTTACTGGGTTGGGCCGCAGCCGGTTTGGACGGGTGCGGCCCGATGTGTTGAGTCAGCGATTCATCGAGGCGCCTACTTGTCGCCCGCGCCTTGCGTCACTTCTCGAGCACTTGGTCGACGCTGATTGGACCATGGTCCAATAGCGGTCGCGACGCTGAATCTGGATAAGGCTTCTCCGGATCGAGGTTCGCGGAGGATCGCACGCGCGATGGCTCCGCAGGGACGACGTCGGCAGCGAGCTCATCAGCAGCCCGGACGTATCGTCGCTGGCGGATCTCGACACGGCCTTCCAGAACGTAACCGCGTTGCGCTCGTTCCCGGTGAACCGATGGAACGTCGCGGTGGTCGCCGTCGCGGCGGCGCTTCCCATCGTGCCGCTCGTGATGCTGGAGATCCCCGTGGCGGAGATACTGCGGCGAATTCTCGGCATCCTGGCATGAGGGGGGAGCGCGCCGGTGCTCTCATGCTGGCTGGCGAGACTAGTTTGACTGGCTAAGTCGAATGGCGATAAAAGCCTCCCCCCAGTGTGGGCTGTGGACGGAAGGAGGACCATGATGCGTGACCGGAGGGTGACAGCGATCGGGCTCGTCGGGCTCATGATCCTGACGGGCTGCAGCGCCATGCAGGAGCGGCGATGGAGCTACTGCGCCTTGGCTGGTGGGCTCGTGGGTGCCGCGGTCGGTGCCGGCACCGCCGGCGGGCTCGTCAACGCGTACGAGGGCGGTCGCGGCGGCAGCCACCAGGAGACGGGCGAGGCCGCGGGCGCGGGCGCCGTCGGAGGCGCCGCCGTCGGGACCCTGCTCGGGCACCTCCTCTGCGATCCGAAGGAGCAGGCGCTGCCACCGCCACCACCGCCGCCTCCGCCGCCACCACCGCCGGCCCCTAAGAAGATCGAGCTCTCGGCCGACGCGTACTTCGACTTCAACAAGGCGACGCTCAAACCCGCGGGCAAGGAGAAGATCGACGCGGAGGTCGTGGCGCCGATGAAGGAACACCCGAACCTTCGAGCGCTGGTCGAGGGCCACACCGACTCGATCGGGTCGGACGCTTATAACCAGCGGCTTTCGGAGCGGCGCGCCAACGCGGTGCGGGACTACATGGTTTCGCGCGGCATCGACGCCCAGCGCATCATGACCAAGGGCTGGGGCAAGTCGAAGCCGATCGCCAGCAACAAGACGAAGGAGGGCCGGGCCAGAAACCGGCGCGTCGAGATCACCGAGGAATAGCTCCGCCGACGTCCATGACGGTCTGCGCGGTCGGGCCGGGGTGCCGCCCCCGACCCGGCCGCGTGATTCACGCGCGGGAGGGGAGGCCCATGTTGTCGATGCGATCGATCGTATGCCTGTCAGCAGCCTTCCTCGGCGCGGGAGCGGTCCTTGTTCCTTCGCGCGCGGCGCGGGCCGAGCCACCGTGTGCGCCAGAGATTCAGAGGTTGTGCGCGAAGGTCCCTCCCGGGGGAGGCCGCATCCAGGGCTGCCTCAAGGCGCACGAGTCGGAGGTGTCGGACGCCTGTCGGAGCCGGGTGGACGAGCTCGGACGCGAGGCGGGCGTCCTCGCGGCGTCGTGCCGCTGGGACATCGGCAGGTTCTGCTCCGACGTGTCGCCGGGGGGTGGCCGCGTACTTGCCTGCCTGCAGGGCAGACAGGACTGGCTGACTCCCGAGTGCAAGGATGCCCTGAGCGGGGCGGGTAAACGCTGACTGCCGCGCCTCGCCGGTCAGCTCAGCGGGCGAGGCGGGAGCCCTTCGCGGATGCGCCGGGATAAGTGACCGAGCGGGTCGCCTCGTTCGCGACCAATCCGGACTTCGTCGCCCGCGCGAGCGCACGCTCTGGATCACCGGGAAGATGTCGCCGCGAGCCCGCACGGCGCTGGCGGCGAACGGCTGGAGCGTGCGGGAGGGGCCGATCCCGTGATGCGCACCTCCCGGGCCGCCCGCTAGCAGACACTACGCCCCCGGTGGCGTAGGGTTCGACCTCGTGCTCAGGCGGAGGTGGCCGCTCGCGCTCGCTGGGCTCGCCGCGGCCGCGGTCGGGCTGCTCGGGCTGCTCGCCTGGCGTCTGGTGCAGGCGCCCATTGTGCTCGGGGTCCTCGTGCCACGCATCGAGGCGGCGCTCGGGGCGGCGGTCGGATCGCCGGTCAGTGTGGGTGGGGCGGCGCTCGCCTGGGACGGCGCCACGCGGCATCTCGAGCTGCGGGTCGAGCAGGTCGAAGTCGCGACGTCCGCCGACGAGGAGCGCGCCGTCGTCCGCTCCGCGGCCCTCGCGGTCGAGCCGTGGGAGCTCCTGCGCGGTCGCCTCGTGGTCGCCGCCGTCGACGTGCTCGAGCCCCGACTCCGCATCCTCTGGCGAGAGAGCGGCGGCCTCGAGCTCCGTTCGGGGAGCACGGACCAGCTCCTGCCGGTGCTGGACTCCATCTTCCGGCGGGCCGCTCCCGGGCTCCGGCGTGTGGGCATCCGTCATGGTGCGGGTGAGATCGCGCTCGACGACACGACCTGGCGCGCCGACGACGTGGACATCGAGCTGCGACGCGAGCGCGCCGGCATCGGCGTGCGGGGCCATCTCGCGCTCGAGGTCGGCGCCGAGCGCGTGCCCGTCCGTCTCGACGGTCGCTACCGGGCGACGGCCGTCCGGCTCGCCATCGGCTTCCGCGGCCTCTCGCCGCCAGCGGTGGCGGCCGCGCTGCCGCGCCTCAAATCGGTCGCGGCACTCATCCTTCCGCTCGGTGGCGTCGTCGATCTGCGGATGGACGACGAGCTGCGGCTCCACGGCGCCCGGCTGCGGCTCGCCAGCCCCGGGGGGACGCTGGCGCTGGTTCCCGGCTCGCCGCTCCCGGTCGGACGCACCGCCGTCGCGGCGATCCTCGACCGCGACGCGGGGCGGCTCGAGATCGGCCGGCTCGCGATCGACCTGGCCGGCGCGCCGGCCGAGCTTCGGGCCGCGCTCGCCGGCCTCGAGGGAGCCGGATCGTTCGAGGCAGACGGGCGCCTCGGCAGGCTGCCGGTCGCCCGGCTCGCGTCGTGCTGGCCGGAGGGGCTGGCTCCCGGCGCGCGTCGCGTGGTGCTGGCCCGGGTCGCGGGCGGCGAGCTTCGTGATCTGCAGGTGCGCCTGGCGGGGAGAACGCTCGACGGCCGGCTCGAGACGGTGGACGGGCTCGCAGGTGGTGCGACGTTCCGTCAGGTCGCGCTCCGACCGGTCGGCGCCCTGCCGCCGCTCGCCGGCCTCGCCGGGACGGCGACGTTCTCGCAGGCCGCCCTGGACCTGGACGTGGCCGGCGGAACGGCCGGCTCTCTCCGTGTCGAGCGGACGGCAGTCCGCGTGACCGGCGGCAGCGGCGCGCCGCGTGTCGCGGTCGATGCCAGGCTGCGTGGCGGAGTGGCCGACGCCCTCGCCGCGCTCGGGCGGATCTCCCCGCTCGCCGGCATCGACCCGTCCCAGGTGCGTGGCGAGGTCGAGGCGCGGGTCGTCGCAGACGTGCCGCTCGGCGGCCCGCCGCCGGACCTGGTGGCGCTCGGCCTGCGGGTGACGGCGTCGCTCCATGGCCTCGGCGTGCCGCGCCTCGTGCGCGGCTGGTCGCTCACCGGCGGGGAGCTCTCGCTCGCGCTCGAGGGCCGGCGCCTCGCGCTCGGCGGCGAGGCGAACGTCGAGGGCGTACCGGTGACGCTCGACCTGACCGAGACGCTCGGTGAGCGCGGGAGCCGGGCGCTCGTGGTCCGCGCGCGGCTAGATCGTGCCGGTCGCGCCGCGCTCGGGCTCGATCCCGGGCCTCTGCTCGACGGGCCGGTGGACGTGACGGCGCGCGTTGCGCGAGCGCCGGACGGCGCCGACGCCGTCGACGTGGACGCCGACCTCCGCGACGCGCGTGTCGAGCTGCCGCCACTCGGCGCCTCGAAGCCAGCGGGCGCCCCCGGCGAGGCTCACGCCCGGATCAGCGCGCGGGATGGCGAGGTGCTCGGCGTTCCGCGCCTCGCGCTCTCGATCCCGGATGCGACCGTCACCGCGCGCGCGACGCGGAGCACGGACGGGGCGACCTGGAGCACGGTCGACGCCGACGCCGTCTACACGCCGCCGGGCCGGAAGCCGCGCTCCGGACACCTCGGCGTCACGTTGCGGGGGCGGCAGCTCGCGATCCGGTCGGACGACGGCGGTACGCTCTTCCGCGTCCTCGGCAAGGGAAGCGCCGCCGGCGGGCGTCTCGCGATCGACGGCACGATCGACCTCACACAGGCGGGGCCACCCTTCGACGCCCGTATCGAGCTGCACGACTGCACCGTCACCAACGCGCCCCTGCTGGCGCGCGTCGCGACGCTCGGCTCGCTCGGGGGCATCCGGCAATCGCTCTCGGGCGGCGGCTTGCGCCTGGAGCGGCTCACGGCGCGGCTCTCGCAGCAGGGGCGTATGGTGCGCGTCGCCGACGCAGCCGCGCGCGGCCCCGCCCTCACGGCCGTCGTCGAGGGAACGGTCGATCGCGAGGCCGACGCGGTGGACCTCCGCGGGACGCTCGTTCCCGCGTACTACGGGATCAACACGGCGCCGGCGCGGCTGCCGCTGATCGGCGGCGTGGTGGCCGGCGCCGGCGGCGGCACGCTGCAAGCGGTGGATTTCCGCGTGCACGGCCGCGCCAGCGATCCGGTCGTCTCGGTCGAGCCGCTGTCGGTGGTGACCTTGCCGGCGCTCCGCCGCCTGTCCGCGGTGCTCGACCGCCCCGCAGCACCGGCGCCCCCGGACGCTCCCGCTCAGCGCGGCCGGTAGGGGTCCGGCTCCGGGCAGCGCCAAGGCGTGCTCATCGGGCGGGGACCTCGGCCTCGAGCCGGGACAGGTAGGGGATCCAGCGCGACAGGATCCGTTCGCGAGTGCCGTCCTCGCGCCAGCGCGCGAGCGCGCCGTTCAGGCCGGTGAGGAGCGCGATCCGCGTCGGTGAGCAGAGCGCGGTGGTGTGGAAGTTGTTGTAGCGCAAGCCGCCCTGGGCGAGCCGATCGAGCGTCGGCATGTGGACCGGGCCTCCGAAGGTGGACGGCTGGCCGAAGCCCATGTCGTCGATGAGGATGACGAGCACGTTCGGCGCGCCGGCCGGCGCCTTCAAGTCGAAACGGGGGGGCGGTTTCGCGGTCCGTGCGTCCAGCTCGGTGAAGGTGGGGGCGGGGGGCTCGTGGATGGGGAGCACGGTGCGGTCGATCGTCCCCGGCGAGGTCTCCCCACGCACGGCGCCGGCGGACGCCGCCAGTGCGCCCATCAGCGCGAGGGCTATGAAGCGTCGGGGGCAAGTGGTCTTCATGGTAGCGGTGCCAGATCACGAGGCGGCACCTGGCGTAAATTGGACCAAGGGCCAATGCGGGGCGGCTGGTTTGCCATCTGCCGGGCCTCCATGCGAAACCCTCCAGGCCCGATGTCGCCGCGCCGCTCGACGACCAAACGGCTCGCGTACGCCGGACTGGCCTCGGGGCTCGCGCTCTTCACGGCGCTCATCGCCTGGGAGGGCGTGCGGGAGGTCGCGCGGACGCTCGCCTCGGCCGGCATGGGCCTCGTCTGGGTGACGCTCTTTCACCTGGCGCCGCTCACGGCGAGCGCGCTCGGGTGGTACGCGCTCTTCGGCGCGACGACCCGCCCGCCGTTCCGGACCTTCGCGTGGGGGCGCTGGATCGCCGAATCGATCAACCAGCTGCTCCCCGCGCTCCACGTCGGCGGGAACATCGTTCGGGCCCAGCTGCTCGCGCGCCGCGGCGTGCCCGGCCCGGTCGCGGGCGCGAGCGTCGTGGTCGACATCACGCTCCACCTGACGGGTCAGCTCGTCTTCACGTCGCTCGGGCTCTGCCTCCTCCTCGCCCACGTGGGAGGCCGCGCGCTCGCCGGCCCGGTCGTCTTCGGCCTCCTCACGATGGCGCTCATGGTCGCGGGCTTCCTCGCCGTCCAGCACCGCGGCGTCTTCGGCGCCATGTCGGGGCTCATCGCGCGCATCGTGCGCTCGGACGGATGGTCGGCGCTGTCGGCGAACGCCGCTGCGCTCGACGGCGCCATCCGCGGCTTCTACGCGGACCGGCGTCGCCTCGGGACCTCCGGCGTCTGGCACGTCCTCAGCTGGTTCCTCGGCGCCGGCGAGATCTGGCTCGCGCTCCGCTTCCTCGGGCATCCGGTCGGCCTCGCGACGGCGGTCGTGATCGAGAGCCTCGGCGAGGCCCTTCGGACCGCCGCCTTCACGGTGCCCGGCGCGCTCGGGGTCCAGGAGGGGGGCTTCCTCGTCCTGGGGAGGCTCTTCGGGTTCACGCCCGACGTCGCGCTCGCGCTCTCGCTTGCCAAGCGCGTGCGCGAGCTGGCGCTCGGCGTGCCGGGGCTCGTGGCGTGGCAGCTGCCGCGCGTCTCCACGCTCGTCGGGGCGCGGGCGCGTGCCGCGGCGCCGGACGGGAGCCAATGACGCCGGTCGTCGCGCGGCGCCTGGTTCGGCTCACCCCAGAGAGCCTGCTCGCGGCCGCGCGCCGGAGTACCGGCCTCGACGACTTCGGCGATCCGGCCTTCCGCGAGCCGCTCGAGCGCCTCCTCGCCTCGATCGAGGCCGAGGCGCGCCTGACTCTCATCGGCCGCATCGCCGCGCGCCACGATCTGAGCGGCATGCTCGTGAACCGGCTCCGCATCGAGCACGATCGGCGCCAGCACCCCGAGATCGGCGACGAGGAGATCCGACGGCCACTCGTCATCACCGGGCTTCCGCGCACCGGGTCGACCTTCCTCCACGGGCTCCTCGCGCAGGACCCGGCGAACCGGACGCCGCGTCACTGGGAGCTCCGGAGCCCCTCGCCGCCGCCCGAGCGCGCCACCTACGACACCGACCGGCGCATCGCGCGGGCGGCACGCGACATCCGCTGGTTCACTCGCCTGGCGCCGCGGTTCCCCGCGATCCATCCGGTCGGGGCGCTCCTCCCCGAGGAGTGCGTCGTCATCATGAGCCACGCGTTCCGGAGCTTCCAGTTCTCGTCGACGTGGTTCGTCCCGTCGTATCAGCGCTGGCTCGACGGCGCGGACCTCGCGCCTGCCTACCGCTACCACCGGCGCTTCCTGCAGCATCTCCAGTGGCGGTGCCGCGGCGAGCGCTGGCTGCTGAAGGCGCCACCGCACCTGCGCGGGCTTCCCGCGCTCTTCGCGACCTATCCGGACGCGAACGTCGTCATGACTCACCGGGACCCGGTCGAGGTCGTCGCGTCGGTGACGAGCCTGCACGTCGTCCTCCGGCAGGCGTTCAGCCGTCACGTCGATCCGCTCCGCGTCGGGCCGGAGGTGGCCTCCATGCTCGCCGACGACGTCCGCTGCGGCGTCGAGGCGCGGGCCAACGGCTGCGCGCCGGCCGAGCGCTTCTTCGACGTCTGGTACACGGAGCTGGTCGGGGATGCCCTCGCGGCCGTGCGGCGGATATATCGCCACTTCGACCTCCCGCTCTCGGACGCCGCGGAGCGGGCGATGCGGCAATACCTCGCGAGCGAGCCGAAGGACGGGCACGGTCGGCACGTGTACTCGCTCGCGGACTTCGGGCTCGACGCCGAGCGGGAGCGCGAGCGGAACCGGGCCTACCTCGAACGCTTCGGCTGCCGGCGCGACGGAGACGGCGCGGTTGCTCAGCGCGGACTCACCGCCCGAGGGCGATGAGGAGCGTCCCCGCGAACACGAGCGCCGTCCCCAGCCACTGCGCGGGCGCGAACGGCTCGCGGAAGAGGACGAAGGCGCCGAACACCTGCGCCGACACGAAGGCGAGCCCGATGCCGATGGCGTTCGCGACCCGGAGCGAGAGGAAACGGACGAGCCCCGCGAACGTGACCTGCGCGCCCAGCCCGAATGCGCTGCCGACGGCCTGCCACAGCAGGAAGAGCTGCGCGCTCGCCGCGCGGCCCGACATCGCGAAGCCGGCCGTCGCACCGACGTTGAAGATCTGATTGGCGAGCACGAGCGCGCCGATCGCGCCCGCGGAGTAGGCGCCAATCGGCGACGGCGCCGCCATGCCGTTCACGACGAAACTCACGACCCTTCGGCCTCGATTCATTCCATGTACCCTCGTTCGCGCTCCGGATGCCGATCGACGAAGTCGTCCGCTCGTGCCGGGTCGGGCTCCACGAACGCGCACTGCGCGAGAGCGTGCACGGGGAGGAGCCCCGTCGCAACCGCCTCGCGGCCGGCGCGCTCCGTGTCGCCCACCGACCCCCCGTCGGCGTCCGCGAGCTCGGGGATCCCGACTGCGGCCGTCATGAGACAGACGAAGGCGAGGCTCGTGAGGGCCGGGATGGGCACGAAGCGGAGCTTGCCGTGCACCGGCGCCACCGGCTGGAACGCTCCGACGACGGCTATGGCGAGGACGGCGAGCGAGGTGACGAAGGCGGCCGGCGCGACCGACGCACGCCCGCCGACGAACAGCTGGGCGAGCCCGGCGAGTACGCACAACGTCGTCACGCGCACCGCGAAGGGCACGGTCAGGTTGGAGACGCTGAACGAGACCGTGTGAGTCCCGACGAGGAGTATCCCGAAGACGAGCGCGTACGTCGGCGTCGTGAGCCACGCGCGCCTCGTGCTCCGCGTCCGTCGCACGAGCAGCGCGAACGTGCCGACCGCGACGAAGATCGTCGTCGGAACGTGCTTCGTCCGCCGCCGGCCCGCGCCGCCGACGAGCGCGCCGACGGCGGCCCGCTGGCGCGCCGTCGGCTCGTCGCTCCCGACGAGCGATCGCCCCGTCGCGTGGCAGAGCGGACCGACGCCGAGGAGGCTCGCGATGGTCGGCCCGACGTCCCGCGCCCGCCCGACGCGGCGCCCCTGGCCCGGGCGGATGCCCGCGCCCCAGGCGACGATCGGCACCTTCACGACCTCGGGCTCCGTCCCGCCATGCCCCCCCGCGGAGATGTTGCCGTGGTCGGACGACACGACGATCGTGTCGTGCCGCGGATCGAGCGTCGCAACGACGCGCCCGACGAAGTCGTCGACCACGGCGAGCGCGGCGCGGTACTCGGGCGACCGCGTGCCGTGTTGGTGCGCCGCCTCGTCGGGATGGTCGATGTGGACGAGGGCCAGATCGGCGGAGGGCACGCGCTCGAGCGGGTCGGCGATGTGCGACTCGTCGATCCACCGCGGGTACACCTCCCTCAGGCCGTCGTCGCCGTCCGTCGTCACCACTGCCGTGCGGAGACCGGCGAGCTTCGCGCGACGGAACACCGAGTCCAGCCCGACCTCGCTCGGGAAGCCGTTGCTCAGCACTCCGGAGGCGGCGGGCTCGATGCCCGACGCCTGCGCGATGAATTGCGGACCGCTGAAGCTCGGGAACTCGGCGCGCGCGACGACGTCGAGGCCGTCGGCACGAAGGCGATTCAGGACCGGCATCCTTCGGGAGGCATCGAGCCGGAGGCCGTCGACCAGGACCCACACGAGACGGGACGGTCCGGCGCGCGGGCGCGGCGGCGCGGGCGCCGCCGCGGCGAGCACCGCCGGGCGCGACACGTTGAGATCGCTCTCGTAGCTCTCCGCCGCCCAGGCGACGGCGGCCGCGAGCACGAGGACGCAGCCCCGGACGAGCCGGTGATCGTCGGTCCGACCGTGTTGGAGCCGCATCCGGCGGCGTAAACCACGGGGCGGCCAGGGCCGTAAATGGGACCATCGGCCAATATGGCCGGCCGGTGACGGGCCGGTCACCGCTCGCCTCGGTGGAGGCCGTCGCGCAGCGTCTGCAGGCTCTGCTGGCTGACCCTGATCAGCCCGCGCTCCGGTCGGTCGAGGTCGACGACGACCATGATCACGACCGTCACGAGCATGGCGAAGGTGAGCGCCGTGGACAACATGCCGCTGCGTCCCCCGCTGGCCCCGGCCGCGTGCCCGAGGGACGCCATGGTGAGGACGGAGACCACCAGCAGCAGCACGAGGATGATGGACGGGACGTGGTTCCTCATCGCCGTCAGACGCTTCTCGTGCAGGTCGATCACCTCGTTAAGGGCGGCCAGGAGGAGCGTCCGAAGCGGGTCCGGATTCGCCCGTGCCAGTGCGGCCGCCCGCGACCACATCGCCTCGTGCAGCCGCTCGCTCTCGCCGACGGCTCGCCGGAAGTCCTCGGGATTGCGGGCGCTCGCGGCGCCCTCCAGGCGAACGTCGACGTAGCGGCGGAGGAGCTCGGCGACTTCCTCGCCGCCCGGCACCGCGGTCGCCCGCAGGTACGCGGTGCCGATCGCGTTCGCCTCGTCGAGCACGAGCTGCTTGCGGACGTCGAAGCGCTGGGACGCCATCGCGAACGTGAACGCGAGGAGGAGGCCGAGGAGCGCGAGCATCCCGCCCTGGAGCGTGCTCGCCTCCGAGCGCTCGCCCTCATCGGCGCGGGCGCGGCCGCACCGCGCCACGCGGAAGCCGACCAGGTGCGCCAGCACGAGGAGGGCGAAGAGGACGAGGCCGGCCAGGACGTCGGTCGTCGGCGAGAGCACTGCCCGGCCTAGCGGATCGGCGACCAGCTCTCGGAGAAGGCAGGCTGCGCCGGGACCGCGGCGGCCGGCGGAGGTGCTGCCGGCACCGTCTCCTGCTCCATCGCGGCGAGACCGGGCGACGAGGCGAGCAGCAGGACGCCGGGGCGGCGTGCTCTGACGAGGTTGCGCTTCAGCATGCAGCTCCTCCTGTTCGACACGAGGCGCGTGTTTCCGCTATGGGGCGCCAATGACGGCGCACCCGGCGCGCTTCTGGCTCGGCCTCCTCGCGGCGTTCGTGCTCGCACTCTGGCTCCTCCGTCACATCCTGCTGCCCTTCGTGCTCGGCATGGCCGTCGGCTACCTTCTCGACCCGCTCGTCAATCGGCTGGCCCGGCGCGGCATCCCGCGTGCCGCCGCCGCCGGCGTCATCGTCTTCGCGGCCTACGGGACGTCGATCGCCGCCGTCGTCTTGCTCGCCCCGGTCCTGGCCCGGCAGGTCATCGATCTCGTCGCGAAGGTGCCCGCGTATGCCCGCGCGGCATACGAGGCTCTCTCGCCCCTCCTTCATCGTCTCGAAGCAGGGCCCGGGAGCGCGCGCGTCGCCGAGCTCGCTGCCGCCGCGGCGCAGCGAGCGACCGATCTCCTGGGCCCGATCGCGGCCAGCCTCATCGGTCGCGGTCTTGCCGTCCTGAACCTCGTCATGCTGCTCGCGATCACGCCGCTCGTCGCGTTCTACCTGCTGCGTGACTGGCCGAAGCTCGTCACCGAGGTCGACGGCTGGCTGCCGCGCGAGCATGCCGACGTCATCCGGGCGCAGGCGCGCGCCATCGACGCGGTGCTGGCCGGGTTCGCGCGCGGCACCGCGATCGTGTGCGCGACGCTGGCGCTCTACTACGCGCTCGCACTCACGGTCGTCGGGCTCGAATCGGGTCTCCTGATCGGGCTCACGGCGGGCGCCATCTCGTTCGTACCGTACGTCGGCACGCTCGGGGGTGCGACCGCCGCGGTCGGGGTGGCAGTGTATCAGTTCTGGCCGGAATGGGGTCGGGTCGTGGTGGTGGCCGGGATCTTCGCCGCCGGCCAGATGCTGAACGACTACGTGCTCACCCCGAACCTCGTCGGCGACAAGGTCGGGCTCCACCCGCTGTGGATCCTCTTCGCGCTCTTCGCGGGCGGTGCGCTCCTCGGCTTCACGGGCGTCGTGATCGCCGTACCCGTCGCCGCGGTCATCGGCGTCCTCGCGCGCTTCGCGATCGCACGCTACAAGGAATCTCCGTTCTACCGTCGCTCCGTGCACGTCGTGGACCGTGACCGTTCCCGTGCCCCTTGACCCGTCGCCTACCGGGCGGCGCGCGCGAGGAGGCCGTTCAGCGTCTTGGCCAGGCGGGCGTCGCGCGGGATGCCATGTGGCTCTCGTCGAATCCATACATCGTCGCGTCCTTCGTCTAAGGTCTCACGCAGACGCCGGAGATCACGAACGCCTCCTCGTCCCCCGTGACCGCCGCCCACATCTTGCCGCTGTCCTCGCGGATGGTGAGGATCCACGGCCGACCCGGGACACCCTGGATTCGCTGGGCCGTCGCGGTGGTCGCCACGGCCATCCCGAGCACCGTCACACTCCGACCAGATGAAGGGCCTTCGCCCGTTCCACGCTCTCGTCTCACCACGTTGAGTGGGTGTCCTGCCTACCAGCTCGGGCTGCCGACTGTCTTGCCATTTGGTGCCAGGAGCGGAGGAGCATGCCGCCGAGCGGGCCCCCGAACAGGCAGAAGAACACGATCACGCCGACACAAGGGACGTATCAGGCGTCGCCGTCACGAGGTTTTCGCGCGTGTCTGCCAGAAGCGCGGGGGCCACCTCCATGGCGAGCCGCCCGCTGGACCCGCACCGCGCTTTCGCCGCCTCTAGTCCTGCGGAACGGCGGGTGGCGCCGGCTGCCGGACCCCGGGCGCGCTGCGGCTGGGATCGACGTCGAGCCCTGGCTGGTCTTCGTCGGCGTTGGTGTCGGCGCACTCGAGACCGTTCGGCTGCCAGGAGCCGGCGACGCAGCGGTACTGCTTGCCGTTCTGACAGCTGATGCTGCCGGACGAGAAGTAGTCCACTCGCCTGACGCGCGCGGCTCATCAGAATCCGCGCCATCGTGTCCACCCGGGGAACGCGATCGTCATTTCAAATCGCACGGTGGTCTGGGGGGGCAACCGGCGCGTTCTGGCGATAGGCCATCCACGCTCCGCTCAGGGGCCGCCGGTCGAGCGCGGCCGCCGAAATTGACACTCGCAGGCGCGCCGGGTAGAGCGCTCGCTCAGCACGCCGATCGGCAAGGTGGCGCTGGTGCTGCAACCTGAAGGACGTCGCGTGGTGCCGACCGCCTCTCGGGCGTATCGACGCGCGCCGATCGGGCGCAGGAGCGGGCTGCCCGCCCTGTGCCTAGCCGTCATCGCGCTGGGCTCGGCGGCCTCCGCCGCCTCGTGGGAGACGACGCGCAAGACCGTCGTCGACCCCCTCAACTCCGAGCTGCACCGCCACCTGCCGTCCTTCCTGAAGGCGCGGGACCTCGACGCCGTCCTGGCACTGTACGCGACCCAGGTGGGGACCGGACTCACCTGGGCGGGCGCCCACCCCGTCTACGCGGGCCGCGACGAGGAGACGACGCGCTGGGAGGGCGCGAGGGGCAGCGAGCCGATCCGCGATCGGTACCAGCGCCTGTTCGATCTGTTCCCGACCATCGACCGGGCCGAGCTGCGCATCCACCGCGTCTCCTGGAGGCAACCCGACCGCGATGGCTACCCTGCGACGGTCCGCCTGATCGTGCGCGGCCTCCGGCCCGACGGGGCCCATTGCCAGCTCGACCAGCACGCCACGCTCCGCCTCACGCAGCGCGACGGCCAGTGGCGGATCGCGCGCGAAGAGGTGACCGCGCGCGAGGCCGTGGCGCGGGCGCACCAGCGTTTCGAGGTCGCCACCGAGGCAGCCGGCATCCGCAACGTCCACACCAACGTGGGGTCGCCCATCTACAAGATCACCGAGAACATGGCGAACAGCTCCGGCAGCGCGGTGGCCGACGTCGATGGCGACGGCTGGGAGGACGTCTTCCTCGCCGGCAGTCCCGACGCCGTGCTCTACCACAACAACGGCGACGGGACCTTCACCGACGTGACTGAGGCCGCCGGCCTGCCGCGGCCCTATCCTGCGCCGGCGACCGGCGTCGTCTTCTTCGACTACGACAACGACGGCTGGCCCGACCTCTACGTCGCGGCCGCGGCGAGCGGCGACCGGCTCTTCCACAATACCGGCGGGGGGCGCTTCGTCGACGTGACCGCGACGGCCGGCATCCCGCCCGGGCGCTGGGCGAGCATGCCGATCGTGGCCGACTACGACCGCGACGGCTTCCTCGACCTTTACATCGTGCGTATGGGGGACCACGAGAAGCGCCCGCCGCGACCGAACTACGAGGCGCACAACGGGGTCCCGAACACGCTCCTCCACAACAACCACGACGGCACCTTCACGGACGTGACCGAGCGGGCCGGCGTGGGCGACACGGGCTGGAACCTGGCGGGCGCCTGGGGCGACTACGACAACGACGGGTGGCCGGACATCTACCTCGCCAACGAGTTCGGCACCAACGCCCTCTACCACAACGACCACGATGGCACCTTCACGGAGCGCGCCCGGCGGAGCGGCACGACCGATCCCGGCGCCGGCATGGGCGTCGCCTGGGGTGACTACGACAACGACGGCTTCCTCGACCTGTACGTCTCCAACATGTACGCCAACTCGGGGTGGGCGCTCTTTCACCCCGACTTCCCCGCTCCCATCCCGTGGCCGTTCCGGCTCCTCGGGCTCTTCACCGCGGGCGTGCAGCAACGTTCCGACCAGATCTTCGACCAGCTCACGCGGGGCAGCACGCTCCTCCACAACAACGGCGACGGGACGTTCGCCGACGTGAGCGAGGCGGCGGGCGTGCGGGACGCGCAGTGGGGCTGGGGCGCCGAGTTCCTCGACTACGACAACGACGGCCTGCTCGACATCTATGCGCTGAACGGCTTCGTCACCGGCCCCATCCCGGACGACGTCTGACTGGACATGTTCGAGGGCGTCGGTCGACGCCACGCGGAGACGGGCTCCATGATCGACATCGGCGCGCATAGCCTCAACGGCAACGAGCGCAACGTGCTCTTCCGGAACAACGGCGACGGGACGTTCACGGACGTCGCCTGGGTGAACGGGGCGGACCGCGTCGAGGACGGCCGCGGGCTCTCGATCTTCGACTACGACCGCGACGGCCAGCTCGACATCTTGATCCGGAACTTCAGGCAGCCGGCGCAGCTCCTGCACAATCTCGGCGGGCGCAACCACTGGCTCCAGCTGAAGCTGGTGGGCACGCGCTCGAACCGCGATGCGGTGGGCGCACGTGTCCGGCTGCGCACGGCGCACGGATGGCAGACGCGGTACGTGAGCGCCGGCTCGGGGTACCTCTCGGGGCAGAGCCTGGTGCAGCACTTCGGTCTGGGCGAGGCGACGCGCGTCGAGGCGCTCGAGATCGCGTGGCCGTCGGGGGAGCGGACGGCGCTGGGGCCGCTGGACGGCGACCGGCGCTACCTCATCGTCGAGGGCGGCGCGGCGCCGATCGTCCGTCGTTGAGAAGGGACCGCGGCTTGTCAGAGTAGCCGGGGGCATGGAATTCGGCGTCTTCTTCGAGCTCCTCGAGGAATACTCCCACTGCTCCGCCCCGGAGGTCTTCCTCGCCGAGCCTGCGCCACAGTCACCAGCCGGACCTACCGTCGCGGCGGCTCGGTTCGCGATGCGGACTCCGGGAGTGAGACGCTGATGCGGGGCGGCGCGCAGTGAGCGGACGGGTCGCGGCGTGTGTCCTCTCCGCCGTGGTCGCCGGCTGCACCATCCCGGCCGCGACGTCCTCCTCGGACCGAAAGACACTTGCCGGCAAGCTTGCGCGGTATGGTGCACGGGAATCGTCCCGCCGCGGGGGCCAGGGTCGCCGGCGCTGAGCATCCCGGGCGCCCGGCGGCCTCGATTGCGGCGGGATACCCCACTCCCTTCTTAAGGCCCCACCGCAGCAAGCCTTTTCTCTTTGGACCTGCCTTTGGGGGGAATTCTTCCCCACTGGTGCGCCACCGGACGCCGAGCAATTCCGCACCGCTGCAATTGGCACGTCGCGTGCACGAGCGGTGGCTCGTGCGGCAATCGGCGGAGCACGTAGAGGACAACGTCCAAGCGCGGCGTCTGCTCGGCGCGGCTCTCCGGCGACAGGGCTTCGAACCGTAACTGGGGCAGGCCAGGATGAGCAACGGGACAGTTGACGAGCTGAGGGCCCTCAGGTCTCGCGTGGCCGGCGCGTTCCTTCTGCTCGTCCTCCTGACGTCGCGGGGGAGCACCGGCGATCCCGCCGCCGCCGCCGACCATGGCCCCGGCCCCGCGTCCACCGCGCTCGCGGTCTCCGTCAGTGAGACCCCGGATGCCGTTCTCCTGCACATCCGGGCGCCTGGAGATGTCGAGCCCGGGTCAGTCGAGGTTCAGTTCGCGGGCCGCAAGACGGTCGTGCTGGCCCGCGACGTGATGGGCCGGCCGATGCGCTCTCAACCCCTCCGCCTCCCTGAGCCAGTGGTCGAGGATGGCGCGAGCGCCGACTACGACGGCGACGGCGTGCTCGTGATGACGCTCCGCAAGCAGGCCACCGCCCAGGAGATGGCGCACATCATGCCCGCAGGCACATCGGGAGGTTCACCTCGATGACGAGACTCGTACCCGTCGTGATGGCGCTCGGGCTGCTCGCGGCCGCGGCGCCGAGCTCAGCGGCGTGCCGGTGGTTCGGAACGCAGCTCGAATGTGCCCTCGGCGGGAGTCAGGTGCTGATCGGCACGCAAACCGAGGACGAGCCCGCGTACCTCAGGCCGTTCCGGCCAGCGGGACTCCACGGGGGCGGCGCCCTCCTCCCGGACCGGGTAGCACCCGATCGGCCCTTCCGGTTCGAGCTGCAGAACGTCAGTCCCCGTCCGAGCCTCCGTCGGGAGATCGGGGACGAGGCCTACGGCTACTGAAGGGTCGATCACCCAGTCGTCCGTAATTCCGTGAGGATGCCATGAAGATTGTGGACGCAAAGGCACTGTACCTCCTATGACCCACGAAGCGATCACCAAAGATGCGCTGGACATCGGACTGATCGCCGGCCTCCTCATCGCCGGCGGGCTGGCCCTCGGTTTCAATTGGCCGGGCCTGCTCATGTGCCTGCTCGGGGTAACCGGGTATAGTGTCGCCGCCCACCAGGTCGACCGTCGCCCGGCGTGATCACTACGACGTGCCGTTCCCGCTTCAATGGCCGTCCTCCTTTCGTGCACTGTCCGGAGCATAGCCCATCTTGCGTCTAGGGAAGCACGAGCACCTCGAATACGTGGAAGCTCCACGGGGGCAAGTCGAGATAGTGCCCCCGTGACACGAGGTCGGTTCCGTCGCGATCGTAGCTGGCGGGACCCATCAGATCCTTGAGCCGCACCCCGCGGCCCGACAGGTCGGGAAACGGGAGACGGACGTAACACTGGCTCTGGTTCCCGGCATAGTTGACGGCGATCACCCGCCGCTGGCCGGCCTGAGCCTCCCACGACCAGGCGATGAAGCAATCCGACGTCCAGTTGCCGTCCCAGGCCGGCGCGCATTCGAGCAGGCGCCACTGGCCGTCGCGAACGACCGGCTGCCGGAGCACCGCCAGGAGACCGTCGTAGAACTGTTGCAGCGTTCCCTCGACGGGTTCCACCGGCGCACGGACCAGGTGTGGCGAGATGCGCTTCCGTCGGCCCTCGAACTGACCCTGGTGGAAGAATCGCAGGCCCGGCGACAGGTACGTGATGACGGCCGCCGCCTCGTGCATTCCAGGCGCGAACGTCGCCGCGGCCCGGGGCTCGTCGTGGTTTTCCAGGAACCGCGCGAGTCTGTTCTGATAGTCGAGCCCGGCATACAGGTGCTCGCGCGCAGGCCGCGCGTGTCCCTCGCGCAGGCGGTCGTAGAGGCGCTTGTCGTACGCATAGTCGAAGCCCTGCTGCAGCATCGTCCATTCGAGATCCCAGTAGACCTCGGCCATGAAGCGGAAGCCCGGAACCCGCTCCCGCACCCGATGGGTCGCCGTCGGCCAGAACGGTGGCGACCGGCGGTCCCAGGTCCGCTCGAACACGTCCGGCAGGACGAGCATGGCCATGTCACAGCGCACGCCGTCACATTGCCCGGCGATCCTCAGCAGCTCTCCGATCATCGCCTCCTGTGTCGCCGGATTGCTGTAGTCGAGCTGCAGCGTATCGGGCCAGCCGGGGAAGTACGGGTCCCGCCCATGGGCCAGGAGGAGGTCACCCCGCGTCCGCTTGACCCACGTATAGTTCTGCGGCGCCCGCGTCAGGTCCAGCTCGGTCCCGGGGACGTAGTACTCGGGGTGGTCCTCCACCCAGGGGTGATCGAGACCGGTGTGGTTGGGGACGAAGTCGAGCATCAGCGAGAGCCCGCGCTGCCGGAGCCGCCCGCGCAGTCGGGCCAGCGCCGCATCGCCGCCCAGGCCAGGATGCACCGTGTAGCCGGTGATCGCGAACCCGGAGCCAGCGATGTCTTCCTCGCGCAGGTCCGGCAGCGTCTCCTCGAACTCTCTCCGCCATTCGCGGTTGTCGCGTGACACCCGCTGCCCGGCCGGCCCGGTCCGCCACACGCTCAGGAGCCAGACCCAGTCGAACCCCATCCCGGCGAGGCGGTCCAGCTCCGCGTCCGGAATGTCATCCAGCGTGGCCGGCCGGCCCAGGGCGCGGGACAGCTCCGTCAGCCAGACGCGCGTGTTGATCTGATAAAGCGAGGGAGAGAGCGGCTCGCGCATCTAGCGGCCGCGCCGAGCCGCGGCCCCCGCCTGGCCACGCGACGCCCGCTCGATTTTCTCGAAGGCGGCCTTGTGGTCGCCTTCGAGGAGCTGCTCGGCCGTGATGGCTGCAAATAGATGCATGGTACGGGCGACGATTCCAGTCCATCCCGTCTGGTGGCTCGCGCCCAGGCCGGCCCCATTGTCGCCGTGGAAGTACTCGTAGAACAGGAGATAGTCGCGCCAGTGCGCGTCCTCCTGAAACTTCCTGGCCCTCCCGTGGACCGGCCGCCGGCCCTGGCTGTCCCGCAGGAAGATGCTGGCCAGCCGGCGCGCGATCTCCTCGGCGACCTGATAGAGGGTCATCTGCCGACCGGAGCCCGTTGGACATTCTATGGTGAAATCATTCCCATAGTAACTGTAGTACTGCTGCAGGGCCCGGATGATCAGGCCGTTGACGGGCATCCAGATCGGCCCGCGCCAGTTGGAGTTGCCACCGAACATGCCCGTATCGGACTCCGCGGGCAGGTACGAGACCCGGTACTCCTGGTTTCCCGCCCTGAACACGTAGGGATGCTCGGCGTGGTAGCGGGAGAGGGCCCGGATGCCGTAGGGGCTCAAGAACTCGTTCTCGTCGAGCATCGTCGCCAGCACCCGGCGAAGCTTGGTCTCGTTCAAGACCGCGGCCAGGAGTCGGCCCGCATGACCGGTCTTGCCCGGGTCGTGGATGAAGGCGGTCAGCTCCGGGCGTGCCGCGAGGAACCGGTGGAAGCGCTCGGGCACCTCCGGATACTTTGCCATGAGCCTCCCGTCGAAGACGGTGACGGCACACAGCGGGAGCAGGCCCACCATGGAGCGCACCTTCAAACGCTGGGCCTGCCCGTCCGGCAGCCGCAGCACGTCGTAGAAGAACCCGTCTTCCTCGTCCCACATCCCGACGTCCTCGCCGGCGTGCATCATCGACGATGCAATCCACAGGAAATGCTCGGCAAACTTGACGCACATGTCCCGATAAGCGGGTCGTTCGAGCGCCAGCTCCACGGCGATCTGCAGCATGTTCTGGCAGAAGAGCGCCATCCAGGCGGTGCCGTCAGCCTGCTCGAGGTGCCCGCCGGTCGGCAGCGGCGCGCTGCGGTCGAAGACGCCGATATTGTCCAGCCCGAGGAAGCCGCCCTCGAAGACGTTGTTGCCGGAGCGGTCCTTGCGGTTCACCCACCAGGTGAAGTTCAGCAGCAGCTTGTGGAAGGCGCGCTCGAGCCATTCGAGGTCGCCCTGGCCCTTTCGTGCCTGCTCCAAACGGTACGTGAAGATGGTGGACCAGGCATGCACCGGCGGGTTGACGTCGCCGAAGTTCCACTCGTACGCCGGGAGTTGCCCGCTCGGGTGTAGGTACGTCTCCCCAAGCATCAGGGACAGCTGCTGCTTGCCGAAGTCCTCGTCCACCAGCGTCAGCGCGAGCACGTGAAAGGCCAGGTCCCAGGCCGCGTACCAGGGGTATTCCCACTTGTCCGGCATCGACAGGATCTCGGCATTGTCCATGTGGTGCCAGTGGTCGTTGCGGGGGGCGGCGCGCCGCTTCGGATTGAAGGGGTCGGCGCCGCGCTCCGTGAGCCACCGGTCGACATCGTAATAGTAGAACTGCTTGGACCAGAGCATCCCAGCCAGCGCCTGACGCATCACGCTCGCAGCATCGGCGTTCAACGAGGACGGGATGACCGCGGCATAGAACTCATCCGCCTCCTGCCGGCGCGCCTGCATCACGGCGTCGAAGTCGCTCCCGAACGGGCCTGGCTTCGTCGGAGCCGATGCGGCCGGCGCCACGTCGCGGAGGCGCAGCCGAAGGGTCCGCGATTCCCCGGCCCCCACGGTGAGGGGATAGTGGGCCGCCGCCTTCGTCCCCTGCTGCTGGGGATTCACCGCCTCCCGGCGGCCGTGGACGAGGTAGCTATCGATCCCGTCCTTGACGTAGGGGGTCCGGTTGGGCGCACGGAAGAGGCGCTCGTGGTTGGTCTCGTTCTCGGTGAAGAGCAGCGCCGCCGCGCCTTCGGCATGGAAGAGCCGCTCTCCGAGCTCCGGATGCGCGGCCGCGATCACGCCGTCGGCCCCGCCGGCGGCGTGCCGGAGCACCGGCCGGGGCGCAGCGCCACCCCATGACCACACATTGCGGAACCAGAGCGTCGGCAGCACGTGCAGCGTAGCCGGCTCCGGACCGCGGTTCTCGATGGTGATCTGGATGAGAATGTCTTCGGGGGACGCCTTGGCGTATTCCACGAACACGTCGAAGTAGCGGTCGTGATCGAACACGCCCGTATCCAGCAACTCGTACTCGACCTCTCGCTTGCCCCGGCGGCGGTTGGTCTCGACGAGGTCGCTGTACGGGTAGGCGGCCTGGGGGTACTTGTAGAGGTACTTCATGTACGAGTGGGTCGGCGTCGAGTCGAGATAGAAGTAGTACTCCTTCACGTCCTCGCCGTGGTTGCCCTCGCTGTTCGTCAGCCCGAACAGCCGCTCCTTGAGGATCGGGTCCTTGCCGTTCCACAGGGTCAGCGCGAAGCAGAGCAATTGCCGGTCGTCGGAGATCCCCGCGAGCCCGTCCTCGCCCCAGCGATACGCCCGCGAGCGGGCCTGGTCGTGGCTGAAGTAATCCCACGCGTTGCCCGAGTCGCTATAGTCCTCGCGGACCGTCCCCCACTGCCGCTCCGAGAGATACGGCCCCCATTTCTGCCACGGCGCTGCCTTGGTGCGCGTCTCCTCCAGGCGACGATGCTCGGCGTCCATCTGTTTACATCCCTTGCCCGTCCAGGGCTTTGCGTTCGTCTCCACCATCACCCGACGACGATCAGGAGCATGAAGCCGATCTGGAGCGCCGGCGCGACCACGGCCGTGAAGAGCACGAGCCCGGCGACGGTCTCGCGCCCGTCGCGCCAGAGTTGCTCCGCTCCGCCGAGCACCGTCGTGGACGCCTGGTGCCCGACGGCCGTGAGCCCGAGCATCGGGACCGTGTTCGCCACCACGTAGAGCGCGGCGGCGGCGAGCGCCAGCGCGAGCGTCCGTTGGAGCGAGTCCTCCCGCCGTCGCCAGAGCTCCCTGTCGCCGCGCGGACAGCGGGCCGACGCACCCGGTACGAGGTCCGGGAGGCGCTGCAGGAGATCGCAGTCCGGGCAGGCGACGAGCGCGGCGTCGGGGAGGGGCTGGTTGTACACACCCCTTTTCTACCCTCCGGCCGAACGTCGGGCTTGCCATTTCGCGCCAAACGGCTTGGCGTATAAGGGCAAGAATCCGACCTTGCCGGCGCGTAGGGTCTGCAATCTTACCGCATGAGCGCACGACGCCCCCTCGTCCGGCGCTTCTGGCTGAGCGACTGGAGCCTCAGCGCGCTCCTCGCTCTGCTGGTCTTCAACACGTTCGTCCTCGGGCCCCTCGCCCTGTCCGAGGCGGCGCCCGAGTGGCTGTCGCCGATCGTGCACTCGCTCTTCCTCCTCATGGGAATCGCGACCGCGCTCTGGAGCCGCGCCGGCACGACGATCGTCGGCGTGCTCGCCCTGGCGAGCTGCGTCGTAAGGATAAGGGAACCGGTCGGCGAAAGTCCCGAAAGATATGGGAAAGATCCTGGAAATTCCGCGCCGCAGCCGACGCAGGGAAACCGAGGACGCTCATCGCCGAGACGACCGCGCAGGGTTCATGG
>WNGI01000740.1_pt1 | contig 26879 bp, 28 predicted proteins | sample 5400621 | NCBI WGS metagenome assembly WNGI01 (sample SAMN13153374, study PRJNA577476) | soil metagenome | isolation source: 20 cm soil or saprolite under Garry oak tree replicate 1 | place: USA:California | collected 2016-06-15 | reverse complement strand
GGTCCTCGTTGAAGCCGGGCGCCTCGCCGACGATCATGACGTCGGCCGGACACGGCCCAACCCCGGGCACCGCCTGGGTGCGCGTCGCGTGCAAGCCGCAGTTCTTGCAGGACCGTATGACCTCGTGTAGCGCGAGCAGCTCGGAGGGGGCGCTAAGCGACTTTCACTCCAGGCTTGGCGAACGTGATGTATTCGCCCGCGTCGCGGATCGTTTTCATCACCGACTTCTGCTGTTCGTCGGTGAGCGGCACCAGTGGTAGCCGGAAGGGTCCGGCGCGGAATCCCATCTCGTTCAGCACCGACTTGATCGGCACCGGGTTTGCAGCGGTCGTCATCAGCGCCTTGATCACGGGGAGCAGCCCATGGTGGATGTCCTGGGCGATCTCGTTGTCGCCTTTGCTGTGCGCGGCGATCAACTTCGCCATTGATCGACCCGCGATGTGTGAAACCACGCAGATCACTCCGTAACCGCCGACCGCGAGCACCGGCAGCGTCCAGCTGTCGTCGCCGCTCCAGACCAGGAAACCGTCTGGCTTGCCCGCACAGACCAGGCCGATCTGGTCCAGGTCACCGCTGGCTTCCTTGACGCCGATGATGCCCGGAAGCTCGGCGCAGCGCAGCGTGGTCGCGGCGGTCATGTTGATCCCCGTGCGGCCCTGGATGTTGTACATGATCGTCGGGCCGACCTCCGAGATCGCCTTGAAGTGCTGATACATGCCTTCCTGGGGCGGCTTGTTGTAGTAGGGCACGACAGCGAGCAAAGCGTCCGCGCCGGCCTTCATCGCAAGCCTGGAGAGCTCGACCGAGTGATGCGTATCGTTGCTGCCCGTGCCGGCGACGACGTTCTTGCCGGGAATTGCATCTTTGACGGTCCGCACGAGCTCGATCTTCTCGGCGTCGGTGAGGCTCGGCGATTCTCCGGTTGTGCCGGAAACGACGACGCCCTCCGAGCCGTCGGCCACCAGCATCGCGGCCAGCTCTCCGGCGGCCTTGTAGTCGACGGACCCGTCGGCCTTGAAGGGCGTGACCATGGCGGTCAGCAGGCGTCCAATGACTTGGCTCATGTCTTCACTGCTCCCAATGCTCCTAACTCGATTGCTTGCTCGGCGATCTGGACGGCGTTCAGCGCCGCGCCCTTGCGCAAGTTGTCGGACACGATCCACAGCAGCAGGCCGTGCCGCGTCGAGGCGTCCTCGCGAATCCTTCCGATATACACCTCATCCTTGCCCGCGACGTCGTGCGGCGTCGGATAAATCCGGGCGTGCGGATCGTCTTGCACCACGATGCCCGGGGCGTTGCCGAGCAGCGTGCGCGCATCATCGGCCGTGATCTTCTCGGTCGTCTCGATGAAAACCGATTCTCCGTGGCCAATCGGCACCGGCACACGCACGCACGTCGCCGTGATGCGCAATTCGGGATCGTGAAGGATTTTGCGAGTCTCGTTGACGATCTTGACCTCTTCCTCGTTGTAGCCGTCCGCCTCCAGACGCCACCCGCCGGGCACGACGTTGTACGCGAGCTGGTATGGATATGCAGCGACCGGCGGTTCCTTGCCTTCGGCGATTGCCTTCGTCTGCTCCTCCAGCTCGTCCACCAAGGCTCGGCCGGCACCTGATGCCGATTGGTAGGTGGATACCAGGACGCGCTCGAGACCGGCCGTTTTCTTCAACGGGTTCAGGGCGACCGTCAGGGGAATGGCGCAGCAGTTCGGGTTGGCGATGATGCCCTCGTTGTCGCGGATGTCATCGCCGTTCACCTCGGGCACGACCAGCGGCACGTTTTCCTTCATGCGCCATGCCGAGCTGTTGTCGATAACGAGTGCGCCGGACTCCGCCGCCACAGGGCCGTACATCAAAGCGATGTCGCCGCTCGCCGCGAAAAGGGCGACGTCGATCCCCTTGAACGCCGCCTCGCTGACCTCCTCGACCTTCAGCGAATTGCCGTTGTACGGCACGGTCAAACCCTTCGACCGCTCGGACGCGAGGGCGATTACGCGTTCGCTCGGAAACTGCCGCTGCGCGAGGACGCGCAGCATCTCGTTTCCGACCATCCCGGTCGCGCCGACGACAGCAACGTTTAATCGCTTGGAGGTGGGCACGGCCAAAGTTTACTTCGATCCCGGCAAAATTGGAGGTGGCGGCGCGGGCATGTATTGCGCCGCGCGCATCTGCTGATGGTGCTGCACGGCGATCACGAACGCCGGGTGCACCCGGCGGATCTCGACCAGATTGTCGACCTGGCCGGTTTGGGCCGGCAGGACCTTGCCGACAGGTGCGACGAGCGGCCGCAGCAAGACGAGTCCAAGCAGCCCCACGAGCACGGTCAGGATTCCAAGCAGCAGAAGAGCAGTAGCGATCCCTGAGCCGATGCTGTCGCCGGTTGCTCCGGGCGAACCGCCCGAACCGGCCGCGCTACCGATGATGGCCGCCGCGATCCACATCGCGAAGGCGATTGGAATCAGGGCGAACGGAACCCATGTGGCGAGGCGGATCCTCGTCCGGCTCGAGCGCGTAAGCGGCAGGTATCCAGCTGCCCGCCGCGAGACGACCGCCAGGATGATGAAGATCGGCAGGAGGCCGATGCCGGTGCAGAGGAGGATCAAGAACGCGTAAGCCCAGCCCGGGACGGTCACGAAACGGAACTTGTGCCATGTCTCGGCGGGCGCCCCTGTCATTGCGCAGACGGGTGGAAAGTCGTTGGCCCTGAGCTGTGACGACCAGATCAGGACGCGGTCGGGCTGATTAACCAAGCCCCAATCCGAGCATCTCGTCCAGGGCGCGATAGAACCGGGGCTCCGCAGTCACCTTGCGGATCGCCAGCAACACGCCGGGGACATATGCTTCGCGGCTCGTCGTGCGATGCGAGATGGTCAGCGTCTGTCCGGGCAGCCCGAAGATCACCTCCTGGTCCGCCACGAACCCCGGAAGCCGCACGCTGTGCACGGCGACTCCGCCCTCTTCCCCGCCTCGCGTACCGGGGAGCGTCTCCTTCTCGGCAGTGCGGTGGGCGAACGGCTTGTCCTTGCGCCGAGCAGCGAGGCGGCGGGCAGTCGATAGCGCAGTGCCAGACGGCGCGTCCAGCTTGCCGGCGTGATGCAGCTCGATCACCTCGACGCCGTCGAAGTGCGGAGCGGCGAGCTCCGCCAGGTGCATCATCAAGACGGCCCCGATCGCGAAGTTGGGCGCCACGATCCCGCCCACGCCCTTCGCCTTGCACGCGGTTTCCAGCCTGTCGACATCAGAGCCCGATAGACCGGTTGTGCCCACGACCGGTGACGCTCCCGCGGCCACCGCCGCGAGCGCGTTGTGTAGCGCTTCCGAGGGCCGCGTGAAGTCGACGAAGGCGCGAGGTCGCTTCTCGTGCAGGAAGCCGGCGAGGTCGTCGCCGCGGCTGATCCCTCCGACATATTCAATTCCGGGCTCCTTGGCGAACGCCGCCTCGAGCACCGAACCCACTTTGCCTCGGTTTCCCGCGATACAAACCCTGATGGCGTCAGCCATCACGGTTGCCTCCCCACTTGTGGGGAGGAGCGCGCAGCGCAGGAGGGGCCGACCCGGATGGCGTCAGCCATCTTCACCTCCCCACTTGTTGGGGAGGTCGGCCCCATCCCCGGCCTTCGGCCGGTACTTCCCCATAAATGGGGAAGAGTTGCCGCCGGGAGGGGGCTTCTAGGCCGGCGATAAGCGTTGGTCTAGTCCCTTCTTGGCCGCCTGTCGCGTCCCCCGCCGTTGCGGCCTCCTCGGTCGCGGCCCCCGAACCCGCCCTCACGCGGCGCGGGCGCCGGCGAGGCAAGCGCCGTCGCCATCACCTCCGGGTTGATGCTCTCCTCGATCGGCTCGCCCTTGGCCGTCAGCTCCTCGATCGCGGCCTGCCGGCTCAGGTTGAGGCGGCCCTGGCTGTCGACCTCGACAGCTTTGACCACGATCTCGTCGCCGATGTTGCAGACCTCTTCGACGCGCTCCACGCGGTGGTCGGTCAGCTTGGAGATGTGAACCAGGCCATCCTGGCCCGGAAGCACCTCGACGAACGCGCCGAACGGCATGATCCGCACGACCTTGCCCCTGTAGATCTTCCCCACCTCGACCTCGTCGGTCAGGCTCTTGATCCAGTCGATCGCCTTCTGGCCGCCTTCCTGGTCGACGGCGGCGATGAAGACCCGACCGTCGTCTTCCACATCGATCTGCGCCCCCGTCTGTTCGGTGATCTTGCGGATCATCTTGCCTCCTGGGCCGATGATGTCGCGGATCTTGTCGGGGTTGATGAGGATCGTGGTGATCCGAGGCGCGTAGTTGCTCATCTCGGTGCGCGCTCGCGGCAAAACCGCCAGCATCTTGTCGAGCACGAAGAGCCGCGCCTCGCGCGCCTGCTCGAGTGCCTGGGCCATGATCTCGTGGGTCAGGCCCTTGATCTTGATGTCCATCTGAAGCGCGGTGATGCCGTCGCGGGTGCCGGCGACCTTGAAGTCCATGTCACCGAGTTCGTCTTCGACGCCCTGGATGTCGGTCAGGACCGCGAGTTTGCCTTCGCGGGTGACCAGGCCCATCGCGATTCCCGCGACCGGAGACTTGATGGGCACTCCCGCGTCCATCAACGCCAGCGTCGAGCCGCAGACCGAAGCCATCGATGTCGATCCGTTCGAGCTCAGAATCTCAGAGACCAAGCGGATGGTGTACGGAAAGTCTTCGACCGGTGGGACGACCGCGAGCAGCGCGCGTTCCGCGAGGGCGCCGTGGCCGATCTCGCGCCGGCCTGGCCCGCGCTGAGGTCGCGCCTCGCCGACCGAGTACGGCGGGAAGTTGTAGTGGTGCATGAAGCGCTTGAACTCTTCTGCCGTCAGGCCGTCAAGCTTCTGCTGGTCGGACATCGAGCCGAGCGTGGCGATCGTCAGGGCTTGCGTCTGGCCCCGCGTGAAGAGCCCCGATCCGTGCGTTCGCGGCAGCACGCCCACCTCGACGGTGATCGGCCGCACGTCTTTCAGGCCGCGACCGTCGACGCGCACCCCCTCCTCGACGACGCGCTGCCGAACTCGGTCCTTCAGTGCCTTGTCGAAGAGCTTGCCGATGATGTCCGCGTAGTCCGGAAAACGCTCGCCAAGCTCGAGGATCGCCCTTCCTCGCAGCTCGTCGAGACCGTTCTCGCGCGTCTGCTTGTCGGCGCTGTAGAGGACCTGATCGAGCCGCAGGGCGAGGTATTCGCCGACGATCTCGAGCATGTGCTCGGGGTAGGTGGCGGAGATCCACTCCCGCTTCTCGAGCCCGATCTGCTGCTGCAGCTCCAGCTGGGCGGCGCAGATTCGCTTGATCTCCTCGTGGGCTGCAGCCAACGCGTCGAGCACCACCTGCTCGCTCACGCCCTTGGCCCCGGCCTCGACCATCAGGATCGCGTCCGCCGTGCCGGCGACGACGAGGTCGAGCTCCGAGTCCACCATCTGCGACATCGGCGGGTTGACGACGACCTGGCCGTCGAGGTAGCCCATGCGCACCGCGCCGACCGGACCCTGGAACGGAATATCGGATATCACGAGCGCGGTCGACGCGCCGTTGATGCTCAGGATGGTGGGGTCGTTTTCCTGGTCGACAGACAGCACGGTCGAGATGACCTGCACGTCCAGCCGGAAACCTTCCGGGAAGAGCGGCCGCAGCGGCCGGTCGGTCAGACGCGACGCGAGGATCGCCGTCTCGCTCGGGCGGCCTTCCCGGCGCATGAACGCGCCCGGGATCTTGCCTGCCGCGTACAGCTTCTCCTCGTAGTCACACGTGAGGGGGAACCAGTCGATCCCTTCCCGTGGCTCTTTGGACATCACCGCCGTGCTGAGCACCACCGTGTCGCCCTGGCGGATGATGACCGCCCCGTTTGCCTGTTCCGCCACGCGACCGGTCTCGATCGAGATCCGCCGCCCTGCGACGTCTACGTTTTTCGTGACTACTGCCACGCCAAATACCTCCAAATGTGGTGGGAGGGACCCGGCGGTGCGACTTATCGGGTCAGATTCCTAGCAGCTGCCGCTTGGCGGAACCAAGCGAGAGCTTCTAAGAGCTGACCCGCGCTACCGTACTGGGTCCGTCCCTATTTAATGAGCGCTCCGCGCGCCCGGCGGTTTGTTATCTCCTGATCCCGAGCTTGGCGACGAGGGCGCGGTAGCGCTCCACGTCGGTGTCCCTCAGGTAGTTGAGCAGTCGCCGTTGCTTGCCGACCAGGAGAAGGAGGCCGCGGCGAGAGTGGTGGTCCTTGGCGTGCGTCTTCAGGTGCTCGGTGAGCTCCCGGATGCGTGAGGTGTGAAGCGCGATCTGGACCTCGGGTGATCCCGTGTCGCCTTCCGCGCGCTTGTGCTCCGCGATCAGCTTGCCTTTGACTTCGTTCTCTACTGCCAAACTCAACAGGGGAGTATACGGGGGGACAATTACCTGACGTATTCGACGCTGCCGTCGGAGCGCGGGTCGGCCCCGGCGCGCCACTTCCCCGGACCATCGATCACGATCGCGTGGGCATGGCCGAACGAGTGGTGCTTGGCGGGCATGAGCTTCACCCTGGTGTCGTCGCGCGCCATCTGGCCGGCGCCGGGGTAGTCCGCCTCCACCGCCAGGGTCGACCCATCCACCAGAACCGCCATCCGCGGTCGAGCGACCGCCTCGGCCGGCTCCAGACCGTTGTTGACCAGGTTGCGCAAGACCTGGACCTGCAGCTGCGGCTGGCGCTCCCCTCCCATCGTGCCGAAGGCCGCCCAGGGTCGGCCTTCGCGTGCGGCCATCGCCGGGATCAACGTGTGCATCGTCCGCTTCCGCGGCTCGAGACGATTGACGTGGCCGGGGTCGAGCTTGAAATATGCGCCTCGGTTTTGCAGCAGCATCCCCGTCCCCTCGGCGACGATGCCTGATCCGAAGTCGTAGGCCACGCTCTGGATCAGGGAGACCACGTTTCCCTGTTCGTCGGCCGCGCAGAGGTAGATCGTGTCGCCGGCCCTTGGCGTGGCGTCGACACGACCTGCCAGGTCGTGGTGCGCATCAAGAAATGCGTCCGTGGGCGCGATCGCGAAGTCGGGGTCCGTGATGTACCGGTCGCGCAGCGCGTAGCTGGCGTCGCGCGCGGTCCGGAAATCCTGGCCCGCCTCCAACCTCACAGCCATCGACGCCGCGGTCAAACCGACTGTCGGTGGTGGCAGCTCGTAGACGACCAGGTCCCGGTAAGGAAAGCCGATTGGTTCGACCCATTGCGAGCGATGCATCGCCAGGTCCTGGCTGGTCACCAAACCTTCGCGCTGTTTGATCGCCGCCACGATCGCGGCCGCGACCTCGCCCCGGTAGAACCCATTGATGCCGTTCCTCGCGATGTCGCGCAGAGTGGTGGCCAGGTCGGGGTTCCGAAGCAGCATGCCCGCCTCCATCGGAGGGTAGAGCGCAAACGCGCTTTGCTCTCGCACCAGCCAGTCGGCGGCTCGCATGAGGTGCTCGGAAAGGTCGGGCGAGATGATGTAGCCGTCGCGGGCCAGCCCCGCCGCAGGCTCCAGCACCGCGCCCAGGCCGAAGCTGCCAAATCGCTCGAGCAGCCTTCCCCACGCCTCGACCGTGCCCGGCACCGTCACGCTGAGCGCGCCGCGTGCGGGCATCTCGTCGAAGCCACGTGACCTGACAGCGTCGATGGTCGCCAGCTCGCCCGAGCGACCGGCGCCGATCAGCCCAACTGGCGACGTATCGCCTGCCGCCCACACGATCGCCATCAGGTCGCCGCCGACCGACGTCATATGCGGGTAGACGACGCACAGCACCGCGTCCGCCGCGATGGCGGCGTCGATGGCATTGCCACCGTCGCGAAGGATCTGAGCGCCTACCTCACTCGCCGAGTGATGCGGCGTGGCGATGACGCCGCGCATTAGCGAGGCGTTATGAACTCGATCGCGCCGGGCTGAATCTCGAACAACGCAGGAAGGAAACCGACCGCCTCGCCGTCGAGGTCGATGCGAACCTTGGCGGGCGATGTGATGGAGACGCGTTTGCCATACATGAGCTCCATTTTGGGATTCGACTGCTCCAGGTGCTTTCCGCTGCGGATATCGTTCATGCCGCGCATGGTCTCGATCTTGCCGGCGTTCTTGATCAGGATCACGTCGAACACGCCATCGGTCGGTGAGGCTGACGGGGCCATCTGCATGCCACCGCCGAAGAACTGGCAGTTGGCGACCACGACCTGCTGAGCCTTGGGCAGCTCATGCGTCGCGCCGTCGATGTTCACGGTCATCGGCTTGTTCTTGAACCCGATCAATGCCCGCAGGCCGGCGAGGGTGTAGGTCGCGCTGCCAAATCTCTTCGTCCCGTTGCCGACAATGTGGACGACCTCACCACCAAGGCCCGCGTCGGCGATGTTGATGAAATGCCGCACCCCGGTCGCGCCGTCGGCGGACTGATACGTGACGCAGCCAGCGTCGAGCCGCCGGACCATGCCGCTGCGCAGGATTTCGATCGCCTGCTTCGGATCGATGGGTATGCGCAGGGTGCGTCGGAAGTCTCCACCCGTGCCGAGCGGCACCATCGCGAGCTTGCTGCTCGTCGGAAGGGGTGCGCCGTTGCGAAAGAAGCCGTTCACCACCTCGTTCAGGGTGCCGTCACCTCCGACTGCGACCACCACCGGCCGTGACTCGTGCACAGCTTTCTGCGCGATCTCCGTCGCTTCGAGAGGCCGGGTTGTGAAGGCCACCTCATACGGGAGCCCACTCGTGGGCAGCCAGGTCTCAACGCCCGCCCACTCGCGCCCTGCTTTGCCTGCCCCCGACGAGGGGTTGACTATGAACAGGATCGGTGAGCCGGGCTGAGAACCTATCTCGCGCCTCCCACGGCGCGCGGATTCATCAATCGCTCCGGATCGATGCCCTCTTTGACGGCCCGCCACACGCGCATCCATCCTCCCATCTCATCCGCCACCCATCGGGCGCGTGCTTGGCCGACCCCGTGGTGGTGGCTGATCGTCGCACCAAGCTCGAGTGCCGTACTCATCGCTCCTTCCCATGCGCGCCCGTAGGCGGCCCGGGCGTCTACTTCGGTGTCTCCAGAGCCGCCGAACGTGAAGTACGCGCAGCAGCCCTGCTCGTAGGCATGACTGAAATGGCATAACGCCAGGCCCCCGACGGCTATTGCGGTCTTGACCCTTTCGTGGAGCTGAGGAAGCACAGTCCAGTAAGCCGCCACCTCGATGGTGTCCAGGTACGCGCCCGCAGGTTCGAGAAAGGTCTTGAGCCGTTCGGCTGACAGGTCGAAGCGATGACGCTGCCACCTCTGCCACGGCTCGTCGCCGAGATCCTTCGCCTGCCGCGCGAATCGCTTGACCGCTGAGGCTTCTGCGCGAGCCAACTCGCTCTGCCCCGCGGTCGCCACGACCAGGACGCTCTCCGGACCCGAGACGTCGTAACCGCTGAAGGCAGAATCCTCGGGGTCGTAGAGGCGCATCACCAGCGGCCGGATGCCCGCCTGCATGATCGCGCGCATGCATTCGAGGCCAGACTCGAGGTCGGGAAAGACATATCCGTGACCCAGCGTTGTCTCGGGCTGGCGGTGGACCCGCAGCACCGCTCCGATCACGACGCCGAGAGCTCCCTCCGCGCCGATGAGCAGCTGGTGCAGCGCCGGGCCGGCGGCGGACCTGGGACCTGGCCGCGGGGCAGCAAACGTGCCGTCGGGCAGCACCACGGCGAGCCCAAGCACCATGTCCTCGATGCTTCCGTAGCGACTCGACTCCTGTCCGGAGGATCGCGTGGCGATCAGCCCCCCGATGGTCGTGCCGGGCAGGGAGCTCGGGTAGTGACCGAGTGTCAGTCCCCGCGCGTTGAGCTGCTGCTCGAGCGCGTATCCGTTGACGCCCGCCTCGCAGCGGCAGGTCAGGTTCGTTTCATCAATTTCCAACACTCGGTCGAACGCGCCCATGTCGAGCACGAGCTCGCCGGCGGCGGGCGCCAGCGCGCCGCAGACGCCGCTTCCGCCACCCATCGGCGTGACCGCCATCCCACGGGACGCGGCCCAACGCAAGACCGCCGTGAGCTGCTCGCGACCCGACGGGCGCGCAACCAGCACCCGCGGAGGCGTCTTGCCGTCCCGCACTTCCATCACCGAGAGTGGCCACAGGTCCCGCACAACACGCTCGTCGACCGCGGCGGCGCCGATCAGCTTCTCGAGCTCCGCCCTCACTGCTTTGCCGCGTTGCGGCCGGCCAGCCAGCCGGTGAGGATCGGGACGCCAAAACCGCACGGTCCTGCGTAGTCATAACCGCCGAGCACGGCACCGGCGGCATAGAGGTTTGCATACGGCACCGAGCCATCTTCGTTAAGCGGGTGCAGCCGGCGGTCGGTCATGAGCCCGATGCGCATCTCCTCCGACGCATCGATGTATTTCAGGTGATGCATGCGCGTGCCGAGGCTGTCGGCGGGGCGTCCTTCATGAAACACGCCCAGCCCAAGCAGCGGCTCGGTGGTCGATCGCGCGGCGTGCAGGCCACCACCGATGTGGCGTCCAGTGGCGAGCACGATCGCGTCGGCGTGAAATGTTCGGTCGGCGGACCTGGCGGCGGTGATGCGGCCTCGCGCGGTCTCGAACGAGGTGATCTCACCCCGCACGGCGCCCAACCCAATCGCCTGCTGCAATCGCCAGCCGTGCGGCGACGGCGGCGAGGCGAGCAGCTCGAAACCGTCATCCGGAAGATTCGTGAACCCCGGTGGATAGGCGATCGCCGCACCTCGGGCTCGGGGAGCCGGAGCGCGCCGCCCGTAGAGATCGGTGAGGGCGGCGGCGGTGGGAAGGTCCGCGATCGAAACCTCCTCCGCGAAGGCATCGATGCCGTGGAGCTCCTGGAGGGCGAGGGCCGTGGACTTGGCGTCGTAGTCGCCGACTTCCGGAACACCGATCACCGCCACGCGCTTGCCGCTTAGAGCTCCGAGCTCGCCTCGTGCGACGGTGTCGGGGACCACGTTGCCGGGCCTTGCGAGCCCGTGGATGTCGGCGTACAAGCCACGACTTCGCCAGCCGCCCTCGAACTTCAATCCTTCCTTGCCGAGGGCCAACAGCAGCGTCGAGACGGCGGTGTCGAGCTCGGTCGCCAGCCCTACCGCGTCGAAGCCCAGGCGGGTCAGCGGATGGTTCGGTCTTTGCAGGATCGGCTCGATCCCGTCGACGATCTCCATCGCGCCTGCGTAGAGCGCGGTGGCCCCGGGCGCTCGGGCGACGACTGTGACCTCGGCGCCATCCCGGCGGGCCGCAAGGGCGGCGCAGTAGCCGGCGATGCCGCCGCCGATGACAAGAACTGTCGTCAATGAGAAACGAGACGCCGGGTGTCGGCGACGTCGCGATGCAGCTGCTGGACCAGATCGTCAGGGGTCGGGAACTTGATGTCGGGGTGCAGGTATCTCATGAACTGCAGCTCCAGCCTCTGCTGGTACAGATCCCCTTCGAAGTCGAGCAGGAATGCCTCCACCCGCAGCTGCGTGCCGCCGAATGTAGGCCGGTACCCGACCGAGAGCGCGGCCACGAACTCGCCCTCGGGCGCCACGGCTCGTCCTGCGTATGCGCCGAGAGCAGGTACGAGCTTGTTCGGCTCGATGCCTATGTTCGCGGTTGGAAAGCCCAGCCGCCTGCCGACGCGATCGCCTGCCTCGACGGGACCTGTCATCGCGTAGGCGCGACCGAGGAGCCTGTTTGCCGCCTCGACATCGCCCGCCCGGACCAGCCTCCGGATCTCGGAGCTGTGCAGGTCATGGCCGTCGATCTGGAAAGGCGGGACGACCTCGACAACATGCCCGTTCGCCCGCAGCCACTCCGCGTTTCCGGTTCGCCCGCGGCCGAACGCGAAGTCGAAACCGATGGTCCAGCGCCGGATCCCCATCGCCGATGCAAGCTGGTCGACAAACTCCTGGGGTGACATCGAGGAGAGCTGGCGGTCGAATCGCATCACGATCGCGTGGTCGACGCCGGCCGCGGAGACGAGGGCCAGCTTCTCCTGGAGCGAGGTGATCGACGGAGGGCAGTTCGCGGGGTCGAGCACGCAGCGCGGGTGAGGCTCGAACGTGATCAAGGCCGTCTGCGCCTTTTCGGTCCGGGCGGCGCTGACCGCATGGCTGATGACATCGACGTGTCCCAGGTGCACCCCGTCGAAGCTGCCGACCGTCAGGACGACGGGGCCGATGGGCTCCGTCGGCAGCCCGATGTGAACCCTCAGTGCAGTACCTTCTCCGGCACGAATGTCCGTCGCAGAGGATCCGTGTGACCAAGCGCGACGAGGCGGCCGTCGGAGTCGTGCGCCCGCACCAGCCCAGGTCCTGGCTCCGGAAGCACACGCACAGCCCGGCCCTGGCGCACCTGCGCCTCCTGCTCGACGTTGAGCCTGACTCGTTCCATTTCCGGCAGTATGACTTCCGCAGGAAGCATCCGATCCGCGACCGATTCGGCGTCCGTGAGATCGCCGGCGCGCACGGCCTGATCGAGCGTCAGCGGCCCGTAAGCCGTGCGCACCAGGCGCCCAAGGTAGCCCCCGACCCCAAGCCGATCGCCCAGGTCCCGCGCGATCGAGCGCAGGTATGTGCCGCTGCCGCATCTGACCTCCACACGAGCGATCGCGTGCGGGCCGGCTTGAAAGTCGAGCAGCGAAGCGGCGTACACCTCCACCTCCCGCGCCGCGGGCCGCGCGGCCTCGCCCTGGCGCGCGAGCGCGTAAGCCCGCTGCCCCTCCACCTTCACCGCCGAGTACGCCGGCGGACGCTGAAGGATGCGACCCGAGAAGGTGGCCAGCGCTGTTTCCACATCGGCGGATGCGATCGCGCTCGAGTCGCCCACCGGCTGCGGCTCCGCCTCGGCGTCGTCGGTCTCGGTCACGAAGCCGAGATGGATGTCGGCGACGTACGTCTTCGGCAGCTTCAGCGCGAACTCGGCGAGACGGGTCGCGGACTCGAACAGGATCGGCAGCACGCCGGTCGCAAGGGGGTCGAGCGTGCCGGCGTGACCCACGCGACGCGCTCCGGTGAGACGCCGCAGCCGGTTCACGACTGCGAAGGAGGTCTCGCCGGCGGCTTTGTCGAAGTTGAGAACCCCGGTCCTGAACCTAGGGGCGTCAGCGCTGGGACGAGGTGGCAAGGATGGCCTCCTTGGCAGCCGAAAGTACCAACTTCGTCGCCTCCTCCATCCCCTTTTCGATCTCGGCGCCGGCGGCCCGGATATGGCCTCCACCCCCGAACGAGGCACACAGGGCGGCCGCATCGACCCCCCCTCGGCTGCGGACGCTGATCTTGGTCAGGTCGCTCGACACTTCCTTGAAGAGGATCGCGAGCTCGAGGCCGGCAATGCTGTTGAGCGTGTCGATGATGCCCTCCGACTCGGCCATCACGGCATTGGCTTCCTTGAGCATGCGGCGCGTCACCTTCGCCCACGCGAGCCGGCCGTCCATCTCGACCCGCATGGTCGCGAGCGCCAGTCCGTTGAGCTTGAGTGTGGTCTCCGGCCGCATCTTGTAAACCTGCGTCGCGATGTGTCCGGGATCCGCGCCGAGACGCGCCAGCCGGGCCGCGTCGTCGAGGGCACGAGGCGTGGTGTTCTCGTGCCGAAATCCGCCCGTGTCTGTCAGCAGGGCAACGTAAAGGTTCGTCGCGATGGACGGCGTGATCGGATAGCCGAAGTGGTCGAGCATCTCCATCACCATCTGCCCGACCGCGGATGCCTCGGCGTCGATGATGTTGATGTCTCCGAACCGCGAGTTCGAAGGATGGTGGTCCACGTTGACGAGCGTGGCGTGGGAGGCGATGCGGCGCACTCCGCTGCCGGATCGCTCGAGGTTGCCGGAGTCGAAAAAGAAGACCAGCTGAGGATCGATTCCGTGGGGAGGCTCGGCATGGACGTCCTCGAAGCCGGGCAGAAACGCATACATCGGGGGTAGCGGTGGCGGGATCAGGACCCAGACGTCTTTGCCTTGCGATCGCAGTGCTTCGGCAAAGGCGAGACTGCAGCCAAGCGTGTCGCCGTCGGCGTCCTTGTGGCCGAAGATCAGGATCTCCTGGTTCGCGTCGATCAGGTCCTTGATCTCGTCGTAGAGATGCGGCTTGTCGCGCTGGGCGGTGACTATTGCGTTGGCTCCTGCTGGTCGCTCTCGCCGTCCGGGAGCACCTCTTTGAGCAGCTCGTTGATGTGAACGGCGTACTCGATGGTTGGGTCGAGCTCGAACCGCAGCTCGGGTGAGTACTTCAGGTTCTGGAGCCGCCGGCCCAGCTCGTGTCTGATCAGCCCCTTGGCCGACACGAGACCTTTGATCGAAGCCTTCTTCTCGTCAGGATTGCCGAGCACGGAAACGCGCACACGCGCCTGGCGCAGATCGGGCGACATGCGCACGGCCGTGATGCTCACGAATCCGATCCGTGGGTCCTTGAGCTCGCGCCGGATGATGGACATGATCTCTTCGCGTACCTGCTCCCCCACCTGGTCCGCGCGGTAGCTGGTCATTTCGACCTCCACCTTTAGCAAAGCGACACGCCCTGCCTAGATTTCTTCCCGCTCGAGTCGATACGTCTCCATCGAGTCGCCGGCGAGGAAGTCCTCCCAGCCTTCGAGCCCGATGCCGCACTCCTGCCCGGCCGAGATCTCCCTCGCGTCTTCTTTGAAGTGCTTGAGAGAGCTGATCCGGCCCTCGAAGACCTGCTCTTTGCCCCGGAAAAGCTTGACCCAGCCTCCACGGCTGACTTTGCCCTCCACGACGCGGCTGCCGGCGATGATGCCGGTGCGCGGGATCTTGATCGGGGTGATGACCTCGACCGTGCCTTCGCGGATCTGACGGTACGTCGGCTCGCGCAAGCCCTTGGCGGCGCGCTCCACGTCTTCGGTGAGCTTGTAGATGACGTCGTAGTAGCGGACCTCGACCTTGGCGCGCTCGGCAGCGGCGGTGCTGGCAGGTGTCGGCTTCAGGTTGAAGCAGACGATGATCGCGCTCGACACGCCGGCCAGCAGCAGGTCGGAGTCGCTGACGGCGCCGACGCCCTGTCCCACGATCTTGATGGCGACCACCGGATCCTCGATCTTCTGCAGCGCGGCGAGGACAGCTTCCAGGGTGCCCTGGGCGTCCGCCTTGACGACCAGGCTGAGCTCCTTGACCTCACCTTCCTTGGCCCGGCGCGCCAGGTCCTCGAGCGTGATCCGCGGCGCGACGTCGCGCGCCGCTTCCTGGGTGCGCTTCTCCGTCAGCTTGGTCAGTGCGATCTGTCGGGCGGCCTTTTCCGAGCCGACGACCTGGAAGATGTCGCCCGCCTGTGGGACCTCGCTCATTCCGGAGACCACGACCGGCGTCGCCGGCGGTGCTTCGGTCACGTTGCGCCCGCGGTCGTCCGCCAGCGCTCTGACGCGGCCGTAGATGTGCCCGCACACGAAGTCGTCGCCAACCTTCAGCGTCCCGGCCTGGACGAGCACGGTGGCAACCGGACCCCGGCCCCGCTCGAGGTGGGCGTCGACGATGGTCCCGATGGCGTTCCGGTCCGGGTTCGCCTTCAGCTCCAGGATGTCCGAGGAAAGCACGATCGTGGTCAGCAGGTCGTCGATGCCTTTACCCGTCCTCGCGCTGAGATGCACGCACTCGTGCTCGCCGCCGTAGTGCCGCGTGACGATTCCCTGCTCGGCCAGCTGTTGATGGACGCGATCGGGGTTGGCGTTGTCCTTGTCGATCTTGTTGATCGCCACGATGATCGGCACCTTGGCGGCGCGGGCGTGGTGGATCGCCTCGACGGTTTGCGGCATCACGCCGTCGTCGGCAGCGACCACGAGCACGACAAGGTCGGTGACCTGTGCGCCCCGAGCGCGCATCGCGGTGAACGCCTCGTGGCCGGGTGTGTCGATGAACACGACCGGGTGCCCATCCGCGGTCTCGATCTTGTAAGCACCGATCCGCTGCGTGATTCCACCCGCCTCACCGGCGGCGACGCGAGTCTGGCGGATCGCGTCCAGGATCGAGGTCTTGCCGTGGTCGACGTGACCGAGGACCGTGACGATGGGCGGGCGCGGCTTGAGCTTGCCCGGGTCCTCGTTCGCGAGGGAGAAAAGCTCCTCCCTGGAGGTCGTGACGACATTGCCCTCGCCTTCGGTGGACTCGACCGCCACCACGTCCTCGCTCGCCACCGGCTCGACCGTGTAGCCGAACTCGTCGGCCACGATCTCGGCCGTCGCGAAGTCGATGACCTGGTTGATTGTGGCGAGGATCCTCGAGGCCATGAGCTTCTTGATGACCTCGACGGGGCTCACGCCGAGCTTCTCGGCCAGGTCCTTGACCGACAGCGTCGGCGGGAGGACGGCCCGGCGGTCGCCGTTGGTCTCGATCTTGGTCGCGACGGCCGGCTTGAACGCGGTGCGGGCAGCCTCGATCGCGCCGGGCGCCAGGGGCGCCGCGGCGTTGCGGGTCAGCCTCCTCTGCTGGAGGAAGTTGACGAGCTCTTTCTGGCTGATGCCAAGTTCGCGAGCAAGTTCGTGTGCCTTCATACCGGAGCTACTGATTATGCCGGTCAGGGCGAATTCGAAACCTGAGCCGCCTCCGCCCCCGCCCCATCCCCCGGCTGCGCCGGGTACTTCCCCATCAATGGGGAAGAGTTGGCGTTGTTACGCCAGCGCGGTCCAAACCTCCGGTGCGATCGGGGCTCCGAGCGCCCGTTCGAGTGCCTTCCGCTTGTGCGCGGCCGCGATGCAGTCAGCGTTTGGATGGAGGTAGGCACCCCGCCCCGGCGTTCTGCCGGTCGGGTCGAGCTCGACCGCGCCGTCGGAACGCCGGACCAGGCGGATCAGGTCAACCTTACCCGCCTCCTTCCTGCAGGCGACGCAGGTCCTGGTCGGCCCGGCCCCATCCCCGGCCTTCGGCCGGTACTTCCCCATGAATGGGGAAGAGTTACGTGCTTTCACCAACCGCTGGTGCTTCCTCGCTTGGTTTGATGTCGATCCGATAGCCGGTCAGCTTTGCGGCGAGGCGGGCGTTCTGACCGTCGCGGCCGATGGCGAGCGACAGCTGTCCGCGCGGCACGAGCACCGTGGCGGTGCGGGTGACGCGATCGATCGTCACCTTCTCGACCTTGGCCGGGCCGAGTGCCGCCGCCACGAAAGGCTCGGCGTCATCCGACCACGGAACGATGTCCACGTGCTCGCTGGCGAGCTCGCTCAGGATCGCCCGGTGTCGCACCCCCTTGGGTCCGACGCACGCGCCGACCGGGTCGAGACCCGGCTCGCTCGACGACACCGCGATCTTCGTCCGCAGACCTGGTTCACGGGCGATGGCGCGGACCTGCACCGTGCCCGCCTTGATCTCCGGCACCTCGGCCTCGAGGAGGCGATGGACGAAAGCGCGCGCCCCGCGCGATACACGGACCTGCGCCTGCCGCCGGTTGTGCTGCGTGTCGAGGATGACGACGAGGACCGGGCGGCCGGGTTGCAGCGGCTCGCCGGGGATCTGCTCTTCTGGTGGCATCACGCCTTCCGCGCGACCGAGGTCCACGTAGACGATGCCGGACTCGATCCGGTCCACGATCCCGCTGGCGAGCTCGCCCCGATGCTCGGCGACGTCGCGCAGGACCTTGTCGCGCTCGAGATCGTGGATGTGCCGAAGCACGGCGTGCTTTGCAGTCTGGGCGGCCATGCGTTTGAAGTCTTCTGAGGGAAGCTCGGCGACGATGGTGGTCCCGTCAGGACGGACGACTCGGCTTTGCACGTCGAGCGTCCCGGTCCTCGTATCGAGCTTGACCGTCACGTCGCCCGGCGGGTTGAAGGCGCGCGTGTAGGCCGCCGCGAGGGCGCTTTCGACCGTGTGCAGCATCTCCTCAAAGGGGATGCCGACCTCTGCGCAAAGCGCGGTCAGCGCTTCGGCCAGCGTCTGCGTGGACGGTTCAGATTGCGACCGCGAGCCTGCCCGCGACAACGTCATCCCACGCTATATGAATGATCACCGGCGCGCGACCGCGAAGGCCCGGCGCCTGGACTGCGATTCCCGCTCCGTCGACCGCGACCAGCTGGCCTTCGACCACGGTCTCCGTTTCGCCGCTCTGATAGCGGACGTTCACGCGATTGCCGTGAAAGCGTTCGTACTCCTGGTGCGTCCGCAATGGGCGCTCCGCACCCGGCGAGGAAACCTCGAGGTCGTATGGCCCGTCGATCAGCCTGGCGTGATCGAGAAGAGGGCCGGCCACCCTGCTCACCCGCTCGCAATCCTCGATGGTGATCGGCACCGCATGGTCGATCGAGATACGGAGGGTTCGACCCGAGTGACCGGACTGGTCGAGCGAGTAGAGCTCGTAACCCATGTGATTCAGGGTTGGCTCGAGCAGCTCTTTGATCGACGGTATGGGCCAGGTTGGCATGTCCGGTCTCTACGCAGACCTTACCAGGCGGGCGCGAGATGCTCGACCGCCCGAGAATAGGTTCGTCGCGCCCTCTCGCCCGCCTGGTTACCGGATGGGCTGGAGTCTCCGCCAGACGACCAGCAGCGGGGCCGCATTGAAGATCGAGCTGTAGGTGCCAGAAACGATGCCGATCATGAGCGCCAGCGCGAGGCCCTGCAGTGTCGGACCCCCCGCGATGAGTATCGCCGCCAGCACCAGGACAACAGTGAAGCTGGTGATGATCGACCTGGCGGTGGTCTGCATGATGCTCAGGTTCACGACCTGCTCGAACGAGAGGCGCTGACTCACGCGCAAGTTCTCGCGGATCCGGTCGAAGACCACGATCGTGTCGTGGACCGAAAAACCCACGACCGTCAGCACGGCGGTTACGAAAAAGGCATCGATCTCACCGATCGGCAGGTCCAAGACTCTGCCGAGGATGGAGAAGATGCCGGTCAGGATGAAGACGTCGTGCAACAAGGCCGCCAGGGCCGAGCCGCCGAATTGAAAGCCAGCTCGCCAGCCACCGGGCACGTTGCGGAAACGGATCGCCAGCAGTAAGAGAATTGCAACCGACGCGAGGACGACGGCCAGCAGCGAGTAAAAGATGGTCTCGCCGGCGATCGTGCCGCCGACCGACAGGATCTGCTGCACGTTCATCGGGCCCAACTGACTCTTGAGGCCATCCTGCACGGTGCTGAGCTGAGATTGGTTCAGCACCGGGTAGCGAAGGATGTAGCCATTACCGGTCTGGATGACCTGGCCGTGGAGACCTTCGGCGTCGACCACTTCTTCCACCCGCTGCAGCGATGGATGGTTGCTGAAGTTGACCGTGAGCTCGGTGCCCCCTGCGAAGTCGATGCCCAGTGCAAAACCGCGCACCGCCATGGAGATGATGCCGGGAACGATGATCAACAGCGACAGCGCGAAGAACAGGTTGCGCAGGCCGATGATGTTCAGGCGGCGGACGCGCGGCGCGGCGGCGGCGGCCGGAGCGGGAGGAGCAGGTGCGGCGGCCGGCGCGGGCTCCGCTTCGCCGTCGGCGACGATGTCGGCCTTCTGTTCCTCCGCGCTGACGTCAGACAGCTCGGACACGATCCACTCCGAGCAGGCCTGCCCGCCTGAATCCGGCCCCCGCCAGCACGATCGCGAGGAGGTTGTGGGTGACGATGATCGACGAGATCAGGCTCACCACGACTCCGATCGCAAGCGTCTTGGCAAATCCCTGGACAGCCGCAGGACCGATGAAGCCAAGGATCACGCACGTGATCAGCGTCGACGTGTTCGAATCGCGGATCGCCGGCCACGCGCGTCTGACCGCGGCGTCCACCGCCGCGGAGATGGTGCGCCCTGCTCTCACTTCTTCTTTGAACCGTTCGAAGATCAGGACGTTGGCGTCGACGGCCATGCCGACGGACAGGATGAAGCCGGTGATGCCGGCCAGCGTCAGAGTCACCGGCACGACCTTGAACACCGCCAGCACCGCGCCCGCGTAGAAGACCAGCGCGAGGCTGGCCAGGAGCCCGGGCAGCCGGTAGTAGACGATCATGAAAATGACCACGATCGCGAGGCCGAGCAGGCCCGCGGCGAGACTGAGCTTCACCGATTCCGCGCCGAGCGTCGCGCTGACCTGCGTGACGTCAAGCGCCACGAGGTCGACGGGGAGCGAACCTGCGTTGATTCCGGTTGCCAGGTCCGCCGCGCTCTGCTGCGTGAAGTTGCCGCTGATCTGGGCCGCCCCGCCCGAGATCTCCTCGATCGTCACGGGGTTGGTGAGGAACTTGCCGCATACGGTGGTGGCCGTCTGCTGCGAAAGGCAGCCAGGGTCGTACGGTGCGTAGATCTTGGCCACGTAGTCCGCGTTCTCCCAGTTGTCGATGTCCTTCTGGGTCAGGTCGAGCCAGATGGCCAGATGACGTTCCGCGCAGTTGGCCGTCTGACTGGTGTTCGGATCCCCGGCGCACGCCGCGACGTTGGCGCGGGTCAGCTGGTCGAACAAGGTGGCGCCGTGCGAGCCGAACTGGATGCTGACCACCCAGGCGGTGCCGTCGCTGTTGATGTTGGGAGAGGCGCTCGTGATGTCGTCGCCCGTGAGCCCTGTCAGCTTGGGCTTGTAGCCGGGCTCCGGACCGCCGGTGACCTTGGCGTCGGCCACCCAGCTCGTGTAGACAAGCTTGGAGACCGCGCCGATCGTCTTCTGTGCCTGGTCGGCGTTGACGCCGGCAAGGTCGACCGTTATCCGGTCGTTGTTGGATCCGGCGCCGCGGATCTCCGGCTCGCTGACCCCGAGCGAGTTGACGCGCTTGTTGATGACGTCGATCGCCTTTTTCTGGACGTCCGCTCGGTTCTGCCCGGCCGGGAAGTTCGTCAGCTCGTAATCGATATGCGTGCCGCCTGAGAGGTCCAGGCCGCGGTGGAAGAACAGCTGCCAGCCGCCGAAGTTGGGAGGCAGTCCCGGTACGTTGCCGGTGATCGGATAGTGGTTCGCGATGCGGTACACGTAGCCGGCCCCGTCGACGAAAAGGGAAAAGACGAGAATTCCGACGACCAGCAGACGAATCGGCCAGCTGAGAACTAACTGCACGGCAGCCGATCAGTGTACGTACTACCCATCTACCGCTGCCGGAACACCAGGTTCAGCAGGACGGTCAACACGATCGAGAGGACGATGCTGGTGGCCACGGGAACGTAGACGGTCGTGCTCCCACTGTGGAATGCGAGGTCGCCCGGCAGATGCAAGCGCCCGAAAAGCATCAGTGCCCCGCCGATGACGACCAGGAGCGCGCCGAAGACAAGAACGATCCTCCCCGCCTCAGCCATATCTCAAATTAAACATCCGAACCTTCCCGGCCCGAAATCGCTTAGGGCTGGTTTCGGGCCGAAGCCGCACGGCTGGCGCCGTCCTCGCGTTTCACAGCAGGCGAGTCTGTTCGGTCGCGGAGGTAGGTGGCGCGATCCCGATATGGCGGTAGGCGAGCTCGGTGGCGACGCGGCCGCGGGCCGTCCTGGCAAGGAAGCCGATCTGGATCAGGTAGGGCTCGTGTACGTCCTCGATCGTCTCCGGCTCCTCGGACAACGAGGTCGCGAGCGTGTCCAGGCCGACCGGCCCTCCTTTGAACTTCACGATCACGGTGTGCAGCAGCTGCCGGTCGAGCGGTTCCAGGCCGATCTCGTCGACGTCCAGCATCTCGAGGGCGAGCCGCGTCGTGTCCACGGTCGCCCGGCCGTCACCCCGCACCTGCGCGTAGTCACGCACACGTCGGAGCAGGCGGTTGGCGATGCGGGGCGTGCCGCGCGCCCGGCGGGCGATCTCCGAGACCGCATCGTCGTGAATCTCGATGTCCAGGATGCGTGCCGACCGTCCGACGATCTTTTCGAGCTCCCCCTTGGTGTAGAAGTCGAGGCGGTAGACGGCCCCGAAACGGTCGCGCAGCGGACCGCTGAGCAAGCCCTGGCGCGTGGTTGCGCCGACGCAGGTGAAATGTGGAAGCGGCAACGTCGCCGCGCTCGCGCCGACACCTTTCCCGAGCACCGCATCGAATCGAAAGTCCTCCAGCGCCGGGTAGAGCGATTCCTCGACCACCGAGTTGAGGCGGTGGATCTCGTCGATGAAGAAGACGTCGCGCGTGCTGAGGTTCAACAGGATCGAACCGAGCGCGCCCTGGTGGTCGATCGCGGGGCCGGAGCTGACCTTGATCGCCACGCCCAGCTCGTTGGCGATGATGTGCGCAAGCGTCGTCTTGCCCAGGCCAGGCGGACCGCAAAGCAGCACATGCTCGACCGGCTCGTCGCGGCGGCGCGCGGCCTCGAGAAGGATGCTGAGGTTGTCGAGGACCTGCTGCTGGCCGATGTATTCGGCCAGCGACCGCGGGCGCAGCGTGATGTCGTACTGGTCGTCGTCGGGGCGCGCGTCGAGCAGTTTGTCCTTTGTCACTTGCGACCCAGAGCCTTGAGGGCCGAAGCGAGGGCTTCCTGGGTCGACGGTGCCGACTGCCAGTCCACGGACTCGAGGCCGGTGCGCGCTTCCTGGGACGAGAATCCGAGGTTGCGCAGCGCGGTCTCGACAGCCTTCGGCACCGCACCGTCACCCGTCATCGCAGCTGCGCGCGGCACAACCTCGAGCGCGGCCACCGCGTCAAGCCGCGGCTTGAGCTCGATGATCACCTTCGCCGCCGTGCGCTGACCGACTCCGCTCGCCCGCCTGATGGGAGCTGCATCCTCGCTCATGATGGCGCGCTTCAGGACCTCGAGGCTCGCCGCGCTCAGGATGTTCAGACCTACTTTCGGTCCGACTCCATCGACCTGGATCAGCATCTCGAAAAGCTCGAGCTCTTCGACCGAGGCGAATCCGTAGAGGTTGAGCTGGTCTTCGCGCACGTGCGTGTGGATGTGCAGCTCGACATCGCCCCCTGGTGGTGGCAGCTGCTGCCGCGTCTGGCTTGCCACAGCAACGATGTAGCCGACCCCTCCGACGTCCAGCACCACGAAATCCGGACCAGCTCTTCGCACAACTCCGCTGAGATGTCCGATCACCTGATCGCTGCCCTCGCGAACCTGCGGCTGCGTGCGTGGCACAGGGCGATCGCGATGGCGTCTCGCGCGTGATCGTCGAGGCGTCCCTCGGGCATCTTTACTTGCGCCGACAGCATGCGGGAGATCTGCGATTTATCAGCATTGCCGTAGCCGGTGAGGATGACCTTCACCTGGCTCGGCTTGTATTCGAAGACGGGAACGCCGCACTCCTCGAGCACGTTGAGGATCGCGCCGCGTGCCTGCGCGACACCGACCGCGCTTGTCGCGTTGCGGCCCATGAACAGCTCCTCGATCGATGCTTCGGCCGGAGGATTCTCGGCGAGCAGTGAACGGAGGTGGCTGGTGATGGTCAGCAGACGCGCCCCATCGCGTCCGGGGATCGTGACCACCGTGCTGCAAGCAAGCACAAGGTTGGGCTCGGCGAACAAAGCGAAGCCGGTGCCGGCCAGGCCGGGATCGATGCCGAGGATCAGCCCGTTGTTGCGGCCCGGCATTTGTCCTTCAGGTTGCAAGCCAATGTTCTATACCTGTGCTGAGACGCGTTCCAGGACGTCAGTTGGAATATCGAAGTTGGCGTATACCTGCTGGACGTCTTCGTCCTCCTCGAGCGATTCCATCAGCCTGAGGACCGCCGCGGCCTTGTCTTGCCCGATCGGGACGGTCTGCTTCGGCTGCATCGTGATCTCGGCATTCTCCACCGTCACGCCGAGCGCCTCGACGGCCGCCTTCACCTTCTCAAACGCGTTGGGCGGCGCGGTGATCTCGACGGATTTGCCTTCCACCTGCACGTCGTCAGCCCCGGCTTCGATGGCGGCGAGACCCACCTCTTCGGGGTCTGCCTTACCGGCGTTCGCGGTGATGACACCCTTGCGCTCGAACATCCAGTTGACAGAGTTGCTCTCACCGAGGTTGCCGCCGAGCTTGCTCAGCCGGTGACGGATGGAGGCCGAAGTTCGGTTGCGGTTGTCGGTAAGCGCATCGACCATGACCGCCACGCCCGCGGGGCCATAGCCCTCGTAGCGGATCTCTTCCAGCCTCTCTCCGGCAAGCTCCCCCGTCCCCCGCTTGATGGCGTTCTGGATCTTGTCGGTGGGCATGTTGATCTCCCGGGCTTTCTGCATGGCAAGGCGCAGCCGGAAGTTGCCGTCGGGATTTCCGCCGCCTTCGCGGGCGGCGATCGTGAGCTCCCGGCTGGCGCGGGTAAACGCCTGGCCGCGCTTGGCGTCGACGACGGCCTTCTTGTGCTTGATGCCGGCCCATTTGGAGTGGCCTGACATCAGGAAACGCCTCCGAACATGCTTTCGCTCATTTTACTTCACGACAAATCGAATCCAGCGGCGCTTTCCGACCTGTACGACGACCGAGCCTGGCTTCAACGGATCGTCGCCGGTGGCGACCACACCGTCAATCTTGACTCCGCGCTGCTCGATCAGGCGACGCGCCTCTCCGTTTGATTTGGCCAGTCCGCTTTTTACCATCGCCTCTATGAGGCGGATTGGGAATCCAGTTTCAAATTCATCGATGCGGTCGGGTGTCTCGTGCTTGCGGAACTTCAGGTCGAAGTCCTCTTCCGCGCGACGTGCGGCCTCTTCGCCGTGCAGACGCTTCACCAGCTGGTGCGCGAGGGCTGCTTTCGCGTCGCGAGGCTTCATCGCAAGCACCTCGGCCTGCTCGCGTTCGTCGAGACCAGAGATCAGTCGGACGTACTTCTCGATAAGAGAATCCCGGATCGACATGGTCTTGCCATAGATCTGCTCCGGCGGCTCGCTCAGGCCGATGTAGTTGTGCAGCGACTTCGACATCTTCTGCTCGCCGTCGAGCCCTTCAAGCAGGGGAAATACCGCGATATCCTGCGAGTCCTGTCCGTATGCCTTCTGGATCTCGCGCCCGAAGAGCAGGTTGAAGAGCTGGTCGGTGCCGCCGATCTCGACATCCGCCTTCACCGCCACCGAGTCGTAGGCCTGGCTGAACGGGTAGAGGATCTCGTGGGCGCCTATCGCCGCTCCGGATTTGATGCGGTCGGAAAAGTCCTCGCGCTGCAACACCTGCTGCAAGGTCGCCTTCGCCATGAGGCGCAGGATGTCCGCGGCGGTCATCGTGGCGAGCCACTCCGAGTTGTGCCGCACCTCGATCTTGGAGCGGTCGAGAACCAGGTCGACCTGGTCGAAATAGGTCTGCGCGTTGGCGGCGACCTGCTGTTGGGTCAGCATCGGTCGCGTCTCGGAGCGCCCGCTTGGGTCGCCGATCAGGGCCGTGTAGTCGCCGATGATCACGACGACGGTGTGTCCATCGTCCTGAAAGGCCCGCAGGGCGTCCAGCACGACAAGGTGGCCGACATGGAGGTCGGGGGCGGTCGGATCGAGGCCAAGCTTGACGCGCAGCCTGTCCCCCTTCTCGAGCCGACTGTGCAGGTGGTCCGCCACCACGATCTGGACCGCCCGTTCGCGCAGGCGATCGAAGAACTGCCCGCTCACCGGAGCCTAGGGATTGACGGGGTTGGAGCTGAAGTACTGCTGCGAGTCCCCTGGTAGGAGTGGCTGAAACAGGGCGATGATGGGCTTGGTTCGGTTGAGCACCACCGCCGGGATCTGGATCTGCGAGTGCGCAAGCTGGGTCGCCACCTCGACGATCACCAACACCGCGAAGATGATGCCGAAAAAGCCGTAGATCCGCCCGTCGGCAATCTCAAAGCTCGACGTCTGCTGCAGGATGCCGCCGGCCTGGATGCCCATGTTGGTCGCCGCCCACACGGCGATGAACAGAGCCACGAGACCGATGAACCGCCGGATCAGGCCGGCGAAGAAGCCACCCGCCGCATACGCGAGGACGAGCACGATCGGAAAAACGTCGATCCACGTCACTTAGCGCTTCCCCCGGAAATTCCCATTGAACGGCACGCAAACGCGTGCGAAATTCGCGCCCGCCCTCACTCTCGGAACCTGGCGCGGTGTCTTTTTTCCAGCCCCAGCTTGATCTCCGACAAGACCTTGTCCACTTCGGCGTCCGTCAGGGTGCGCTCCGGGCTTCGGAAAGTCAAGGTAAACGCGATGCTCTTGTGACCCTCGGCGACCTGCGCGCCACGGTACTCGTCAAACGCCCGCACGTGCTCGAGTAGATCGCCCGCCAATTCTTTGATCGTTGCCAGGACGGCGCCGGCCGCGACCGTGTCTTCGACCACGACGGCGAGGTCGCGCTCCACGCCGGGGAACCGCGGGAGTGGTTGGGAGCGAGGGCTTCGGGCCGCCGCGAGAAGAGGCTCGACGTCGACCTCAAAGGCCACGATGCGGCCCTCCACCTTGGCGCCGGTGGAGACGCTGGGATGAACCTCCCCGATGTAGCCGAGCTGGCGTCCCTCCATCACGACCGCCGCGCAGCGGCCGGGGTGGAAGAGCTGGGCGGCAGCTCGCTGGTAGGTGCACGGCGGGCCCGACAGGGCGGCGATGCACCCGTCCAGCACTGCCTTCATGCGGTAGAAGGCTTTCCGGCCGTCGTCCGCCGTCGATCCCGCGGTCGCGACAGCCGCCAGACGGAGTGGCTCTTCGGGCTGCGTGCTTTTTTCACCGACGCCAGCAGCGAGGTGCGCAGGGTGTCCATATCGTCGCTGAGCGCGTTCGAGACGCGCATCGCATGCGCGGCGATGCGCAGGTCCTCGAGTTTCCTACCCGAGACGAGAGCCGGGTTCCAGGTCTCGGCGTAACCCGCGCCCGCGAGCACGTCGCGGGTCAAGTCGAGCCGGCGATCGACGCTGGGCGCCAGCGGCGTCCAGCTGTCATGGCGGCGCCCCGGCAGCGTCGGAGGAACTCGGTCGTATCCGTAGACCCGTCCTACCTCCTCGACGAGGTCCTCCGGGATGCTGACATCGAGACGAAACACCGGCGGCAGCACGTCCCACTCTCCGTCGCCCATCACCTTGACGTGAAAGTTGAGCCGCTTGAGGATCGACTCTGCTTCTTCGAGAGGCACATGCGTCCCGAGGACATCGTCGATGAGCGCG
>WNGI01000638.1_pt1 | contig 26896 bp, 27 predicted proteins | sample 5400621 | NCBI WGS metagenome assembly WNGI01 (sample SAMN13153374, study PRJNA577476) | soil metagenome | isolation source: 20 cm soil or saprolite under Garry oak tree replicate 1 | place: USA:California | collected 2016-06-15 | reverse complement strand
AGGTCGACGCGCGACCCCGCCGGTGGCTTCTCACCGAACCGGTACTTCCCGGTCAGCATGCCACCTGACGTTGGACTGAAGGGTGTGACGGCCATCCGCTCCTGGGCCGCAAGCGGCAAGACCTCGTCCTCGATGGCCCGATCCAGCAGGCTGTAGGCGTTTTGCACCGATTGATAGCGGTGCACGCCCAGGCGGTCGCTGGCGGTTAGCGACTCGCGCAGCTGCGACGCCGTCATGTTGCTGGCGCCGATGTGCCGGACCTTTCCCACATGCATCAGGTCGTTCATCGCCTCCAGCGTCTCCTCGACGGGGGTTGACGGATCAGGCTCCATGATGACGTAGAGGTCGAGATAGTCGGTCTGCAGGCGGCGGAGACTCCCGTCAACGGCCTGCATGATGTGGCGACGCGACAGACTTCGGTCGTTGGGCCCTTCGGCAAGCGCGTAGAAGACTTTGGTCGACAGCACCAGCCGGTCCCGAACCTTGCGCTCCTTCATCCAGGCGCCGATGACCGACTCCGAGACGCCACCCCCGTAGCTGTCGGCGGTGTCGAAATAGTTGATGCCAGCATCCCAGGCGCGGTCCATCAAGGCAAAGGCGGTCGCCCTGTCTTCCCCCATGCCAAACAGCTCGGGCGCCGAGCCGACACCGCCGAATCCCCCGCAGCCCAGCCCCAGCACCGAGACTCGCATCCCGGTGCGTCCGAACGCGCGGTAGTCCATCCCTTCGTCGAGATGGTAAGCGTTCGGGCCATTGCTATCATCGGCGCACCAGAATGTCCGTGCAGCAACGGGCGCGCCTGCGCCATCAAAGTGAGATCAGCGGCCTTCCCCTGGAGGGCGGCACGCTGCAGTGGCTGGTCGATCGTGACCTGGGAGCCCTGCACGTGATGGCCTACCGCCTGACCCTCGATCCCGGCTCCGCCATTAGCCACGTTCACGGCGCCGATGAGGTCCTGTATGTGCTGGAGGGGAGTGGCGAGGCCCGGGTCGAGGGGGTGACGCACCGAGTCGGCCCGGGGCAAGCGATCTTCATTCCCGAGGGTGCCGAGCACACCTGCGTCAACACCAGCGCACAGCTGTTGACGCTGGTTGGCGCGATGGCGCCGCCCATCGATCTGGATGAGATTCATCCGGCGATGCCGCGCCTGGACCTGTCCGGGTTGACATCCGCCAGCGTCAGCGAGAGCGGCGTCGCGCCCAGAATGATGGATGAGCGAGAGGTGACGCCGACGCTGATGGGCGAGCGCAGCTTTCGCGTGCTGGTCAGCCCCGACGTCGGCAGCCGCCACATGACCCAGTTCACCGGCGTGATCCCCACCGGACGGGCGCCCCTTCACGCCCATCCACACGAAGAGGCGGTCTACATCCTGGCGGGGACCGGCCGGCTCTGGATCGAGGATGAACCGGTCGGCGACCTGCGCGCGGGCTCGGTGGTCTTCTTCCCCATCGGGATTCGGCACACGCTGGAGAACACCGGCCGCGACGACATGAAGGTCCTGGGCGCGTTCTCGCCGGCGGGCTCGCCCGAAGCCAAGCTCCCGCCGAGCCGCTAACCTTGCTCGTCTACCCCTCAGCGGTACCCTTGCGTAATGCGACCCCTTCGGTATTCCATCAACGTCACATTGGACGGGTGCTGCGATCATCGTGCAATGCTGCCAGACGAAGATTTGCATCGTCACGCGGCCGAGAACCTCAGCCAGGCCGATGCCCTCATCTTTGGCCGGGTGACTTACGAAATGATGGAGGCAGCGTGGCGGCCGCCGGTGCGGACGGGGGCGAGGCCTGAGTGGATGGAACCCTTCGCCCGGACAATCGACGCGGCAAAGAAGTACGTCGTGTCGAGCACCCTGGACCGGGTCGATTGGAACGCGGAGCTCGTACGCGGGGATCCGGGGAAGGCCGTTCAGCAGCTCAAGCGGGAGTCGGGCAAGGGGCTGCTTGTGGGAGGCGTGAAGCTCCCGCTGGCGTTGGCGGAGCTGGGATTGATCGATGAGTACGAGTTCGTGGTCCAGCCCAGCCTGGTGGGCCACGGGCCGACGTTATTCGCGGGGCTATCGAAGCGTGTCGACTTGAGGCTCGTGAGCCGGCTGGAGTTCGGCTCGGGGGCGGTGGCGATGCGGTATGAGCCGAGAAGGTAACCATTGGGCTTGTTAGCCCGAGTCGGCCACATCGCCTGGTCGCTGTAGAAGTCGTTCGGACAGTCCACTAGAAGCCCTACATCCCCAGGTAAGCCCGCTGCATTTGCGGGTTCTGCAGCAGCGACGCCGCCGTACCGGCCAGCACGACGCGTCCGCTCTGCAACACGTAGCCGCGGTTCGCGATGCCGAGCGCCATGGTCGCGTTCTGCTCCACCACGAAAATCGTGATGCCGGTCGCGTTCAGCCGTTGAATGGTCTCGAACTGTTGCTCCACGAGCACCGGCGCGAGGCCCATCGACGGCTCGTCCATGCAGAGGAAGCGCGGCCGGGACATCAGCGCCCGCGCCATGGCGAGCATCTGTTGTTCCCCGCCCGACATGGTGCCACCTCGCTGCGAGCGTCGCTCGCGCAACCGGGGGAACATCTCGAGAACGCCCTCGAGATCCCTGTCGATCTCGGCGCGATCGTTGCGAATGAAGGCCCCCATCATCAAGTTCTCCAGCACGGTCAACCGCGGAAAGATCCGCCGGGCCTCAGGGACGATCGCGATCCCGTGGGCGACGCGACGCGAGGTGTTCCAATTGGTGATGTCCTGGCCGTCGTACCAGACCGAGCCTTTGGCGGGACGCACCGAGCCGATGACCGCCTTCATGGTGGTCGATTTGCCGGACGCATTGCCTCCCAACAGGCAAACGATCTCGCCCCGCCGGATCTCCATGCTCACGTCGCGCAGGGCCGGCACCGGGCCATATCGCACCTCGACGTCCTGCAAGCGCAGGACGACATCCGCGGCGGGTGCCGCCGGGCTAGGCGGACGCTGCCCGTCGGCCGAGGTAGGCTTCGACGACTCTTGGATTGCTGTGGACCTCCTTGGGCAAGCCTTCGGCGATCTTCACGCCGTGGTCCATAACGATGACGCGATCCGAGATCTCCATCACCAGCGGCATGTGGTGCTCGATGAGGAAGATCGTCAGCCCGCGGTCGCGCATCGAGCGGATGAGGCCCGCGACCTCGATCCGCTCATAGGGGTTCATGCCGGCCGCGGGTTCGTCGAGCAGCAGCAGCTTGGGCCGCGCCGCCAGTGCGCGAGCCATCTCGGTGCGGCGGCGGTTCGCGTAGGAGAGGCTGAACGCCGGATCATCGAGCCTCGCCTCGAGCCGCTCGCGGAAGAGATCGATCGCAGTATGGACCTCCGCCTGGGCGGCCCGCTCGGCCCGAAGCGTGCTGGGCCAGAAGGTTACCGATCCCAGCATGCCGCTCCGCGTCCAGTGGTGCGTCCCCAGCAGGATGTTCTCCCGTACGGTCAACTGCGGAAACACCCGGATGTTCTGGAAGGTACGCGCCACCCCCTGGTGGGTGATGCGGTGCGCCGGCAACCCGACGAGTTCCCGGCCGAGCAGGCGGACGGATCCTGCGGTTGGCCGCAGGACGCCGGAGATCAAGTTGAAGACCGTGGTCTTACCGGCACCGTTCGGCCCCACGAGGCTGACGATCTCGCCCTCGTTGACGTCGACATCGAAGCGGTCGACGGCTGTGAGTCCGCCAAATCGGCGAGTAAGGCCGCGGATCTCCAGGACAGACTTGCGTCCGCTCACACTTTCCATTCGGGATCCTCGACGATCGCTCCCGATACCGCCTCGAGGTCTGCGACCTCGGTATCCGTCACGGCCGGCAGCTCAGACGCTTCGATCGCCGACTCCGCGGTCAGCAGCTCGAGCGTCCCGCCCATGGTCTTGCGTGGCCGGATGGAAACCGTCCCAAGCAGGCCCTCGGGCCGGAAAACCATCACCGCGACCAACACGATGCTGACGACGAGGTACTTGTAGAAGACGAATTGCTGCAAGAGAAATGGCGGGACGGTGAAGGCGATCGCACCAAGGATGGCACCGGGGATGCTGCCGAGGCCACCTAGGATCACCATGATGAAGACCGTCACCGTCTGCTGCACGTCGAAGTTTCCAGGGAACGCGTTGAAAATAAATGCCGCATCGATCATGCCGACAATGCCGGCCATCACGGCGCTGGTGGCGAACGCCAGCAGCCGGTACTTGAAGGTGTTGACGCCCATCGCGCGCGCGGCCAGCTCGTCATCCCTGATAGCCACCCACGCTCGCCCGGTGCGGCTGTTGCGCCAGCGGAGCACGCAGTAGACGCTGAGGGCTAGAAAACCGATGAAGATCCAGTAGTACATCCGGAAGTGCGGCACCGGTCCGATCAGCGGCAGGCTGTTGGGGAGCTTGAAGGGATCGACCTGGTGGATGCCGTTGGTTCCTCCGGTGAGGTTGAGCGTGTCCGGCCCGAACTGATGGCCGGCGAGGACTGGCGGCCGGTCGAGGTCAAGGATCACGTCACGCATGATCAGTCCGAAGCCGAGCGTCACGATCGCCAGGTAGTCGCCCCGAAGGCGCAAGGCGGGGACACCGACCAGCAAGGCGAACGCCAGGGTGACCGCCATCACGACCAGCAGCGCGGCCCATAGGGGGTAGTGCTGGTGGAGCTGGTCACTGGCGACGAGCGCGTAGGCATAAGACCCGATCCCGAAGAAGGCGATGAACCCGAGGTTCAGGAGGCCCGCGTACCCGACCACCAGGTTGAGCGCGACGGCCAGGCAGGCGTACATCGCGCAGTTAGCGAGGACCAGCGTCCAGAATTGCGCGTCGGTCCAGCTCGAGTTGTCCTCGATGTATTGCAGACCGAGGGGAACGAGTGCGGCGAAGATAAAGAAGGGAATCAGCACAACCGGCCGGGTCAGCGCGTGGTTCCAACCCCCTGGGCCGGATTCCCACAGGCGCTTGAGAGGATGTGTCGTTGCGGCGGTCTCGAGGGGGGCCGGCTGCGCTCTCATGCCCGGTCCGTGAGCGGTTGGCCGAACAGCCCTTGCGGCCGGATCAGCAGGACCGTGATGAGGGCGAGGAACACGAAGGTGTCCTGAAACTGGGAGCTGATGAAGCCGCCCACGAGGCTTTCCAGCACACCAAGCAACAGCCCGCCGACCATCGCCCCGCGGATATTGCCGATGCCGCCGATGACCGCGGCCGTGAAGGCCTTGATCCCGAGCAGGTAACCCATGAAGAAGTCGACGCTTGCGTAGCGCAACCCAAAGAGCACGCCACCCATACCGGCAAGGGCGGACGCCACGAAGAAGGTGACCAGGATCACTCGATCGACGTCGATCCCCATGAAGGTCGCCGCCTCGCGGTCCTGGGCGGTGGCCCGCATGGCGCCGCCGAAACGGGTACGGAAGACGAAGGCATCGAGGGTCACCATCAGTGCGACCGCGGCGACGAACAGCGCGAGCCCCGTCAGCGGCGTGACGACGCTCGCCACGTGCAGGACGGTCTGCGGAACGAGAGCGTTGCTTGGAACCAGGACCGGAGCGGGGCTGACCCAGACCTGGACAGCGCTCTCGAGAAAGAGCGAGACGCCGATCGCGGTGATGAGCGGCGCCAGGCGATTGGCGTTGCGCAGCGGCCGGTAGGCGATCCGCTCGATGCCAACGCCGAGCAATCCGGCGCCACCGACGGCCACCAGCATCATCAGGGCCACCGCCAGGCCCGCCGGGATCACGGCGACCTCGTTGTGCACGAGGAGCCCGGCGACGCCGGCGGCCAGGAAGGCGCCCACCATGTAGACGTCGCCGTGAGCGAAATTCAGCATCTCGAGGATGCCGTAAATCAGCGTATAGCCAAGGGCGATGAGCGCATAGAGGCTTCCCAACTCGAGGCCATTGACCAGTTGCTGTGGGAAGTTCTGCAGGAAATAGTCCACGGCAATCAAGAAGGGGACGGGATGGGCCCGTCCCCTTCCTTCTTACTCCTTCAGCCGGAGACTTGCTTGACGACCACCATCTGGGTGCCTTTCGCCTGGTAGACGTAGATGCCGCCGCCCGTGACGTCACCCTTCGAGTCAAATTTGACGGAGCCGAAGATGGTGTTGAAGCTGTCGCTGCCGAGATGGCTGAGCACGTCGGCGCGCGAAATCTTGCCGTTCTTCACTGGCGAGTTCTTGATCGCCTGCAGCAACACCTGGGCCGCCTCGTAGGCAGAGCCATAGAAGGGGCCGGCCTGGCTGAGCGAATCGGCGCCGTACTCCGCTTTGTAGGCCGTCACGTACGCTGCTGCCGCGCTACCCGACACGCCGGCCGGGTCGGCGGTGATGTTGGTCGCGTAGGCACCGACATAAGAACCCTGCGAGGCGGTGATGATCGAGGAGTCTTCCTCGCCATCCGTCCCGAGGAACTGGATGTTCTGGCCGATGGTGAGGCCCTGCGCCTTCATTTGCGAAACGAACGGCGCCGCTTCTGGCCCTTCGTCGGCGAAGTAGACCCAGTCCGCGCCGAACGACTTGATCTTCTGGATCGTCGTGGCGAAGTCTTTCTGCCCGGCCTTGGCCTGGTCGCGCATGGTCGGGATGTTGTGGTCTTTCAGATACTTCTCGGTCTGGTCCGCAAGGCCGGTCGAGTAGTCGGACTTGGCGTCCATCACGTAGACCTTCTTCGCCCCCTGGTCGATCATGAACTTCCCGTCCGCCGGACCCTGGGCGTCATCACGCGCATTGACGCGGTGCGCCACGCTGTTGCCCTGGTCGGTCACCTTGACGTTCGAGGCGGACTCGCTGACGAGAGGCAGCGGTGGGCTGGCCTCTTGCAATCCCTGGATCGAGCCCAGGACCACGCCGGAGTTCATCGGTCCGACGATGCCGAGGACGGTGGGATCAGAGATCCCCTTGGCCTGTAGCGTCTGCGCCGTCTGGGCCGTGTGCTGGTCGTCCCATATCAGAAGCTGTACCTGCGTGCCGTTCACACCACCGGCCTTGTTGAAATCCTTGACCGCCAGCTGGATCGCCCGTAGCGCGCCAGCCCCAATCGACGCCTGATCGCCGGTAAACGGTCCCTCGGCCGCGATCTGGACCTTGTCCGGTTTGTTCGCCGCGGTTCCGGGCGTGCTGCCCCCGCCGCATGCGGCCAGCCCGACGCTGGCCATGGCCGCGAGAACGAGAATTCTTGGCTTTGCCATCCTCCCTGTCGACCTCCTCTTCCTTTGTCGAAGACCTAAAATCGTGCGCTCTTTATACACGCTTGGGCCACCGAGAGCAACCGCCGCCCGGCCGCCTCTAACCCTTTCTAATTCGGCGGGTGAACGAGCAGGTCGGGATAACGGTCCAGCGCGGCCAGGACCGTGTCCACGTCGCCGGCCGTGTTGTAGTAGTGCAGCGAGACCCGGAGTGAGCCGTCGCGGGTCGAGCAGAGGATGCCCTCGCGCGCCAGCGTCTCGACGAGCTTCGGCGCATCGGACGACCGCACCATCACGAGAGGCCCGCGGTCCGCCGGCTCCTCCGGTGTGAGCAGGGCCAGGTGGCGCCGGCGAGCCCCGTCGATGAAGCGCCCAGCGAGGGCCTGTACGTGGGCCTGGATGACGTCGAGCCCCACGCCGGCGAGCAACCGCAGCGCGGCGAGTGACGCGTAGACGTTGGGCACTGGCGGGGACCCAGTCTCGAAGCGCCGGGCGGACGCCGAATAGCGCAGGTGGTGGACGTCGTAGGCGAAGACGTTCTCCTGACCGAACCATCCCGAGTCGCTCGGCTCGAAGCGGTCGATCATGTCCTTCCGCATGTACATGAACGCCACCCCCGGCGAGCCCAGCAGGTACTTGAGAGCGCCGGTGACCAGGATGTCGAGGTCGAGCGCCTTGACGTCCATCGGCTGCGTCCCCATGCACTGGTAGGCGTCGATCAAGAGGTGGGCACCCCGCTCGTGCGCCAGCTCGGCCAGGGCACTGATGTTGTTCTTGAAGCCGTTCTTGTAACAGACCTGAGTCGTCGAAACCAGAGCCGTCTTCTCATCGACCAACTCTTCGAAGGCGCTCAGCGGCAGTCGAGTCCCGTTCGCCCGAGCGAAGGCGACCTCGGCGCCGCGGCGCTGTTGCGCCAGCCAGATATGCCCGATCGTCGGAAAATCGAAATCGCTGGTCACCACCTTCGGGCGATCGCTGTAGGTGAGGGCGCTCGCCAGGGAATTGAGGGCGGTGGACACGGAAAAGGTCACGGCGACCTCCGCCGGTTCGGCGTTGATCAGCCGGGCGAATTCGACCCGTAGCTCCTCCATCCGCCCCACCCAGATCTCCCAGGGATTGCCGTGCGTGTGCCAGGACTCGAGAAACTCCTGCATGGCGGCCTCCACCGGCCTCGACAGGGCGCCCTGCGAACAGCTGCTCAAGTAGATCTTCTGGTCGAAGATAGGAAATTGCTTGCGGAACGCCGCGACGCCGTTATCCGGGACGGTTTGGCGCGACACTTCTGGCATTCTAGTGTCGTGCCGCGCGCGATGATCTCCCACAAGTCGGGCTTGTTCACCGAGTCGGTCATCCGTGAGATGACACGGCTGTGCCTCGCCGAACACGGCGAAAACTGCCTCAACCTGGCACAGGGGTTCCCCGATTTTGCCGCGCCCGCCGAGCTCAAAGAGGCGGCGGTCGACGCGATCCGCAAGGACTTCAATCAGTACGCCACGACCTGGGGCGCCAAGGTGATGCGCGACGCGATCGCGGCCAAAACACTGCACTTCCGCCAGATGGCCGTCGACCCCGAGACCGAGATCACGGTCTGCTGTGGCGTGACCGAGGCGATGCTGTCGACGATCCTCGCGCTGGTCGATCCCGGCGACGAGGTGATCATCTTCGAGCCGTTCTACGAGAACTATGGCCCGGATTGCATCCTTTCAGGGGCGACCCCGGTGGTCGTGCCGCTCCTGGCACCGGATTGGCGCTTCGACCGCGACCAGCTGCGCCGCGCGTTCAACCCGCGGACGCGCGCGATCATCATCAATACGCCCCACAATCCGACGGGCAAGGTGTACAGCCGCGAGGAGCTCACCTTCATCGCCGGCCTCTGCCAGGAGTTCGACGTGCTGGCCATCACCGACGAGATCTACGAGCACCTCGTCTACCGCGGCGAGCACGTCAGCATCGCCACGCTCGCTGGCATGCGAGAACGCACCGTGACGATCAACGGCCTCTCCAAGACGTACAGCGTCACCGGGTGGCGGCTGGCCTATGCGATCGCCCCCGCCGAAATGACCAGTGCCATCCGCAAGGTTCATGACTTCGTCACGGTCGGCGCACCGCACCCGCTCCAGGTGGCAGCCGCGACCGCGCTGCGCTTTCCCGATCAGTACTACGTCGACCTGCTCGACGCCTATCGCGAGCGGCGGGATTTCCTCCTCGAGATCCTGGACGGCGCCGGTTTCAAGGCCTATCCACCCGACGGCGCTTACTACGTCATGACCGACATCAGCGGCTTCGGTGAGGATGATGTGAGCCTCGCCCATCGCATGGTCCGTGACATTGGACTCGCTACCGTGCCGGGAAGCAGCTTCTACCTGGAGCCGGAGCGAGGCCGGCGGCAGATCCGCTTCTCCTTCCCCAAGAAGATGGACACCCTCCGCCGCGCGGCGGACCGCCTCAAGAAACTGCGGCGGATTGCGTGATGTTTCTCGCCTGCCCGAACCGGTGCAGCATCAACCGGTTCGAGCTCTGGAACTCGTCCGTTTTCGTCGACAGCGCAGGACGCTACCTCGACTACACGGTGGTCGACGCCCCGCTCTACCGCTGCACCGAGTGCGGCAGCCCGGCCGTCGACCTGGGCGAGGTACCGGGAACGATGGCGGCCGATCGCCTGGCCGAGGAGAGTCCGGCGCGCGAGTATGCCTGCCCCAGCTGCGAAGAGCTGTTCAGCGCGCCCAAGGAGCAGATCGTGGTTGTTTGCCCAGCCTGCGGCCAGACCTTCCCGGTCGCGGAGACTCCCTAGCCGGGCGCCATCCGGCCGACGATCTCGGGCAGGACCTCGCCGGCTTTGCCGTGGATGACAGCGCTCGCGACCTGATCGAACGGCGTTGGCTCGGCGTTGACGATGCACAACTCGGCGCCGTGCTGTCGAGCCAACCGCGGGATGCCCGCCGCCGGATACACCTGCAGCGAGCTGCCGACGATCAGCACCACGTCGGCGGCCATCGCCAGCGCCTGCGCCTCGCGAAGCGCCGGCATCGGAAGAGCCTCGCCAAAGAGGACGACGGTCGGCTTGAGGAACTGGCCGCCGCATGCCGGACAGCTCGGTGGGCAGTGCTCCCGGTTCATTCGGTCCACCTGGTCGCGCGGGAAGCGGGCCTCACAGTCGAGGCAGACAACCGAGTGCGACGAGCCATGGAGCTCGATTACCTCTTTACTCCCCGCCCGCTGATGCAGCCCGTCGGTGTTCTGCGTAATGACCGCTCGCAGGTGGCCCAGCCGCTCCAGCTCGACGAGCGCGCGGTGGGCCGGATTGGGCTCTGCCTCGGGACGGCGATGGTTGAGGCTGTAGGTCCAGTACTGCGACGGATCCGTCCGAAAGGTATCGATGTGGGCGACCTTGTAGGGATCGAACTTGGTCCACAGCCCGCCTTCGCCGCGGAAGTGCGGAATGCCACTCTCCACCGAGACGCCGGCCCCGGTGAAGGCGATACCGGAGCGCGCGCGGCGTAAGAGCGCCGCGGCCTGCGCGACCGCGGCCTCGGTGGCCGTCGTCATCGCAGTCCGGCGAACAGGTCGTTCTCGGGGACCGGCGTGTCGACCGAACTACGAACGCGCTCGAAGGTCTCGATCCCCCACGCCTTCGGGCCGAGCGCCTCGTTGAGCTTCAGGAACCAGCTGTCTTCCGGAATCTGGGTTCGATGCGCCCGCATCGCGGCTAGCTTCTTGTCGACGAATTGGGTGACGTCGAGCCACGTGGTTACGCGGTCGTCCGAAACGGCGAACGGCGGCGGCTCCCCGTCGGTGGAGAAGCGGTTCTCCACCCCGGCGCGCTCCATCGCCTCGGCCATCTGCCGCATCAGCGATTTTGGGAACGCGGAATAGTAGAGCTTGTTCGGTCGGAACGGCTCGCCACCGGGAAATCGCTCCGCATCGCCGGCGTAGAAAAAGGCGCCAATCGCGACGCGATGGGTCTTGATGTGGTCGGGGTGCGCGTAGCCACCGAATTCGTTCTGGGTGACCATGACCTGAGGACGGACCCGGCGCACGATCTGGATCAGGCGCTCGATCGCCTCTTCCTCGTCGGCCTGCCAGAAGGTGCCGCGCTCCCGGTTGCGTGGCAGTCCCGCCATGCCCGAATCCTCGTAGTCGAGGAAGACCAGCTCATTGACGCCGAGGATCTTGACCGCGTTGCGCAACTCGCCTTCCCTGATGGTCGCGAGACGCGGCGCAGCTTCCTTGGGGTCGAGGTCCTTGTCGAGAATCTCGCCCACCTCACCACGGGTGGCCGTGACCAGCGTCGTCCGCACGCCCTCCGCGCTGTAGCGAGCGAGCGTTCCGCCCATGCCGATCGATTCGTCGTCCGGGTGTGGCTCGACCGCGAGCAAGCTCAGCTGTTTCTCCCTCCCCCGCTGGGGAAGGGCCGGGGAGAGGCCGCTCACTTGCCCTTCCGCGAACGGACTTCCTGGATGAGCTGCGGCACGATTTTGTGGACATCCCCCACGACCCCGAGGTCGGCCAGTTTGAAGATCGGCGCCTCCGGATCCTTGTTGATGGCGATGATGGTCCTGGCACCCTTCATGCCGACGGTGTGCTGCATCGCGCCCGAGATGCCGAGCGCGATATAAACCGTCGGCTTGACGGTCTTCCCCGTCTGGCCGATCTGGAACGAGTACGGCTTCCAACCGGCATCGACGACCGCGCGGCTGGCCCCAACGGCGGCGCCCAACTCGGCGGCGAGCTCATCGAGCATCTTGAAATTCTCAGGCGCACCCAGCCCACGCCCACCGCTGACGATGATCGTGGCATCCTCGAGCTTGGGCCCGCTCGCCTTTTCGGTTTCACGCCGGAGCACCCGGGCGACCGGCTTGCTGATGTCGACGGGATCGGTCAGCGTCCGCACCTCCGGCGCGCCGGCCGCGCTGGCCGGCTCGGCAGCAACGGCTTTCGGCCGGATCAGGACGAGCGTCGGGCCCTTGGTCTTCGCAACGGTCGTCACCAGCAGGCTGCCGCCGAACATCGGCGAGACAATCGCCCAACCACCGTTTCTCTTGGTGACGTCTGTCGCGTTGGCGATCAGGGCCGACCCGAGCCGGGCGCTGAGGCGCGATGCGACATCGCGACCCTCATAGGTCATGCCAAAGATCATCAGGTCCGGTTGGTCCTTCTCGACCAGGCGCGCTAGCAGATCCACCGCCGGCGTGGCGAGCACCTCACGAAAGGCGGGGTCTTCATGGACGTAAACCTTGCTCGCGCCGTACTCGCCGAGCGTCGCCGCCGACTTCGACGCCCCCGGACCAAGCGCGATGGCTGCCGCGTCTCCCAATGAGCGGGCTTTCGTCAGCAGCTCGAGAACCACCGGCTTGGGGACACCGTCGACGGTTTCGGCAAAGACCCAGACGCCCGCCATCAGATGACCTTCAACGCCTTGAGGAAGTCGGCGACCCGCTTCGCACCTTCACCCTTGTCCTCGACGACTTCTCCGGCTTTGCGCGCTTCGGCCGGTGTAGCGTCGACGACCTCCTGCGTCAGGGCAGCCTTGCCGGCCTGGCCCTCCAGCCCGATGTCGTTCAGCCCGACCTGCTTCACTTCCTTGTTCTTCGCCTGCATGATGCCCCGCAGCGCGGGGTAGCGGGCCTCGTTGATGCCACCGGTGACGGTGACGATCGCCGGCAAGGGGGCCTCCACCACGTCGTAGCCGTCGTCGGTCTGGCGGTCGATCACGGCCTTGCCCTGGGCGACTTCCAGCTTCTTCGCAAAACTGAGCAGCGGCAGCCCGAGGAGTTCGGCCAGCTGCGCCGGCACCGCCCCCGACGAGCCATCCGTGCTCTCGGTGCCGCAGATGATCAGGTCGTAGCTCTGACCTTTGATGGCGGCGGCGATGGCCCTGGCGGTGCTGATGGCGTCCGAGTTTTCCAGCGCCGTGTCGGTGATGAGGATGCCTCGATGGGCGCCCATCGCCAGCGCCCGTCGAATTGCGTCCACCGCCTTCGGCGGGCCCATCGAGATGACCGTGACCTCGCCGGCATCTTTTTCGACGAGCTGGAGGCCGGCCTCGACACCATGCTCATCCCCGGGGTCGAGAACGAGGTCGACGCCCTCCCGCACCAGGCGTTTCGTCTGCGGATCGAGCTTGCCGGGCGCGTTGGGATCGGGAATCTGCTTGACGCAGACGAGGACATTCATGGCTGGCTGCATTCATTATGGAGAAATCGGCCCTGATCGAACAAATGTTTGTACTATGATTTAGAACCCCGCATGCCAAGGACCGAGTACTTCGAGATCGTCGCGAAGTCCGCGCTCAATCGCGTACAGCACATGGGCTTCAAATGGTCGCTCAACCCCTACCAGGGTTGCTATCACAGCTGCGTCTATTGCTTCGCCCGCGCCCATGCCAAGCTGGCCGACCGGGACCCCGGTGCGGGGTTCAGCGCGCGGGTGGGCGTCAAGGTCAACGTACCCGAGCTGCTCCGTGGCGAGCTTTCCGGCCGGAGCTGGAAGCGCGAGACGGTGGCGTTCGGAACAGCGACCGACCCCTACCAGCCGATCGAGGGCACCTACCGGCTCACGCGCCGCTGCCTCGAGGCATTCCGCGACTTCAAGACTCCGATCGGTCTGATCACCAAAGGAACAATGGTCATCCGAGACATCGACGTCCTCGCCGAGCTCTCCCAACGGGCAAAGACGACCGTCTGCTTCAGCATTCCGACGGTTGATGAAACCGTCTGGGCGAAGACAGAGCCCGGGACGCCACCACCGCACAAGCGCTTGAAGGTCCTCAGGGCGCTGGTCGACGCCGGCATCGAGGCCGGCGTCGGCATGGCCCCGGTGCTACCAGGACTTTCCGATTCGCCCGACCAGCTCGAAGCGACCGTCGCGGCCGCGGCGTCCGCCGGCGCCTGCTTCGTCTGGGCGAACATCGTCTACCTCAAGCCAGGCACCAAGGAGCACTTCATGGAATTCCTGGGCAGGGACTATCCCCACCTGCTCGCCCGCTACCACGATCTCTTCCCTGGCGCCTACGCGCCTACCGCGGTCAAAGCACCCGTGATCGGGGCAGTGGGGGCACTGACGCGCCGCTACGAGATCGGTGATCGCCGCGCACGGCGGGCCGAGCCCCCGCCGGAACCAGTCCAGCTCGGCTTAGGCGTATAGCGCGCCGTATTTGACTTCGGCGAGCGCATGTTCTACCGTAGCCGCGAGTGCTCCGCTGGCTGACCCGGCTGTTCGGGCAACGCGAGGAGGCTGATACTGCCCCCGCGGCACCGCCACCACTAGAGACACCACCGGCAGCGGCGCCGGAGCCGACGCCGAGCGACGTGGTCGCCGTCGTGGAGCCGGTCGAGGCTCCAACCGCGGCCGAGCCGGTCGAGGCGCTGACCCTGGTGGAGCTGCCCGAGGCGAGTGCCGACGTCGACACCAAAGAGACCTGCCCGAACTGTGGACGGACCAGCGTCTTCGCGGGACCGCCCGGCCAGCGGTTCTGCACCTATTGCGCGCTTCGCGACGAGCTCTTCGAACGCAGCGCCGCCGCCACCGAATAGCCGTCCTGCCGTGATCTCATACCCCATCCTCTGGGAGAGTGGCGTCTACCTTCCCGAGCAGCATCTGTGGCTCGATCCCAGGCAGCCTCGACCACGGGCGGTCATCAGCCACGCGCACAGCGACCACGTCGCCGACCATCCGCTCGCGTACGCGACTCCAGCAACCCGCCGCCTCGTCACCCACCGGCGACGCAAGCCATCAGCGGGCACCGTCGAGGCCGTCCCATACGGAGAGCCGATCGCCCTCAACCGCTGTGTCGTGACCTTCTATCCGGCCGGCCATGTTCTCGGGTCGGCGCAGACGCTGGTGGAGACCGACTTCGGCCGCATCCTCTACACCGGCGATCTGCGGACGCGGGGTGGTTTCACGAGCACGCCGGCGCAGCCCACGCCGGCCGACGTGCTGGTGATGGAAAGTACGTTTGGCAAGCCGCACTATCGCTTTCCCGACGCGGGCGAGGTGATCGCGGCAATGGTTTCCTGGTGCAAGAGCGTCCTCGACGGTGGAGCAACGCCCGTGCTGCTCGGCTATTCCCTCGGGAAGGGACAGGAAATCCTGTCGGCGCTGGCGGCCGCCGGCTTGACGATCGGGCTTCATGCGTCGTCATTCGGCGTGACGGAAGTGTATCGAGAGCTCGGCTGTGAGTTCCCGCCGTATCAACGGCTCGGCGATGCCGGACCCCGTCCCGCGGTCGTCATCATGCCGCCGACTGCACGTCGGGCCGCCCTCGTCGATCAGCTGGGTGTATTCAAAACGGCGGCGCTGACCGGCTGGGCGATGGACCGAAGTCTCAAGGATCGCCTGGAGGTCGACGCGGTCTTCCCGCTCTCCGACCACGCCGACTTCGAAGAACTCTGTTGTTACGCGGAGACGATCGGCGCGAGCATGACCTACACGGTGCTCGGTTTCGACGAAGAGCTCGCCATGCACCTTCGACGGCGTGGGCTACGCGCGAAACCGCTAGCAGCCATCGACCAGTTGCGCCTCTTCTAGCACCGCCAGTATTTCTAATCTGCAAGTTCGTTTTGGACTAAGCGTTATCCCCACTATGCGCACGACGCGGTGCGCCGTTCGCCGCTCACGCGATAAGGAGGTGACGCATGGCGACCAGGAAGAAGGCCACGAAGAAGGCCAAGAAGTCGACCCGTAAGAGCCGCTAACAAGTGGCAACGAGAGGGGTCCGCAAGGGCCCCTCTCTCGTTTTCCGACGATGTCGGATGTCAGAGGTGGCCGGTCATGTAGGCACGGATCGCCAACCCGAACATGAAAAGGCTGGCGAGGCCATACACGAGCGCTTCCCGGCGGCTCTCGCGCCCCGAGAGGTAACTCGCCGCGATGGGAAGCACTACCACCAGCAAAGGCCCATACAGCCAGTGGAGGGGATCGCGGGGACGCGCGCCCCCGAGGAACATCGCGATCCCGACCAGGCCTTGGACGATGAACAGGCCCTCGGTCAGCACCAGCGTTGCGCGGTAGCTGCCGCTGGGTGCGTTCTTGCGCAAATAGAGAGCGGCGCTCCAGATAACGATGAACCCGGTGATGATCAGCCCGGCCCGGAACAACCCACTGTGAACGTAGACCAGGGTGCTCAGGACGCTATTATCGGTCCCTAGACTTGCTCGGAATGCGACGTGAAGGGCAGCGCTTGATGGTCGTGATGCCCCACCCCGACGACGAGTGCTTTGGCTGCGCCTCGACGATCGCGCGCTATAGCGCGGAGGGGGCGACGGTCAGCCTGGTCACCATGACGCGCGGCGGCGCCGGGCTCTGGAACGGGCGGGCGACCGGCGATCTCCGACCGTTGACGGACGTTCGAGAGCTCGAGCTTCGCGACGCGGCACGCGAGCTGGGCGTCACGTTCCTGGAAACCCTCGACTACCCGGATGGCGCGCTGGAGAAGGTCGAAGAGGTCGAGGCGGTCAAGGAACGCTTCCTTGGCGACGTCGTGCGCTGCCTTCGTAGCCATCGGCCGCAGGTGGTCGTGACGTTTGGGCCCGAAGGCACCTACGGTCATCCGGACCACAAGGTCGTGAGCCGCATGACGGTGCAGGCCTGCACGCTGAGCGGCGATCCGTCGGCCTATGAGCTCGAGGCCCTGGCCCTCGGGCTCTCGCCCTGGTCACCGAGCAAGCTCTACTTCCAGACCGCCACCATGATCACGGTCGAGGCCCTCCAGTTGGCGCCTCAGCCGCCGATCACGACTCGCATCTCCATCAGGGGATTCGAGGAGGCGAAGCTGCGGGCCTTCGCTCATCACCGAACCCAGACACAGGAATGGGAGCCATTGCGCAAGTTCATCGACGGACAGGGGGAGGTCGAGGTCTTTTCCCTTGTGGGCGCCGCCCACGGTGTCGCCGAAGACGATCTATTCACGGGGGTCCCGATCTAGGGAGGGCTCGACGCGCTCGCCCAGCGCGCCTCCATCGCCTGCCCGTCGCGGTCCTCGTGTTTGATGCCGGTAGACGCCGCGAGTGCCGCCAGCAGGAGAAGCGGCGGCAACAGGATGAGCAGGGCAAGCTGGAGGCTGCCGAGCGCATCGGAAAGCTTGCCGATCGCAAACGGTGCGTACGAATCGCCCAGAAGGTGCTCGATCAGCAACGCCAGTGTGACCGCGCTGGCGCGGACCGTCGGCAGCACCACGTTCTGCTTGATGGCGGTATAAGGACCGTTGTACAGGTAGAGGCAGGCAGCGCCGAGCAGGAACATCGGAACGAAGAGCACCAGGCTGGGCATCAGCAGGGCCAGGGCGACAAAGACCGCGCCGGCGACGAAACCGGCGATGCCGATGGGGAGGTTGCTGGCTGACCCGCGTCGGATCGTGAGGCGATCCGCGATGATCCCGCCGAAGAGTGACCCGGCAAGCAGCCCCAGCACCAGGACGGCGCCTGCCAGCGTCCCGGCGGTTCCTGTCCCGAGGCCGAAGCGCCGGCTGAGGTAGGTCGGAAGCCAGAACGCCGCGCCGCCCAGCACGAAGAACAGCGCGGTTTCGGCGGCGATGGTGGAACGCAGAGTCGGGATCTGTAAGAGTTGGAGAAACGTCCGCCAGGTAATCGATGGTGCCGTCTGCATCTGTGGGCCTTTCGCCTCGGCGGCACCACGCAATGGCTCGCGGAGCCCGAATGCCAGGATCGCGAAGATCAGGCCTGGCACGGCGGTCATGTAAAACGCCGCGCGCCAGCCGAGGGTGCTGGCGACGATCCCGCCGCCGGCAAAGCCCACGGCGATCCCGACCGCGGTGCCCGCCGCCCAGATCGACATGGCCCGGCCCCGGCCTTCTTTCTTGAAGTAGTCGCCGAGAAGCGCCGTGCCGGCCGGATAGTAACTTGCTTCCCCGATCCCGAGCACCGCTCGCGCAACGAAGAGCTGTGTGTAGCTCCGTGCCACGCCGGTGAAGAGCGTGGCCAGGCTCCAGATCGTGACGCCGATACCGACCACCGTCTTCCGCACGCCCCGGTCGGCCCAAATGCCAAATGGAATCGTGGCGACCGCGTAGACCAGCAGGAAGGCGCTACCCAACAGGCCGACCTGGCTGTCGGTCAGGTGGAACTCGGCCTGGATCCTGGTGGCGACGGACGGCAGGATGTAGCGATCGAGGTAATTCAGGAAGTTGATGCCGACCATGACGCCGAGCACGTAGCGCGCGTAGCCGCGGGGCATCGACGTGCATTATGCAGCGCGGCTCTGGTACTTAGCGGCCTGCGGGGATGAGCTAAGCAGCGAGGGCAGGCGGTGTTGCGTTGATATCGTCGAGGAGCCACCGGGTCGGTGCTGGAAGAGCGGGCGGGGTCGTCGAGAAGGTGGCGCCGCAAAAGCGACATGTCCCGTCGCGGTCGCCGGCCGTCGGAGCGCCACACTTAGGACACGCGATCGGAGTCCCGTCAGGTACCACTGACGTGTCGCGCTGGAAGGTCCAGTACTCAGCGCCAGCGGTTCCTCGATCGACCCGGATGACGACACGACCATCATGGGCCACGGCGTCGTCCCCGAGGACCATGTGCGAGAGGCCTTCCTGACCGGCGACCGCCGCGGCTGACGCGGTGAAACGCGCGGCGAACCGGTCGGTCAAGAACGGGTGGACCGACACCACGTCACCCTGGCGCCGCGCAGCCTCGATCGCCATCACTATCGGTGCCAGCTGGATCTCGAGTGGCTGCTGGGCAGCCGCCATCGTCATCATCTGGGCCAGGGTCTGGCCGAGCTGCCCGCCCAGGCCCCGCTGCAAGCTCGCGCCGAACGCCTGCGCGAAGGGTGACGCCGGATCCAGCGCTACCACCCGGGTTCCGGACGACATGGTGACGGTCATCGCCGGACCACCGGCCCCGGGCGAATTGGTGGCGGCTGAATTCCGAAACGACTTCACGATCGCCGCGATCACGAGGGCGATCGGTCCGAACGTGAAGGCGATGGCGATGCCGAAAACCATCAGAGCGATGATGATGACGATCAGAGCCCCGAAGAATCCCAGCGGCTCGGCGGCGAGTAGAACAGCGTGCACCCTACGGGTACAACGAGCGTCTAACGAAGTTCCAGCTTGAGGAGTCGCGCGGCATTTTCGCGCAGGATCTTGACCTTGGCCTCCGGCTTGAGCGAGAGGGCATCGAGCTCTTCCAGGACGCGAGCTGGCTTGATGAAGGGGTAGTCGCTCCCGAAGAGGGTGCGATCTTGCAGCCGGCCTCCGATCTCGCGCAGCAGCTCCTCGGGGTAATAGCGTGGCGACCAGCCAGAGAGCTCGATGTAGAGGTTTGTCTTGTGCAACGCCATCGCGATCAGTTCCAGGTGCCAGGGCCAGCCGAAGTGGGCAGCGATAATCGGCAGCTCCGGGAACCGAGCTGCGACGATGTCCAGGTGGATCGGCCGGGCGGGGTCGAGCTTGATGCCCTGGCCCCCGGGCTGGCCGGCTCCGATACCACTCGTGCCGGTGTGAAAGAGGCATGGGATCTTCAGTTCCGAGGCCTTCTCCCAGAGCTTGAAATGGCGCTCATCGCTCGGATAAAAATCCTGCATCGACGGATGGAACTTGGCGCCCTTCGCCCCCAACTCCTTGACGGCGCGCTCCAGCTCCTCGACGGCGTTCGGCTTCCAGGGATCGACCGAGGCAAAGAAGGCGAAGCGCTTGGGATGGCGTTTGACGATGGCGCTGACGAAGTCATTGGAGAGCGGCGGCCGGCCGGTGGCCGTCTGCGCATCCCAGGCGAGCAGGATCCCGAAGAGTTGCTCCTGGGCAAAATCGACAGCGAGCTCGTCGACGCTGCGCTCGTGGACCTCGCTGCGGAAGTAGCGGGCAGTCCCCTCGCGGTAGGGACCCATGCTGCCCTCCAGCCATTCCTTCAGAGGCAGATGAACGTGCAGGTCGACGGCCCGGATCACCTCAGGACGCGAGCGGCTCCGATCGTTCGACCATGATGGGATCGCCGACGCTGATGATTCCGCCCTGGACCACGCGCGAGACCATGCCCCGCCTTCCTTCGAGCTCCTGCTTCAAGCCGTCACGGATCTCATCCATGCGAAAACAGGGCTCGCAGACCGCGGTGATCTCCAGCACGGCGCTGCGGCCGAGGCGCACCCGGCTGCCGGCCGGAAGCTGCATCACGTCCACCCCTTCAACCGTGACGTTCTCCTTGATCGTGCCCGGCAGGACGCCAACCGCGTCGAGCGCCTCCTTGTCGGCCAGCAGCACCTGCCGCTTGGAAGCGGCCGAGGCATGCTTATCCCCCTCGATGCCAAGGCCTTCGATCAGGTTCGCGGTGCGCACCTTCTGCATCGGCTCCCGATGACCGGGGCAGAGCTGGATGGAGACGACACGGGCCGGCACGGCCTACAGATTACGCGATTGCTCGCGCGCGGACGAATCAGAGGACGGCGGCAAACGGTTGCTAGGATGACGTCGGTGGCCGAGGAGGGAACGCGCATCGAACGAGACTCCATGGGCGAGGTCAAGGTTCCCTCCGGCGCCTACTACGGGGCGAGCACCGAGCGCGCCCGGCAGAACTTTCCGATCAGTAATCTGCGTCTCCCGCGCCGCTTCATCCGCGCCCTGGCGCAAATCAAGGGCGTAGCCGCACTCGTCAACGCCGAGCTGGGGCTGCTCGAGACCCGTCTCGCCAACCCGATTCAGCAGGCAGCCGAGCAAGTCGAAGAAGGCAAGTTCGACAAGGACTTCGTCGTCGACGTCTTTCAGACCGGCTCGGGGACATCGACGAATACCAATGCGAACGAAGTGATCGCCAACCGGGCAAACGAGATCCTCGGTCAGCCGCGCGGCTCCCGACAGCCGGTCCATCCCAATGACCACGTCAACAAGAGCCAATCGAGTAACGACGTCATTCCCTCGGCGATGCAGCTTGCGGCGTTGGTCGCGATCCATGAAGAGCTGGTGCCGTCGCTCGCCTTCCTGAAGGACACACTCGACCAGAAGGCCAAGGAGTTCATGCCGGTGATCAAGACCGGCCGGACGCACCTGCAGGACGCGACGCCTATCCGTCTCGGCCAGGAGTTCCTCGGTTACGCCGGTCAGATCGAGCGATCGGTCAATCGCGTCCGTCTCGCGACGGACGAGCTGGCCGAGCTGCCGCTCGGGGGTACCGCCGTCGGCACCGGAATCAATGCCCACCCCGAGTTCGCGCAGCGCGCCTGCGCGCACCTCGCCCGGCGCACCGGCTTCCTGGTGAAAGAGACGGACAACCATTTCCAAGCACAGGCCACACTCGACGCGGTGCTGTCGACCGCCGGCGCGCTCCGGACCGTCGCCGTCAGTCTCTGGAAGATCGGCAACGACTTGCGCTGGTTCGCCTCGGGACCCCGTGCCGGCCTGGGGGAGATCACCCTGCCCGAGGTTCAGCCAGGAAGCTCGATCATGCCCGGGAAGGTCAATCCGGTAATCATCGAGTCGATGACGATGGTGGTAGCGAAAGTCTTGGGCAACGACCAGACCATCGCGATCGCCGCGCAGTCGGGTAGCATTTTCGAGCTCAACCTGATGATGCCGGTGGCCGCCTACGCGTTGCTCGAATCGATCGCCCTGCTCTCGGCGTCCGCGCAGAACTTCGCCCGGCAATCCATCGCCGGCATCAAGGCCACCGAGCGGGGGCCGCGGATGGTCGAGCAAGGATTGATGCTGGCTACCGCGCTCGCCCCGGCGATCGGCTACGACGCGGCGGCGAAGATCGCGAAGGAGGCGCTGGCCACGGGCAAGACGATCCGCGAGGTGGCCCGCGAGAAGACGAAGCTCGCGCCGGAGGAGCTCGACCGCCTGCTCGATCCCTCGCGCATGACGCAACCCGGCATCGAGGCGGGACCCGCAGGCGGCTAGCGACCTGATCGGCCGCCGTGTGCTGTGGCTGCGTGCCCGGGCTCAGCGGCTCACAAAAGACACGGCGACCGCGGCGCAGCCGAGGACCATCCTGCGTGACGTCTTCGGCCTGCAGGCGCAGCTCTGGAGCGCCGCGACGCTCGGCATGCGCGCTCGAAGCGCGGGTCTGGATGTCCGCACGGTGACGCGGGCGCTCAACGGCGAACGCTCTATCGTCCGTACCTGGCTGATGCGGGGCACGTTGCATATCGTCGCTTCGGAGGATGTCCGCTGGCTGCTGCACCTATTGGGCCCGATCTTTGCCCGGGCCGCCCGCCGCAGGCACGCGCAGCTCGGCCTGGACGATGACCTGAAGGCCAGGGGGGTCGCCTCCATCCGAACGATCCTCGCGGAGACCGGCCCGCTGACGCGGTACGAGCTGGTTGACCGACTGCGCAAACATCGGGTCGTGCTCGACGCGAAGACGCAAGCACCCATTCACCTGATCGGGCTTGCCGGACTGCTGGGTGTCGTCTGTCTCGGCCCCGTCCGGGAGGATGACGAATCCACCTACGTGCTGCTCGATGATTGGGTCGCGAAGGCACGCCTGCCGGCCCGTGAAACGGCATTCGCCGAGCTCGCTCGCCGCTACTTCGCGGCCTACGGCCCGGCGACCGTCGAGGACCTGAGTGCATGGTCGGGTTTACCCATCAGCGACGCGCGATCCGCTGTCGGGGGAGCTATCGCTAGCTTGACAGAGGTCAGTGTCCACGGACGCCCAGGGCTCGTCCTGAAGCGGCAACTGCGGCTGACGTCAACGCCGAGGAAGATCGACGTTCGGCTGCTGCCAGCGTTCGATACCTACCTGCTGGGCTATCGGCGACGTGACCTGGCCGTGTCGCCACCGTTGCAGCACCGCCTGCAGCGTGGTGGCGGATGGCTTCACCCTTGCGTCGTCGTCGACGGCCGGGCGGTGGCCGCTTGGAGCATGCACCGGACCGGGCGTCGCGGTCGACTCACCATTGAGCCGTTTGAGGCGCTCCCAAGAGCGGTGCGTGATGGGGTCGATCACGAGGCCGCCGACGTCGGCCGCTTCCTCGACATCGAAGTCGAGTTGGAGATCAGGGGCCGGCTTGCGGCCGGCCCCTGACCGGCTCCTCGAATCAGTAGCTAACGGTTGCGGCGTAGGTGTCGGTGTTGCCAAAATCGCTGGTACAGACCGTATCGGGGTTTGGCGCTACGGCCGTCTTTGAGCCAGCGTAGATCGCGTTCCGGTAGGCATCAACCGCTGCGCAGGGCGTGGCATTGCGCGAGTCCGTCCACACGAGGTAAGCGGCGTGCGGACCCGAAACGATGCCGATGTAGTCGCCGAGGAACTGCTCCATGAGGTTGTTGTAGCTGGAACCGTCGGGGTTCGATGAGGCGGAACTCACCCGTACCGCCGGTCCGAAGGTCGCGCCATCGGTCGACTGGGCGAAGTAGTTGTCATAGACCTGGACCCCGGTCTGCCACGGGTCGCCGGCCGGCGGTGTGGTCAACGCATCGAACGTAAGGTTGACGACGCCACTCGGATCAACGCTGACCTGGGGGAAGAAGGCATTGCGGTTCGCGACGCCGGCTGCGCCGAGTGGGGTCCAGCTGAGCCCGTCAGACGATACCGCCGCCTTCACCACGCCGTGCCCGCCGCCGAAGTCGCACCAGACGACGTAGACGCGGTTACTTGATGGATCGGCCGCCGGGTGCGGATAGCAGTCCACTCGGGCGCTCATCCCCGGCACGCGATTGAAGAGGTCGACCACGTCGAAGGGCGTGCCCCTCAGCGGGTAATCGGTAACCTGTGCGATCGTAATCGGTGCCGTGAAGGTGGTGCCGCCGTCCTTCGAGGTCGCAACCACCTGCAGCGAGGGAAGTTTGGGCGAGTCGGCGTTTTCCGTCCAGAAGACCTCCACAGTCCCGTCTGTGGCGACCGTCATCTCCCCGGTTTCACGGAAGCCCTGGGCGGCATTGTTGTTGGCGGCGCTCACCTTGACCGGCGACGACCAGCTCACGCCCTCGTCGTCCGAGTGCACCACCAGGAGCTTGACGTTGCTGTTGCCAGCGCATTCGCCGCAGAAGATCGCGACGAAGAGGTAGACGCGGCCGAAGTGGGGGCTGCCGGCGACCTTGTCGACCGCGATCCACTCGTGGTCGTCGAAGTCCGAGGTCTTGTCGAGCGCGTTGACGAGGGACGGCGCGAGCCAGGTCGTGCCGTCATCGTGCGTTCGGGATACCGCCATTGCCTCGCTGAAATGCTGATCCGGGTTGATCGGATCGGCCAGGTTCGCGTAGTAGATCGTGACGCCGCAGCGATAGGCAAAGGTCTGCTGATCGGCACACAGGCTCGGCCCTGAATCGAGGCTGGGATCGCCTCCGGAGGCACGGCGGATGCCGCCGTTGTCGTATCCGGGGAGGTACCCACCAGTCCAGCTTGCCCCGTTGTTGGTGGACACGTAGAAGCCCGATATCTGCTCGCCGGTCGCGAACGGGCAGGGGCTGGACAGCGCCGCGGTCGTGCCTTTACAAAGCGGATTGTCCAGTTCGTCGTTGGCACCCGCCACCAACACCCCGGTAAGCGGGTCGCGCGTAATGGCCGGCTCGTTCTGCTTGTTCTGGGGGAACTGGCGGTTGTGGTCGAGGTCGACCAGCGAATTCGCCGAGACCGATGGTCCCTGGCGCGTGCTGGCCTCGCCACCAAGCGGCTGAATCAGTGCGACGACCGTCGCGAACGGCAGCAAAGCGACTGAGAGACGGCGAAGTAGTGGACGTGGCAATGGCTTCCCTCCCTGAGATGAGCTCCCCGTTCCCGGACAGTGTAAAGGTTCAGTAAGACTCCGACAAGAGTCCGCTGGACCTCAGCTGTCGGCTTCGATCAGCCCTTTGCGAATCGCGTACTTGACCAACTCCGTACGGTCGTGCATGTGGAGCTTCTTCATGATGTGGTCGCGGTGCGTCTGCACCGTTTTGATGCTGAGGAAGAGGCCGTCCGCGATCTGCCGGTTCGTCTTGCCTTCCGCCACCAGGCGTAGCACTTCGCGCTCGCGGTCGCTGAGAGGCTCGAACGTCTCTCGCTCCGGCGCGCGCTGAAGATAGTCGGAGACCAGGAGCCGCGCCACCGATGGGTAGAGGTAGGGCTCGCCCTTGCTCGCCGCTTCGATGGCGGCGATCAGGTCCGAGGCGGCGGCCTTCTTGAGCACGTAGCCGACGGCGCCCGCCTTGAGCGTCTGAAAAAAATATTCCTCGTTGTCGTGCGCGGTCAGGATCAGCACCTGGGTCTGCGGGCAGAGACGGCGAATGTCGCGCGTCACCTCGATTCCCGACATGCCGGGCATCGCCACGTCCACCACCGCCACGTCTGGACAGGTGGCCCGTGCCAGCCGGATGGCCTCGCGCCCCTCGGTGGCTTCGGCGATCACCTGGATGTCACTCTGCCCGTCGATCACGGCACGGATCCCGGCGCGGACCAGGTTGTGGTCCTCGACGAGCATCACGCGAATGGGGCGGCGTTCAACCTGCATGGCGATCCTCCAGGGGTAACTGGGCGACAACCTCCGTGCCCTTGCGCGGCACCGAGTTGACTTCCAGCGTGCCGCGCAGCAGCGTGGCGCGCTCCCGCATACCGAAGATCCCAAGGCCGGCACGCCCCGGCTCTTCCCGTTCGGGGATGCTTTTAGGATCGAAACCGACGCCATCGTCGCGGACGCGCAGCCGGATGTGGCCGTCGAGGGTACGCAGGTCGATGTTGACGTGCGCCGCCCGCGCGTACTTGTTCGCGTTGGTCAGAGCTTCCTGGGCGATCCGGTAGAGCGCCGTCTCGATGGGCGCGGGCAGGCGATCGCGCAAGCCGTCGACATGAAGCGAGACCTCCGAGCTCGAGGGCTGCTTGGCCAGGGTGCGCAGCGCCGGCACCAGGCCGAGATCGTCGAGCACCGACGGCCGCAGATCCTGGGACATCCGGTGTACTTCTTCGAGGGTCTCCTCGAGCGTCCGCTTGACGGCTTCCAGCTGCTGCCTCGCCTTGGCATCGCCGGTGCGTTCCAGCAGTAGGTCGAGACTGATGATCTCGTGGGTCAGCGCCTGTCCGGTCTGATCATGGAGCTCGCGCGCAACCCGCTGGCGCTCGCGTTCCTGGGCTTGCAGGACGCGCTGCGCGCTCAGGTGGCGTTCGTGCTCCAACCGGTCGAGCATGGAGTTGAAGACGGTCGCGATCCGCCGCAGGTCGGGGTCAGAGAAATTCGCGTGGACCCGAGGCTCCTCGAGCCCGGGCTGCACGGCACTCATGGTGGACTCGAGCTCACGCATCGGCTTGAAGGCCAGCCGAAGGATCAGGAAATTCGCTACGAGGATCGCGGCAAGGCCGATCGCGAGTAGACCCAGCAGGAAGGGCAACCGGGTGCGTCCCGAGAAGTTGAGGGTGATCAGCGGACCGCTGATGGCGCCGGCGGCGATGATCACGCTGTTCGCCACTACGACCTTCTGAAACGTCGTGAGGTTTCGGTGCCACCACCGTGGGTCCAATGACGGTCTCACACCTCATTCTAGGCACCGATCCGAGGCCGTTTTCGGCGGGGACCAGCGATCAGTTGCAACCGTGCCCCATTCAGGTCTACACCCGATGCCTCGGCCCGTTAGGCGTCCGGCAGACTGGGTAGAGATAAAAGTGCGGACATCGCTCCCTCCCCCTCTTTAGCGGGCCGCTTCCCCAGCGGCCCGCATTTTTATGCCTCCCGCCGACGCCGCGGGAAGGTGCGGGAGAATAAGAGCGATGTCCTCGGCAAGCTTTGACTACGAACAGGTCACGCGCGTGACCGCCGGGGCCATTGGCCAGCCGGGCAAGCGCGAGTTTTACCTCCAGCTTCGCGTCGGCGGCCAGTTGGTCAGCCTGGC
>WNGI01002498.1_pt1 | contig 26904 bp, 26 predicted proteins | sample 5400621 | NCBI WGS metagenome assembly WNGI01 (sample SAMN13153374, study PRJNA577476) | soil metagenome | isolation source: 20 cm soil or saprolite under Garry oak tree replicate 1 | place: USA:California | collected 2016-06-15 | reverse complement strand
TGCCCGCGCCACTGCCAGGGCGTCAATCGGGTCCGACTTGCCGAGCTCTCGACCTGCTCTGCGCGCGCTGCCCATCAGTCTGGGCGACACCTGGAGGACCGCCTCCCCAGCGCTCAATAGGTCGCGCTCCAACACTCGCGACAGATGCCGGCAGTTCTCCAGTGCCCATCGCCGCTCCGGCCATAGACCAGCCCAGGCCAACGCCTCCCTATGGCCGGTCGGAGTCGCTGCCACCGTGCGTTCACCGACCTGGCGCCCGTTCTCGTCCACCGCCACCAGAGTGTGGCTCCGCTTGTGACTGTCGCCGCCGAATGTCACCATGGTCCTGTCTCCTTTTCAGGGGGATACAGGACCGGTCGGCGGACACGCCTGAGTGGGGGCGGATCCACGCTCCTATGAAGTCACGCCGGCCGGCCCATTGCGCCCGGCGGGCGGCAATTCGCGTGCAAGCTACGTCGCTTCGACGAGCACAGAGACTATGAGCCAGCCCACCGGACGCAACGAAGCCTGACACTCACGCCGATACTAGGCGATAACTCCTAGCTGGCCGCCTCGTGCTGCTTCTGGAACTCTTCGATGATTCCCTTGGCGAGGTGCGCCGGCATCTCCTCGTAATGGGAAAACTGCTTCGAGAAGCTGCCCCGGCCCTGGGTGATCGAGCGCAGGTCCAGCGCGAACCGGAGCATCTCCGACTCAGGGACCATGGCCTTGACGTCCTGGTAGCCATCGGTGGGCTCGGTGCCGAGGATCTTGCCGCGGCGGCCGTTGATGTCAGACATGATGTCGCCGAGATACTTCTCTGGCACGTGGATCGTCGCCTCGACCAGCGGCTCAAGTAGCACCGGACCGGCATCGAGCGCGCCCTTGCGGATCGCGACTGAGCCCGCGATCTGGAACGCCATATCGTTGGAGTCGACCTGGTGGTACTTCCCGTCGACGAGGGTCACCTTGACGTCGACCATCGGATAGCCGGCGACCACGCCCTTGCCCATGTTGTCGACGATCCCCTTCTGCACCGAGGCCCTGAAGTTCTGGGGGATGGCCCCCCCGAAGATCTTGTCCTCCCACACGAAGCCCTCGCCTCTTTTGGTCGGAGCGACCTCGATCACGCAGATCCCGTACTGCCCGTGACCGCCGGACTGCTTGACGTGCCGGCCCTCGGCCCGGCTGTGGCCCGAAACCGTCTCGCGGTAGGCGACGCGCGGCACCTGGGTCGTAGCCTCGACGCCGTACTTGCGCTTGAGCTTCTCGAGGGTGACGTCCAGGTGGACGTCACCAAGGCCGGAGATGACCAGCTGCTTGGTTTCCTCGACACGTTCCACGTGTAACGTCGGGTCTTCTTCACTCAGGCGGGCCAGGCCGCTGGAGATCTTCTCCTCGTCGCCTCGCGCCTTCGGGGTGATCGCCACGCTGTAGGCAGGCCCGGGCAGATCCAGGGGCGGCAGCGGCCCACCGTCCTTCATACCCAGCGTGTCAGCGGTAAGCGTGTGGGTCAGTTTGGTGGCCGCAGCGATGTCGCCGGCGTGCACCTCGGTCGTGGCTACGTGCTCCTTACCACGCGGAAAAAAGATCTGCGCGAGGCGCTCCTCACCGCCGCGGCTGAGGTTCGGCAGGTGAGCATCGGCCTTCACCGTGCCGGCCACCACCTTGAAGTAGCTCACCCGGCCGAACTGGTCGCCGCCGGTGCTGAACACGAACGCCCTGACGGGTTTTTCGGGCTCCACTTCAGGCGGGGGCATCAGCTCGGCGATGGTCGACATGAGCGTTCGCACCCCGAGCAGCTTCGTCGCCGAGCAGCACACGACCGGGGCGACCTTGCCTTCCAGGATGCCCTCGCGCAAACCACGCTGGATCTCCTCCTCGCTCAGGGTCCCTGCGTCCAGATACTTCTCGAGCAGCGAGTCGTCGCTCTCCGCGGCCGCTTCAATGAGCTGACCTCGGTATTGCTCGACGAGCTTTTGCATGTCGTCCGGGATCGGGACCTCGCTGCCCTTGCCGTCGGGCGTCGTCACAAACGCTTTCAGGTGCAGCAGGTCGACGATGCCGCGGAAGTCCTGCTCCGAGCCGATGGGGAGGTGGAGAGGGAATGGCCGGGGCGAGAGGTGGTCGCGCATGGCGGCGACGGCGCCGTAGAAGTCGGAGTTCTCCTTGTCCAGCTTGTTGACCGCCACGATCCGCGGCTTGTTCGTCCGGTTGCAGTGCTCCCACGCGACTTCGGTGCCGACTGCAAGCTGAGATGTGGGTCCGACGACCACGACCGCGGCCTCCGCGGCCCGCAAACCGCTGATCACCTGGCCCGCGAAATCGAAGAAGCCGGGCGCATCGAGGATGTTGATCTTGTAGCCGTTGTGCTCGGCAAAGCCGACGCCGAGGTTGATCGAGATCTTCTTCTTCTGTTCCTCGGGCTCGACCGTCGTGCGAGTGGCCCAGCAGAACCACGTTTCTGATCTTGTCGGGAGCGTAGTCAGTCGCCATCCAGACCCCCAGCTCTAGCGGCCCCGCGCAGTTACGAAAACAAGTCTAAGGCGAGGTTAACAGCCGACCGAACCGGGCGCGGCCGGCGCAGCCGTAGAATGTCAACTCGCATGGTCAAGAAGACGGCATCGATCGAAGAGGTGCTGGCGGCCATCGAGGCGGCCCGCGACAAGGTGATGGCTGACGAGGTGAAATCGCTCACCAAGCTTGGAATCCCGAAGGCGATGGCCTATCAGATGATCGCGAGCAGGTTCCACCAGAAGGTGGGGAACCAGGAGGAGGCCGAGCCCGACCCGTTTGAGGGGAACGCCACCACCTCCTGGGAAGAAATCAGCTAGGACGACACGGGTGAGGACGGCGTCCTCCCTGGCGGCGTAGTTCGATCGTGAACCGCGCTGAGCGGCTGGCGCGGTTGCTGCGGGTCCTGGCCGCCGTCATCGCCGAGCCTGGACTGAATCCCCTGGAGCTCGCCGAACGCGCGGGCGTGTCGGAGCGGACGCTGCGCCGCGACCTCGCTCAGCTGCGCGACCTGGGCTACGAAGTCGCCTACACCAGCGGGTACGAGGTCCAGGAAAAGCTCAACCTCGACGGCCGCGCCCGCCGCCGGCCGCGCGGCCGCGGCGACGATGCCCTCCTCCAGGCGGTCGCGCACGCAGTCGAAACCGCCGGCCTGTGGCGCGACACCGAGCACCTGGAGGCGATGCCGGCGCGGCGGAGCAAGCCGCGCCGATCTGGGCATGCCCCCATCGTCCTCCTGCCCAGCGGGGACGAGGACGCCGACTTCATGCATGCCACCGGCTTCAGCGTCGAGACGGGCCTGTACATCCGCTACGGGGAAAAAGACGACGTCCTCGTCGTGAGCCCGCTCGAGATTGATCGTGCGCGGGCCCAATCCAGGGTGTCAAAGATCGTCGAGGACCCGGAAACGTACGTGAATCGCTCGTGGGCGCGTCTTGCCGCACGCATGCTGCACGAGAAGGGAATCAGTGAAGCCCGCGTCTCGTCCAAGCTGCCTGCGGGGCACCTGGAAGACCTGCGACTCAACGGCATCGACGCGTGGGTCGACCGCGAGCTCTTCGTTGCTGAGCGCCGGCACAAGTCGAGCCAGCAGGCTGCGGCGATCCAGCAGGCGCAAAAAGCTGCCGAGTCGGCGGTGGTGGCGGTCGTGCGCGAGCTGGCTCAGGCGCAAATAAGGGACGGAATTCTGTGGTCGAACGGCGGGCCGCTGACCTCAGAGCGGCTGTACGCTCGCGCCCAGCTCACGCTCGGCGAGCAAGGGTTCACGTGCCCCGAGATGATCATCGCCAGCTCACCGGAGTCGGCGCTGCCGCACTACCGGGGCGAGGGACCGATCAAGGCCAACGCGCCGGTGATCATCGACATCTTTCCGACCAGCCGCGGCAACCACTACAACGGCGACCTCACGCGCACGGTGGTCGTGGGCGATGTCAGCGACGAAATCAGGCGGATGCACGCTGCTGTGGTGCAGGCGCTCGACGCCGGCATCGAATCGATCGCCCCGGGCGTGCCCGGGAAAGAGCCTCACCTGAACGTGTGCCAGGTATTGGTGGATCGCGGCTACGGGACCAGCACCGAGGGTTTCGAGGGGCCGGAGGGAGTGGCCCGGATGAACCACAGCACCGGCCACGGCGTCGGGCTCGAGGTCCACGAGGAGCCGTCGCTGCGGGACAAGGTCGATGACCTGCTCCAGGAGGGCGATGTCCTCACGGTCGAGCCGGGCCTCTACCTGCTCGGTTTGGGCGGGGTCCGGGTCGAGGACACCGGGATGGTGACGGGCAACGGGTTCAAGAACTTCACAGCCCTGACCCGCAGCCTCGACCCGCAAGACTACCTGTAAGCTGAGCCTTTACATGGATGAGGAAGAAGCCAGGCCGATCGAGGAAGGCGAGACGCTCGGCCAGCGGATCCGCCGGATCCGCAACGATCGCGGCATGAGCTTGGCCAAAGTGGTTCGCGACGACTTCAGCCGCGCCTTTCTCAACCAGGTCGAGATGGATAAGACGCGGCCCTCGATCAGGCTCCTGCGCGTAATCGCGGAGCGCCTCGGCACCGAGGTCGAATACCTGCTCGAGGGCCATGAGGCCGGCGTCGAGCGCGAGCTGGCCCTCGAGAAAGGCCGCGTCCTGGTGGCCCAGGGCGAGCCGCGACGGGCATTGCTCGCCCTCAAGCCCGCGCTGGCCTCATTCGACTGGCCGCTGGGTTCCGACGCTCGCGTGTGCCAGGCCCAGGCGCTGCTCGCCCTTGGGCGCAAGGAGCAGGCGGCGGCGATTATCGCCGAGGAGAACAAGGCGATCGAGCTCCACAACGACCGCTACCGCAGGGAGCGGATCCGCGCCGTCGAGCGAGGCCGGCAGTTCCAGATCGAGGGCGACGCGGTCAAGACCCACCTGCAGCTTGCCGACCGGGCCGCACGCAGCGGCCACAACCACGACGAGCTCGAGCACTACCGGGCGGCCCGGATCCTCCTCGAAACTGCGGCTACAGCCCCGATGGAAACGTGAAAGGCGGCGGAGGATTCACGTCTGGCGGTGTGATCTCGATCGTAATCACCTCGTGCGACTTGAGCGGGATCGACCTGAGATCACCTGTGTAGGGCTGGGCGCCCTTGCCGTCGCCCAGGTCGATATAGGTGACGACCTTGTCCCCGGCCCCGACCGTGAACGTCGACACGTGGGTTGCGTCCAGCTTCTGAGCACCCTTCCCGTTGGCCTGGCTCCAGGCGTTCCAGACGTCGAAAAACTGGCCCAGGGTGAAGGTGTCGTTCGCCGGCGACTCGATATGAATCACGTTCTTGTTCTGGGCGTGGACGTGGAGCCAGTAATAGCAGCTCACGTTGGCGCCCGTGGAATCGGTCTGGATGCCGATGTCGTCGGTCAGGTTGGTGGTCACCCCGTGGTAAATGATCTGGAGCGCCGTGTGATAGTGCACCTGCGAGTGCTGGAGCTGGTCGCATGGGATGCCGGCGACCTTCTGGGGCCCGGCCGCCGGCCTCTGAAGGTAGACGATGAAGCCGATCATGACGATCGCCAGGACGACGAGGATGCTGCCCACCACGATCGGCAGCAGAGGCACGCCGGCGCCGCGCTTCACCCTGACCGGCGACCTGCGCCCGGCCTTGCCTTTGCCTGCGCCCGCGGCAGCCTTCGCTCGGGATTTGGTCGCCATAACCCCTGGTAGAATACCGAGCCTGACCTTTCTGGCCTCGGCCGGTTTGCCGTTAGAGGGGCGGGCGCGCCCAGCGGCGACCGTTCGTCCGGGGCCTCAACCCACAGGAAGGAGGTTCCCCGTTGCGGGATTACGAGATTCTTTATATCGTTCGCGCCGACCTGGACGACGACAAAGTCCAGGACGCGGTGAAGCGGGTCAACACGCTGATCGAGAGGTCAGGCGGGACGTCCGAGCGCACCAATCTCTGGGGTAAGCGCAAGCTTGCGTACGAGGTCAAGCACCAGAAAGAGGGATCCTACGTGCTCCAGGACTTTCAGCTCGATCCCACACGCGTGCCCGAGCTCGAGGCAGGGTTGAAGATCACAGAGGAGGTCTTGCGCCACCTCGTCGTGCGCAAGCCCGAGAAGGTTGTCGCGACCCCCGTCACGCCGCCGCCGGCGGAGGTCGTTCTCGAACCGATCGCGGTCGAGGCAGAAGCGGCGCGGGTTCGCCCGGAGGATCGGGAGGATCGGGAGGAGTCTTAGATGTCGAACTTGAACAAGGCGCTGCTCATTGGCCGGCTGACCAAGGATCCGGAGATGCGTTACACGCCAAGCGGCACCGCGGTCACGAACTTCAGCATCGCGACCAATCGCTGGTCCTCGGGGCCCGAGGGTGAGCGCAAGGAGTTCACTGATTACCACAACATCGTCGCCTACAACGCAGGCAAGCGGAATCTGGCTGAGATCGTGGCCCAGTACACGCGCAAAGGCGCGCTCGTCTTCATCGAGGGCCGCATCCAGACCCGATCTTGGGAAGGCCAGGACGGGCAGAAGCGGCGGACAACCGAGATCATCGCCAATGACGTGCAGTTTCTCGAAAGTCGCGGCAGCGGCCCCAGCGATGGCACGCCGCGCAGCCGTCCGGCACAGTCAGATGAAATTCCAGCTCCGGACGACGCGCCTCGCGACGTCGACCCCGACGAAATCCCCTTTTAGGAGCTATCCATGGCAGTCAGCCGTCCACCAGCACGCGAACACAGCTCATCGGGCCCCGGCGGCGGTCCGCGGGGACCCAAGCGCCAGCACCGCAAGGTCTGCGCGTTTTGCGTCGAAAAGATCGACTACATCGACTACAAGGAGATCTCGCGGCTGCGCCGGTTTGTCAGCGACCGCGGCAAGATCCTGCCCCGGCGCGTCACCGGCACCTGCGCCCGACATCAGCGTCCGCTGACGACGGCATTGGAGCGGGCCCGCGCGATCGCGCTGCTTCCATATACAACGGAGCAGCACTAAGTCAAAATCACTAGGCCGCCAAAGCCGATGACTGGAGCGCGCCCATGACCTTCCAAACCCAGCTGCGAATCCCGGGACCGACGCCCCTCCCCGAGCGCGTGGTGCGCAGCATGAACCGGCCGATGATCGACCACCGGGGCCCTGAATTCGCCGCCATCCTGGCCGAGGTCACCGCCGGCGCCAAGCGCGTGTTCAAGACGAAAAACGATCTCCTGCTGCTTACGAGCTCTGGTACCGGAGGCCTCGAGTCGGCGGTCGCCAACCTGGTCTCGCCGGGCGACGAAGTCGTGGTCGCGCTGTGCGGAAACTTCGGCGAGCGCTTCGCCGCCCTGGCCTCGGCGTATGGGGCTGACGTTGTGCGCCTCGAGTTCGAGTGGGGGCAGCCGGTGGACGCGGGTGATCTCGAGGTGATCCTGCAGCGCCACCCCAAGGCGCGTGTCGTGCTGCTCACCCACAACGAGACCTCGACCGGTTTGACCAACCCGCTTCGCGAGCTGGCGCGGACGGCGCGCAGCGCCGAGCGATTGGTCGTGGTCGACGGTGTCAGCTCGATCAGCTCGATCGACATCGAGACGGACGCCTGGGGCATCGACGTCGCGGTGAGCGGCTCGCAGAAGGGGTGGATGGCGCCGCCCGGACTGGCCCTGGTCAGCGTCAGCGAGCGCGCATGGGTTCAGCAGGCCAAGGCACGCTCGCCCCGCTTTTACTTCGACTGGAAGGAGGCCAAGACCTGGGCGGACAAGGGCATGACCCCGTTCACGCCCGCGGTCCCGGTCGCGTTTGCGCTTCAGGAAGGCCTGCGCATGCTCGAAGAGGAAGGCCTGGCCAACGTTTACGAGCGCCACGCGCGCCTCGCCCGGGCGACCCAGGCCGGCCTCCAGGCGCTCGGATTCCAGCTCTTCGCGCAGGATGGGTACAGGTCGAACACCGTGACCTCCGCCTTGCCCCCGGAAGGCCTCGACGTGGCCGCCCTGCGGAAGCTGCTGGACACGAAATACGGCGTCGTCATCGCCGGCGGCCAGGCCAAGATGACCGGAAAGATGGTTCGCGTCGGACACCTGGGGGCGGTCGCCGAAGGCGACGTCGTGCAGGTGATCTGGGCGATGGAGCAAGCGCTGGAGGAGCTCGACATCGCACCGGCGGATGGACGCGGAGTGGCCGCGGTCACCGCTTCGGTGCAGGGCGTGGCCGCCGCGGCGCGGTAGCGTTTCAAGTGCCGAGGATCCTGGTCGCCGACCCGCTGGCCGAAGACGGCCTCGAGCGCCTGCGCCGTGCCGGTGAGGTCACGGTCGTGAGCAAGCTGGGCGAGGCAGAGCTGATCCGTCGCATCCCCGACTTCGATGCGCTGGTCGTGCGGAGCGAGACCCGGGTGACGGCGCCGATCATCGAGGCGGGCAGCAAGCTCCGCGTCGTCGGCCGCGCCGGCGTCGGCGTGGACAACATCGATGTCGGGGCCGCCACTCGCAAGGGCATCCTGGTCGTCAACGCGCCGCGCGGAAACATCGTTGCCGCCGCGGAGCACGCGATCGCGCTGCTCTTCTCCCTCGCCCGTTGGGTACCCCAGGCGGACGCCTCGGTGAAGCGCGGCGAGTGGACGCGGGCAAAGTTCATCGGCACCGAAATTCGGGGCAAGACCCTTGGCGTCATCGGTCTCGGCAACGTTGGTTCGGAGGTGGCCAAGCGCGCACATGGCCTCGAGATGGACGTCGTCGCCTACGACCCGGTGGTCTCAATCGAGCGTGCGGAGCTGTTCAACGTCGCGCTGGTCGGCCTGCCCGAACTGCTCGAACAGGCCGACTTCGTCACCGTGCACGTGCCGCTGGTCGACTCGAATCGCAACCTGATCGGAGCTCCTGAGCTGGCGCGAATGAAGCCAACCGCGCGCCTGATCAACACCGCGCGGGGCGGCATCGTCGATGAGGCGGCGCTTTGCGCGGCCCTTCAATCCGGCCGGCTGGCGGCCGCGGCCGCGGACGTGTTCGAAGTCGAGCCGCCCGGCGAAAATCCGCTGCTTGCACTGCCGAACTTCATCGCCACTCCCCACATCGGCGCGTCGACGCTCGAAGCGCAGGTGTCAGTCGCGTTTGACGTTGCAGAGGAAGTGGCTGCGGTCCTGGCGGGGGACCTCCCGCGCTTTGCCGTCAATGCACCGGCTCTGCCCCCGGAAGAGCTTGCCTACGTCCGTCCTTTCGCGGAGCTGACCGAGCGACTGGCGGCGCTGCATGGGCAGCTGTTCGGCGGCCGGGTCAGCGTTCTCGAGCTCGATTTCGAAGGCGAGCTCGCCGATCACGACGTCAACCTGCTGGTCGCCGCGGCCATCAAGGGCCTGGTCCAGCCGTTCACCGAGGATCGGATCAACGCCGTCAACGCGCGGCTCATCGCGAGCAATCGGGGCATCAAGCTGGTCGAGCGACGGAGCCGATCCCACAGCAGCTACGCGAGCCTGGTCACCCTGCGGATGCAGGGTCACGAGATCGCCGGGACGCTGCTCATGGGCGAACCCCGCGCGGTAAGGATCGATTCGTTTCGGGTCGATTTGGTGCCGGAAGGCCGCTTTCTTGTCAGCCGGCATGAGGACCGTCCGGGGGTCGTCGGCATGGTGGGCAGCATCCTCGGCGAGCACGACGTCAACATCGCCAGCATGCAGGTCGGACGGGACGCGCCACGGGGCAACGCAATGATGATTCTCGCCGTCGACGATCGGGTCGCGCCCGACCTACTGACGCGGTTGAGAGAGGTTGGGGGGATGTCCGATCTGCGCTACGTAGAGCTCGGCAATAATTCCGACGGCTGACGTCCGGGCCTTGCCCGGGATCAGGTACTACCTGGCCCGCGCAGGGGAGCCGAGCAAGCTGATGGCGCCGCCATATGACGTCATCCCTGACTCCGACCTCGCGCACTATCGCTCGCTGTCGCCGTACAACGTCGTCCACCTGACGCGCCCCGGCACCGACTACGAGGGCGCGGCGATGACCTTCGAGCGGTGGCTGGATGATCGGATCTTGGAGCCCGAGTCACGGTCGATGTACGTGCACGAGGTCGAGTTCGACGGCCGCGTCCGCCGCGACCTGATCGCCTCGCTGCGGCTCCAGCCTTACTCGGACAAGGTGGTGCTGCCGCACGAGCGCACGCACCGCGGTCCCAAGGAAGATCGCCTGGCGCTGCTGCGGGCAACCAAGGTCAGCCTCGAGCCGCTGTGGTTTCTATACGAGGGAGCGCAGACAGGCATCGGGGCGGTGCTGGATCGGGTCGCCGGCAGGGCTCCGGCGGTGACCTTCACGGGTCCCGAAGGGAACGGCCACCGGCTCTGGGTGATCTCCGATCCGGTGATCCACGCGTCCATGCATGCCGCCCTGGAAGACCTCCCGGTGCTGATCGCCGACGGTCATCATCGTTACGAGACCGCGCTGGCCTACGCCGAAGAAGTCGGGGGTCCGCCAGAGGCGGCCTCACGCTTCACGCTGGCGCTGCTCACCGACCTGGGGGACCCGGGGCTGGTCGTCCTGCCGACGCACAGAGTGATGAAGACGGGGGTTGCGATCACCGGCGGCGAGGGCAAGCTGACGCTCGAGGACACCCTGGGCTCGCTCAGGGGACGGGTTGCCGCCGGCGTGTACCGCAGCCACCAGTTCCAGGTGCTGCCGTTGGAAGGCGAGGTGGCGCTGCTGGAGCTTCACGAGCAGGTGATCGACAACATCCTCGGCAAGCGCAGCCCGGAGGACTACCTGCTCTACACCCGAGACCCGGCGGAGGCCGTGCGCTGGGTCGACGAAGGGGTCGGCACTGCCGCCTTTTTCCTCGACACGCCCGACATTCGGCAGGTTTTGAAACTGGCCCAGGAAGGGAAGACTCTGCCTCAGAAAGCAACCTATTTCCATCCGAAACCACCCTCCGGGATGGTTTTCGACCGGCTGGAAAGAGACCGGCGTTTATAGTTAGGAACCCAAAAAAAGTGCCCATTTACGGTTATCGATGCACCAGCTGCGGACATCAGTTCGAGATCCAGCAGCGGATGTCCGACGAACCGCTCAAGGTCTGCCCCAAGTGCCAGGGTAAGCTGACCAAGATGCTTTACCCGACCGGGGTGATCTTCAAAGGCAGCGGGTTCTACACCACCGACTACAGGGGTTCAGGCAAGCCTGAGTCGGGCAACGGCTCCGCCCCGAGCCCAGAGGCAAAGCCGGAAACCAAGCCCGAGTCGAAGCCGGAATCAAAGCCGGAATCAAAGTCGGAATCCGGCGATTAGGGGTATATAGAGGGAGTGCACGTGGCGAACATCCAGGAAGTTACCGACAGCGACTTTGAGGCCGCGGTTCTAAAGGCCGACAAGCCGGTGCTTGTCGACTTCTGGGCGACCTGGTGTGGCCCCTGCCGGATGATCGCGCCCATCGTCGAGCAGATCCACGGCGAGCTGGGGGACAAGATCAAGGTCGTGAAGATGGACATCGACGAGAACCCGTCGGTGCCGATGCAGCTCGGGATCATGTCGATCCCGACGGTGATCATCTTCAAGGATGGCAAGGCGGCGGAGCGGACCGTCGGCTATCGCCCGAACATGAAGGGCGACCTGAAGGCAAAGCTCGAAGCGCTGATCTAAGAGATCGCACCTTCGTCCGGCATCAGCGTCGGGCCCGATGGCGTGCAACGGTGCTGGTGGGGCGATTCCGACGACCTCTACCGCCGATATCACGACACTGAGTGGGGCCGGCCGGTGCTTGACGATCGGCGGCTGTTCGAGAAGCTCAGCCTCGAAGGCTTCATGTCGGGGCTCAGCTGGCTGACCATCCTGCGCAAGCGGGAGAACTTTCGCGCCGCGTTTCGCCGATTCGAGCCCAAGGCGGTCGCCCGCTTCGGCGCCCGCGACGCGGCCCGACTGATGGCTGACGCGGGCATCGTCCGCAACCGGGCGAAGATCGACGCGACGATCAACAACGCCCGCCGGTACGCCGATCTGGTGGATGAGTTCGGCAGCTTCGCCGCCTACGTATGGCGCTTCGAGCCAAAGCCACGCCGGCGCCTGCTCGACCATGCCGCGCTGATGAAAATCGGCGCGACCGAGGAGGCGATCGCGATGAGCAAGGACCTGCGCCGGCGAGGATGGGGATTTGTCGGCCCGACGACGGTGCACTCCTTTATGCAGGCCATGGGACTGGTCAACGACCATGTCCGGGGCTGCGCCGCCGGGGTCGAGGTGGAGCGCCTGCGCCGGGAGTTCGTGCGCCCGCGCTAATCTAGCCCCGCGCTGGGGATGTATGGGAGCTGGTGCTCCCCGCGGTCTTCAAAACCGTCTGCGGGGCGCTGTTGAGGCGTCCTGGGTGGGTTCGATTCCCATCCATCCCCGCCAACTTCTTGCGAAATGACAGCCAAGATGACAGCCATAGCAGCAGGCCGAAGAGGCCGTCAGCGACTCCGGGCGGATGTCTAGCAGTGAGCTGGTCTTCAAAACCACCCCGAAAGCTTTGGCCTTAACATACTTGGCTCAGCGTCTACGGATAAGTTGATGCAGGGCGGATAGACCACTTTTCTGATTCTCGCCGCCATCGTCATGGGGTCTCGTAGGTACGGCCTTGAAATCGTCACCATCGCTGTCATCGTCACAGCAATGGCTGCAGGTTGGCGCGGGCTTGGGGATAGCTGGCTTACTGGTAACTGCGATTTCATCGACGAGCCAGTGTTGATTATCTCGTCCGCTGTTGATGATCTTTGGTTTGGCTGTCGGAGCCGGGATAACCGGTCATTGATTCGATCTGAAGCCACGCTCGTGGCATCACGTCGAGACCGCGCTGTCCGCGACGACGGCGCACCAAACCTCTCTTAAGAAACGCACTCGCCAACGCGGCACCGAGGGCGCCGCCGACGTGGGGCCGGCGCTCGGTCCAGTCGAGGCACCTGAAGGCGAGTCGGCGCCGATTCGCTGAAACGCTCTCGAGGTCTATCCCGAGTATTCCGAAGATCCGCACCGCGTGCGGCCCGAAACGCAGCGAGCCCGACGCGTCCGGATTCTCGCGGAGCGCTCCGGAAGCGACCAGGCCATCGAACAGTGCGACGCCCAAGCGGCCGGCCAGGTGGTCGTAGCATGTCCGCGCTTCCATAAGCAGGACGCGCTCGCGCGCCGGCGGCGGTCCTGCCAACACCGATAACGATTCGACCAGCTGAGCCACGGTGGCGTCGGCGAGCCGGTATTCCACAATTCGCCCCCGGCGCGTTGCTCCGACCAGGCCGCCAGCGCGTAGCCGGGCAAGATGGTTGGAGATGTTGTTCTGTCGTAGCCCAGTGCGAGAAGCCAGCTCCGCGACACTCGAGGGCTCGATCAACGCTTGGAGGAGGCGGATTCTCGACGGATCGCCGAGCGCCTGAAGAATCTTTTGGGTCCTCCGCACTACCTTGGCGGATGCACGACCGCGGTGGGCACCGGCCGGCTGGCGTACGCCGCGCTAGCTTCTGCGACGTGTTCGGCGATCGCCCGGATCGTCCACTCCGCGCCCGCGTCGGTGTCCCAGTCCTCGCGCAGCGAGCGCACCCGCAGGGCCATGAGTTGAGCTAGACGGCGGATTCGGGCTGTCGCTTCGTCCAAGTCCAGTTCAGTGAATCGAGCCCAATCAGATTCGAGCGTGACAGATCGGCCTCGCCACAGATCGGGCACCGGCGTCTCCAGCGCGACGCGCATCTCGATCTGACAAAGATGGTCGATGAGATGGTCGGCAATGCGGCGTAGCGCTTTGTGCGGCGTCCAGGCGCTTCCCAGCGACATCACCGCTCCGGAGCTCCAGCCGATCCAGCTTTCAGCCAGACCAAGCGCATCCTCAGTCGCTTGGAGAATCAATTCATCAGGTTCTGGATGGCCCGGAGTCCGCAACACGGTTGCTCTGCGTGCCCGGCCAGGTTCTTCGCAACCACACGTAAGGCACATATCACAGCCCCCTGCAAATACTGAGCTTGCCACTACGTAACATTCTATGCTGATACATCGTCGTGAAGGTCGCGAATCCCGCGATCTGTTGCAGACACATAGTGGCTGGCAGGACCCTTGAGGAGCTGGTCAAGTTGAAGGCCTCCTATTGAATCCTTGAGCTGGCATCGCGGTGTTTAATTTTCAGAGAGAGGGATGAGAGCAGCGACCGCCTCGGCGAACGCTCCAAGGTAGCGATCAACATGCGCTGCGTTAGTCGCCGCTGAGATCAGCGCCATGTTGTGGAAAGGCGTCATGACCACGCCGCGGTTGAGTAGAGAAAGATGGAGATATGCGTCCAGTGCTGGGTCGGCGGCAGCCATCGCCTGCCGAGCGTTGACGGGCGGCTCGGGAAGATATCTGAACTCGACCCGGCTGCCCAGGCGCACGACGTGCCATGGCAGCCCTTGGGCCCGGATAACCTCCTCAATGCCGTCTGCCAACCGCCCGCCGAGAAGGTTCATTTGTCGATGGACTTCGTCGGTCAGCACCTCGCCTAGGGTGGCGCGAGCTGCGGCCATGGACAACGCGTTTCCAGCCAACGTGCCGCCGACGGCTCCAACATCGCCCATGTGCAGGCGCCGGCTTCGGATCAAATCAGCCACAGCCTCAGTCATTCCGTAGGCACCGAGGGGAATTCCGCCCGCGATCGCCTTGCCAATGGTTAGGAAGTCAGGCCTGAGCTCCATCTCCTGAGTGCAGCCGCCCGGCCCGTTGGGAAACGTCTGCGTTTCGTCGATGGCGAGATACGTTCCTGTCTGCTGCGTCAGTTCGCGTAGCCCTGCGTGAAAACCCGGACTGGGCCGGACTATAGCTTCGGCGTTCGTCAGGGCGGGTTCGGTCAGCACACACGCAACCTGCCGGCAGATGAGGATCCGTTCCACCGACTCCAGGTCATTGAACTCTGCCACCTCGGTGGTGCTTGCGGGGTCAAAGGCGTGTCCGATGTTTCCCTTTCTTGAGATCGGGTGCCCAGTCGGATCGAGCGCGACAACCGTCTCGTCGACGGTCCCGTGATAGCAGCCGTCGAATACCATGATCCTTTGCCTGCCGGTCAACGCTCGGGCCAGGCGCAGGACCCAGCGGTTGGCGTCGGTCGCCGATAGCGAGAACTGCCAGATCGGAAGTCCGAATCGACGGGCGAGCTCACTGCCGACCCACACAGCGTCTTCGGTTGGCAACATCGCCGTGCTTCCTCGACGTACCCGGTCGTTCACCGCCTTGACCGTCGCCGCTGGTGTGTGTCCCGCCATCGCAGCGGTGTCGCCCATACAGAAATCCGCATATGTGATTCCATCGACGTCGGTCAACTCAGCACCATGAGCTTCCGCGAGGAAGACCGGAAACCCACCATGCCATTCGGACATCCAGCTCATCGGTACACCGCGGAGAAGCGTCCTCTCGCTCCTGGCAAACAATTCTTGAGACTTGGGATGCTGCCGTATGAACAGTTGCTGTTCGTCGGCCAGTCTTCTATCAACCAGAGACGCTTCGATATTCGAGTCAGCTGATCGCATGGATCACTCGGGCTCTGCGAGGTTTGAACGCCACGACGAGCTCAGCGAATGCAAAGCCGATTCTTCTTGCCTGCGCACCATAGGACTGATCCCTGAGTGCCGTTTCAGCTCGCAGATAGCGCGAGTCCAAACCATTTGCCCTTAGCGAGTCTCCGTAGCGGTGAATCCATCTCGAGATGATTGTTTTGTCCACTTCAAGGTGGAACTGGAATCCCCAAGCGAACCGTTGCCAACCGAATATCTGGGCCGCGTCTCGGGTACCTGCGATGAGAGTTGTTCCGGGTGGCTGGTCAAATCCGTAGCTGTGCCATTGGAATGCTGAAAAACGACGTGGCAAGCCACCACAGAGTGGGTCGATCTGGCTCGCTTGATCGGGTTCAAGATCGACCCATCCGATCTCGGGACGAGGGAGCGGTGTGACAGTTGCCTGGAGTACTTGAGCGAGCAACTCAGCCCCAAGACAGATGCCAACCGTCGGAATCCCGCGATCAAGAACCTCGACAAGGAGCTTGCGCTCAGAACCGAGCCACGGATGGATTTCGTCCTCATCGGGGTTGGCTGCTCCGCCAAGAGCGACGAGGCCACTGAACCCGGAAAGCGTCGTCGGCGGTCTTTCCTCGGCTGGTCTCCAGTACTCAAGCTCCACGCCGGCGGCGCGCAGTGGGTACTCGAGATTCCCGAGCGGAACGAGCCCTTGAGTCTCAATGACTAGCACCCTGGCCGAAGTCATTTTCAGTGAATGTGGGCCGCCGACAGCGAGCCGATGTGAGCGCTGAAACGAAGTACCTCTTCGAGTGTGTTGAAGTAGTGGACGGACGCCCTCACCAGCGACGGAAGTCCGCGGGCTTCGAAATCGAGGCGACTGTCTTCGATTGTTGAGACATCTACGTTGACACCCTTCAGCCGCAGGAAATCGGCGGCAGCGTCCGAGTTGATGCCTGGAACGGTGAAGGTGATGATTCCGCATTTGGTTACGCCGATGTCGTGGACGCGGACGCCATCGATGGCTTCGAGGCACTGGCGCAAGGCATCGGCTAGTTCGCGGATTCGGTCCCAAATGCTCGCCAAACCAAGATCCAGGGCGTAATCGATCGCGCGACCAAGGCCAAGCTGCAAGGCATAGCTCACTTCCCATGTCTGGAATCGCTTCGCGCCAGGTCTCCAGGTAAACGCATTCTTTTCGGTCCATCTCGCCGAACCTACCTCGACTATCGCGGGCTCGAGCCGATCGATTCGTTCACGGTCGACGAAAAGAACACCGGTTCCCCGAGGCCCTCGCAGGAACTTGCGACCCGTGGTGGAGAGGAAGTCGCACCCGATCACACGAACATCGATCGGCATCTGACCGGCCGACTGACAGGCATCCAGGAGATAAAGGGCCCCAGCCTGGCGGGCGATGGCACCTACCTCTACGGCCGGATTTACAAGGCCACCGCTTGTCGGTACGTGTGTCAAGGCGACGAGCTTGACTCGCTCGTCGACCACGTCTGAGAGTTGTTCGAGGTCGATCTGGCCGCTGTCATCGTCGCCAACGACGACTATCTCGACTCCAGTCTTTCGGGCAATCTGTAGCAGTGCCATGTAGTTACTGCAGTACTCCGAACACCCCGTAACGACGCGGTCGCCAGAATGAAAGGGGATCGAATAGAAGACCGCGTCCCATGCTCGTGTGGCGTTCTCGACAAGCGCTATTTCGTCCGGCGCACAGTTCAAGAGTCGCGCTGCCGAGTCGTAAACAGCAGAGATCCGATCCGACGCTGCCTCGGCGGCCTCATAGCCGCCGATCTGTGATTCTAGGTTGAGGTGATCGATGATCGTCCGGAGCACTGGCAGCGGCACGAGGGACGCACCCGCGTTGTTGAAGTGGATTCGTTGCCTGCAGCCCGGAGTATCTCGGCGGACTGCCTCGATGTCGATGCCCACCATAACCGTTATTCGGTACTATATCGGTTACTTCCAATAATGTCTACCCACCGTTGTCACACGTGACAGCCCGTGGCGGATCCGCCAACGGGTTTCCGAAGCAAACAACTACTCGGCACCGATCCAAGACCCGAGCGGGTGCGCCACTGGTGTCGCGCGTTACGGGAAAACCGTTACCCGTACTCGGTGGAATTCTATGTCTCGACTTTGTCAACACGATCGATCCGCGACTTAAACCACCCAAGGAGGAATATCTGAACGACTACGACCGCCTAGTACAGTGGGCCAGGTTTGTGGGCTTGATCAGCGACGGTCAAGCGCGCGGGCTCGCTGCTTGGGCACGGAGCCACAAATCGAAAGCGGCGTCTATCCATCACCGCGCGATTGAACTCCGCGAGGCTTTATACGCACTGTTTCGACGTGGGACCGACGTGAGGCGCGACCTCGACGTCGTCAACCGGGAAGCCACGGACCTAGCATCGGCTGTGCGTCTCGACATCACATCCGATGGCTATTCCATCAGCTGGGAGCAGGGGTCAGAAATCCTGGGTCCGATCCTTCAGTCGGCGTGGGAATTGTTGACTTCTCCAGAGTTGGCTCGGGTTCGGCAGTGCGAAGGTGATGGATGCGGTTGGGTTTTTGTCGACAGAAGCAGGACTCATCGTCGCAGGTGGTGCAGCATGGCCATTTGTGGCAATCGGGTCAAGGCAAAGAAAAACAGGCAGCGGGCGGCTAGGCCCAACGGCAGCTGATAAAGACAGGCATACGAACTCCAGCGGCGAGACTCCTGCAGCCCCCACAGGCAATGCGTAGAGATGACCGTCCCCCGTTCCCGACCGAGGAAACCCCGCCTGTGGGAATGCTGCCTTCCCCTTCTCTTGACCTTCGCGACAGGTGGTGCCTTGTTTGGTGCCGCCGTCTCGCATATTCCGTCGCCCGATGACCCTGCTCTGTTCTGGATCGGCAATTTCTCGGCGCCGTGGGTAATGCTGCCCTTTCTTAGCGGCCGGGCCCAGCGATCGTGGCTATGGGCGGCAGGCGCCGGCCTTGTTGCCGACGTGGCCTGCGGGATCCAGCCAGACTCGGCATGCCATCCTCGGCAGGCGTCGCCGACCGGCTGCTCACGGGCATTTCGAACTGGGCAACCTTCATCGCTCCGTGGGTCGTCCTCGCCATGGCAACCGGCCTCGTATATGGTCTGCTGGGCTGCTGGTGGGGTCGCTCGCGTTCACTTGTCGCGGCGGCGGCCGTTGTGGCGCCTTTTGCCGCCGAGCCGTGGCTCTGGCGCATGTATCGGGGATTCCTTCCAGGCCCAGGCTCACTGTGGCTCGGCGAGATTGCTGTGGGCCTCGTCGTGGTTGCGTGGTTGTTACGCGAACGGAGCCGGCCCGCGCGAAGCCGCCCATAACGCCTGTATTACGGCGACGACGGCGTCCAGCCTTACCCACTGGTGGGAGTCAATTGAGGTGCGGTTAGACGGCCAAGTTGACAGCGTTGTTGATTACAAGAAAACTGAGATCCGCCGGTCTCTGTGGCGGCAATCAGAAGTGCTTGATGGATGTGGGTCGGATATTCATGTCGTGAAATCAGAGCGGCTGTCCCCGATCGAACCAATACGGCGTGCTGTTAATGCCGGACGACTCGATTCATTCGATGACCTCACGGCCAAACAAGAGAAACTTCATGAATGAGCAACAAGCCATCGACAAGCGGTTGCCAGTTTCACAACACCCTGTCTGCGAGCCTGCGAACTTCGTTCGCCCCACGCTGTTCGTCAAGCACTAGGATCACCGCCTCCGCACCCGATGCTTCGAAGGCCTGGAGGTGCGATCGTGCGTCCGGCCACAGGTCGCGGACCCACAACTGCGCTTCGACGGCAATGGGTGCTGGTCTGCCGAGGTCGAAGCAGAATCGCTCCGCGAGCCGACGAGCGTCCGTCACTTCATCCGGGTTGGCTGTACTCAGATTCAGACCCTCGCAATATCGAGCCGCGATGGCAACGGCACGCTCGCTGGCACCGCCAACGACCAGTCGAGGCGAAGCCACCCCGATTGGCCCAAGACTGGCTCCAGACAGTCCCAGACTCTGATCAGTTACGCGCTCACCGCCCCACAGCGCCGGCAGCACCCTGCACGCCGCGTCAAGACGAGCCATCCGATCTCCGATCCCCGGAAACGGAATGGTGAGAGCGATGTGGTCGTGGCGCGCCAATCCAAACGAGCCGGCACCAAGGCCGACGTCAAGCCGACCTCCACTGAGGGCCTGAACTACAGCCAGTTGACCGGCAAGAAGAAATACATGACGCAAGCAGACATTTAGCACTCTGGCGGCAAGCGTGATCCGGCTGGTTCGCGCAGCCATCGCCGCGAGCAGTGCAGGAGCGTCCCAGCTGGCTGCCTCCTTGGGGCCGGCGGTCACGTGATCGAAGCAAGCGAGGATATTGAACCCAACCTCCTCTGCGGCCTCCCATGACCGCTCGAGTTCAGCGAACGACCATCCCCAGGGCCCCGTCTTTACTCCGATTCGCATCTTTGAAGCGTATTCGCGTCCGCTTCCACCTGTGACATCACATCGTTACAGCGCTTTCCTCACCGTGTTCACTGGCAGCCAAGTTTGATAGCCAAGGTGGCAGACGAGTGAGGACCGTAGCGAAGAACACGGATTACAGGTCGTTATGACTGAATTCCAGCCACGCTTGGGGAATGGCGGCGGACGCCACGCAGCAGTTTTCTAAACCGTTTGCCGACCCCCGGCGCGGCGCGCGCCTCCTACCTATGTGACGGGAGGCCCTATCCGGCTGACGCCGGTTGATGAGCCTTTAGCCAAGCGGCCCGACTAAGCCGATAGAGAACATGGCGGCGGAGTCGGTGATGTTCAGGGAGGCGCGGATGATCGAAGTCGTCGGCTGAGTTACGTGTCATTCCTAGTCGCTCCATCACCCGAATCGACCTCATGTTTGCTGGCGTCGTGAAGGAAACGATTTCGGCAAGCCCAACGCGTTCGAAGCCGTCAGCGACTGCCGCGTGCCCTGCCTCCGTTGCGAACCCGCGCCCCCAATACGCCTTGTCGATGCGCCATCCAACTTCTACGGCAGGCATGAAAGGTGCATCGAAGCTCGGAACCGAAAGGCCGACAAAGCCGATGAAGTTAGCTTCCCCGGGAACCTCCACCGCCCAAAGCCCATAGCCGTGATCCTTGAAGTGAGCATCGATTCGGGCTGCGAAGGAATCGGACTCAGCCCGGCTGAGGACACCAGGGAAGTGCTCCATGACGACCGGATCAGCATTCAGTCGGGCAAAGGGCTCTCTATCTCCATTTTGCCAACTCCGCAAAACCAGTCGTTCAGTTTCAAGCCTCAGGTCAGAAGAAGTCACCGTCGGCACATCCAAGGATGATTGTGCTTCAGCGTTGTCGGGTGCACTCTTAATCTCAGGACGCAGGCATGATCAGTGGGCGCAGAGCCAGGCCTAGGCTCGCAGACGGTTGTTGGCAGCCGGAGGCCCTCCGAGTCGGGTTGTGGGTGTTGGAACTTACACCGACAGGAGGCCATCATGGCGGTCGCCAACGAACTCGCTCCTACAGCCAACATGAGAGCCACACGGAATGTCAAGGCGCTTGACCTGACCCCATAGGTGCAGGTTTATCGTCTGAGCGAGGGAAATATGAACGTCAAGCAAGCTGCCGCCATGGCCGGCGTGACCGTCAAAGCACTGAAGTATTACGAGTCAATCCGGCTGGTTCAGCCGGCCCGGTCCCCCAATGGGTATCGGGACTTTACCGCTCAGGACATCGACCTCATCAAGCAGGTCAAGGAACTCACGGCGGTCGGGCTGTCGGTTAATGGAACGAGGCCGTTCATCGAATGTCTCCGGCAAGGTCACCTGCATGGCGACGACTGCCCGGAATCGCTCGCGGCGTATCACGCCGAAATCAATCGACTCGATGGCCTTGTCATGGAGTTGGCTTCGCGACGTCAGATGTTGCACGCGCGACTTGTTTCCGCCGCTTCGCGAGGCTTCCCTGTACCCGGAGTAGAGGAGAGCATCACGCCCGTGGTGGAGCGCTATGGACTGCCAGACAACCTCCCGGTGCCGGTCGACGATGGAAGTGCCGAGCACCTTGCCGGCCGAACGCTGCCCGCGCTGTCGCTCCCAGCCACTGACGGCACGGTGGTCCAGCTGGACCAGGTCAGTGATGCACGATGGTTGATCTTCGTCTATCCCACGACCGGCATTCCGGGACAAGACTTGCCGCTGGGTTGGGATCAAATCCCCGGTGCGCGAGGCTGTACGCCTGAAGCGTGCGGCTTTCGGGACAACTTCGCGGATCTGCTCGATGCGGGGCTGGATGCCATCTATGGCCTTTCGAGTCAGCAATCGCGTTATCAGCACGAGCTTGTGGAGAGGCTTCGCCTTCCTTATCCGATGCTCTCCGACCGTTCATTTGCGCTGGAACAGAGCCTGGGCCTGCCGACATTCGAAGTTGGTGCGTCGACGTTCTATAAGCGCCTAACGATGGTGATCCGAAAAACGACGATCGAGCATGTCTTCTACCCGATCTTTCCCCCGAACGAGCACGCCCGCGATGTCCTGGCTTGGATCCAGGACCACACGTCCGGCGTATCCAAGGAGGACTGATGCGCGGAAGGCATATTTGTCGGGTCGGGCATATTCAAGTCCGAAGACCCCTTGAAACGAGCCAAAGCGATCGTCGCAGCGACTACGTACTTCGACCAGCCAGACGTAATAGCGAAAGCCAGCGAAGCGCTGGGTCTCCCCATGCGAGGGATCGAAATCCCGAGTCTCACCAAGGAGGAGCGCCTGGCGACCCGTGGTTGGTGAACAGCTCACATCCCGTTCCGCTGCAAGATTCGTCCGTCCTCGACGTAGACCCAGACGGCCGCCAGTAGAGTCGAACTGTATGCCGGAATGACATCGATCTCAGGGTCATCAGCTGGAGGAGCCAGATGACGGTGGAGAAGCCACAGACCGGCAAGGGTGGCCATGGAATGATTCAACGGCTCGAAGTGCGAGAGACATCCGCCCATGAACTTGGTGAGTGGGCCGCGATGCGCGCCGAAATGATGCTCGAGATAGGTCTTATTGGCGCAAGTGAGGTGGATTCTTTTCGAACGAGGGTGACAAATTGGCTAGCCGACGTTGGAGGAGATAACGGGTCCCAGTTCATCGGATGCATCGGTCTAGTTGCCGGTAGCCCTGCAGCGACCTCGGGCGTTACCATCTACACCTCCCCGCCGCATCCGCGCTACGAGGGGCGCGAGGCATACCTGATGTCGATGTTCGTAAGGCCCGCGTTTCGCCGGCAAGGGATTGGCACGGCAATCCTGATCGCAACCATGAACGCGGCGAAAATTGCGGGGGCCGGGAATATTTGGCTCCTTGCGACCGATGCCGGCGCGCCCCTGTATCGGCGACATGGTTTCGAGTCGCGCTCTGAGTACATGGCTCTGGCCGCAACCCGCTGAGCATCGATGCGACGGCAAGTCCACGAATTCGTGACTCGCGCACCATAGGACCTGAGCGGCAGATTTGAGCCTAATTTTCTGCTGGCACCAAAGGCGATGAGATCTGATGGTTAAGGTCGACTTCGATGATTTGTCTCTGGAACGGCTTCGCAAACGGCGAGGCTCCAAGTGGGCCAGGTACGGCACCGACGTCCTGCCTGCGTGGGTGGCGGAGATGGACTTTGCGCTTGCACCCAGCGTCCATCGAGCTCTCCAAGAGGCGATCGAACTTGGCGACTGCGGTTACGCACATGAGGGCGAGATCCGCCAATCATTCGCTCGATTTGCAAGGCGGAAGTTCGATTGGGGAGTCAATTCAGAGGCTCTGGTACTCATGCCAGACGTCATGTCGGGGGTGGCAGAAGTCCTTCGAGCGTTCACGTCCGCGGGTGAGGGCGTCGTCATCAACCCCCCGGTGTACCCACCCTTCTACACCGCGATTCGCAGTGCCGAAAGACGGATTGTGACCGTGCCGTTGCAGGATGCGGCAGACGGTTGGCAACTGGATCTGCAGGGTCTCGAGGCGGCATTCGAGCAGGGAGCTCGTGCCTACCTGCTGTGCAACCCTCACAATCCGACGGGACGCGTCTTCAGCCGTGCTGAGCTGGAGGCCGTGGCGAGGCTTGCTCTGCACTTCAACGTGCTGGTGATCTCTGACGAAGTCCACGGGCCACTAGTCATGCCCGAGAAATCGCATGTGCCATACGTCTCGACTTCAGACGCGCAACGATCATTGGCATTCACGATCATCTCGACAAGCAAGGGTTGGAACATTCCGGCATTGAAATGCGCGGTGCTGGTCCCCAGCTCGGACGTTGTCGGCCGGCAGGCAGCCCAACGCTTTCCGCACGACATGATCGACCGGGTAAGTCAGCTTGGCATCGTCGCTTCGGTTGCCGCATTCGCCGAAGACGGCCTCCAATGGCTGGACCAACTCGTGGCGTACCTCGACGGCAACAGGCAGCGGCTGGGCGCGTTACTCGCGGCCGAATTACCCGGCGTCGGATATCACATCCCCGATGCCGGGTACCTGGCGTGGCTCGATTGCCGCGCTCTAGGCCTGGGAAGTAATCCTGCTGACGAATTTCTTGACCGTGGCCGTGTCGCGCTTTACAGCGGCTCCGACTTCGGCCCTGAAGGGGACGGATATGTGCGCCTGAATTTTGGAACCTCTTTCGACCTGGTCCAGGAAGCAATCAGACGGATGAAAGTGACCGTAAGCCGCCGCTGAGGGCGTCTTGCCGCGAATCCGATGAACACATGAACCACCAGAGGGCAATCGTCGACCTGCTGTATGAGGGCTACGCGGGCCGGAAAGATCATCGCGTGGCTCCTACGGTTGGGCTCATCCGTGACCGGGGTGTCGTCGTTGTCGTGGATCCAGGTATGGTGCCGAGCCCAGCGGCAATCCTCGACCCTCTATCGGCGCTGGGGCTGGCTGCCGAAGATGTAACCGACGTGGTCTTTTCTCACCACCACCCGGACCACACGCTCAGCGCAGCTTTGTTTGTGCATGCCGCCTTCCACGACCACTGGGCAACATACCGCCACGACGTGTGGCAAGACCGTGACGCAGAGGGCTTCAAGATTTCAGCGAATGTCAGCTTGATCCGAGTCCCAGGCCACTCGAACGAGGACATCGCGACACTGGCGTCGACCGAGGACGGGCTGGTCGTTTTCACCCATGCGTGGTGGACTGCCGCCGGTCCGGCCCATGACCCATATGCGTCTGACACCGAAGCGCTGAGCAGGAGCCGCGTCCGTATCCTGGGCCTCGCTCCGCGCCTGATAGTCCCAGGTCACGGACCATGGTTCGAACCCACGCGGGATACGCCTTTTTGAGCTCACTGTCGTCATGAACCTAGGCGCCGCTTCGCAGTCGACTATCGAGCGTTGATTCGGCCAGTGTCAGCGGCCATCGATTCAGCCTTAGGCATCGCGACCGGGTACTGATCCTTGGGATCTAGGCCCGAGAGTGCAAGCAGTGTTTCTCGTGCCCCGTCTACTGGCGGATAGATGACTTCGGTATTGATCCACCTCTTGATCGCCTTTGCTTTGTAGCCGGTCCGCTCTACAACCCGATCCCAGCCACGGGTGTAGACAGCACCCGCCCGGCCCAAGTCGAGACAAGTGATGTATGGGGGCTGCACGTAATCGATCAGTGGCAGCCCAAGAAGATCGCGCGCCGCGTTTTCACCGGCGAACCGGCCGAGCTGGAGCGCGTGCTGACACGACTGCAGAACAGGACGTCCGTCCCCACCGTCCGCTGCCGCCGCGTCGCCTGCGACGAAAATCTCGCGTGCAGATCCCGCGCGCAATGATTGATCGACGACGATCCGGCCCTGTTCATCGTGCAAGCCTGGAACCCTTGCCGCGAACGGCGCCGCGACCATGCCGGTGGTCAAAACAACCGCGTCCGTGTTAAGGCCGCCGTCGGCAAAGGCCACCCGGGTCGGACCTAGCGCAGTTATTGTCTTGGCAAGCAGCAGCTCGACCCTATCCTTTGCGAGCGCGGTCTCGATTGCAGGTCGCGGACCGGATCCAAGCTGTCGACCGACGACATCGGCGCGGTCGATGAGGATGATGCGGGCGTGTTCGGCCTGCACCGCTGTGCCGTGCCGAGCGATCCGGTCCCTCAGCACCAAGGCAAGTTCGATGCCGGTAAAGCCTGCGCCGACGACGGCGATCGTCGGTTGCGGGGAAGTTCGCACGACCTGAGCCAACCGCTCGTCGAAAACGATCGCCTCGTGCTGAGTATCGATCGAGTGCGCCAACTCGGCTCCGGGCACTCTCGGGCGGCGCATCGTGCTGCCGGTGGCCACCACGAGCCGTGCGTAGAAAATGGCGTTGCCCGTGCGGAGTCGGATCCTTCGATGGGAAACGTCCACGGTCGAGACATCCCCGGCCACGAATTCGACGCCAACTGTCTCTAGGAGCGGCAACAGGTCAACCGCCAGATCCTTCGGTTCGGCCTCGTACAGGCGAGGACGGATCTGCAGCGCCGGTTCTCGCGACACGAGCGTGATCGAGAGCTTTGCCCCCGCAATCCGCCGTGCCGCGACCGCTGCCCAAAAGCCCGCGAAGCCACCCCCGACGACAACGATCCGCTCCGCCTCCACATAACTAAGTCTATAATCGTCTTAGTTAGGGGGGGCGACCTCGCTCGCAGTCGGTGTCAAATCAACCGGAGGCGGCGGCCTAGGCCGAGCGGCGGCGCCGGCGTTTGTAACGGTCCGCGAACCACGACTCCACGTCCGCTCGCCATGCGCGCGAAGACTTCGCGCGCACGCGAGCATTCAAGTCCGCAAGCGTGTGCGAAGCGAGTTCCCGCCGCATCGCCGCACCGGCGGCAATCATGACCGCGTGGATCGAGCAAACGCCGGTCACGGCCTGCCGCGGCGGGTCGCTCCTTGGCCACAGTGCGCAGCGCGCCCGAATTTCTTGACACTGGAACAGAGGACCCTCGTTGCCACGTGCTGCTTCAGCTATCTCGAGCACCGAAATCGAGTTTGGATCACGCGCGAGGCGCCATCCGCCACGCACACCCTCGGTCGCTGTGACCAATCCAGACTTCTCGAGCTGTGTCAACAGCTTGCGGACGTACATGAGGGGCAGATGCTGGAACTCGGCAAGCTCGGTTGCGCTCGGTGCCGCCCCGGCATGGACTAGGCTGAGGTTCAAGAGCGTGTGAAGCGCGTACTCGACGCGAGCGCTGTAGAACGCGGTGGTCAAACTTCAACCAATTCTAGCGCAGTTATGTCTGGGTGCTTGAAGATCGCGGCTGCTGATCGCGTAGGCCAGGCCACGCAGAACCGGATGCACGTCGCTACTGGATGTAGCTGGCGGCAGCGGCGCCTTTTCCATTGTTCTGTGCAGGCGGTATCCAGGGCTGAGTTCCATAATTCTCGACTTCCCTAGCGTGATTGAGGTCGCTCTGTTCTACACAGTTCAGCGCAGCGATAGCTCATCATTCACAGCGGGTGACCTGGTGGAGCAACTTGACCACCGTGGGTTCACTGACATCAATTCAGACGAATTGATTCCGGACCTAAC
>WNGI01003298.1_pt1 | contig 26910 bp, 29 predicted proteins | sample 5400621 | NCBI WGS metagenome assembly WNGI01 (sample SAMN13153374, study PRJNA577476) | soil metagenome | isolation source: 20 cm soil or saprolite under Garry oak tree replicate 1 | place: USA:California | collected 2016-06-15 | reverse complement strand
CGGCTTCACGCGTAGCGGTTTACCCGTAGGCCTCCAGATCGTTGGCCGCCGCCGGCAGGAGGCCGCTGTTCTCCGAGCAGCCGCCGCGTTCGAGGCGGCGGCGCCTTGGGCGGATCACATACCGCCGCTGGTTACTGAGTCCACGCGCCGGCCCTTCACGGCGCTCAGAACCTGACGCTGGCGCCGACGAACGGCCCTGAGAGCCGCAGGTGCGCGAAGCTCCGCCGCTCCTCGCCGTGGATCTCGAAGAAGCGATATCCGCCGGCGACGCTGAGGAACCGGTTCACGGTGACCCTCACGCCGGTCTCGGCGTCGACCACGTACCCGGGATGGCCCACGCTCAGCCCCGAGGCTTCGAGAAACAGGCTGATCACGGAATTCATCCGGAAGTCCGCCGCAACGCCGATCGTGGGGACGACGACGGTGACGTGCTCGGTCTCCTTCAGCCGAGGCACGAGCGCGGGAGCTTCGAGCGTCATCTCCGCCACGAACGCCTTGGCTTCCAGGATGGGGCCGAGCCTGAGCCTGTCGGGAATCAGCCACGGCTGCCAGATCCAGCCCAGCCGGGCATAGTGCAGGTCGAGATCGGAGACGACACGGGAGGCGGCAGGAAACTGCGTGCCGTTGAACTCGATGCCCTGCCCGATGATCGCATCGCCGTCCCACCGGCCGTGCGTGTAGGCGAGGCGCAGCCTGCTGTTGGGGCCGGTGAAGATCGACAGCCTGAGCTCGGGCAGGGGCTCGGTGTCGATGCCGAGGTCGCGGCCGAGGTCGATCGGGGTCCCGGGCGATGATGAGCCGCCCTCGATCTTCGCCCGGGCGCTGATCTCAGGGATCCATGCGCGCCCCTCCACCTCGATGCGCTGAGCGACGGCGAGGCCCGGCCCGGCGAAGAGCAGCGCCAGGCTCACGCTCACCATGGTCCGGATGGGACGGCTCACGGAGGCGCTCATTGCAGCAACTGCAGCGAGGCGGCGTCAAGTTTTCGCGTCCGGGTTGAGATAGGCCGGGACGGCAAGGGCGGCGAAGACCTGTCCGATCCCCACGTCGCCATCGTCGTACCAGTGCTCCTCGTGCAGCACGTTCAGCGTGCCGAGAATCCGGCCCGCCGTCGCGACGGGCAGGTTCAAGATCGAGCCGCAGCCGAGCGAGGCGATCAGCTCGTGATCGAAGAACACGGCACGGATGTCGGCGTGCGTCCGTCCGAGGTACGGCCGCTGCTCGCGCAGCACCTGCTGCGTCCACGGCGTCGTATTGAGCGGCTTGCGGCCACCGACCGGATACGCGGCGGGCTGATTGGTGTAGAGGCGTTCCGACTCGCCGGTGTCCTCGTGATAGCGCAGCACGGTGAAGAGCTTGTGACCAAGGACGGCGGCGAGCGCATGATCGAGCGCCGCGAACGTTCGGTCGGGCTGACCCGACTGGCGCTGCGCCTCGGCGACCGCGCGGAGATGCGGGATCGGGTCGACGGGAGTCTTCTTGCTCACGCCCCGACCATCAGGCGCCTTCGGTCCGAACCTTCAACGCCACGTTCATCGCCTCGAAGCCGCGGCGGGTGGTGTGGTCGAGGCTCCGCGCCATCAGGGGTACGAGGAGGCCGGTGAAGATCTCCCGGTGGACGAGTCGCGACCGATCAGCACTGAGCGCCTCGATCTCGAAGGCGTGCTCGCCATCGAAGAGACCACGCACGATGAAGTGGCCGCGCCAGCGAAGCTGGCGGCCCGGCTCGACGCGGAGCACGCGCGGACGGAATGTCATGCTGCGGGCGTTCGGCAGTTGAAGCCGGATGACGAGCCTGGCGCCGACGCGAAGCTCGCCATCGACCCGGCGGATGAACGGATTCCAGACGGGAAACGAGGAAAAGTCGGTCAGCGTGGCCCAGACCCGGTTGGCCGAGGCCGCGATCTCGATCTCGGTGCGCAGCTCCTTCATCGGACGCGGACCTCGACGCGCGTGGCCCGGAGGCTAGCACAGTACACTGGGCCGATGCCGACGCTCGACATCGACGGCACCGCGCTCGCGTGGGACGAGAGCGGGCCGCCGTCGGCGGCGACGCCGTCCGTCGTTCTCTTGCATGGGCTCGGAGCGCGGGCGGGCGACTGGTCGCTCCAGATTCCGGCGCTCGCCGGGCGCTATCACGTCGTCGCGGTAGACCTGCCCGGTCACGGACGCTCGGCGTTGCCACGCGAGCGCCTCACCATCGACGGCATCGCCTCGCGCGTGTCCGCGCTGGTCTCCCACGTTTCGACGGGGCCCGTGCACCTCGTGGGATTGTCACTCGGGGGATGCGTGGCCCTGGCCCTTGCTGCGCAGGCGCCAGAGCGCGTCCGCTCGCTCACCCTGGTCAACGCGTTTGCGCGACTGCGACCCGCCGGCCCACGCGCGGCGCTGCGGGTGCTGGTCCGGCTCGCGCTCGTGACCATTGCACCGATGCCGGTCGTCGCCGCCCACGTCGCGTGGGGCCTCTTCCCGAAGCGTGAGCAGCGCGATCTCTACGAACGCGCGGTGGCGAGCCTGGGCGCCACGCCACGCGCCAGCTATGTGGCCGGCCTCCGCGCGCTCGCGCGCTTCGACGCGCGTGCCCGGCTGGCCGCCGTGCGCTGCCCGACGCTGATCGTCGTCGGCGATCGGGATGCCACGGTTCCCCGCTCGGCGGCGGAGGCACTGCGCGCGGGCATCGTTGGCGCCCGCCTGGTCGTCGTCGCCGATTCCGGCCACGCGACGACGCACGATCAGCCCGAGACCCTCAATCGCGCGCTGCTCGAATTTCTTCGGACGTGCTGACGGTCAGGCCGACGTGCTGACGGTCAGGGGATGCCGACGCGACCGATGCCGGGCAGCTTCAGTCCGGGCGAGGTGACGTCGAGGCCGAAGACGAGCCCCAGCACGTTGACCTCGAGGCCCTCATCCCAGCCCGCGCCGATGCCGGCCACGCCGAAGAGCGAGAGCTGAACGCCGCGGCCGGCGGGCGTCAGGGCGACGAGCGCGCCACCGGGCAGGTAGTCCTTGCCGATCGCCGTCGAGGGCAGCTTGAGCCTCAGCTCGGGCACCGAGCGGCCGACGAAGGCCGTGAACGTGTTGCTGTTCGGGCCCGGCCACAGCCGATATTCGTCCTGGTACGGATACGCGGCGATGGCCGCCTCGACACGATCGATGAGCTCGTTCACGCCTTCGCCACGCCGATCGAGCAGCAGGTCCGGTCGCGCCCCGAACCAGTAGTTGTCGGGTCCGGTGCGGTTCACGCGAATCGCCGCGATGCCTCGCTCCACGCCCCAGCCGATCACCTCGTAGCGGGTGTACGCCTGCGCGTCGGCACGCCTGACGGCGATCCACGTGTGGACGCCGAGGAGCCCGCGCCAGCCGACGGCACGCGCCGCGTACACCTGCAGGACGGCGTCGGTCGTGACGGCGGCATCGGGCGCCTGGCCCGACGAGTCCCGACGCGCGAGCCACCAGTCACCTTGCCTCGATGCCACGCAGCCGCCCAGGGCAGCAAGAACGAGAAGCCCGGTGAGGAGAATCGAGCACGACACGGGTCAACCATACCAGCGTTGCGCGCGCCGTCGAGGGGCGGTGTAATGCCGACGTGACCAGACTGGCCAGCGAGCGATGCACGGCGTGCCGCCCGGATTCTCCCGCAGTCAGCGAGGCCGAGCTGCCCGCGCTCCTGCGCGAGATCCCGGGGTGGCGGGTTGTCGAGCGGGACGGCGTGCGCCGTGTCGAGCGAGTCTTCACGTTTCCCGACTTCGCCGCGGCTCTCGCGTTCACCAATCGCGTCGGCGCCGCGGCCGAGGCCGAAGGCCATCACCCGGCGCTGTTGACCGAATGGGGGCGGGTTACCGTGACGTGGTGGACGCACGCGATCCATGGGTTGCACCGCAACGATTTCGTCATGGCCGCCAGGACCGACGCGCTGATCCGAGAGTGACCCGGCGGAATCGGCACGCGAGCGGCGGGCTGCCGGCGTCCACGCTCGAGCGCCTGCGCGATCGGCGCTTTCGCCGCGAGCCTCGCCTGCGCGTCCGTGGCGACGCGAGCGCGCTCGCGTTCATCCACGACGTCGGCTTCTGCTCCACCTTCTATCGGTTTCCCGAGGGCGTGGCCTGCCTATGGGAGGCCGTGGTGGGTCGCCGGAATCCGCGCTGGCCGCGTCGCTCGCATCACGACGACGGCGTGGGCCTGACCTGGCAGCTCAAGGACACGCTGCCCTCGCGGCGTGACGTCTACTACGGCAAGCTCCTCAAGGGCCGGCCCCTGCTCGTGGCCCTCGACGTGTTCCCGGCCTTCTACGGCGTCACGCGCGGTCGCCAGCGCGCTCGTGACTACCGTTCCGAGTACGACGCCGGCCACCTGAGTCTCACGGCGCGCCGGCTGATGGACGCGCTGGTGCGTGAGCACCCCCAGTACACGCGCGGCCTGCGCGCCAACACGTTCATGCTCGATCCCGGCAAGACGCGCGAGTTCGAGCGTGCCATGGCGGAGCTGCAGCAAGGCCTGTGGATCGTGAAGACCGAGGAGCGCTACGAGCCGACCTTCTCCTATCGCTGGGATCTGCTGGAAGCGTGGCTGCCGGATGCCGTCGCCGAGGGTAGGCGCCTCGGTCGGGCGCGCGCGATCGAACGGCTGATCGAGCGCTTCGTCGCGGGCGCCGTCTTCACCAACGAGCGCGTCCTGGCGCGGCTGTTCCGGTTGCCGGGGGCCGAGGTCACCAGCGTTCTCGAGCGCCTCGTGCGTCGCGGCACGCTCGCCGCCGACGCGGCGATCGATGGCTGGCCCGGGCGCTGGCTCGTTCACGCCTCGGCGCTGCGAAGATGAGGTTGCGAGGGCGCCGGCGGCTGGCCATCGCCCTGCTCGTCGTCGTCGTGGCGGCCGGAGCGCTTGTTGGCGTCGCGATCCGGCAGGGATCACCGGCGTCGCTGGTGGCCCGCAAAGGTCATCTGGCCGCCGTTGAGGTGGCTCCCGGTGGTGAGGACGCGATCTCGACGATGTCGCAGCTGACGCTGCGGCGCTCGACGGGGCGGGACGTGTCGGCTCTCGTTCGCGTGCCGCGCGGCCCCGGGCCGCATCCCGCGGCCGTGCTCCTCGGTGGCGTGAACCGGGGGCGGCGTGTCGCGGGGGTGCGCGGCCTGGATGCCATCGCGCGCCACGCCGTGATCGTGTCACCCGACTACCCGTTACCGGCCCGGCGCGGAGGATGGGACGGCTGGCGCGCCATCACGATGCCCTTCAAGCTGCGTCCGGCGGCGTTCGACACCGTCGCCGACATCCTGCTGCTGCTCGACTATCTCGATTCACGCCCCGACGTGGCGAAGACGCGGTTGTTTCTCGTCGGCTCCAGCCTGGGTGCCCCGGCGGTGGCCATCGCGGGCGGCATCGACGCGCGTCCAGCCGCGGTCGTCGCGCTCTATGGAGGCGGGAAGATCGGAGCGCTGGTCAGCCACGCGCTGACCCATCCCGATCAGCCGTCGCCTCATCCGCCGTGGCGGGCGTGGCTGCTTGGCCATGCCCTCGCGCTGGGGGTCGCGCCGCTGGCGCCCGAGCGGTACGTGGCCGGGATCGCGCCGCGGCCATTCCTGATGGTCAACGGTGCCGACGACTCCCTGGTGCCGCGGGCGAGCGTCCTTGCGCTCTACGAAGCGGCCAAGGCGCCGAAGGAGCTGATCTGGGTTTCGAGCGAGCACGTCCAGCCCGACGAAGCCGACCTGATCCGCCGCCTCAGCGTCACGATCGTCACCTGGCTTACCGCCCGCGGCCTCCTCCCGTCGGCAGAGTGAAGGAGAAGCGGGGAAGGAGAAGCGAGCCGGGGTGGGGCGGGTAGCCCTGTGAGACCCGTTTCCCGGCGACCGTTCACCGCCCCGGGTCGAGGCGGTGAGACGGCCAGTCAGGCTAGGCGTAACGCTCGTGGTCGAACAGGGCTACCCGCCCCACCCCGCTCAGCGTTACTTCTTGCTCGCGTCGTAGAGCTCGCCGAAGAGCACCCAGCGCTCGCCATCGAACTTCGCCAGCTGCTCCTGCTCGATCGGCGCGAAGTCGGTCGGGCTCGTGTTGACCTTCATCCCGGGCAGGAGCAGCGCCAGCTCGAAGTTCTTGAGATTGGCGGCCTGCTTCATGATGTTCTCGCGGCTGAGGTCGTTGCCGCACTGCTTGAGGACCTGCACCAGCGTCTGAGCCGCCAGGTAGCCGTACGCGTTGGACTGGTCGTCGAGCGCGCCCTCCGGGTAGTACTTCTTCATAAAGGCCACCCAGTCCAGATATCCCTTGTCGTTCTTCCACTGCGGGTCGGTGATCTCTTTCTGATAGAGGGCAGTGATGAGTCCCTTGGACGCGTCCAGCCCGGCCGGCTTCAGCACGGTCCCCAGCGAGCTCGACACGTTGTTCAGGAAGTGGGTCGGCTTCCAGCCGATGTCGTGGGACTTCTTGATCGCTTGCACCGCGAACTTCGGGATCGTCACGTTGAAGAACACGTTGGCGCCGCTGTTCTTGAGGTTGGCGATCTGCGAATCGATGGTGGGATCGGTCACCTCGTAGGTCTGCTCCATCACGATCAGCTTCTTGGCCGCCTCGCCGAGCCCGTCGTGGAGGCCCTTGCGGTAGTCCTTCCCGTAGTCGTCGTTCTGGTAGAGGATGCCGATCTTCGCGTCCGGGAAGTTCTTGAGGATGTACTGGGCGTAGATACGGCCCTCGGTCTGGTAGTTGGGCTGGAAGCCCATCGTCCACGGGAAGTGCTGCGGGTCGTTCCACTTCGTGGCGCCGGTCGCCACGAACAGATGCGGCACCTTCTGCTGGTTGACGTACTTGTGGATGGCGCTGTTGGTCGGCGTGCCCAGCGTCTGGAAGAGCGCGGCCACCTGGTCCTGCTCGACCAGCTTGCGCACCATCTCGACGGCCTTGGGCGGGCTGTAGGCGTCGTCGTACGAGATGTAGTTGATCTTCCGACCGTTGATGCCGCCCTCGTCGTTGACCTTCTTGAAGTAGGCGCCGATCGCTTTGCCGATAGTGCCGTAGGCCGAGGCCGGCCCACTATAGGGGTTGGTGTTGCCGATCTTGATCTCGGTCGCGGTCACGCCCGGGGTGTCGGCGGCCACGGCGGCGGAGACCAGCGCGAGCGGCAGCGCGACGGCGAGCAAGCGCGCGACGGTGCGAAATCTCATGGAGGTCCTCCTTTGGCCGGCGATGATCTCACATTCACGCGCCGGCGGGCCCAGACGGTTCGGATGGCGCCGGCGATGCCCCGCGGCATCGTGTACATGAAGACGATCAGGAAGACGCCGTAGATCGCCCACGGCGCCGCCTTCGAGATGTCCTGCGCCCAGTTGGGGACGAACTGGATGAAGAGCGCGCCCCACACGACCCCCGCGATGGAGGCCAGGCCTCCGATGACGATGCCGACCAGGAACGTGACGGACAGGAACACGTTGAAGGCGTCGGGCGCCACGAAGGCGATGGCCCCGGCGCTCAGCCCACCGGCGACGCCCGTGAAGCCGGCGCTCACCCCGAAGGCGAGCGACTTGTAGAGCGCGCTGTTCACGCCCATCGCCTCGGCCGCGATGTGATGATCACGGATGGCGATCAGCGCGCGGCCGGTGCGTCCGCGCAGGAGAATCCAGGCCAGGATCATCGAGAGGGCCAGCGTGGCCAGGGCGACGAAGTAGAGCCACTGATCGGGTGACAGCGACAGGCGGAAGGGCGCCTCGGGCTTGGACAGCACGAGGCCCTGCGATCCGCCCGTCCAGTGCTCGAAGTATTTCAGGATCTGCGGGACCGCGAGCGCGAGCGAGAAGGTGGCGAGGGCCAGGTACAGGCCCTCGAGGCGGAGGGCCGGAATGCCGAAGAGGAAGCCGGCGCCGAGGCAGACGGCTCCCGCCACCGGCAGCGTTGTCAGGAACGGCGCGTTCCACCGATCCATCATGATGCCGCTCGTGTAGGCGCCCAGCGCGTAGAAGGCGCCGTGGCCCAGCGAGATCTGGCCGTTGTAGCCGGTGAGGATGTTGAGCCCGAGGAGCGCGATGGCGTAGATGAAGACCTGCGTGAACTGGAAGAGGCGGAAGTTGCTGAGCACGAAGGGCAGCAGGGCGGCGACGGCGAGCGTAACGAGCGGCAGCGCGAGCGTCAGCGGCCTGGATCGGGGCGTCATACGCGCCGCACGACGACACGCCCGAAGAGCCCGCTTGGTTTCACCACGAGCACGATGATGATGATGGCCAGCGCCACCGTCAGCTTCAATTCGGTGCCGATGAAGCGCACATAGGTGCCGACGAGGTTCTCGATCACGCCGACGAGCAGCCCGCCAACGACGGCGCCCCCTGGGCTGGTGAAGCCGCCGAGCGTCGCCGACGCGAACGCGTAGATCAGGATTCCCGCCATCATGTTCGGGTCGAGGAACACGATGGGCGCCACCATCATGCCGGCCACCGCGCCGACGAGGGCGGCCAGGCCCCAGCCGATGGCGAGCATCCACCCCACGCGCACGCCGCACAGCCGGCTCGACACCGGGTTCTGCGCCGCCGCGCGCATGGCCAGGCCGAGCGTCGTGTAGCGGAAGAAGACGTAGAGGAAGAGGAGGACGACCAGCGTGATGCCGATGGCCCCCAGGTCGTGGGCGCCGAAGACGACGTTGCCGAACCGGATCGGGGTGCCGGGGAACGGGCTGGGGAACGGCTTCTGGATGTAGGAGTAGATCCAGCCAGCTACGCTGTTGAGGATGACGAGCAGCCCGATGCAGACGATCACGACGGCGAGCACGGGAGCGTTCTCGACGGGCCGGATCACGATCCGCTCGATGAGCAAGCCCCCCACGAAGGCGAGCGCGAGCGTGGCGGTGAAGGCCACCCAGTACGGCAGGCCGGCGTTGAGCATCGACCACGCGAGATACGTGGAGAACATCGCCATCTCGCCCTGGGCGAAGTTCACGACGTCGGTGGCCTGGTAGATCATGACCAGGGCCAGCGCCAGGCTCGCGTAGATGCCGCCGGTGGCGAGACCGGACACGACCTGCTGCAGGAAGATGTCCACCTAGTACCCCAGATAGGAGCGGCGGACGGCGTCGTCCTGCTTGAGGATGGCGGGCGGCCCGGCCAGTACCACGCGGCCCGTCTCCAGCACGTAGGCGTGATCGGCGAGCTCCAGCGCGATGGCGGCGTTCTGCTCGACGAGCAGGACGCTCACGCCGTGATCGCGGTTGATCGCCCGCACGATCCGGAAGATCTCGCGCACGACGAGCGGGGCGAGCCCGAGCGACGGCTCGTCGAGCAGGAGCAGGCGTGGGCTCAGCATGAGCGCGCGCGCGATCGCCAGCATCTGCTGTTCGCCGCCGGAGAGCGTGCCCGCGACCTGCCGCCGTCGCTCGCGCAGGATCGGGAAGTACTGGTAGACCCGCTCGAAGTCGTCGCTCCGCGCGCGCTCCCGCCGCGCGTAGGCGCCGAGGCGCAAGTTCTCCTCCACCGTCAGGCCGACGAAGGTGCCGCGGCCCTCGGGCACGTGGGCGATGCCGGCCCGCACCAGGTCCTCCGGCGCCCGCCCGTCGATGCGCCCGCCGGCGAAGTGCACGGAGCCTTCCGTGCTCACCAGCCCCGAGACCGCCCTGAGCGTCGTCGTCTTCCCCGCGCCGTTGGCCCCGAGGATCGTGGTGATCCCGCCTTCCTCGACCTCGAAGCTCACGCCGTGAAGGACACGCGTCCACCCGTAACGGGCTCGCAATTCGGACGCGGTGAGGAGAGCCGCCATCAGCCGGCGGCCCCGTCGGTGCCGAGGTACGCGCGGATCACGTCGGGGTTCTTCTGCACGGTCGTCGGTGGGCCTTCGGCGATCTTGCGCCCGACCGCCGGCGGGCTCGTCGAGTAGCAGCATGCGCGGATGGCCGGCCATGGCGCGAGCCAGCTCGACGCGCTTCAGCGTGCCGCACGGCAGCCCGGCCGCCGGGTGATGGGCCACGGCGGTGAGCTCGAGGAAGGCGAGCAGCTCCATGGCCGCGTCGTGCATCTGGCGTTCTTCGCGGCGCACGCTGGACAGGCGCAGCGCGTTGGCCAGGAAGCCACTGTGCGTGCGCGCGTGGATCCCGATCATGACGTTCTGCATCACCGTGAGCGTCGAGAACAGCGCGAGGTTCTGGAAGGTCCGCCCGACGCCCAGCGCGGCCACGCGGTGGGGGCCGAGGCCGAGGATCGACCGGCCCGCGAGCAGGACCGAGCCCTCGTTGGGTGTGTAGAGCTGGCTCACGCAGTTGAAGAGCGTGGTCTTCCCCGCGCCGTTCGGACCGATGAGGCCGACGATCTCACCATCGCCGATGTCGAAGGAGACGTGATCCAGCGCGACGATGCCGCCGAAACGCATCGTGACGTCACGAACGGCCAGCAAGGGCGACTGGGCGGCGGTGCCGGGCATGGCGAAAACGGCTTCTTATAGCACGCCTTGTCGTTTTTTCAGCGGCGAGCGCATCGCGTGTCACACCGACTTCCGTGGCACGGGTTCCGCATACAGCGACTCGGGGGCGAGAGGAGATCCCATCATGCATCCAGTGGTCGGCATCTTCACCAGGCGCGAGGACGCCGAGCGGGCGGCCGCCGAGCTGGAACCGGCCGGCATCGACCGTGGTCGCATCATCGTGCTCACTCCCGGAACGCCCGCGGAGCGGCCCACCACGGTTCCCACGCGCGAGACCGAGCCTCCGGGCATCGGCACGGCGCTCGGCACCATGACCGGTGCTGCGGCCGGTGCCGCGGGCGGTATGCAACTCGGCACCGTGCTGTCGACACTCCTGGTGCCAGGCCTCGGTCCGGTCATCGCGCTGGGCGCGCTCGGGACGGTGCTCCTGGGCGCCCTGGGCGCCGCGGTCGGTCACGCGTTCGATGACGCGCCCGAGGGTGTGCCGAAGGACGATCTCTTCCTCTACGAGGACGCGCTTCGCCACGGCCGCAGCGTGGTCATCGTGCTCGCCGATGACGACCAGCGAGCCGAGGTGGCTCGTGCGGTGCTCAGCGCCAACGGAGCCGAGAGCCTCGACGCGTTCCGGGAGCGCTGGTGGAAAGGACTCCGCGACGTCGAGGCGGCTCACTACGAGTCCACCGGACAGCCCTTTGCCGCGGCCGAACCCGACTACCGACGGGGTTTCGAGTGTGCGCTGGGTGCCGGCCAGCGCGATCGCGCATATGATGATGTCGTTAATAAACTGAAGCAACGCTATCCGGACGTCTACAATACAGACGCGTTTCGTCGCGGCTACGAGCGCGGGCAGGCCAGGGCGGCCGGCCGGCGCTCCGATCGTGCGGCATGACAGCGAACGGAGGACACGACATGGCTCTTGGATCGGGGCAGTGGACGGTCGAGCGCGTGGGAAGCCGGGTGCGCGAGATGGCCGATAACGTGCGGCAGATGGCCGACAACCTGCCGCGTACGCAGTTGCCGTCGGTCCGCATGCCTCCGTGGGTGCGGCGTCCCGAGGTGAAGATGACCCCGCCGCCCCGCAGCGGCGTTCATCCGCTCTGGATCGTCGCGGGCGCCGCGGCCGGCGCCGGACTCATGTACTTCTTCGACCGCGAGCACGGCCGGCAGCGGCGCGAGATGGTGCGGGAGAAGGCGCGTGCCTACCTGCGTCAGACGACCGAGAAGGTCGACGGCACCTCCCGCGACATGATGAGCCGTGCGCGTGGCCTCGTCGTCGAGCTGCGCTCGAAGGTGCGCACGGGCGACCGGCGCGAGCCGTGGGCGCCGGAGACTAGCTCGGAAGCTCGACGGTCCTGATCGCCGGCTGATCGGGATAGACGCGCTGCAAGAGGGGCAGCGCCACGTTGAAGACGGGGACGTCGGTGCGGGTCCGTCCCTCCGGGTTGCCGCTATGAGCGTGACCGTGAAAGATGACGTTCACGGGGTAGCGTGTCAGGGGCTCTTCGAGCCGGCTCGAGCCGAGAAAGGGTAAGAGCTCGGGCGGCTCGCCCTTGACCGTGCCCTCGACGGGCGCATAGTGCAGGACCGCGACCCGCTGGGACGTGCGCAGCTTGGCCAGCGCCGATTCGAGCTTGAGCGCTTCGTTCACGGCTTCGTGGACGAAGCGCTTGATGATGTCCTCGCCCCACGGCTGGAGCGCCCGGTCGCCGAAGCCGCCGCAGAAGCCCTTGACGCCGGCGAATCCGACGCCGGCGACCTCGACCGGCTCACCATCCAGGACGTGGACACCCGCGTTGATCAACTGGGTGCGGATCGATGCCGCCTGGCCGGCGTCGTAGTCGTGATTGCCGAGCACCGCGACGATCGGGATGCGGACCGACCCGGTCAGCATCTTGACCAGGACACGCGCTTCGTCGGGAAGGCCGCGATCCGTGAGATCGCCGCACAGGAGCAGGACGTCGGCCTCTTGAGCGGCGTGGCCCAGGAGCGGCGCCAGCACGTCGGGCGGTGTGCGCGGGCAGTGCAGGTCTCCGAGCGCGGCGAGGCGCACCGGCGGCTACCGGCCCTCGATGGCGGCCGTCCAGATCGCGACGTCGGCCTCGGTCATGGTCCCTTCGGGGCCGAGCCGCGCGTCGCGGTAGCCCCAGTGGTCGACGTCGACCAGGTACTGCTGACGAGAGAGCAGCGTGCCGTGGCAGGCTCGTCCGTCGTCTCCATCGATGGCGGCCGTCCCGGTTTCGCGTTCGAGGCGCGCCGTGAGCTCACGCATGACGCCGGTGGGGATGACGTCGCGGTGGCCGGGATAGACGAAGCCGAAGAGGATCAGGTGCGAGAGGAGGACGCGCCACCTCGAGCCGAAGCGCCGTAGCACCCGCGACCAGTCGAGCCTGGCGCCGCGGGCGCGCAGGAGATGGATCACGTCGGCGCCGTCGAAGCGCTCGCGCTCCATGATGAGCCCTTTCGACCAGATCATCTCCTCGACGGGGATGAGCCTCACGGGAACGCCCATCACCTCGTCGGCGACCCCGTGTTGGAACCACTCGTCGTCGACGCGAGCGCAGCCGTTGCCCGAGCTGAAGATGACGTCCACCATCTCGCTGCCCGCCCGTGCCTTGCCCAGCCAGTGGGGGAACGTGAGCTCGGTATCGAAGCCGGATTCGGCGAAGGCCGCCAGCACCCGCTCGCAGTCCTCGGGGCGCACGAAGACGTCCAGGTCCTTGGTGTCTCGCGAGATCCCGGTGTAGCGCTCGAGCGCATAGGCGCCGCCGACCAGGAAGTCGATTCCGGAACGGCGGAGCGAGTGGAGCGCGGCCAGGTAGAACGAGCACGCGACAGTGGCCGGCGAGGGCATGCCGTGCGCCAGTGCAGGAGCCGTGCCGCCGAGACGCGGAGTGACGGGTCGAGCGACGTCAGCCGCGCGAGCTAGGGATCGCTACAGTCGCGTGTGAGATGGCAGCGAGGGCAGATGATCTTGCACTTCTGCTCATCCATGCGCTCGCCACAGCGCTCGCAGATGTGGATCCACTCGACGACGCCCCCGCCGCGATCGATCGCGCGGTCTTCCACGCCGGCAGCCTGGCACCGCCGCCCGCCCGAAGTCAACGAGAGAGTGTGGGAATGCCGTACACTGAGGCGGCATGAGCGAGCCCTGGGACGACACCGAGCTGCTGCGCCACGTCTTCGACGAGACACGCGTCGTCCGGCGGCCGCTGAGCGGGATCATCACGGGGTATCACATCTTGCCCTACATCATCGTCGGCCCCGAGGCGGAGCGGCCGAGCCGGTCGGTGGAGGTGCGGGGGCGCATCAAGGTCTCGCCGAGGCTCGTCATCAGCCCCGGCCGCGACGGGCCCACGTACGGCGAGCTGTTCGGCGAGCGCGAGCTGATGCATCACGCGCTCGTCGCGCGCTTCTTCAGCTTTCGCTACGCCTCCCGCGTGAGCCTGGAGTCGGAGGACCTCAACATCCGGCGGCAGGAGCGGGACCCCGAGAGCGTGCTCGAGCGGGTGCTGGAGGAGCTCAGCCAGCGCGAGGTCATCAATACCGGCGTGATCGTGTCGCCCGATCCCCGCTTCTATCCGGTCTCGCTCGACCGGTTCATTCGCGAGATCCTCGACCAGGAGTTCAGGGACTAGACGATGTTCCTCGCTTTCAGGTTAGCCACGGCCGCGGCGTCGTAGCCCAGCTCCTTCAACACCTCGTCGGTGTGCTGCCCGAGCGTGGGCGCCGGTCTCCGGATGCTTCCCGGTGTACTCGAGAGCTTCACGGGGATTCCGAGCACGCGCGATCGCCCCGCGCGCGGGTGCTCGACCTCGACGGCCATCTCGCGGTGACGCACGTGGGGATCCGCGAAAACCTGGCCGTAGTCGAGGATCGGCCCCGCCGGCACGCCGGCGGCCTCGAGTCGCTCCAGCCACTCCGCCGTCCCCGCGGTGGTGAACCTCGTTTCGAGGAGGGCCGCGAGCGCTGCCCGGTTCTTGACGCGGAGCGGAGGTGTCGCGAAGCGCTTGTCGTCGACGAGCGCGGGAACGCCCAGCACACGACAGATGATCGGCCAGAACGTCGGCGAGCCACCTCCCAGATTGATCCAGCCGTCGGCGGTGCGAAACGCTTGATAGGGCGCGGCCGTCCGGTGGCCCGGGCCGAGCCGGCGCGGCACCTCGTTCGTCGCGAAGAACGACGACGCCTCGTACACGGCCCACGCGATCGGCGTCTCGAGCAGCGACGTGTCGACTCGCTGACCGACGCCGGTCTGCTCCCGTACGCGGAGGGCGGCAAGAATGCCGATCGCCGCGAACATCCCGGTGCCGATGTCGGAGACGGGAATCGGGACCGGCAACGGCGGGCCCTCTTCGGTGCCGTTGATGGACATCATCCCCGACATGCCCTGCGCGATCCGGTCGAACCCGCCGCGCTGGGCGTAGGGCCCGGTCTGGCCGAACCCTGAGATCGAGCAGTAGATCGCTCGCGCGTTCAGGGCGTGGACGTCGTCCCAGCCGAGGCCGAGGCGCGCGGCCGTGCCCGGTCGCCAGTTCTCGAGGACGACGTCGGCGCGCGTGGCCAGCCGCCGGGCGATGGCGCCGCCGTCGGCGGTCTTGAGATCGATCGTGATCGACCGTTTGTTGCGGTTGAAGGTCATGAACGGCGCGGATTCACCGGCCACGTGAGGCCCCATGGCCCGGGACTCGTCGCCCTGGCCGGGACGCTCGACCTTCACGACGTCGGCGCCGAGGTCGGCCAGGATCATCGAGCAGTAGGGCCCGGAGAGTTGACTGGTGAGATCGAGGACGGAGAGGCCGGCGAGGGCGCCTGGCATCGTGGATCCGAGTTTACTTCACGCGCGTTTCCATGAGCAGCAGGTAACCTTGACACGTCGGGGGGTGGGTGCTATCTCGTCATCGGCTCCGAGCGCCCCCGCGGGAGGACTTCCATGACTTTCAAGACGGTCGGTGTGTTCGTCGCCGGCATCGCCGTGCTGGCGGCCACCGCGGCGGTCGTGGACGCGCAGGGTCCGATACGGATCGGCGCGTCGATGTCGCTCACCGGAACCTACGCCAAGCTCGGCAAGAACCAGCACGAAGGCTACAAGCTCTGCGAGCGCGATCTGAACGCCAAGGGCGGTGTGCTCGGCCGCAAGGTCGAGATCGTCGTCTACGACGATCAGTCGATGCCCGCCACCGCGGTGCGGCTCTACGAGAAGCTCATCACCGAGGACAAGGTGGACGGCGTCATGGGACCGTACTCGTCCCCGGTCACCGAGGCGGCCGCCAACGTGACCGAGAAGTACAAGAAGGTGATGGTGTCGCCGCTCGCCGCCACGACCTCGATCTTCCGGAAGGGCCGGAAGTACATCTTCATGGTCATCTCGCCGGCCGAGGTCTACCTGGAGGGCCTCCTCGACATCGCCGCCAAGCGTGGGCTGAAGACGGTCGCGGTCATCAACGAGGACACGCTCTTCTCCAAGGCGGCGGCCGCCGGCGCGACCGATCTCGCCAAGAAGAAGGGCATGCAGGTCGTCTTCACCGAGGCTTATCCCAAGGGCAACACGGATTTCTCGGCGCTCCTCACCAAGGTCAAGTCGCTCAATCCCGACGTCATCGCGGCCGGTACCTACTTCGACGATGCGGTCGCCCTCACGCGGCAGATGCGGGAGCTGAACGTGAATCCCAAGATGTTCGGCGTGACCGTGGGCGGCGATCTCCCCGAGTTCTACGACACGCTCAAGCAGAACGCCGAGTACATCTACGGCTCGACGCAGTGGGAGCCGTCGCTGCCCTATCCCGGGAACAAGGAGTTCTTCGACTCCTACAAGAAGGAGTTCGGCCACGAGCCGTCGTATCACTCGGCGGCGGGCTACGCCGGCTGCCTGATCTACGCCGAAGGCGTCAAGCGCGCCGGCTCGCTCGACGCCGACAAGGTGCGCGAGGCGCTGCTGAAGCTCGACATGAAGACGATGTTCGGTGAGTACAAGGTCGACCAGGATGGCTTTCAGGTCGCCCACAAGATGGTGCTCTTCCAGTGGCACGAGGGGAAGAAGTTCACCGTCTGGCCGGACGAGCTGGCCGCGGCCAAGCCGCACTTCCCGACGCCGCCCTGGAACCAACGGTAAGCCTGTTCGCGACTCTGATCGGCCGAAAGAGTGACCTCGCGTGAAATTGCGACGGGGCACGGGCGTGGGATTCCCAGCCGAGGGGGGCCACGCCCCCCTCGGGACTCCCCCGGCCGGGTGCCCGTGCCCTGCTGAATGAACGTCGTCATCACGCCGGCCATGATCGGGCAGGTCGTGATCTCCGGCCTGCTCTCGGGGACGCTCTACGCGATGGTCGCGCTCGGCCTCGCGCTCATCTTCGGGGTCATGAGGGTCATCAACATCGCGCACGGCCCGATGCTGATGCTCGGCGCCTACGCCACGTTCTTCCTGTACAGCGCCTTCGGGGTGAACCCCTACCTCACGCTGCCGGTGTCGATGGCCGCGCTCTTCGTGATCGGCATGCTGCTCGAACGGACGCTGGTCTTCCGGGTGGTGGACGCGCCCGAGCTGTCCTCGCTGCTCCTCACCTTCGGCATCTCGATCGCCGTCGTGAACCTGGCCCAGCTCGCGTTCACGTCCGACCTGCGCGCCGTCGAGTTCCTGACCGGGTCCTTCGTCGTCGGGCCGTTCGCGGTGTCGAAGTCGCGCCTCGTGGCGTTCGTCTTCGCCGCGATCATTTCGGCCGCGGTCTTCGTGTTCCTGCGCAACACGAAGCTGGGCAAGGCCATCCGGGCCACGTCGCAGAGCCGAGACGTGGCCATGGTGTGCGGCATCAACGTGGGCCGCATCCATCTGATCACCTTCGGGTTCGCGGCCGCGCTGGCCGCCGCCGGCGGCACGCTCATCGCCGTCATCGTGGCCATCCAGCCCGAGATGGGCCAGATCTGGACCTTCAAGTCGTTCCTCGTCATCGTGCTCGGTGGCGCCGGGAACTATCCGGGCGCCCTCGTCGGCGGCATGCTCCTGGGCCTCATCGAGCAGCTCGCGTCGCTCTTCCTGACCACGCAGCTCTCGGAAGCCGTGGCCTACGTGCTCCTCGTCCTCGTCCTGTTCGTCCGTCCCACCGGCATCCTGGGCGGCCGCTCGACGTGAGTCCGACGCGGCTGTTCCAGGGCGGGCTCGTGGTGGTCGCCGTGGCTCTCGCCGTGTATCCGGTCTTCGGCACGGGGTACGGGGTGCGGGCGCTCCTCCAGCTCTTCATGTGGATCGCGCTGGCCGGCTCGTGGAACCTCATCTCGGGGCTGACCGGGTACGTGTCGTTCGGCCACGTCGCGTTCTTCGGCATCGGGGCCTACACGGCAGCGATTCTCATCACGAACGCCGGGTGGTCGTGGCCGCTCGCCTGCATCGTGGCCGGCGTCGCCGCGTGCGGGCTGGCCCTGCTGATCGGCTACCCGTGCCTGCGTTTGAAGGGCCCGTACTTCGCCATCGCCATGCTCGGCCTCAACGAGGTGCTGCGTGCGCTGGTCTCCTACTTCGAGGGCCTGACCGGCGGCGGCTCCGGGCTCTCGCTCCCGACGCTCCAGGCCAGCGTGCCGATCTACTACGTGATGGGCGTGTGCGCGGCCGCCGTGACCGCGTTGACGTACGTCATCATCACCTCACGCTTCGGGCTCCGGCTCATGACGATCCGCGAGGACGAGGTGGCGGCCGAGGCGATGGGCATCGACACCGCCCGCCACAAGCTCTACGCGTTTCTGCTCTCCGCCGTCGGTCCCGGCATCGTGGGCGGGTTGGCTGCGCGCGACCAGGGATACATCGAGCCGATCAGCGTGTTTCCGCTGGCCACGACGATCACCATGATCGTGATGGTCCTGTTCGGCGGAAAGGGCACCGTGTGGGGACCCGTGCTCGGCGCCGTCGTCCTGTTCGTCTCGCAGGAAATCGTGTGGGCGCGTTTCCCCTACGTCCACCAGTTGTTGTTCGGCGCCATCATCGTGGCCGTCGTGCTCCTCATGCCGCGCGGAGTTTTGGGGATCCTCCAGATCAAGTATCGGCTTCCGCGGACCGTCTAGATGACGGCCGCGCTCGAGCTCGACGCCGTCAAGAAGAGCTTCGGCGGCGTCACGGCGGTCAACGGGGTCTCGCTGCGCCTCGAGCCCGGACGGATCTACGGCCTCATCGGCCCGAACGGCTCCGGGAAGACGACGCTGTTCAACTGCGTCACCGGCATCGAGCGCCGTGACGCCGGCCGGATTCTCTTCCAGGGTGAGCGCATCGACGGCCTGAAACCGTGGCAGATCGCGGTGAAGGGCGTGGGCCGCACCTTTCAGGTGACCCGAGTGTTTCCCGAGCTCTCGGCGCTCGAAAATCTCCTGGTCGTGACCCGCGGCGATCGGGCCGCCGCCGAGCGTCGAGGCCGTGAGCTGCTGACCTTCGTGAAGCTCGAGAAGCTGGCCGGCGAGTACGCCGGTAACCTGTCCTATGGCCAGCAGAAGCTCGTCGAGTTCGTGCGGGTGCTCATGCGCGATCCCTCGTTGATCCTGCTCGACGAGCCGGCGGCCGGCGTCAACCGCACCCTCCTCAACGACTTGCTCCACGCCGTGCGCCGTTTGCGCGACGAGGGCAAGACCGTGCTGCTGGTCGAGCACGACATGAAGGTCGTCATGGGGCTGTGCGAGGTCGTGTTCGTCCTCGACCACGGCGACAAGATCGCCGAAGGCCCGCCCGGCATCATCCAGGCCGACGAGCGCGTCATTGAAGCGTACTTCGGCCGGTAAGCTCGCCGGAGTCCCCGTGGTCGCGTTCGCCGTCGTGGTGGCAATGCTGGCGTGGCGCTCGCGCGCTTGGCCGCTGATCCACGACGCGCCCATCATGCACTACATCGCCTGGCGCATTGCGGGCGGGGCCGCGCCCTACCGTGACGTGTTCGACATGAACGTTCCCGGTGTGTACGTGTTGCACGGAGCCGTGCTGCTCGGCCTCGGCGCCGGTGACGGTGCCTGGCGCCTCTTCGATCTCGGTTGGCTCGCCCTCGGCGGGGCATTGATCGCCGCGCTCGCGGCGCCCTGGGGCGCGGTGGCGGCCGTCGGGGGCGCCCTGGTGTTCGCCGCGTATCACCTGGCGGGAGGTGCCTGGCAAGCCGGTCAGCGCGACTTCCTGCTGTGTCCGTTCCTGCTCGCGGGCGCTCTCGGCGTCGCGCGCTGGCTGGAGCGGCGTCGCATCGTGGATCTCGCGTGGGGTGGGCTCGCTCTCGGCGCCGGGGTGACGGTCAAGCCTCACGCGCTCGTGTTCGCGGGCTTCCTCACCATCGTCGTCGCTGTCCAGGTCTGGCGGTCGAGCGCCTCCGCGCTCGCCGGCGTGGTATTTCCAAGCGCCGTGGCGGTCGCGCCCGTGGTGATCCTGCTCTGGCTTGCGACGGTCGGTGCGCTCCCGGCCTGGCGCGCCATCGTGCTCGATTACCTGCTGCCGCTCTACTCGAAGCTCGGTCGTCCGCCCGTGTGGGGGTTTCATCGCTGGCACGTCTGGATCCCCCTGGGCGCCGCGGTCGTGTTGAGCCTGATCGGCCCGATCGCGACGCGACGGTTCTCGACGCGGCACCTCGTCATCGGCCTCGGCGTCGTCTATGGCCTCGTGCACTACATCGCTCAGGGCAAGGGGTGGGAGTACCACGTGTATCCCTTGGCGGCGTTCGCCTCGGTGCTCGTCTTCGCCGAGCTCGCGTCTGCGTTGTCGATGCGTCGATGGGCGACGGCGGCGCCGGTCGCTCTGGCGTTGATCATCGCCGCCGTGATGCTGGAGACCAAGGGCGCCGAGGCGGCGGCGGCCGCCGAAGGCGGATGGATCAGCGACAAGGCCCGGCGCGTGAAGGCCGTCGTCGCCGACCTGCGGCCGCGACTCGGCCCCGGTGATACGGTCCAGGTGCTGGACACCACCGAGGGCGGGATCCACGCGCTGCTCCGCCTCGGCGTGAGGGAGCCGTCGCGCTTCCTCTACGACTTCCACTTCTTCCACGACGTGACCACGCCGGTCGTCCGCGGGCTCCGCGCCGAGCTCGTCAATGCGCTGAACGCGCGCCCGCCGCGGTTCATCGTCGTCTTCGAGCGGGGATGGCCCGACGGCGGCGCCGAGCGCGTCGACGCATTCCCGGAGCTGCGGCAGCTGCTCGACCGTGCCTATCGCCCCGACGTCACCGGCGACGGCTACGTGATCCATGCGAAGCGCGACGGTTCGTAAGATCATCCGCGCCTACGATGATCCGCTCGTCCGCGCCTATTGCTGGGCGCGTTTCTGGATTTTACGCCAGCGCTTCCTCGACGAGATCGGCCAGTACCTGCCGGCCGAGGGCGCCGTGCTCGATCTGGGCTGCGGGTTCGGACTCTTCTCGCTCTACTATGCGGCGACGGGCCCCCGCCGGTTCTTGCGCGGCATCGACGTGAATGCCCGGCGCATCGCGCTGGCACGCCGGGCCGCAGCCCGGCTCGGGATCGACAACGTCGCCTACGAGGTGGCCGACGCGCGACATTTCAAGGGTGACGGCGAAGTCGGAGCCGCCTACATGCTCGACATCGTCCACCACGTGCCGCCCGAGACCGTGGCGCCGCTGCTCGCCCAGCTTCGCCGCGCGCTGGCGCCGGGCGGCGTGCTCCTCGTGAAGGACGTGGACACGCGCCCGGCGAGCAAGCGCTGGTTCACGTGGGCGCTCGACAAGGCGATGGCGCCTCGCACGCCGGTGTATTACTGGAGCGCCGAGCGGCTCGCCGGTGCGCTGGAGGCGAACGGGTTCCGCGTGCGCCGCCACCTCATGGTGGACGTGCTGCCGTACCCGCACGTGCTGTACATCGGGGAAGCCGTCTGATGCCGGGCGCCAAGCTGCTCGTCGCCGACGGGGTGACCGCCGGCTACGGCAAGATCGACATCCTCCACGGCATCTCGCTCTACGTCGACGCCGGCGAGATCGTGAGCATCATCGGGCCCAACGGCGCCGGCAAGTCCACCGCGTTCAAGACCATCGTCGGCTTCCTGCATCCGCGCGGCGGCACCATCCGCTTCAACGGCGAGGACATCACCGGGCTACGGCCCGATCTCGTGCTCCGCCGCGGCCTCGCCTACGTGCCCCAGGGGCGCATCGTGTTTCCGCAGATGACCGTGCTCGAGAACCTCGAGATGGGCGCGTACATCGAGCGCGACCGGGCGCGAGTGACCCAGGCCCTGGAGCAGGTCTACGCGTTGTTCCCGATCCTCCGCGAGCGCCGGCGCCAGAAGGCCGGGACGATGTCGGGCGGCGAGCAGCAGATGGTGGCGATCGGCCGGGCGCTCATGACGTCGCCCACGCTGATCCTGCTCGACGAGCCGTCGCTGGGCCTGTCGCCGAAGTTCGTGACGATGATCTTCGAGAAGCTCGTCGAGATGAAGGACGCCGGGTTCACGCTCATGCTCGTCGAGCAGAACGCCGCACGCGCGCTCGCCATCGCCGACCGCGGCTACGTCCTCGAGCTCGGACGCAACCGCTTCGAAGGCGCCGGCCCGCGCCTGCTCGCCGACCCCGAGGTCAAGCGCCTCTACCTCGGGGGGTAGGAAGCCGGGCCGGCGAAGGCCCTGTGCTATCTTCGAGCGCATGAAAGTCGTCGTCTTGTGCGGCGGTCTCGGCACACGGCTGCGCGACGAGACGGAGTTCCGCCCCAAGCCGATGATCGAGGTCGGTGGCCGCCCGCTCCTCTGGCACATCATGAAGATCTACGCGCACTACGGGTTCAACGAGTTCGTCCTCGCGCTCGGCTACAAGGGCGAGTCGATCCGCCAGTACTTCTTGAACTACGAAGCGATGACCCGCGACGTGACGGTCCGGCTCGGCGCGCCGTCCCAGGTCACGCTGCACGGGGGCCGCGCGGTCGAGCCCTGGACGGTCACGCTGGCCGACACCGGCGCCTCCGCGCTGACCGGCGCCCGCGTCAAGCGGGTCGAGCGCTACGTGGACGGTCCGCGATTCATGCTGACCTACGGTGACGGCGTCGCCGACATCGACCTCGGCAAGCTGCTGGCGTTCCACGAGCGGCACGGCCGCATCGGCACGGTCACCGGCGTGCGGCCGCCCTCGCGCTTCGGCGAGCTGGTGTCGAGCGGCACGCGCGTGGTCGAGTTCAGCGAGAAGCCGTCCGTCTCGAACGGCTTCATCAACGGCGGGTTCTTCATCTTCGAGCGCGAGTTCTTCGAGTACCTCTCGGCCGACGACGGGTGCGTGCTCGAGCGCGACCCCCTCGAGCGGTTGGCCAAGGACGGTCAGCTCGAGATGTATCCGCACGACGGCTACTGGCAGTGCATGGACACGCCGCGCGACCTCCAGCACCTGGCCGAGTCCTGGCAGAGGCCCCGGCCCCCGTGGAAGGTGTGGGCGGATGGCGCCTGAGCTCTGGCGCCATCGTCGCGTCCTCGTCACCGGGGCGACGGGACTCCTCGGTGGGTGGCTCGTCGAGAGCCTGCTCGCGCGAGGCGCCCACGTCGTCGCCATCGTCCGCGACGGCGTGCCGCGCAGCCGGCTCATCCGCGAGCGGATCGTCGAGCGCGTGGACGTCGCCTCGGGCGACGTGGCCGATTACGTGTTCGTCGAGCGCGTGCTGGCCGAATACGAGATCGAATGCGTGTTCCACCTGGCGGCGCAGACGATCGTCGGCATCGCCAACCGCGCGCCGCTCTCCACGTTCGAGACGAACGTCAGAGGGACGTGGAACGTCCTGGAGGCGGCGCGCCGGGTGCCGACCGTACAGCAGGTCGTGGTCGCGTCCAGCGACAAGGCGTACGGTGACCACGACACGCTGCCCTACGACGAGGCGGCGCCGCTCCTCGGCCGCCACCCCTACGACGTCTCCAAGAGCGCGGCGGATCTGATCGCCCAGTCCTACTGGCACACGTTCGGGCTGCGGGTCGCGGTCACCCGGTGCGGCAATCTCTTCGGGGGCGGCGATCTCAACTGGAACCGGATCGTGCCGGGAACGATCCGGTCCGCGTTGGCCGGTGAGCGGCCGGTGATCCGCTCCGACGGCCGGCTCATCCGCGACTATCTCTACGTCGAGGACGCGGTCGACGCCTACCTGCTGGTGGCGGAGGCGCTGGCCGAAGGCGACCACGTGGCCGGCGAAGGCATCAACGTCTCGTATGAGCAGCCGCAGACCGTGCTCGAGATCGTCGAGCGCATCCTGCGTCGGCTCGGCCGCACCGACCTGCGGCCCGATATCCGCAACGAGGCGGCGGGCGAGATCCGCGACCAGTACCTGAACGCGAGTCGCGCCCGGAAGCTGCTCGGGTGGACGCCGCGCATCGCCCTCGACGCGGGCCTCGCCCGGACGATCGAGTGGTATCGCGCGTTCCTGGCGGAGGGACGGTGACCGAACGGCCGGCCATCGCCGGTGTCAGCGTGCGCCCGCTGGGGCGCATCCCCGACGAGCGCGGCATGATCATGCACATGCTGCGCGCCGACGACCCGCACTTCGAGAAGTTCGGCGAGATCTACTTCTCGATGGTCTATCCCGGGGTCGTGAAGGGCTGGCACCTGCACCGGCGCATGACGCTCAACTACACGGTGGTCGTCGGGACCGTGAAGCTCGCCCTCTACGACGAGCGCGGTGACTCGGCCACGCGCGGCGCGGTCATGGAGCTGATCCCGCCCGGCATCTGGAACGGCTTCAAGGGCGTGGGCACGGTCCCGGCGATCGTGGCCAACTGCGCCACCGAGCCCCACGATCCCGGCGAGATCGAGCGGCTCGACCCGGCCACGCCGACGATCCCGTATCGCTGGGACCTCCGCCACGGCTGATGGAGCGCGCGGAGGCGCTGCGCCGCCAGATCCTCGATCTCGTCCGCGAGTACTGCGCCGTCGCTCACGCGCCGGCGCCGTTCGTGCCGGGAACGACGAAGATCAACTACGCCGGCCGAGTCTACGACGACCGTGAGCTGACCAACCTAGTCGAGTCGGCGCTCGACTTCTGGCTGACCGCCGGGCCCTACGGGCAGAGCTTCGAGAAGGAGATGCGGAAGTTCTTCGGCGCCGCCGACTTCCTGCTCGTGAACTCCGGCTCGTCGGCCAACCTCGTGATGGTGTCGGCGCTCACGTCGCCCATGGTGGCGGGCCGACTGGAGCCCGGCGACGAGGTCATCACGCCGGCCGTCACCTTCCCGACGACGCTGACGCCGATCGTTCAGAACGGGCTCGTCCCGGTGTTCGTCGATTGCGAGCTGGGGACGTACAACGTCGATCCCGCGGCGGTCGAGGCCGCCATCGGGCCGCGCACCCGCGTGCTGATGCTGCCCCACACGCTGGGCAATCCGTTCGACCTCGGCCGCCTGGCGCCCCTGGCCGAGCGCCACGGCCTCGTCCTCCTCGAGGACTGCTGCGACGCCCTCGGCTCGACGTGGGGCGGGCGCCTCTGCGGGACGTTCGGCCACATGGCGTCGCTCTCGTTCTTCCCGGCCCACCACATGACGATGGGAGAAGGCGGCGGCGTGATCGTCAACCGCAGCGGGCTCAACCGCGCGGCTCAGTCGATGCGGGACTGGGGACGCGACTGCTGGTGCGCCCCCGGGCAATCGAACACGTGCGGGAAGCGCTTCGAGTGGCAGCTCGGCGACCTGCCCGCCGGCTACGATCACAAGTACATCTACTCCAATCTCGGCTACAACCTGAAGGTCACCGACATGCAGGCCGCCATCGGGCTGGCCCAGCTCGAGAAGGTGCCCGACTTCTGTGCGCGCCGCCGGGCGAACTTTCGGCATCTGTACGAGGGCCTGCGACGCTTCGAGGACCGCCTGCTGCTGCCGCGCTGGCTGCCGGCGGCCGATCCCGCCTGGTTCGGCTTCCCGGTCACCGTGCGCGGTGGGGTGTCGCGACTCGAGCTCGTGCGGTTCCTCGAGTCACGGCGCGTCGAGACACGCCTCGTGTTCTCCGGCAACGTGCTGCGCCAGCCAGGGTTCCGTGACATCCGTCACCGGGTCGTGGGGGAGCTCACCACCTCCGACACCGTGATGAACGAGACCTTCTTCCTCGGGGTCTATCCCGGGCTCACGCCGGCCATGCTCGACTACATTCTGGAAGTGTTTGCCGCGTTCTTCGCGCGCTGACGCCGTGCGCGTCACGCTGGTCATGTCCGTGTTCAATCAACTCGCCTTGACCCGCGCGTGCTTCGAGAGCCTGCGCGCCAGCCGCGAGCCGTTTCGTCTGGTCGTGATCGACAACGGCTCCACCGACGGAACGGCCGAGTTCTTCGCGCGCTTCCCGTATCCGTACCCGCTGCGCTTCGAGCGCAATGCGGCCAACCAGTCGGTCCTGGCCACGTACAATCGCGCCTGGCGCCTGGCCGACACCGAGTTCATCTGCCTGCTCCACAACGACACGGAGATGCTCGAGCCGGGCTGGCTCGAGCGACTGCTCGCGCCCTTCGGCGCGGCGGACACCGGCCTCACCGGCCTCTACGGGGTCAAGCGCGTTCGCCGCGACGGGACCTACGTCGGCCGCACGATCGTCCACAGCCTGGCCGACGCTCCGACGGTCCGGGCGCCGGCCGAGGAAGTCGCCGTGGTGGACGGCGTCTGCATGCTGCTGCCGCGAGCCCTGATGGAGGCGATCGGTGGCATCGACGAGGCGTACGGGTTCTACCACTGCTACGACAAGGATCTTTCGCTGGCCGTGCGGGAGCGTGGGCGCCGCTGCTACGTCGTGCACGCGCCCTTCCACCACCGCGGCGGCGGGACACGCACCACCGACTTCGCGCGGCGCCGCGACGTCGAGCGGCGCGACCTCGCCGATCGGCGCGCCGCCAACGCCCGGTTCGCGGCAAAGTTCCGCCACCGGCTGCCCTACGACGTCCGATCGTTCGGTGAGCGCCTGCGGGAGTGGGTCAGCGCGAAGGTGATTGGCGGCGGGCGGACAGCGCGCGACGGGTGATCGCGACCATCTCGTCGACGGCGAACGGCTTCGTCACCACGAGATCGACGCCGCGCCGCTTGGCCGCGTCGATATCGACACGGTCCCCCCAGCCCGTCACGAGCACGACGGACGTTTCCGGGCGCGCGGTCTTGACGATTCTCGCCACGTCCCAGCCCGAGACACCGGGCGTCTCGAGCTCGGTGATGACGAGGTCGAAGCCCTGCTCGTCGAAGACGGCCAGGGCACGATCGCCGTCGGCGCACTCGACCACGTGGTGACCCTCGGCGGAGAGCGCGTCGGCCAGCAGCCCGCCGACGTGCACTTCGTCGGTGGGATCTTCGCCGATGAGGAGGATCCGTGATCCCACCCCCGTGGTCTTCGCCGGCGCCGGCTGCTCGGGCGCGATCGGCAGACAGATCGTGACGCTCGTGCCCTCGCCCGCCGTGCTTTCCACGTCCACGGTTCCCCCGTGACGCGACACGATGCCATACGTGACGCTCAGTCCGAGGCCGCTGCCCTTGTCCGTCTTGGTGGTGCAGAAGGGCTCGAAGATCTTGGCGCGCGTGGCCTCGGTCATCCCGAAGCCGGAGTCGATCACCGACGCCACGACGTGGTTGGCGTCGATCGTGGTCCGGACCGTCAG
>WNGI01000662.1_pt1 | contig 26910 bp, 23 predicted proteins | sample 5400621 | NCBI WGS metagenome assembly WNGI01 (sample SAMN13153374, study PRJNA577476) | soil metagenome | isolation source: 20 cm soil or saprolite under Garry oak tree replicate 1 | place: USA:California | collected 2016-06-15 | reverse complement strand
TTAACGCTTCAACGTTCATGCATCCGCTCGAACAATTACGCGACGACGCCTTGGCACAAATCGGCTCCGCCCCAGACCAGCGGCTCCTCGAAACCGTGCGGGTGAAATTTCTCGGACGCGGCGGCAGCGTTTCCGAATGGAGCGACAAAATGAAATCGCTGCCGAAAGAGGAAAAACCGGCCGTTGGCAAATTGTTGAATGAGGTTCGGATCGCGATCACGGCCGCAATTGACGCACGCGCCGAAAATTTTCGCGCCGAAAAGGAATCTGCCGCGGTGGCCAATATTGATCTTTCGCTTCCGGGCACACCCCATGAGCGCGGCGCCCTTCATCCGCTCACCCAGATGCTCGACCGCAGTATCGCGATTTTTCGGCGAATGGGTTTCGCGCTAGCCGAAGGCCCGGACATCGAGACCGAATGGCATTGTTTCGACGCCCTAAACACCCCCGCTGACCATCCCGCGCGCAACGAGCAGGATACATTTTACCTACCGGATGGTCGCCTGCTGCGCACCCACACATCCACGGTGCAAATCCGCACGATGGAATCAGCGCCGCCACCCATTCGCGTCATCGCTCCCGGCGCGGCTTACCGACGCGATGAGATCGACGCCACTCATACCAGCCAGTTTCATCAGATCGAAGGTCTTTACGTAGATGAAAATGTCAGCGTCGCCGATTTGAAGGGCACGCTCGAATTTTTTCTGCGCGAACTTTTCGGTGCCGACACGGCGGTGCGTTTTCGCCCGCATTATTTTCCTTTCACCGAACCGAGTTTTGAGATTGATGTGAAATCGAGTGCGCTGAAAGGCGGCGAACAATGGGTCGAGGTTTGCGGCTGCGGCATGGTGCATCCCGCCGTTTTCGAAGCCGTCAATCAATCGCGTCATGATAACGCTTACGATCCGGAAAAATGGACCGGTTTTGCCTTCGGTCTCGGGATGGACCGCCTGGCGATGATCTTGTTCGACATTCCCGACATCCGCTTGTTCGCGCAAAATGATCTGCGCTTTCTGAGGCAATTCGCATGAAAAACCTCTGGAACATAGACCTGTGGTCTGTGCGCCCAGCGGAGTTGCACTCCGCTACCGAGCGCCAGCGGACAGCGACAATCCAAAAAGACAGCGGGCAGACTGGCCGCTGGGCGCACAGGCAGGATGCCTATGTTCCGATTTCCACCAATTCGCATGAACGCCCAACTAACAGCGCGAGTCATCCCGAGGTCGCCGCGGCGACCGAGAGACCTCTCCTACGCGGAGATCGTCACTCAAGCCACGCCGCAGTGTCGTTCGAGAGTCAGCCCACGCTCGCGAGGTCCCTCACTTCGTTCGGGATGACGGCAGGAAGGAAGAATGAAATTTTCCGTTAACTGGCTGCGCGAATTCGTGGAGTCACCGCCGAGTATCGACGCCTTGGCGGAGTTGCTTACGATGTCGGGTGTCGAAATCGAAGCGATCGAAAAACGCAGTGCCGATTTCGACCGTGTGGTGGTAGCGCAGATCATCGAATCCAAACCGCATCCGAACGCCGATCGTCTCACCGTTTGCGTGGTTGACGATGGCAGCGGAACCAAACGCCAGATCGTTTGCGGCGCGAAAAACTACAAAGTGGACGACAAGGTTCCGCTGGCGTTGCCGGGAGCGGAACTGACCGGCGGTCTGAAGATTCGAGCGAGCAAATTGCGCGGCGTCGAAAGCGAAGGAATGCTTTGCAGCCCGAAAGAACTCGGCGTCGCGGAAGACGCGGCCGGTCTGCTCATCCTGTCGCCGAACGCAAAAATCGGCGCGCCCGTTCGCGACTTATTTCCGGCTGACACGATGCTTGATGTCGAGATCACACCCAATCGCGGCGATCTGCTCAGTCATTTTGGACTGGCACGAGAGATCGCGGCATTAACGAACAAGGGATTAGTCGGGCAATCGCTCCAGTTGCCATCGAAATCGGCAGGCGACGCGCCCGCCCTACAAAAGAAAGGCATCACGATTTCAGCCCTGCGCGAATGTCCATTTTATTCCGCCCGTCGAATTGAAAACGTAAAGGTCGGGCCGAGCCCAGATTGGTTGCGCGCAAAAATCGAAAGCGTCGGCATTCGCTCAATCAACAACGTTGTCGATGTTTCCAATTTCGTGATGCTCGAGCTGGGTCAGCCTACGCATGCGTTTGATGCCGACAAACTCAGTGGTGCGATAAACGTGCGACTGGCGCGGGAAGGTGAAAAGTTTCTCGCGCTTGATGGAAAAACTTATGCACTCACTCCCGAAAATCTGGTTATTGCCGATGACGAGCGCGCGGTTGGAATCGCTGGGGTGATGGGTGGCGAAGAATCCGGCGTCACTGAATCAACCAGGAACGTGTTGCTAGAAAGCGCGTATTTTTTGCCGGCCAGTATTCGACGAACGGCGCGCGAATTGAATTTGCCCAGCGACGCCAGTTACCGATTCGAGCGCGGCGTTGATCCGGAAATGATTTTGCCGGCATCGACACGAGTGACGGAACTAATTTGTGAAGTAGCCGGCGCAACGTCGGCCCCCACCGTTGCAGTTGCTGGCGAGCTGCCGCCGGACCCCCCAGATGTTTCGCTACGCTACGAGGGGCTCGATCAACTCCTCGGCATTCACATCGAACCGGCAACGGCCGACGGAATCTTGACTCGTTTTGGTTTAACTAAGAGCGATTCTGCGAGTCACCCGCGCTGGAAAATTCCAAGCTACCGACGCGATCTCCAGCGCGAGGTCGATTTGATCGAGGAAATTATTCGCGCGCATGGGATCGAGAAGATTCCAAGTGCTGACCGCAGCCGGTTTACCCCGCTGAGCGAGGCGGACCGCAACTTTGATTTTGAAACGAAACTGCGCCGCGATCTGATTGCTCTCGGGTTAACGGAAGCGCGCACCTCCTCATTGATTGCGCGGTCTGAAGTGGCGAAGACCAACGGCGCGATCGAACTACGCAATCCCTTGAGCGAAGATCATGTCGCACTGCGCACAAGTTTAATTGCAGGCCTGCTCGGAGCGGTCGCGCGAAATATTCGGGCCGGAGCAGAACGAATCGCGCTATTTGAAATCGGTAACACTTTTGCGCCACCGACCGGCCAACAACAACGCAAACTGGCAATCGCGCTCTGCGGGCAGGTCACGTCCGGCACAGACTGGCGTGGTGCAAAAAAACGGCAGCTCGATTTTTTTGATTTAAAAGGTGCACTCAATGCAGTGGGCGCGTTTGAGTTTCGGCGTAGCAGCCAACCGAGCTTTGTCTTAATGGCCGAAATTTTTTACCAAACAGATCGGATCGGCTATGGCGCGCAGCTTTCGGCCACGACATCGGCAACCGCGCCAGTGCTAGTAGCAGAGATTGATCTGGCACGCATTGCGCAGACAAAAGAAGACGCGAAACCATTCAAAGAAATCGATCGCTATCCGGAAGTGACCCGCGACATTGCGATGTTTGTCGGCCCTAAAGTAACGCACGCGGAAATTCTGGCGGCGATCGCGTCGGCTAACGAGCCATTGCTGGAGAAGGTGGAGTTATTCGATTTATTTATGGAAAATGACGGCAAAGGGATGCCGGAAATGAAAAAGTCCCTCGCCTACTCGTTGACATACCGGGATAAAAATCGCACACTGACAAGTGAGGAAGTGAGCGCGGTGCACGCGCGGATTCGTGAGCGGTTGCGCAACGATGTCGGTGCGGAATTGCGCGAGTAGTTCTTTTGAAATAACTGCGAGTTGTTGGTTGAGAGTTCGCCAGTGCTTTCTCTCAACTCTGAACTGATAATTCTCAGTGCTTTACCCTGCGTTGTTCGAGATACAGGTGAGATTCCCGAACCGATACTTCATAACCAAGGAGGCTTGGTCGCGTTTTAGGGAACATGGCACGCCTTAATTGGAAGTCAGACGCTCTCGCGACGGTCATCCGCCCGTTACCGAAAGGGACGGGAGATCCGCCTAAACGGCATCTGCGGGGTAATTCTTTTAAAACCCGAGTCGAATGTTCGATTCGGGTTTTTTCATGCTCGTGCTCGTAATCGTCCTCCACCCTCATCTTCCGATTACGATTACGAGCATGAGCACGAGTTCGACCGGATCACACAACCGTGCTAACCATTGCGACCAATGCGCGCACTGCTCGCCCTCGAAGATGGCCGAATTTTCGAAGGCGAATCATTCGGCGCGACCGGCACGCGGGTCGGCGAAGTATGTTTCAACACTTCCATGACCGGTTATCAGGAAGTGGTAACGGACCCATCCTATCGTGGGCAAATCGTGGCCATGACTTACCCACTCATTGGAAATTACGGCACGAACGCGACCGACCAGGAAAGTACCCAACCGCATGTACGCGGGTTCATTATCGAAGAGCTGAGCAAAATCCCAAGTAATTGGCGAGCCGAAGAATCATTAGATGATTATCTGCGGCGATGGGAAATTCCGGGCGCGCAAGGTATCGACACACGCGCGCTCACCAGGCATCTGCGGACGCGCGGCGCGATGAAAGCCTGCCTCACCACTGAGATCACTTCGGCTGACGAAGCCGTGCAGCGCGCCATTGCTGGCGAAGGCGTCATCGGAATGGATTACGTGCGCGAAGTAACCACGCCGAATATTTTTCAATGGGATCCGGATGATCAACTGAGCCGGAAATGGTCGTTGCAAAGCGGTGATCAAGTGCTTCCGCCAATCCGGCATCGCATTGTCGCGTTCGATTATGGAATGAAACGCAACATTTTGCGATCGCTCCGGCAGCGCGGATTCGGCGTCACCGTAGTTCCCGCCACAACCACAGCCGCAGAAGTGCTCGCGCTCAACCCGGATGGCGTTTTTCTATCTAACGGCCCCGGAGATCCGGAAGCGCTGCCTTATGCTCACGAGACGGTCCGCGGTTTAATGGGGCGCAAACCCATTTTCGGAATTTGTCTCGGTCATCAAGTGCTCGGTTTTGCCTTTGGCGGGCGAACCTTCAAACTGAAATTTGGGCATCGCGGCGGCAATCAACCCGTGAAAGATCTGCGGTCGGGAAAGGTGGCGATCACAGCGCAAAATCATGGATTCGCTGTCGATCCGGATTCGTTGCCGAAAGAGATCGAAGTGACCCACGTCAACCTGAACGATGGGACGGTCGAAGGAATGCGGCACAAAGGGCTGCCAATCTTTAGTGTGCAATATCATCCGGAGGCAGCGCCAGGACCGCATGATGCGAGTTATTTTTTTGAGCAATTCGCGGAATTGATCGAGGATAGCAACCAACAATACAATTGCCACAATTGACCATCGCGAATTTCGGGCGGACGTTTCGCGTATGTTCAATTCCACAATTCCTAAAAGTTTGAAGGTGACGGTGGCGGTCGGATTTATTTCTGCGCTGGCGTTTTCGCCGCTCGCCCTCGCCGCTGAGCAGGGCAAAGAGAATCTCGACGCCTCGGCGTCCAAAGAAATTACGGGCGAAGTTGTCGATATGATGTGCTACGTCGATCACAACGCGATGGGTGATAAACATGCTGGTTGCGCGGCCAAGTGCATCAAGGGCGGGGGGCCGGTCGGCATTGTATCCGATGGCAAAGCCTACCTGCTCGTCGGCGATCACAAACCGATGAACGATCAACTCGCGGAATACGCGGGCAAAACGATTACAATCAAAGGCAAAATGGCTGAGCGCGGTGGCGTGGCCATGCTGGAGAACGCAGAGATCGTCAAAAAATAGGCGGCGTTTCGCAATTCAATCGGCGCGCAGTTGGTTAGGTGCGCGCCGTTTTGTTCTAGTGTTATCGCGGCCACGCAAATTCTATCATCCCGAGCCTTTCGAGGCGAGGGACCTCACAATTGCTCGCAACGTCACACAAATCTTTGATCACTCAACCATCGAGAGGTCCCTCACGTTCGTTCGGGATGACAGGGTTGTTCGCGCGCAGCGACAGCACTTCTCGCAGCATGCGTACGCTGTCCTGAACAAATCGCACCTTGCTGCCTTCATGATGGTTCCAGCGCACTGGAATTTCCCTGAGCCGCAATCCCGCTCGCTGTGCAAGCAGAAGCAGCTCGACGTCAAAGCCAAAGCCGATGATTTTCGCGGCTCCGATAATTTGCCGGCACGCTTCCATGCGAAACGCCTTGAAGCCGCATTGTGTATCCCAAAAAGGCAGACCAGTGGCGACGCGCACCAGCAAATTAAAAACGCGCCCACCTTGTTCGCGTCGCCATGGCTGCCGGTTTCCGATTAGTTTGCGATTGAGAGCGCGCGAACCGAAGGCAATATCCACTTCGCCGCGCACGATCGGTTCAACTATTTTTGGAAGCTCATCAATCGGCGTCGAAAGATCGGCATCAAAAAAAACCGCGATCGGTTTCGTTGCGCTCAACAACCCGCTTCGGACTGCCGCACCTTTGCCGCGATTCGGAAAATTCTCGAGCAATCGAATCGCCACGGACGATGGCACAGCGGCAACTTTGCGAATCACTTCGCCAGTTGAATCAGTTGAGCCGTCATTGATGACGATCACTTCGCTACCCGGGCTTTCCTTTTCCAGATACGCAATCGTCGTGGCTAGCGTATCGCCAATGCGCACCACCTCATTAAAGGCAGGGATGACGACGGAAATTGCAGGAAGCATGAATGGAAATAGCACCAAGCGTCTCGCTTGTGACTACGAAATTCGCAAGCTGTAAGCTCGCGCTACTTCATTTGTAAATTTCGATTACGAACTTGCCGTCTTCGCGGATATGGCCTCGATACATTCCGCTGGTGTTAAATGGCAGCGCAATATTTCCATTCTTGTCCACCGCAATAAGACCGCCGGTGCCGCCAAGCTTTTCGGCTTGAGCCAGCGCGCGCTCGGCTGCTCCGGACAGTGACATTCCACGCAATTCCATCAATGCAGAGATCTGGTGCGCCACACCTGCGCGAATGAAAAATTCGCCGTCGCCGGTGCACGAAACAGCACAGGTCGCGTTGTTGGCGTAAGTGCCCCCGCCAATCAATGGCGAATCACCTACCCGACCCGGGAGTTTGTTGTTAGTTCCGCCGGTCGACGTTGCAGCGGCAAGATTTCCCCGCGAGTCCCGCGCTACCGCACCCACCGTTCCGTGGCGTTCCGCATCCGAGATAATAAATTCTTTGCTACCGTCGGCACCAGCGTTCTCCGCCGCTTTCGCTTTCTGCAACGCGTCCCAGCGATCCTGGGTGAAAAAGTATTTCGCGTCGACCAATTCGATCCCGTTGCGTTTGGCGAATTGCTCAGCGCCGGCCCCAACCATCATCACATGCTTCGATTTTTCCATGACGATGCGGGCCAGGGCAATTGGATTGCGGACATGCTCGAGCTCCGCAACCGCACCCGCGGCCAGCGTTTTCCCATCCATGATCGCGGCATCCATTTCGATTGTTCCCGCGCTGGTAAAATATGAGCCTTTGCCGGCGTTGAAATGCGGATCGTCTTCAAGCACGCGGACCGCAGCTTCGACCGCAGCAAGACTCCACCCGTCGCCCTGTAAAATTTCGCGTCCCGCCCGGAGCGCGTTTTCTATTCCAGCGCAATATTCCTGTTCTTTCTCCGGCGTCATTTTGCTTCGCTCGATTGTGCCGGCGCCACCATGCACCACGAGTTGGAACTTTTGCCGGGTCATACTTGGTGAGATTTCCTGCGCATGCGCGACCATTCCGCAAAGAGCGAAAGCAAGACAACGAATCGCCAAACAAGTCAACTTCACCATATTTAAAGAAACAACGTGATTGTTTTTAATCCGCGCGCAATCTCGACGGCGGTACGAAGCTTCGTTCGCCACCACAAATGGCGATTTCGTCCACTCAAGCGGCTGGTGCTTCCAGCGCGATCAATAAAACGCGCAGCCGTCGAATCCATCGGGCCATTTTGGGGGCGAATTCCGCCACGCCTCGAACTATCGACACTAATTTACGCCGGCGAACACACGGAAATTAGTGTCCGCGAAATTCATTCCGCCGAAGTCGTGTGTTTGTCGTCACATCCCCTCCGACAAGGTACATTGTTGGGCGAACTAAAAGCGGCTCCAGCTTTTGTTTTCGAAATTCCGAATGTGAATTTCTGGGGCCATTATGGAGGTGCCGTTGTCACCGCAGACAACGCGTTGCTGGCCGATCTTTCTCCGGAAGTTTGGGGGCCGGCGAACCATCCAATTTTTTCCCGCTGGCACCTGCCAAAATCGCAGTTCCTCAACGGTCGAATCGCGATCGGGGTAACGCCGGAAGCTGGCGGAAATTACTATCACTGGCTGCTTGATTTATTGCCGAGAATTCTTTTGCTCAAACACGCGACCCAAAACTTTTCCAACTACGACACGCTTTTACTCAACGGTTCGCGGGCGAATTACGAACGAGAAACGCTGGCCGCGCTCGAAGTTCCACCGGAAAAGATCCGCTTCGTTGATTCGCGCGACCGTTTCCAAATCGCTTCGGCTGTTTTTCCTTCGCTGGACATCAACGTTGTTGCTCCATGGAAGATTCGCGGCCTGCGCGAGCTCTTTTTTTCTGACAAACCGAACCACCATCGTCGCCTTTATCTTTCGCGCGCGCGCGCCCCAGTTCGCCGGATCGCGAATGAAAAGGAAATTTCGGAGGCCCTGCGTCGGCACGATTTCGAAATTCTCGAAGCCCAAACTCTTTCCTTTCGCGAACAGGCGGATTTGTTTGCCGGTGCCAGTGTGGTTGTCGCTCCGCACGGTGCAGCGCTGGCCAACACAGTATTTTGCCAGCCGGGAACGCGCGTTGTGGAGATCAGTACCCGCGCGGGTTATCGCGATTGGTACTGGCGGCTCGCCGCTGTTGCCGGGCTGTCCTACGAAGTTCTAGAAGCGCAACCGGCCAGGTCCTCTTCCGGACCGAATGAGAATGCCGATATGATCGTGAGCCGCGAACGTCTGGCTTGTCTGCTGGAAAGCCTGTGAGCGCGGGGAGGGTTGCTACTCGCCCATCCGTCGAATTTGTGACGGAGATATGGTTGAGATGTGTCGGTCCGAACCGGACCGCGTTGGCATTTGCATCGCATTTTCTGAGGAAGTAAGGCACGTTCCGTAAACATGCCCACCGAAGAATCTGAAAACGCTTCGCCGATTATTCCGGCAAATCCGGTCGTCGTCGTTCAAGGCGTAGGACATCTCAGCCGCGAATTCATGCGCGAAGTGGGAAGTCTGTTCTGGTTCATGGTCCAGACACTGGACGAAACGGTGGAGCGGATTCGCGAGGGGCGTGTTCCATTTCGCGCCTCAAGTTTCTTCCGTCACTGCGAGCGAGCGGGTGTTGGCTCGGTTCCGCTGGTCGGTTTGGTTTCGTTTTTTCTCGGCCTAACCATGGCTTTGCTAACCGGTTACCAACTGCAGCGCTTCGGCACCGAGCGTCTCGTCCCAGGGTTGGTAGCGATTGCTTTTACGCGTGAGCTGGGTCCGCTGATTACCGGAATAATGCTGGCGGCCCGCATCGGCGCCGCTTTTACAGCCGAACTGGGCACGATGCAGGTCTCCGAAGAAGTGGAAGCGGTCGAAGCGATGGGAATTGGGCCACTCCGTTTTTTGGTCGCTCCGCGGATGCTCGCACTTTTCCTTCTCATGCCATGTCTTTCGACCGTTTCGAATCTGGCTGCGATCGGCGCGAGTTGCCTGATCTCCCGGGCTTACTTCAGCATTGCCTTCGTCTATTTTTTCGACCTCGTTCGCGATGCTCTTCTCATTCGTGACATCGTCACAGGCGTCCTGAAAAGTTTTCTGTTTGGTCTGCTCATCGGCGGGATCGCCTGCTATCGAGGTCTTAGTGTAAAGGGCGGCGCGGCTGGAGTCGGCACCGCTACGACCTCAAGTGTTGTCACCGCTATCGCGACGGTGATCGGGTTCGATACCCTATATAATATCGTTTATACCGTCTTCTTTCCCACATGAGCACGCCCAACTCTTATGTCGCCGAACTCCGCGACGTAACGATGCAATTCGAAGACAAAACTGTGCTAGACGATCTTTCCCTGAAGGTCCGGCCACAGGAGCGCCTCGTCATTCTGGGTCAGAGCGGCAGCGGCAAGAGTACCATCCTTCGGCTCATCCTCGGGATTTTGATGCCGAACGAGGGTTCTGTCTTCTTCAAGCAATTTGAAATCACTCGTCTACCGCGGCGCAAGTTGCAGCGGATTCGCCGCCACATCGGCATGGTTTATCAGTATTCCGCCTTGCTCAGTTCACGCACCGTCCGCGATAACGTCGCTCTTCCCCTGGAAGAACTGACCGATAAGTCGCGCGAAGAGATTGACAGGATTGTCGATGAAAAACTCGAGCTGGTTGGAATGAAAGACTCCAAGAATCTGATGCCTTCGGAGTTAAGCGGCGGGATGCGAAAACGCGTCAGCCTGGCCCGCGCGCTCGTTCTCGACCCGGAACTGATTCTCTTCGACGAACCGGTGGCAGGGCTCGACCCGGTGATGGCTTCAGTAATCGACGAATTGATTATAAGCTTGAGTGAAAAGTCCAAGGTCACTTGCGTTATTGTAACCCATGAAATGGATAGCGCCTTTCGCATCGCCACCCACATGGCTATGTTGTATCACGGCAAGGTTATTGAAGAAGGTGAACCCAAAAAGTTAAAGGAATCGAAAAATCCGGTGGTTTCTCAATTCCTAACCGGGAGTACCGAAGGCCCCATTCTCGAAGGAACAAAGGATGCAATTACAGCGTAACGAAGTTCTCACTGGTTTACTCGTCGTCGCAACCCTCGCGGCTTTGACGGGGATACTGGTGCTATTGGGTGCGCCGGGACTTTTCCGCCCGCTGACTACTTACAAGATATATTTTGATAATGCTGCCGGCATTAAACTGGGCGCACCGGTGTTGCTGGCCGGCCGCAAGATTGGGCAGGTAGCGAAACTTTATTCTCCCGTTTCGCGGGAAGAAAATCAGCGCGCTCTGGAGGTCGCAAGATCTTTGCGCGCGGCAGAAGCAAATGCGACTCCCGCTCCCGAGAAAGCGCCGCGCTATGAGGTTCGGATCGATGTCCAGGTCGATCGAAATGCGCTGCTTTATCGCGATTCCAAAGCCCGCATGATCACGCTCGGACTTCTAGGTGAAGTTGCGATTGACTTCACCGAAGGAACTGAAGCATCTGGGCGGGCCAATTCCGGCGAGCTCTTCGCCGGCGAACGAGTGCCTGATTTTGGCGAAGCCATCGCCAAAATGCTCGATATTATCGCTCCAGTCGCGACCGAGGCCACTGCCACCTTCAAGCAACTCGAATTGACTGCGGAAAATCTTAGTCACATCACCGACGAAAACTCGGAACTCAATCTTGCCCTTACTCAGTTCAAAACTCTCGGCGAACACCTTAATCAACTGACCGGTCCGGAGAGCGCGCTTTCCAGTTCACTTACGAATTTGAAGGAACTAACCGCGGATCTGACCAAGAATGATAATATCGCGGTAACTTTGCAGAACTTCCGCGCTTCTTCGGAAAAGTTGAAGTCAACCCTGACTTCGCTCGGACCGCCCCTTCAGGCAAGCGCAGACAATGTAAAAGAGGCGACTGCTACTTTGAAATCGCAACCATGGCGCCTGGTCTGGCCAAGCACAAAGAAGTATCCAGAGGATACGCAACCGGGAACTCCAGCCGGACAAAATATTAAAGCTGCTAAAGCAGCCCGATCTCCGCGCCCTAGTCCAACACCTGCTCGCCGAGCTTCCCGATAACCTAAAAATAAGCTAAAATAGTTGCGAAATTAGTTTGCACATAACTGGTAGACTGCTAGGAAAGTTGTTATGGACTTATCACTTAGGCAGTTGGAAGAAGCGGTTTCCCTACGCCGCCAGATCGATTCTCTCGAGCGACGGTTCGCGGGTTTAGTTGGCGGCGGACGCGCTACTAGCAGCGCGGGAGCGAAAACCGGAGGCGGAAGGCGACGACGCCGGCGCACCATGTCCGCGGCAACGCGAGCTAAGATTGCGGCGGCTGCGCGCGCACGCTGGGCTCGAGTTAGAGGTGGACGTAAGGCTGGGGGCGGCGGCGGCAAAAAATCACGCCGTCGCGGCCGCATGTCTGCCGCGGCACGCAAGAAACTTAGCGATATGATGAAGGCACGTTGGGCAGCGCGCCGAAGATCGGGAAAGTAACCAACAATAAATAATAATTCGAAAGGACCGCGTAGTGCGCTACGCGGTCTTTTTATTCAGACTGATTTCTTCGGCTCGGCGGCGAAGAAAGTGGAGGACAGCTTTTTCATCCTCAGCGAAATCGTGAGCTTCTTCAGCTTCCTCAATTTTAGTTCGTAGTCCTTCAATTAGGTGGCCGCTGAGGTACGATTCCAAAACCGCCGGATGAACGTAACACTTCCGGCAAATCGTCGGCGTGTTGCCAAGTAGTTCTGCCGCCGCCGCGATTGCATTCTTGATGTTCACTGTGGCCTCCTTTTTCGATGTGAACTTCTCCTGCGCGTTCAGCGCCATCGCCGCCAGAAGTGTGCCGGCCCAGGTCCGGAAATCTTTGGCCGTAAAATCTTCGCCCGTAATTTCCCGAAGATAATCATTCACATCCTGGGAGGTGACATCGCAAAGTTTAGCGTCATCGTCGAAATACTGAAAGAGATGCTGTCCTGGCAGCTCCTGTAATTTCCGCACAATTTTGGCGATCCTTTGATCGCTTACATCTACTTCATGTTGAACTCCGCCTTTGCCGCGGAACCGGAAGCGCAACTTCGTTCCCCGCACTTTCACATGGTGATCTTTCATCGTGGTCAGACCGAAAGACTTGTTATGCCTGGCATACTCTTGGTTGCCGACACGAATGAAGGTGCGTTGCAGCAACTGCACCACTGTCGCCAATACCTTCTCCCGTTTGAGCCCCGGCAATCTTAAATCGGCCTGGAGCCGCCGACGAATCTTTGGCAGGGCCGCAGCAAAGATCAGGATGCGGTCGTATTTGTTCTCATCGCGAATAGACCGCCAACGTTCGTGATACCGATATTGTTTTCGTCCGCGGTCATCGCGTCCGATTGCTTGAATATGACCATTGGGAAGAGGACAAATCCAAACTTGGCGATAAGCTGGTGGAATAGCGAGGCGTCGGATTCGAAGCAAGCGCGTTTCATCGCGGATCAACTTCCCCTCCGTATCGAAGTACTGAAATGATTTGCCCTTACGTTTTCGAGTGAAACCAGGTTGCTCATCGCTGACGTAACGAAGTCCGGCATCTTCCGCGACTTCCACCGAAGCGGTGGCAATCTGCGTCAGTTTGCCGTTCTCTTGTTTAGTTTTCCGAGCCTGAGCCGCCACCCTTGTAATACGAATGCCGCCCGTAAAAAGCGCGCACCGGCAATGCTGAAACGAACTTGGTAGGGGCGACGCTCTGCGGAGCCATTAACGAATTCAGCCCAATCGAACTACGGCTCGACGGGTTTCGCCCTACCAACGCATTTACAAAATGTCCGCGACGCGCGTGTTCTCGTAACTTAACCCGCGCTTATGCGCCGTAACTCTTAGTGAACTTCTTGCGCGACTCCCCTTCTCCACCCGCCGCAGGAGGTTCCGGAGTAACCGGTTCGACAGGGGGCGCGCTCTCGGGAGGTTTTTTTTCGGAGGGAGCAACAGTAGAACTTCCGCGCGCAACTTCAACATAAGCGAGCTGCAAATTAGAAAGGGCGTTCCGCAGCACGGTGGATTCTTCATTGCTTAGGTTGCCACGCGTCTTTTCTTGAATCATCGCCAATTGATCGATAAACATTTTCGCGACCTCGAGGTTTACTTCGCCCTTTCCGGTCTGCGGATTGGGAATTTGGCCAAGAAAAAGCGCGGCGTTTTGCGCCTGCATCATGACAAATTCGATGAATCGCTGCGCCAATTCCCCGGAATTCGTGCTGGTTTGAACCTCGGCCATACTACTTGGATTTCGATGTTGAGGGCTTTGCTGGCGGTCGAACAATTGCGAGCACGTAGGCTTGCTTCCTAAAATACTTCGCCGCTACCTGCTTGATGTTTTCGAGTGTCACTGCATTCACTTTGGCTTCCAGTTCCCGATAGTGATTAAAGCCGAGTCCATAAAGTTCGTCGAGTGCAGTCATATAGGCAAACACGTCGTTACTCTGGTTTTGAATTTGTTGCTGACCGATCAGCTTTTTCTTCGCTCGCGCCAGCTCGGTCGCAGTCAAGCCGTCACGAGAAAGTTTGTGAATCTCATTCAGAAATGCGTGCTTCACCGGCTCTATTTTCTCCGGATCAGTTCCGAGATAAAAGGCGAACAATCCCGGGACCAAGGCCTGGATTTGGGCGGCGCCGACATAATAGGCGAGACCCATTTGCTCGCGAATGCGAACGAACAGACGCGAGCCGAGGTCGCTGCTCGCTTCATCTATTAGTTCGAGCGCATAACGATCGGGGCTGAAGACATCAGCGCCACGGAAGCCGGCGACCAAAACCGCTTGCGCTTTCTCGCGCTCTGTTTCTACAATCTTCGTCTCCTTGAGTTGTGGCGAGGGTGTCGGATTACTTAAAGCAAGTTCACCCGAAGGTAACGCCCCCAGCTTTTGCTTAAATAAATCTCTTACTTCGTTCGCTTTTACCTTTCCGAAGACGGCGATAACACCATTTCGCGCAACAACGTAACGGTTACGAAAAGCGACGAGATCTTTCGAATTCAAACGCGAAACCGATTCCGGCATTCCTTCCGGGCGAAGCGCGAGTGGATGTCCCGGAAAAAGCGCGTGCTTAAGAAGATTACGCGCCGCCGAAGTTGGCCTTTCGTCCTCATCTTTGATCTTGGCCAATTGAATCTCTTTTTCGCGTGCGACCGCTTTCGCGGGCATGGTCGCGTTCAGTAACACATCGGCCAAAATGTCGGTGCCGAGCGCGAGATCCGGTTGAGTAACATCGAGGTTGATGGCGAAACTGTTGTTGCCCGCCTGGGCTGTGATTTCGCCACCGACTGCTTCCAGTTGATCGGCAATCTGCTCGGCCGATCGCGTTTTCGTACCCTTTAGTAGGGTCTTGGCCGCTAATCGAGTGATTCCATTGTTCGCTTCCGTCTCAGAGAGTAAGCCGCATCGAAATACCGCCGACATCGCAACCAATGGCAGCCGCGCATCCTCTCGCACCAGAATACGCAACCCATTGGGCAACTCGAACTTTTCTATCTCACCGATGGCGACAGGCGCGAAGAGGGTACTCTTCGAGATCAACGACCCTTTCGGATTAAGAGAAACGATGGTCAGATTTTCTTCGCTCAGATATTGAATCGCGACACGCTTAATGTCATCGAGCGTTACCTTTTGAACCTTTTCGAGGTATTCGCGGCCAAAGTTCAGGTTGCGAGTGAGAAACCAATTCGTCCCGAGATCGGTCGCCTGGCCGCGCATGGTTCGGAGGGAAGCCAGTTCCTGAGATAGCGCGATTTTCTTACCCTTTGCCAGTTCTTCAGCAGTCACGCCGTCGCGCCGGATCTCTTCGATGATCTGCAAAATCAGGCTCTGGGCCGCACTCCGATTTTTCGGATCCAGGATCGCATCAACACCAAGAATGCCGGGATCGCCTGGGGTATAGGAAAATGCGGAAATGGAAAAAACCAGTCCCGATTCTTCGCGCACCTTACGATAAAGACGCGAGCTGTGGCCTTCCCCGAGAATTACCGACAAAAGATCGAGCGCAGGAACATCAGGATGGGTGATTTCTGGAACGTGCCAGGCCATGGCGAAATGGGTCAATTCAGTGGCGAACTCCTGGTGAACTTCACGTAGTCCAAGTTGGGGCGGCTCAGCCGGGATATAGATTGGCGCTACAGATTTTGCTGGTTGATCCTTGAACAAATTTTCCAGCTTCTCCCGCACTTCCGCGCCGACGATGTCGCCGACCACGATAAAGGTGAGGTTATTTGGGACGTAACGCCTCTTGTAATATTCCATCACCTGTTTCTGCGTCAGCTGATTATAGATATCGATTAACCCGATTACCGGAAGTCGATAGGGATGTCGCTGATAAGCGGTCGCGAAAAGCAGATGCGTCATCGTGCGATCGGGATCGTCCAACCCCATCGCGAACTCGCGCCGGATAACCTCCTGTTCTTTAGCATACTCCTGCGGTGGCAGAGTCGAGTTCATCATCGCGTCCGCCAGAATATCAAGCGCGGTCAGCGCACCTTTCTTCGGCATATCGATCCAGAAAACGGTGCGATCGAATGACGTGTAGGCGTTGATGTAGCCGCCGACGTCCTGAATTTTTTGCGCAATCTCGTTAGTTGAGCGCGTTTTGGTTCCTTTGAAAAGCATGTGTTCGAGGATGTGAGAAAGGCCGGCGCCAAGATGTTGGTCCTCGGTCGTGCTACCGGTTGCGCACCATGCCTGCACGCTGGCCACCGGCGCGCTGCGATCTTCCTGCACGATGAGAGTCAGGCCATTCGCGAGCGTCCACCTTTGCGCCGTGTTTGGGGGGAAACTGATTACCGGCGACGCCATCGTCGCGGCAGTCCTGAGGTTTGCGCGGTTAAGCATGAATTAAAAACTCCGCCTCGCAGCGATGGCCGCTCAAGTGGTCTTTGGCGCGGGCAGACCTAATGACAATTTCTTGCCGGTAACGGCAGGCTCGGGCTGAAATGGTTTCACAAATGCATCGCGGAAATCATAGACCGCTTTGAAATCATCCATCGAATCTTCGTCGGTTTTCCCGAAAATCCCGGCCCCGATTAGATTAAAGACCATGTGCCCGACATCCTCGCAGCGAGACACGCCCCAATGGGAAAGAACACTCAATGCCATCGGGCCAAATTCCTTGAGCGCGTACTGCCGGACGCCTTCTAGTAACTCCGGGCCAGCGACATGACGAACCGCTGCGCCTTTAAGCTTCTTCTGTTGCTTTGTCGTAAAATCGAGCGCGTCTCGCAGAAAAATGTAGGCTTCGCGCTGGTAGCGCGGGTCGCTCGCCACAATCGAATCGAGCGCTTCGGTAAATCCAATCTTTTGCATATGTGATATTGCGCCCAAGCGCCCTAGCAGGATAACGGCCAAGCCTCAGTCGAGCAAATCACGCGCCGAAATTTATCACTGGAGCTGCGTTTCGAGAGCATCCAAATAAACCGAAAGCGCGTCGCGCCGACGCGGGACTGCTTCGCTACTGTCGGCCGCGTGCAGGTAATCGCGAAAAGCTCCACTCGCCGTCTTTGCCTGCGTCGCCTCGTACCAATTCATGAAATCATCAACCTCGCTCATGCGAGCCGCGATCCGTTGGCGCAATGCCGCGTTGCCCGCGAGTCGGCTGGCCAAACCATGTCTCTTCTTACGGGCAACCAATTCTGCGGCTAGTTGATAATCAACAACCACTGGGCGCAACAACGGATGGGCACGAGTGGCCAGGAGGGTCAAACGCTGGCCCAATTCGGTTGCGGCCTTGGTATCGATATTTGGCCGGCTGACGCGGACCGTCTCCTCCAGAGTGAGCGAATTCTTTTTCTCCCGGTCCTGTGCGATTTTTGTCCGCAAACATTCGTCGAGCTGCCCCGAAGTGGCGGCAAACGTAATAAGCGCGAATCGCCGTTCCTGAGCCACACGGGCAATGTGTTCGCTCCAATTTTTTTCTATCGCACCCGGCTCCTTTCCCAGCCACGGAAAATGCGCTTGCAAATCGGAAAGGGCATCGGTGGACGCGCGCGGCAAGTCCGCAATATAACGCGTCAGCTGAGCGCGACCATTCTCATGTTCGAGCAAAATCCTCACCAGCGCACTGGCGCAAGCTCGGTAAAGAGCGCGCGACTGGGAATCGAGCAGCCCCGGACGTTGAGCCAGAAAACTTTCTAGCGCCGGCGGATTCGAGGCAACGCTATCAAGGCCCTCGAAGATTTCCGGGCTCTCATTGTCCAGAGTGAGCATTCCATCAACGAGCCAATCCGGCGGCGCGACATATGGCGTGCCGGCCGGCAGCGAAGGCAAAGCGCGATAGCTCAGTTCCAGCAGAAGAGCCCGCAAAACTTCCCGCTGCAAAACTGCCGTCTGGAAATCGCGGTCGACCAAAAGGTCGAGTTGAATTTTCAGCCCGGCGCCGGTTTGGCTAAAGTTGAGCAGAACCGGTGGGACCTCGGGTGCGTTCGCCTGTGGTCGCTGCAGGTTCAGCAAAATAGGAACCGACCATTGGTCACGCAATTGCAAGAGCCCGAGCACTTTTGATTTCACTCGCTCGGCGGCATCGGAGACGGCGCTACGCAAAATCCTGTTGCCGCCGAAAATAATGAATTGCCGCGACGGGCTGATGCTTCGTTCGAGTGGCGCGGCCGGGAGGGTGCTACAAATCAGGACAAACCCCAGCGCTATCAGGCGATGGAAGGTGGAGCTCTTGCGACGCCCATGACATCTCAGGGCTCGCAGGAGATTGCCGCTCCAAGCTTTTATGAAACGGGGTCTGGACACGATTAGATAGTTTATCCTTTAGGGAGGTCGTTAACCAGTGAACAGAAAGATAGTTCCGAAGTTTGCGGAAAAATTTGAAATATTTCCGTTCTTTCCCCGTCTAATTTCTATAAAGGATATGAAGGCAAAATTACTAATTCTCGGTGCCATTGTCGTGCTTTCGCTGACGACGCCCGCGTTCGCCAAGACTCGGGTTGTCCAAACGCGGAACGGCCAGGCAGTTGTGACAAACGGTGGCGATCACAGAAATCATTGGCGCGGTAATCACTGGCGCAGTGGTAGCAGCGTATTTTGGAACATTGGTATAGGCGTGCCGTTTTACGGAGGGTACTACGGTGGATATCCATATTACCGCGGTTACCCTTACTACGGCAGTTCCTATTATGGGGGATATCCATACAGTTCGTACGGGTCCGGGTATTACCCTTACGGATATAGCGGTAACTATTACTACGGCTCGAGCTATCCCTATTACTCAAACCGCACGGTTTATCGGGGTTACAACGGGTCGGTTGTTGCCCGCGTGCAGGAACGGCTCGCCCGCGCTGGTTATTATCACGGCCCGATCGATGGCCTAATGGGTCCACGCACTCGTTATGCGGTCCGGGTCTACGAGCGCAGACATGGTCTGCCAGCTGATGGAATCATTGATCGCCGTCTCCTGGCGACAATGGGCATCGCTTAAGCAAAACTAACAATGAAACAGCCGGCGGTATTGGCGCAAGCAAGGCCGCCGGCTTTTTAATTAGAGCCTGTTAGCACGAAATCGCACTTGGGAGTTAGGCTTCTAGCCTGACCGCCTGACTCGGCCGACATGCTTCCAGCTTGTCGCAGCTCCGCATCCCCGACGGCAGGATGCCCATCTTCCAATGGCGGCATTGGCGCAAGCAGGCCGCCGGCCCCGTTTATTGCGCCGAAGTGACGACGACCTCTTTTTCGCGCAGCTGAATGGAACCGACCTTATTAAGCAGCTTGTGTTCGCGATCCATCACCGCCACCGCATCGCTGAAGAGAAAACCAGCATATGACATCATGTTGGGATCTATTGGCATTCGTCCGATTGCTCCGCTTTTCGGCGACGCCGTAACTTTCCCGCCTGCGATCTGAACGGCATAATCGCCGGATGTAAAAATCGAGTAGCCAAAAATGGATCGCTCAATGGTGACACGGCAATTCCCTTCCGTGAAAGCAACTATCGCCCGCTCGAAATCGATCAGGGGATGGTTCAGCTTCTCCTTTTTGCGCTTCAAGGCGCTGGCCAGGTAAGCGTTGACACCTTCCTCGGAGAATTGCGCCGACTGGGGCTGGTGGGATTCCGTCAGCTTTTCCAAGCTCAGATTGATTTGCGGCGGGAACCCTTCGGACTTCACCGCCGGGGGCACATCAGGCGGAATTAAGATCACCACCGCCGCCGCCGCCGCACCCGCGAGCAAGATCACTTTGGCAATCTTGGAGAGAAGCAGCCGCCCTTTGACCCCGCGTTGGCTAAACATCCCTCGCATCCGCTTGTGCAATTCCTCCGAGGTTTCCTTCTTCCCCGTCTTAAAGCCGGCAAGCGCGGAACGATCGAGGCGGGACCCGCAATCGTGGCAATAAATGCGCTCGGCTTCATTATCACGCCGGCATTCCGGGCATGTTAGTTGAACTGGGGTTATCGTCTTCATTCGCTCTTTTTCTCCGACTTTGCGGGTTTTTCCGACTTTGTCTCAGTCTTCGGCTTTTCCGCAGCCGGCGTTTCTTTTTTCACTGCTTCCTTATAGGAGTCGCTACGATAATCGGTGGTATAAAAACCCGAGCCTTTAAAGATAATTCCGGCACCCGTGCCTAGCAGCCGTTTTACCTTGCCGTGCCCCCACTTTTCCAGCCGGCAAAGATGCTTGGGACATTCGCGAAAGGGTTCGTCCCGCATCGATTGAAATGCGTCGAAATGTTGCCCGCATTTGGCGCAGGCATACTCGTAGGTTGGCATGGGAAGATCGCGGAGTTGCAAAGTAGATGCGTTCAAAAGCAAAATTCAAGCCCACCAGCTCGCTGTGGCTTCAACATTTGTCTACTGCCGCAACCAGGCCATTCCTTGACTTTAAACGCCCGCTACGGAACGTCCTCTGCGATTGATGAAAGGGGGGAGCAGAGCGGTAATTGCGGGGTTTGTTGGGGCGGTTTGCACGATCTTCATGGTCGGCTGCGGGGAGGATCCCCGTTTTTCCACCCAAACCCAATATCTCGGTGGGGTTTATGGGCCCGGTCCAGTTTCGTCCAGCGCCCCACAGGATAACGTTTCCTATTGGGACGGTGACGATATGGATGGAAAACCAAGCGTGAAAATCAGCCTCGGTGAGCAACGCGCCTATTTTTATAAAAGTGGAAAACTGGTAGGTATCTCCCAGCTATCCACCGGACGCGAAGGACTGAACACTCCGATCGGCCATTTCGCGATTCAGCAAAAAGATGTGAACCATGTTTCGAGCAAATACGGCGATTACGTCGATGCCGCGGATAACGTAGTAAAGCCAAATGTAGAGCTGGGGGTCGATCCGAAACCGCCCGGCACTCATTTCAAAGGCGCGCCCATGCCTTATTTTATGCGCATTCACGGAGGCGTCGGAATGCATGCCGGCTATCTGCCTGGCTATCCCGCTTCCCACGGTTGCATCCGAATGCCGGAGTTCATGGCGGAAAATTTCTTTAAGTCGGTGGGCGTCGGCACGCCAATCACGATCACCAATTAGTTAGTAGCGCAGGCATCTTGCCTGTGGGCCGACGGGCATCTTGCCCGTTTGTTGTAACCAGCCAGGCAAAACGCCTCGACCCACAGCCAGGATGGCTGTGCTGCAACGGCGGGCTCGCCACCCCTCGATCTGCCGGCTCATTGAAGTTGACGCACTTTTCGGCGACAACTTCTAGTGGAAAAAAACAGCGCGGAATTCCTGCGGCTGGCTGCGGCAGCTGTACCGATCCAACGCAAGTTGCGCCAGATCGCGGCGGGCGATTTTCCAGTTTCCTTCTCCCATGTGATCGAGAGCGCACAGCCCTTTCTTGTCGCAACCATTGCGGAACATGACCGCCGCAGTATTTGGGTTATCTGCCCGACGGTACGCGCCCAGGAGCTTTTTTTCGAAAGCCTGTCGAATTGGAATTCGAATCCCTCGTTCTTACCGGAAACGGAGTTCGCCGCGGTCGAGAACATTCTGCCGGATCCCGAGATTGCAGCGGAGCGGCTGGCGCTGTTGTCCCAAATCGAAAAGGGGAACGGCGCCCAAGTAGTCGTCACGACCCGAGCGGCATTGGATCAACTCGCCCCCAGCCGTGGCACATTACGCTCGGCTTCGCTCGAAATTCAGCGCGGGCCGAACCTGGCAATGCCTGCGTTGTTGAGCGCATTGTCCGGTGCGGGCTACGAACGCGTCGCCCAGGTTACAACCCGGGGTCAGTTAGCGGTCCGCGGCGGTATTGTTGATATTTTTTCATGGCAAGCCGCGTTGCCACTGCGGATTGAATTCGACGGCGACGAAATAGAATCGCTGCGTGAATTTGATCTCGATACTCAAACTTCCGTGCGCACTCGCGAACAGGCGAGCGTGCTTCTGAGCGCGGCTGACGATAGCAGCGGTCGCGTCCGGGATTACATCACTCAGGACGCCGTCGTGATCGAGCTCGAGCCCGCATCGGAACGCGGAGCTCCCGCGACGCAGAGCTCGCCGGAAGTTGCCCCTCCAAGCCACATTCAAATTAGCGAAAGCTGGATCGAAAATGTTGACGCAGCGCCGGAAGATTTTTCCAGTGCATTCGTCGAATGCGACATCGCTGAATTCGCCATCGGCGACTTCATGCTCGCGGAAACGAAGCGCGCACAATTCGTCGCGCGACTGAAGCAATGGCGCAACGAACACGCAACCGTCGCGATCTATTTTCAAACCGAGGGAGAGATCGAGCGTTTTCGCGAGATCATTTCGGCCGATGCGCTGGCCGACATCAACCTCCTCGAAGGAACATTGAGCCGCGGATTTTGCTTTCCTGGCGCCAATCTAGTCATTCTCTCGGCCAACGAATTGCTCGGGCGCTTTCCCATCCATGGCCGGCGACGTTTGCGTCGCGCGGAACGACGCAATCGCGCGCAAATTGATTTCAGCGAGCTTAACGAAGGCGATCTTGTCGTCCACCTCGAGTACGGTGTCGGAAGATTTCTTGGCCTTGCCGAAATGCCTTCTGTGGCGGCAGGCGTGTCGCCTGCAAAAACCGCGAGCAGTAGCGAAGTTCTCGTTCTGGAGTTCGCCGATGAAGCGAAACTCTATGTTCCGCTGGAGCAAGCCTATTTGGTCTCGCGTTACGTTGGCGTCGGGAAAAAGTCACCGCCGCTCAGTTCGCTTGCGGACGCGAAATGGTCACGCGCGAAGAAAAACGCGACCGCCTCCATTTTCGATTACGCCGGAAAAATGCTCGCACTTCAGGCCGAGCGTCAGACCAACCCGGGCCACGCCTTTGGCGCCGACACTAAATGGCAGGCGGAATTTGAACACTCCTTTCCGTATCGCGAAACCCCCGATCAACTAACCGCGATCATCGATACCAAGACCGATATGGAACAGCCGCAACCCATGGATCGCCTGATTTGCGGCGATGTCGGTTTCGGGAAAACCGAGGTCGCGATCCGTGCCGCCTTCAAGGCCGTGATGGATGGCAAACAAGTCGCAGTCCTCGCGCCTACCACTGTGCTCGCCCAACAGCATTTCGAAACCTTCCGGCAACGAATGTTGGATTACCCGATCCGAATCGAGATGCTGAGCCGGTTCCGGTCGCCGGCGGAGCAAAAGAAAGTCCTACAACTATTGCGGGAAGGTGGGGTCGATATCGTCATCGGGACGCATCGCCTCATTTCCGACGATGTCAGTTTCAGAGACCTCGGTATCGTCGTGATCGACGAAGAACAACGCTTCGGCGTTCTGCATAAGGAAAAATTCAAAGAGCTGTTCAAGCTTGTCGATCTCCTCACTCTTTCGGCTACACCGATTCCGCGCACTCTCTATCTCTCGTTAGTCGGCGTTAAAGACATGTCGACCATCGAAACACCGCCGCAAAATCGGCTGCCGGTCGAAACGGTGGTTTGTGGTTATGACGAGAGAATTATTCGCGATGCCGTCAATCGCGAGCTGGAGCGGCAGGGCCAGGTTTTCTTTCTGCACAATCGCGTCCAATCGATCGAGAAAGTGCGCGATCGAATCGCTGAACTTTGCCCGACTGCGCGGGTGGAGTTTGGCCACGGTCAAATGGATTCCGACGAATTGGAAGCGGTAATGCATCGCTTTGTCATGGGAAAAATCGATGTCCTGGTCTGCACCACCATCATCGAAAGCGGCTTGGACATTCCAAATGCCAACACCATTATCATTGATCGCGCGGACCGTTTCGGCCTGGCCGATTTGTATCAACTGCGCGGGCGGGTCGGACGTGCCGAGCACAAAGCGTACGCTTACCTTTTGCTGCCACGCGAGCTCATGATGGTTGGCGCCGCGCGCAAACGAATCAACGCCATCAAACAATACAGCTCGCTCGGCGCCGGGTTTCGGGTTGCCATGCGCGATCTGGAGATTCGCGGCGCCGGCAGTATTCTCGGCACCGCTCAAAGCGGCCACATCATGGCGGTGGGTTTCGATCTATATTGCCAATTGCTCAAGCAGGCCGTCGCCCAAATCAAAGGACAAAAACCGCGCTGGCGCCTCGAAGTAGAGCTGCGGCTAGATTTCGTCGCCACTAACGAAGCAGAATTTGTTCAGGGCGACGCCCGTGTCTCTGCATTTCTCCCCCGCAACTACATCAACGATACCACCCTGCGGATTCAGGCGTATCGGCGGATCGCGGAAATCTCTACTGCGGAACACTTGGACCGGCTGATCAAAGAATGGCGCGATCGTTTTGGCGCGTTTCCTGAGGCCGTGGAAAATCTCATTACCCTCGCCCGAATCAAACTCGCCGCCGCCAAACAGGAAATCACCAGGGTCGAAACGCGGGAGGACAAATTGATGTTGACGAGGCGCGGGGATTTTATACTTGTCGCGGGCAAATTCCCTCGTTTAGTTGCCCCGGAAATCGAAAAGCGGCTGCAGGAAATTCTCGGGCTGCTTGGCAAACTCTAAAAACATGGTTCGTCCCCTCTTGGTCGTATTGTTCACGGCAGCTCTGCTGTCGCTGTCATCGCTCTGTCGCGGAGCGTTGGCGGCTGAACCCGAAGTGATTAATGGCATCGCTGCCGTCGTCAAAAGCAATGACATCACCGACGTCATTACCTATTCGGAAGTGCACGCGTTGTCCGCCCCCAAAGAAAAGCTACTGCACGATCAGTATCGGGGGGAAGAGTTGACCACAAAAATCAAAGAGGCCCGCGCCGCCGCCCTCAAGGATTTAATCGATCGGCAGCTAATCATTCAGGCGTTCAAAAAAGAGGGCTACCAGATCCCTGATCACTTCGTCGATCAACATGTTCAGGAGATGATCCGGGAGAACTTCAACGGCGATCGTAACACCTTTATCAAAACCCTCCAGGCGCAAAACTACTCTCTCGGAGAATTCAAAAAAATGGAGAGCGAAAGGATGATTGTGCAGGCGATGCGGCACAAGAATGTGGAACTCAATACCATCATCTCACCTAACCGGATTCAGGATTACTATCGTAAGCATGCCTCCGAGTTTACCAGCAAGGAGCAGGTAAAACTGCGTATGATCATGATCCCAGCCGGCACTTCAGATCCGGCAGGACAGAAGGCAATGGCGGAGGAGATCCTGGGAAAGCTGGTTAACGGAGCCGAATTCGAGCGCATGGCGCAAATTTATTCCGAAGACAGCACCCGTGATCTTGGCGGCGATTGGGGCTGGGTCGACCGCGGCACCTTGACGGCGCCGCTCGAGAAAGTCGCGTTCAACTTGCGACCCGGAAAAGTCAGCAACATCATCCAGCTCGGCGGCAATTATTATATTCTCAAAGTCGAAGATAAACGCGGCGGCGTCACGCGCTCCTTCGCCGAAGTACGCGAAGAGATTGAGAAAAAATTGGTCGCGGAAGAAGCGCACGCCAAGCAGGAACGCTGGCTGACTAGTCTGCGCCAGAAAGCTTACATCAAGATGTACTGAGGGCGTTTGAGGTTTGAGTTGACGTTTGATTTGAATATCAACACTTCGTCGCTTCATCGCCGCATGTCCCTAACCGCTCCCTCCTGATCATTGCACAGAGCGGGAACTTCCGAGACAATGCCCGATGCCTCTTCGCATCGGAATTACACTCGGTGATCCCGCCGGAGTCGGACCCGAGATTATTCGGTCGGCGCTCGAGTCGGGCAAGCTAGCGAATGATATCGACTATAAAGTAATCGGCCAGGTCGGGGCTGTACCTGCGGGAAGCCCATCCCCCGATTCCGCCCGCGCTGCATTCGCCGCCATGGAAGAAGCGGCTGGCCTAGCCAATTCCGGTGAGATCGACGCCATCGTTACCGGCCCGATCCACAAAGCGCGGATGGCCGAAATTGGATTTAAATTTCCGGGGCAGACCGAATTTTTCGCGGCGCGCTCTGGCACAACCAACTACGCAATGCTCCTGACTGGAGGCGCGATCACCGTCGCGCTCGTCACAACGCACGTGCCACTGCGCGAAGTTGCCGCCTCGCTCAACACCTCTGAAATCGTCCGCGTCGGGAAGTTACTCGACAATTTCCTGCGCCGTCGCGGTAAAGACGTTCCCCGCGTTGCGGTTGCCGGTTTGAATCCACACGCGGGCGAATCCGGAAAAATCGGCCGTGAAGAAATCGAGATTATCGCTCCCGCCATCGCCGAACTAAACCAATCACTTCTTACTTCTCACCAATCACCTTCTCGTTTTACCGGTCCCGTCCCCCCTGACACGCTCTTCTTTCATCTCGCCAACGAGAAATGGGACGGTGCCCTTTGCATGTATCACGATCAAGGCTTGATTCCGCTGAAGCTGCACGCCTTTCATTTCGGCGTGAACACTACTCTCGGTTTGCCCTTTCCGCGCACGAGCCCCGATCACGGCACCGCTTTCGATATCGCAGCGATCAATCTGGCCGCGGAGCTAGCGCAGAAAAAGAGTTAGTCATGTTTGCCCACGAAACACCCGAGCCAAGCGAAAAACGGAACAAGCGATAAATGAAGAAAATTCCCCCATCCCATCTCACATTGCTCGGCACTGTCGCCATCGTCCTGGCCTGGTCGGCATGGCAACCGTGCGATCGCTTGACCTGGTGGCTGGAAGTTTTGCCCGCGCTGGCTGCACTAGTGGTTCTATTCGCGACTTACCGACGCTTTGAATTCACAACTTTGACCTACACCCTCATTGCCATGCACATGTGCGTGCTGTTTGTCGGCGGTCACTATACCTATGCGCGCGTGCCGCTATTCGATTGGCTTCGCCCAATTTTCGGCTGGCATCGCAATCATTACGATCGCCTTGGTCATATCGTCCAAGGCTTTGTCCCCGCCATCGTCACCCGCGAAGTTTTTGTTCGCTTGCAGGTCCTGAGAAAAACCCGCTGGCA
>WNGI01000637.1_pt1 | contig 26921 bp, 29 predicted proteins | sample 5400621 | NCBI WGS metagenome assembly WNGI01 (sample SAMN13153374, study PRJNA577476) | soil metagenome | isolation source: 20 cm soil or saprolite under Garry oak tree replicate 1 | place: USA:California | collected 2016-06-15 | reverse complement strand
CGATCGTTCGCTGCCAGGCCTGCCGAGCGTCCATCCCGAGGTACTCGCGGTCGCACCCCTGAGGCAGCGTCAGACCGATCTTCACGAACGGTCCCCGGCCGGTTGGGGGTTCCACGGCCCGTAGCCCGTCTCGACCAGGTCGCGGACGCGCTCGACGTGGGCGTCGGTCACCGGTCGCGCATCGGCGACCGTATACCACAGGCCCGCCTGGCGAACGTAGGTCGGGAGGGTCCGGATCGCCTCGGTCGCGTCGTCCCACGTGACGCCCATCGCCTCCGGTCGGATGTCGACGCCCGCCCGCTGCAACGCAGCAAGAGCGACCTCCGGTTCGTTGTCCTGGAGGACGGACCCGACGACGACCCCCAGCCCGACCGGCTGCCCGTGGATGAAATGTCGACCGGTCAGCCGCTCGAGGTTGTAAAAGAAGAAGTGCTCGACGCCCTCGATATGGCGCGGATTCCAGCCCGAGTCGTGGAACGTGGTGCCGCCCCAGCGATGGGCCAGTACCAGCGCCCGGACGCCTGCCTCGCTGACCTCACGGATCTCGTCGAGCGCGGCCATGACGCTGTCGAGCTGGACGGTCGCCTCGGCGACGAGGCTCTCGTCGTAGGGCCACCTCCGCTCCGTCTTGCCGAGCGAATCGGCCAGCCGCCAGTCGGCGTGCGCCGTCCGATAGCAGAGGACATCGCCGACGCCACTCCGATTGAGGAGCGGCGGCGCGGCCTGGATGACGTCGAAGTCGATGTAGACGGCCTCCGGGATCGCCCAGCCGAGATAGCGGACCTTGCCCCGATCGCGGAGGCCGGAGCGGTGGCCGAACGGCGCGTTGACGGTGGTCGCGGTCGGCACCTGGAACAGCGGCCTGCGATTCGTCCAGGCGAAGAATTTCGCGACGTCCAGCGCCTGGCCCCCGCCCAGCCCGACGATGCTGGCATGGGGCGGCAGGTCCGCGGCGGCCTTCTCGAGATCGGCAAGCTCGAGGGTGTCGACGAGGTGGACGGCGGCCAGGCCGCGGTCGAACCGCGACTCGAAGGTTGGCCACAGGTCGGCCATGGTGACGACGAGGTACGGCCGGTGGACGAATGCCGGCAGCTCGGCGACCAGCTCCCGACCGAAGACGGTCACGAAGCCGGGGCTGGACGAGACGGGCCTGGTCATCTGATGGACGACACTGGGCCGGACGGCGGGGTCGTGGATGGCGCCGGGCCAGGCGTTGCAGTCGGCGCCGCGCTGTCCGCCGCTCCCCGGCCGGGCGGCTCGGCCGGGATGAGGGTCAGGTCGTTGAAGCCCAGCCGAACCCTGCCGCGTCCCTCGGGAAAGATGAGCCGCCGGCCGCCGCTGACGTCCGCGCGCAGCTGGCGGCCACCGACGTCGACCCTGAGCTGCGCCGTCGGGCCCTCGAAGATGACCCGTTCGATCGTCCCTTCGATCACGTTCTCGAAGTCGGCCGCCTCGCCCTCCTGGAGGACCGTGACGTCCTCGGGCCGGAGATAGGCGACGACTCGATCGCCGATCGTTGCCGGCGCCAGCGCCCGGGTGCGCAGGACGAGCTCGCCGCTCGAGACGACCGTCCGCGCCGCGTCGCCGGCACCGTCGATGCCGGTGATCGTCCCGGCAAGCCCGTTGTTGGCGCCGATGAACTCGGCTACGAATTCCGTCTTCGGCCCGAGGTAGATCTCCATCTGCGTGCCGATCTGCTCGACTCGTCCAGAATTCATGACGACGATCCGATCGGAGATCGCGAACGCCTCGGACTGGTCGTGGGTGACGTAGATCGCCGTCTTGGCGGTGCGTCGCTGGAGGTCGAGGATCGAGTACTTGAGGGTGTCGCGGAGGTTCCGATCCAGCGCCGACAGCGGCTCGTCGAAGAGGAGCACGCGGGGATCCGTCGCCAGGACCCGGGCCAGGGCTACCCGCTGCTGCTGGCCGCCCGAGAGCTGAGCCGGGAGGCGCGCCCCGTAGCCGGCCAGGCCGACCAGGCTGAGCATCTCGTCGACGCGGGTGGCGATCGCCGGCTTCTTCCCGCCCTTGACCGACAGGCCGAAGCCGACGTTGTCGGCGACCGATAGGTGCGGAAAGAGCGCCGGCGACTGGAAGACGAACCCGATGTTGCGGGCCCGCGGCGGGAGGAACGTCACGTCCTGGTCGTCGAAGAAGACCCGCCCGCCTGTCGGTTCGACGAGCCCGGCGATCATCCGCAGCGTCGTCGTCTTGCCGCAACCCGACGGTCCGAGCAGTGTGACGAACTCGCCGTCGGCGACGTCGAGATCGAACTCGTGGACGGCCACCGTCGAGCCGTAGTGCTTCGTGATCGAGGCCAGCCGGACGGTCGACATCAGAGCAGGTAGGTCCCCTTGAGGTGCCTGGTCCCGAAGAGCCGGAAGAACAGCAGGACCGCCGCGAACGAGATGACCTGCATCGTCACCGCCAGCGCGGCGGTCGTCGGTGACAGGCCCGCGGTCCGGATCTGGTTGAAGACCCGCAGCGGCGCCGTCGTGAGCCCCGGCGGATGGACGAACAGCGTCACGAGGTATTCGTTGAACACGATGATGAAGCAGAGCAGGAGCCCCGCGCTCAGGCCCGGCCCGATGAGCGGCAGCACGATTCGTCGATAGGTCTGCCATTTCGTCGCGCCCAGGCATTCCGCCGCCTCTTCGAAGACGACCGGCAGGTCCTTGAGCGCGACGACGAGCGGCGTCAACATCAGTGGGAACGTGCCCAGGGCCATCGCCAGGACGAGGCCCCACATCGACGTCGTCAGGTGGTAGGTGAAGTTGTAGGTCAGGACGAGCGAGATGCCGATGACCGCGCCGGGCACGTACAGCGGCAGCGTCAGGACGGAGAACAGCAGGCGCTTGCCGGGGAACGAGTGACGGACGATCGCGTAGGCGGCGGGCAGGCTCACCGCGACGTTGATGACAAGCGTGAGGGCGGAGATCTTCAGGCTCCACAGCAGGTTGTCGCCGAAGCTCGTCACGACATACGCGAAGTTCTGCGCCGGACGCGTCCCGCCGGGCCCAGTGAACGAGTAGCCGAGCAGGGCGAGGAACGGCAGCACGAACACGATCAGGCAGAGCCAGATGTAGGCATGACTCAGGAAGTCGGTCACTCGCCGGGTGTTGACGATAGGCCGGCGGGCCGGCGCCCGCGTCGCTGAGCCGGCTGGCGCGATGTGAGCGGTCATTCGACGAGGGCTCCACGGGAGTAGCGCAACGACAGGTAGGTGACCGCGAAGGCGATGATCAGGAGGACCGTGCCCATCGCCGTCGACAGGCCGTAGTCCGTCTGGACGACGCCGCGCTGGTAGACCGTCCAGGCGAGGGCGCGCTGCTCGTTGATCGAGCCGAGCAGGAGTGGTTCGGCGAACGTCCCGATGCTCCAGCCGAAGACCGTCAGGGCACCGGCGACGAGACCCGCCCGTGTCAGCGGCAGGAGGATCCGGGCGAACGTCTGCCACGGTCGGGCGCCGAGACACGCCGCCGCCTCCTCGAGGGTCGGGTCGACGTTGCTGAGGGCGGTCCCGATGTTGAGGACCATGAACGGGAACGTGAAGATCGACATCGCGAAGACGACCGACGGCAAGCTGAAGAGCGCGTCGGTGCTGGCGATGCCGAGGGCCTGGAGGATCGGCGTGGCCGGCCCGCCGGGGAGCAAGATGAACCGCATCCCGAACGCGATGTAGAGCGCCCCGAACATCGGGAACGCCATCAGCCCTCGGACGAGCGTCCGGTAGCGCACCTTGCGGACCAGGATGTAGGCGAAGGGGAAGCCGAAGACGAGATCGACGGCCGTCGCGAGGAATGCCAGCTGGAGTGTCACCAGGACGTTCGGCAGGTAGCGATTGGCGATCGTTGCGTAGTTCTCGAGGGTCGAGATCGGGCCGCCGGGAGACAGAAAGGACGATCCCTCCGTGAAGCTCATCTGGAGGATGAACACCAGCGGGTAGTAGAGGAACAGCAGCGCCAGGAGGATCGCCGGCGCCAGGAGCGCGAGCGTGCGGAGGCGAGCCGTGCGCTCGCGTCGCCGTGGGACGTGCAGGACTGCCGGCAGGTGCGGCGCGAGGGAACCGGCTTCACCGCTCATCTGGGATCGGCCTCAGGGTAGACGAAGCCGGCATCCCCTCCCGCGGGACGGGAGGGGATGCCGCGTGGAGGAGCGTCCTACTGGCCGATCTTCTGGCCGTAGTAGTCCTGCCAGACCTTGGCGCTGGCGTTGTAGGCGGTCCAGTCGACGCTCTTGAACGAGGTCTTGATCTGGTCGAGGGTCGGGAAGTACGTGAAGTAGTCCTTGACGAACCAGTCCGGGACCTTGCTCACGTAATCGGGACCCAGGAAGCCCTCGCTGAGCTCGCTCCACTGGCCGTGCTCGATCGGCCAGGCGTTCGGGAACTGGACGTCGGGGCTCAGCCGCCAGTTGATGAAGACCTGGGCGAGGACCGGATGCGGGGCGTTCTTGGGGATCCACAGGTAGCCATTCGCAGGGTAGATCGTCGACGGCACGAGCAGCGACGCGTCCGTGTGGCCACCGAAGTACTCGAGGCGGGCCAGGCTGTTCCAGAAGGTCACCGCGTCGGCCGCGCCGGATTCGAAGAGTTGCTGGAGCGTCGGCTGGTCGGTCGTGTACTTCAGGACATTCGGCCCGATGTTGGTGATCGCCCAGTCGACGACCTCCTTCATCTGATTGGGATCCTTGTAGTCCTTGCCGAGCTCGCTGGCGAGACCGAGCATGAAGCCGCCCGCCGTGATGTCGCCGGACAGCGGCAGCGTGACCTTGCCCTTGAGCCGTGGATCGGCAAGGTCCTTGAGGGTCTTGAGGAACGGCGCCTTGGCCTTGTTGAAGACGACGCCCGGGAAGGCGGTCGACTGGAAGGCGATCGACGTCGGGACGTGCTGGAACTGGTCGAGGACGAGCTTCTGGTTCGGGATCAGGTCCGACGGCAGGAAGTCGGCCGGCAGTCCATTGGCGGTCCCGTCGGCCCAGTAGTTCTCCTCGACGGCCATCACGTCATACGGCGCGGGGTTGTTGCCCTTGGCAGCGGCGCCGAGCTTGGTGAGGTACTCGCTCGGGGCCTGCGAGCCGTCGTACGTCAGCACGATGTCGGCCCCGTAGGTCGCCTTGACGTACTTCTGGAACTCGTCGATCAGCGTGGCGTTGGCCGAATAGGTCCAGTTGCCGACGACGAGGCCGGCCTCTTTCGTGATCTCGGCCTTGATCTCCGCGTCCGTCATGTCCTTGTTGAGAATCGAGACGTGCTTCGTGCCCCCGGCCGCTGCGCCACTCCCCCCGGGCGCCGGCGCGTTCGAAGTGCAGGCGGCGGCGACCAGGACCACGGCCAGGACGGCCGCGCCGATCTGCCAGCCTTGCGAGAACCGCGTGGATCGTTGCATCAAATGTACCCTCCTCCTCTTGCCCGAAGGCTTTGTGCCTGGTCCCCTGTCGGGGCTTCAGCAGCCCATTCGCCGAACGTAGCGTAGACCCGGTCGCGGACGTGCTCGACGATCGCCTCGGTCACCGGCCGGGCGTCGGCGATCGTGTACTCGAGATCGGCATGGCGGACGTACCAGGCCAGCCGGCGCATGGCGGTCGCTGCGTCCTCCCAGTCGATTCCCATGGACTCCGGCCGAATATCGACGCCGGCCCGATGGAGCGCCGTCAGGACCATCTCCGGCTCGTTCTCCTGGAGGACGGCGCCGAGGTACGTCCCAAGCCCGACGGCCTGGCCGTGGATGAAGTGGCGACCGGTATGGTGCTCGAGGCCGTACAGGAAGCAATGGTCGACACCGTCCATGTGGCGGGTGTTCCAGCCGGCGTCGTGAAACGCCGCGCCTCCCCAGCGGTGAGCGAGCATCAGGGTCCGGATCCCTCGATCGGAAGCCGCACGGATCTCGTCGAGCTCCGCGAGGACGGCGTCGAGATGCCCCCGTGCCTCGTCCACTCGTCGTTCGTCATATGGCCATCGGCGATCCTCCCTGCCCATGTCGCGGGCGAGCTTCCAGTCGAACGCTGCCGTGTGATAGCAGAGGACGTCACCGATGCCGCTCCGATTGAGCAACGGTGGCGCCGCCTGGATGACATCGAAGTCGACGTAGACGGCCTCCGGGATGGCCCAGCCCACGGTCGCGGCCGTGTCCCTGCTCCGGAGGGCTGCCCGGTGGGCGAAGGGAGCGTTCGTCGACATGGCCGTCGGTGCCTGGAAGAGGGGTGTGCCGCGTCGCCACGCAAAGAACTTCGCCACGTCCATCGCCTGGCCGCCACCGAGCCCGATGACGCTCCCGAATGACGGCAGGCCCTCGACGGCCGCCTCGAGCTCCGTGGCGTCGAGGGTCGTGACGCGATGGACCCCGGCGAGGTTCGAGTCGAAGAGATGCTCGAATCGCGGCCACAGGTCGGCCATCGTCACGACGAGATAGGGCCGGTGGACGAAGTCCGGCAGCTGGCCGATCAGCTCGCGGCCGAAGACCGTCGCGAACTGGCCACCGGTCGCAGCTCGAGCAGCGGTCACCATCCGGTCGACCGGCTGACGAGCCGCCTGGCGGAGTCGGCGATGATGACGACCATCCTCCTCCGAAGAGTCCATCTCTCGTCGCGGGACCGTTGGCCCGACGCGTCCCGGCGCAGGCTTAACGTTAATCCTTGACGTTTGCACTCTGTCGGAACGATAGTCTCAGTGTCAAGAGCCCACCAGCCCAGACAGGACGGCAATGCGACAAGCCAGCGATGTGGTCACCCTCCGCGACGTCGCGGAGAAGGCTGGAGTCTCGATCACGACGGTGTCGCGAATCCTCAACGGCCGCGAAACTGGCGTTCCGGTTCGCGAAACGACACGCGAACGGATCGTGGCCGCGGCGACGGAGCTCGGCTACCGCCCGAACCTGCTTGCCCGTGCCCTTCGCGGCAGCCGGAGCTCCCTCCTCGGTGTCATCGCCCGCGACGTCACGGACCCCTACCACGTCCAGGTCCTGCGCGGTGTCAACGCGGCGGCGCGGGCCCGGGATTACCGCCTCTTCCTTGGCCACGTGGACTACCGGCCCGACATCGCCGCGATCTACGGGTCGATGTTCGAGCAGTCGCATGCCGACGGGATCTTGATCATGGGCGACATCCACGGTGGCGACGCGACCCTCGACGACATCGCTGACCGCCAGGGTTACGTCGTCGGCGTCAGCGACCGGTTCGATCGACGACGCGTGCCGGGGGTGTACGTCGACAACGAGCGCGGTACGATCCTGGCCCTCGAGCACCTGTCCGGCCTCGGCCACGAGAGCATCATCTGCGTGTCCGATGAGCGGACGGCCGACGGCCCGTACCGGGCCCGGGTCTATGAGCGGTACATGGCCGACCACGGGCTGTCGGACCTGGCGCGGGTCTATTTCACGACCCAGCCAGATCCTGAACCGAGCTACCGACTGGGACGTGAGCTGTTCGGCCACTTCGATCGACCGAACCGCCCGACGGCCGTCTTCGCCGCCTCCGACACGATCGCCATCGGTCTGCTCCAGGCCGCCTTCCAGGAGAAGATCTCCGTCCCGGACCAGCTCTCGATCGTCGGTTTCGACGACATCGACATCGCCAGGTTCACGATCCCGCCGCTGACGACGATCAGCCAGTTCGGCGTCGAGATGGGCCGGATCGCGACAGAGATGGTGCTCGACATGATCGACAAGGGCACACCCCACCCGGACATCCCGGACGTGATCGTCGAGCCGAAGCTCGTCGTCCGCCAGTCGACGGGGCCGCTTCCGGCCTGAGGGGCCCGCGGGTGCCCCGCGGGCGTCTCGGCCCGCGCCGCAAGGGAGCGGAGCCTCTATCTGGCCAAACGTACACCCGGTGAGCGATAGCGGCGATCTAACCGCGGTCCAGCGGGCGGAGGCCACGTTGCGGCGCCGGCGTTGAGCGTGGAGCCGGCCGATAAGCCCGGTCACTCGACCTTTCGGGCCCTCCGGAAGCCGCCGTACCTCCGCTAAGGATCACCCGGTGTTCATCTGGCCAGGTATGTCGATACCGCGGCTGAGTGGGGGCGGCGAGCGCGACAACGCCGGCGCGGCCGCCGACGGTCGTGCTCGGAGCACCTGCCATTGGCCACACCCCCAGCATGTGGTCGCGACGGGCTCGCCAAGGTGCGGATGATTGGTGGCGATGCCGGATCTCACCGCCCCCGACTACACGATCGCCCGGTTCGTCATCGAGCGCGGCCTGGCCCTCATCTACGTCATCGCGTTCGTCGTGGCCGCCCGCCAGTTTCCCGCCCTGTGCGGCGACCGAGGGCTTCAACCGGCGTCGCGGATCCTCGCGAGGGCCCACTTCCTCGACGCGCCGAGCATCTTCCACTGGGGCTACTCGGATCGGCGGCTGGCGATCGCCTCGTGGAGCGGCGTCGTCGTTTCCCTGCTGCTGTTCGTCGGCCTGCCGCAGGTGGTGCCGCTCCCAGTGACGATGCTCGCGTGGTTCGGCCTGTGGTGCCTCTACCAGTCGATCGTCAACATCGGCGGGACGTTCTATGGCTTCGGCTGGGAGTCCCTCCTGCTCGAGGCGGGCTTCCTTGCGATCTTCCTCGGCAACGCGGAGGTGGCCCCACCGTGGCTGATCATCATCGGTTTCCGTTGGCTGGCGTTTCGCGTCGAGTTCGGGGCGGGACTGATCAAGCTGCGAGGCGATCGGTGCTGGCGCGATCTCACGTGCATGGACTTCCATCACGAGACCCAGCCGATGCCGAACCCGCTGTCATGGTGGTTCCACCACCTGCCGCGGCGGCTTCATCGGCTGGAGGTCCTCGGCAACTTCATCGCCCAGCTGATCCTGCCGTTCGGGCTGTTCCTGCCACAGCCGATCGCAACGATCGCGGCCGCCCTGATGATCGGCACCCAGCTCTACCTCGTGGTCAGCGGCAACTACGCCTGGCTCAACTGGCTGACGATCCTCGCTGCCGTCGCCGGGATCGCGGATCCGGTCGTTCGCGACTTCGTCCCATTCGTCCCGTCCGTCGCCGCGGGCGGTGCCTTTGGCGCCACACCCGCGTGGTTCACGGCCCTCGTCCTGGCGGTTGCCGCCCTCGTCATCGTCCTGAGCTGGTGGCCGGTCCGCAACATGGCCAGCCCCCGCCAGGCGATGAACGCGTCGTTCAACCCGTTCCACATCGTCAACACGTACGGCGCCTTCGGAACGGTCGGGCGTCAGCGGTACGAGCTCATCGTCGAGGGCACGGACGCCGCCGAGCCAGCGGCCGATGCGACCTGGCGGGAGTACGAATTCAAGGGCAAGCCCGGCCATCCGGGCCGGCTGCCGCCACAGGTCGCGCCCTATCACCTCCGCCTCGACTGGCTGCTCTGGTTCATCCCGCTCTCACCCAGTTACGGCGGGGAATGGTTCCTGCGCTTCCTCCTGCGCCTTCTCGAGGGCGACCCGGCGACGCTCCGGCTCCTTCGTCATGACCCATTCGCGGCTGGACCGCCGTTGTTCATCCGCGTCCGGCTCTTCCATTACCGCTACTCGACGTTCCGCGAGCGTCGCGCCACGGGCGACTGGTGGGTCAGGACCTTCGCCTCCGACTACATTCCAGCGGTCGGCCTGCGCGACTTCGTCCGGCGGGACGCCGTCTGACTGGACCCGGCGTTACGCTGTGCAACGAGGAGGGGCGACATGCCGATCGATCGACCGATGTTCCGTCTGGCCCAGGTCAACATCGGGCTGCTGCGGGCGCCGTTGACATCACCCGAGATCGCCGACTTCGTGACGCTTCTCGAGCCGATCAACGCGCTCGCCGATGGGGCTCCGGGTTTTGTGTGGCGGCTCCAGACCGAGGGCGGTGACGCGACGTCGATCAAGGCGTTCGACGACGAGCGGATGATCATCAACATGTCCGTCTGGCGCTCGCTCGAAGAGCTCCGTGACTTCGTCTATCGCTCGTCGCACGTCGACGTCCTGCGCCGGCGGCGCGACTGGTTTGCCCGGCTGAGCGAGGCTCATCTCGCGCTGTGGTGGCTGCCGACCGACCGACTGCCGACCGTCGAGGAAGCCAAATGGCGGGTCGAGCTCGTGCGCCGCCATGGCCCAACCGCCGAGGCCTTCACGTTCCGCTCGCCATTCGGTCCGCCCGAGCTTTCGCGGTCCCGGCGGCCCGCCGTCGGCGCGGAGTTCTGCTGGACCGCCTGAGCGGGGGACGAGCAATGGAGACCATCGGGATCGTCCTGAGCGTCGGACGGGATCGGGTCGACGAGTTCGAACGCGGATTCCACCAGCACGAGCTGCCGGTCTGGCGGGACCTGCTCTCGCGTGGCCTGCTGATCCGAGCGTCGCTCTCCCGGCTGGATATCAGCACGCGGCCGGTGGCCGGCTCGACCCAGTATCTCGTCGTCGCGGTCTTCGCCACCGGGGAGGGTCACCACGAACACGACAGCCATCCCGGCTTCCAGGCCTGGAACAAGATCGCCGACGTCTACCAGGTCGGAGAGGCGCTCGCGTTCGGCGGCGACACGATCCTCCAGCTCGACGGCTGAGGGGCGTCAGGCCGACTGGCCTTCATCAGGCCGACGGGCCTTCATCGGTCGGCGGTCGCCGGAAGGCGGCCAGGAGGACGACGACGCCGAGCGCTATGAGGGCAGCCGGCCAGAGCCAGTTGAGGTCGATGTCCGGGACGTACTCGCGAACCAGGAAGTAGATGCCGGCGATGACCAGGAGCGCACCGATCAGCACGCCGATGTTGCCGGGGCTGCCGCGATGGTCACGACGGGCCGCCCGGCGAGCCGCCCTTGCCTCACGACGTGCAGACCGCCAGTCGGACGGCGCGCTCGACGCTGTGAGTGGCACCGGCGGTGTCCCGCCGTCAGCCGATTTCGGGGTCCCGCCGTCGGGCGGCGGTTGAGCTGGCGGTGTCGATGGCGATGAGGAGGCTGGCGGCGTCGATGGCGACGAGGAGGCCGCCGCCGGCTGGGTATACGCCACCGGCTCCTCGTCCTCTTCCGGGACGACCAGGGCCATGATCACGTATGCGAGCAGGGCGAAGCCGCCCGTGAACGGCACGAGGATCGCCCACACGACGCGGACGACCGATGGATCCGCGTCCCACAGCTCGGCGAGGCCGCCGGCGACCCCCGCCAGCATGCGATCGTCACGGGATCGGAACAGCTGGCGGCTCATCGACAACCTCCTTGGGGATCGAGGGTGAAGCTGGCGGCGGCGCCGTCGACGGTCAGATCGATCAGGGACTCGACGTCGCTGCCGGATCTCGTCCACGTCCCGCCGCTCTTCACGAGGCCGCGGTCGTCGAGGTTGTGGGCGAACGTGATCTGGTCGGTCAGTTGGATCCGCAGCGGCGAACCGCTCGGAACGCACAGGTCGATGGCCCCGGCATTGACCGAGAGGCTGCCGGTCACGGGACCCGAACCGAGCGTGATTCGGGAGCGGCCCGCATTCATCCTCGCGTCGATCCGCCCAACAGACGCGGCGCCGGCGTCGATCGTCAGGTCGAAGGCATCACCGCCGGCCGTCACGCTGGTGAGCGTGGCTCCGCCGAGATCGGCGGTTCCGCTTCCGGCGGCGGCATGGATCTCGAGGCTCCCGATGGCGCCGGAGGGAACCTTGACGTTCCACGACTGGCGGCGACCATTGCCGCTGGTCGAGGACTTGACCTCGAGCGCGTTCGGAGCCGCAGTGACGACCGGCGGAGCCCCGCTGTAGTCGGCGTGGAGGGCCCAATCGGAGCCACTCTGCGTAGCGAGCTGGAAGTCGCCGCAGCTCAGGTCGAGGCGAACCGTCGCGGGACTCGTGAACGCGCCGGTCTGGTCCTCGTGAGAGGTCATATCGCGGCCATTTGCACAATCACCGAGGACGCCGAACCATGGCCCGCCCGTGGCAAGTGCGCCGCCGGCGGCGAGCCCGAGGATGACCGCGGTGACGGCAGTGCCGATCACCGCCAACTGGGTCCGGCCGGCGACGATGGCGAGCCCGAGGGCAATGAGGATGACTGGCCACAGGCGCCATGCTCTCGCCACGGTGGCTGCGTCGACCACACCGGCTCTCACCAGCAGCGGCACGGCGCCGAGCGGTATCAGGAACAGGCCCCAGAACAGGAGGCCTCGTCGGATCTGCATCGAACACCCCTCGTTCGTAGCGCTGGTCGCGCCGCTGCGAGCCATCATCCTCCCGGCGGCTTGCGCCGATCAAGGCTCGATCGGCGCCGGGACGATCGGGCGGGGGTCCTGGCTCCTCAGGGGCACCCGGATCTGCCACGATGGCGTGGCGCCGCGCGGCGACGAGACGCCGCACCCGACGCAAGATGGATCGAGGAGCAGGTCGTGGCCCAGTTCGACATGCCGCTCGCGGAGATGCGCTCGTATGCGCCCGCGCTCGCCGCCCCCAACGACCTCGACGATTTCTGGGCGATGACGCTGGCAGCGACGCGCGAGCACGATCTCAACGCCACCTTCACCGCGGTCGACAGCGGGCTGGCCCTGATCGAAACGTTTGACGTCACGTACGCTGGCTTCGGCGGCTCGCCGGTTCGGGCCTGGTTGCACCTGCCGGTCGGGCGGTCGGGGCCGCTGCCCGCCGTCGTCGAGTACCTCGGCTACGGCGGAGGCAGGGGCCTCGCCCATGAACGAATCCTGTGGCCCGCCGCCGGCCTCGCTCATTTCGTCATGGACACCCGCGGCCAGGGTTCGACCTGGTCTGTCGGAGACACGCCGGATCCCGGCTCGGATGGCACGCCGGCCCATCCCGGCTTCATGACCCGCGGGATCCTCGATCCGGCGACCTACTACTACCGGCGTGTCTTCGGCGACGCCGTCCGCGCCGTGGAGGCGGTCCGGTCGCACAAGGCTGTCGACCCGACCCGCGTGGCTGTCACCGGCGGCAGCCAGGGCGGCGGCATCAGCGTCGCGGTCGCCGGCCTTGTCGACGACCTCGCCGCGGTTGCCCCGGAGGTCCCATTCCTGAGCGACTTCCCGCGCGCGACCACCCTCGTCGACACCGATCCGTACGGCGAGATCGGGCGCTACCTGAAGGTCCACCGGGACCACGTGGAGCGAGTCTTCTCCACGCTGTCCTACTTCGACGTCGCGATCCTCGGGCGCCGGGCGACGGCGCCGGCCCTGTTCTCGGTCGGGCTGATGGACGAGACCTGCCCGCCCTCGACCGTTTACGCGGCCTACAACCACTACGGCGGTCCGAAGGAGATCCGGGAGTACGCATTCAACGACCACGAGGGTGGCGAAGGCTTCCACGAGGTCGCCCTGATGCGCTGGCTTGCGACCCGTCTGGGCGACCGGTGACGCCTGAGTCCAGACGGTCAGGTCCTCTTCTCAGCCCTTGAGCTTGCTGCGGTCCTTCAGGATCTGGCCCGCGGCGAGCTTGCCCGGAGCGCCCATCACGCAGCCACCAGGATGCGTCCCCGAGCCGCATTGGTAGTAGCCGTCGATCGGCGTGCGGTATTGCGACCAGCCCGGCGCAGGGCGGAAGAAGAACATCTGCGGGGCGAGGAACTCGCCGGCGAAGATATTGCCCTCGGACAAGCCGACGATCCGCTCGATGTCGAGCGGCGTCCGGATCTCACGCTGAAGCACGAGGTCGCCGAAGCCCGGGAAGAAGGACTCGAGTACCCCCTGGACGTTGTCGGCCATGTTCTCCCGCTCGGTATCCCAGTCGCTCTCGCGGAGCTTGTAGGGCGTGTACTGGACGAAACAGCTCATGACGTGCTTGCCGGGTGGCGCCATGTCCGGATCGATCGTCGACTGGATCGCGCAGTCGAGATACGGCTTCTTGCTGTACCAGCCGTACTTCGCGTCGTCGAAGGCGTGCTCGAGGTATTCCATCGTCGGGCCGATGTTGGTGAAGCCGCGGTACTGGTCGCCGCGATCGCCGAGGGCGGGGAACTTCGGCAGCCCGTCGAGCGCGAAGTTGACCTTCGACGAGGTCCCCTGGAAGCGGAACCGGCGGATCGAGTCGACGAGATCCGTCGGCAGCTCGAGTGGATCGACGAGCTCGAGGAACGTCCGCCGCGGGTCGACCGCCGAGACGACGACATCGGCGTGATACTCGCTGCCGTCGGCGAGGGCGACGCCAGTGGCTCGGCCGTTCTTCGTGATGACGTTCGCGACAGGCGCTTCGAGGAGGATCTCCGCGCCGAACGCTCGCGCCGCCCGTGCCAGCACCTGGGTGAACCCGCCATTGCCCTTCTTGTGAAAGGCCCACGTCCCGAAGACGCCGTCGTGCTCGCCGAGCATGTGGTACAGCAGAACGAGCCCGGATCCCTGCGAATACGGCCCAACCTTTGTTCCGATGATGCTCGCGGAGGCGAGCCAGCCCTTGAGGATGTCGGACTCGAAGTAGTCGTCGAGAAAGTCCGCTGCCGAGCCCGTCAGGAGCCGGACGGCGTCGTGGAGGACCTTCGGTTCGAGGTCGCGGAACCGCCGACCCAGGGAGGCGAGGGCGATGAGCTCCTCGGGGTCGTTGCTGAAGATGTCCGGCGGGACCTGGTCGAGGAGGGGCTTGATGATCCGGAGGACCTTGAGGATGTCGTGTTCGAAGGCGTCGTAGGCGTCCGCGTCGTGCTTGGAGTGACGCGCGATCTCCTGGATGTTCTCGCCGCGGTCCTGGCCCATGAGGAGGTAGTCGCCGTTCTCCATCGGGGCGAACGTCGACGGCATGAGCAGCGGCATGAAGCCGTGCTTCGTCAGCTCGAGGTCGTGGATGATGTCCGGTCGAAGAAGGCTGAGGGCGTACGAGAAAGACGTGAACCAGAAGCCCGGCCGGAGCTCCTCGGTGATCGCCGCGCCACCGACGACGTTGCGCCGCTCGAGGATCAGCGTCCTGAGACCGCTCTTGGCGAGATAGGCCCCGTTGACGAGGCCGTTGTGACCGCCGCCGATGACGATCGCGTCATAGGTTCGGTCCTTCGATGCGGTGGTCTTCGGCACGGCCGCCTTCGGCGTTGACGTCTTCGGCATGTCAGGCGGTCCTTCGGTCCGGGTTGTAGAGGGGCAACCGGGTGACGTGAGCGTCGAAGTACTCGTAGCGGTGACTGACCGCGAGCTCCAGTCTCACGCGCGAACCCGGGGCCGTCAGCGCGAGGGGCACGCGGGCGAGGGCGATGTGGCGCTGGAGCATCGGTGAGTACATGAGGCTGGTCGCATACCCGAGCTGCCTGAGGTCATCGTCGTAGATGTAGTACTCCTCCTCGATCGGCGTGTGGTCCTTGGGCGGGATGAGACCCGCCTCGTCGAAGTGGCGGTCGTACTCGCGCCAATCGAGCACGAGACCGGTCAGCTTCCAGCGCGACGTCTTCTGCGCGATCTCGCTGGCGATCGCGTCGCGACCAAGAAAAGTCCGATCAGATGCCGCCAGATCCTTGAACATCCAGCCAAGGCCGAGCTCGATCGGGGTCGATCGCTGGGCGTCCGTCCAGGCGAAGCGGCTCGACTGGAAGTCGACGTCGAGGAGCAACAGGCCAGCCTCGATCCGGGCCATTGACAGGGCGGTGAGCCCGAACGGAACGACTCCCCTCCCCCGCGACGCCTCGCCCACGGTGTCCCAGAGGGCGATGGCGTCGTCGGACGCAACCCAGATCTCGTACCCGAGATCACCGGTATAGCCGGTCCTCGAGACCGTCACGGGCAAGCCGCCCAGCGTTGCCTTGGTCAGACCGAAGTACGGAAGCTTCTCGACTTCCGGGGCGAGTTCGGCGAGGATCGTCCGCGAGGCCGGCCCCTGGATCGCGAGGACGCCGTACCGCTCGGAGACGTCCTCGATCTCGACGTCGCGACCGTCCAGCAGGCCGGCGAAATACGCAAGGTTCGGCTCGGCCGACGTCAGCAGGTAGTCGTCCGCGGCATGCCGGAACACGACGCCGTCCTCGACAACGAAGCCCCGATCGTCACACCAGATCGTGTACTGGCCGTGACCCGGCGGACATGTCGTGACGTCGCGGGCGAGCACGCCGCTCAGGAATGGCTCCGCGTCGGGGCCGTGGATCCGGTACTTGAACAGCGGCGACGAGTCGAATAGCCCGGCGCTGTTGCGGATGGCGAAGTACTCGAACTTCTCGGAGATCTGGTACTTGGCGGCAGCCAGGTAGCCGACCCAGTGGGTCCACAGGCCGGTTTCGTTCGCGGCGCTCGTGCGCTCGTGGAAGGGCGAGGTTCGGATCATCGACGACCTGTCTCCGGGCTCCCGCCCCGTCCGGCCCGCAGAAGAACGCGGCGGCCGGATGATGGACGTCGGGCGACGATAACCGCTATTGGACGACTGCGCAATATCGTCTAGTCTGGCGGGACATGGCTCGACTAAGGCCGTCCGACCGCCGCGATGCGATCGTGGCCGCCGCGCTCGCAGTGGCCCGTCGGAAGGGGCTTGCCGCCACGACCGTCCGGGACGTCGCCGCCGAGATGGGCACCTCGAGCGGTCTCGTCCACCACTATTTCGAGAGCATGGACGAGGTCCTCGCGTTGGCATTCAGCCGGGTCGCCGAGGCCGATCTCGAGCGATCGGCGTCGGAGATGGCGAGCTCCGACGGTCCGGTCGCGGCCCTCGCGGCGTTCTTCAGGACATATGCCCCGGTCGATTCGGACTGGGCCTTCCAGCTCTGGCTCGACGCCTGGTCGGAGGCCGCTCGCCGGCCGGCGGTTCAGGCGACGTCGCGTCGACTCAACCTTGCCTGGCAGGCGCTCCTCGAGGGGACGATCAGGGCAGGCGTGGAAGCGGGGGTGTTCGTCGCGTCGGATCCGGCGGCGGCCGCCTGGCGAATCCTGTCACTCGTCGACGGACTCGCCCTCCAGGTCGTCGCCCATGGCACGACGATCGGTCGCGGCGACGTCGAGCGCTGGGCGGCGAGCGCCGCGGAGCTCGAGCTGGGGCTGTCGCCCGGGACGCTCGCGCAGGCAGGTTGACATCGGTGCGCCGCGGACGGCGTGCCGACGCTCGCGGCGGAGGCCACCTCATCCTCAATGCGGCTGCAACGCCGCGGCGACCGACATCTGGGCACTCGCCCCTCGACGGAGCGACAATAGCTCTCCGCGAGCCGAAGGAGAGACATGGCGACCACACGACGCGCCCCGAATTCCAGCCGCAACGGCGGTTCCCACGCCAACGGACGCCGCGGCAGCGCCCGCTCGCCGGAACCGCTGCTCGTCCAGAAAGCACCGGAGCTCCAAAGGTTCGGCAGCCTCCGCCTGCTGCCCATCGCCCTGTCGGCTGAAGCCCGCGGGCTGAGCGCCCAGCTCCTCAACGCGATCCTGGCCGACACGACGATCCTCTACGCGCTCTACAAGAAGCATCACTGGCTCGTCGCCGGGCCGACCTTCTACCAGCTCCACCTCCTCTTCGACAAGCACGCCGAGGAGCAGCTCGAGCTGATCGACCTCATCGCGGAGCGCATCCAGAGCCTCGGCGGCATCGCTGTCGGGGATCCACGCCACGCCGCGGAGCTGACCACCATCCCACGGCCGCCAGATGGCGCCGAAGAGGTCCCGGTCATGATCGGCCGCCTGCTCGATGCCCACGAGATCATCATCGAGAAGGTCCGGAAGGCACTCGACGCGACCGAAAAGAGCAAGGATCTCGGCACCAACGATCTGCTCATGGGCGACGTCCTCCGTCGCCACGAGCTCCAGGTCTGGTTCGTCGCGGAGCATGTCGTCGACGTGCCACTGGCGAAGGCGTAGCCTCCCGGTCTCCCTGGTCCCGGCGCGAACCGACCGCCGGATTGTCGCCAAGCGGCGACAATGTCACCGACCGGCGGCCCGGTCTCACCGAATTCTCAGTGGCGGTGGCCAGGCTGGCCGGGCGTCGCCGCCTGGCGACGGCCGATGGAGGTGCGGATGACACAGCGAGCCCCACAGCCGCGCAGGGGGCGCGCCGGCAACTTTGGAGCGCCGCTCGGATCGGGCGGTGGCGGCGATCGCTTCTGGCCGACCATCGCCATGATCGCGATCGTCATCGCCACCGCCGGCTGGACGACCGTTGCCGTCATGGCGCTGAGCGGCAGGGGCGGGGACGCCAGCCCGTCGCCGGCGCAGGTTGCCGACGCCTCGCCGAGCGACGATACGAGCCTGCCGTCGGACGCTCTCGATTCGCCCGTACCCGAGAGCCACGATGCGCCGGCGCTCGAGGCCCTGCTCCCGAAGACATTGAATGGGACGACACTGACGAGCCAGAGCGTGACCGGCGACACCCTCCTGTCGGATGACGACTGGAGCAACGCCTTCTCGACGTTCCTCACGAGCGCCGGCAAAACGCCGACGGACCTGCTCTTCGCCCAGGCGTACGACCCGAGCGGTGCGACAGACCTGACGATCGGTGCCTATCAGATCACCGGCGTGTCCGCGGCCGATGTCGACAAGACGGTCGTGAAGGCCTGGAAGGCGAACGACTCGACACTCACGACGAAGTCGGCAACGGTCGGCGGCAAGAAGGTGACCCAGGGCGCCATCCCGAGCATGAGCCTCGACGGTTACTGGTACGAGCACGGTAACGTCGTCTTCGAGGTGCAGACGTCCGATGCGACCGTCGCCGCCAGCGTCCTCGCTGCCCTGCCTTAGACGGGGATACGGAGCGGAGGCCATTCATGCGGGTGGGGATCGGTTGGCAGAAGGAGGCCCACCTCGGTGGAGCTGAATGGGCCGACATCGTCCTTCGGCCCGATCGCCTGTCGGCCCGTGGCACGGCGATCGGCACGAACCCTGTTCCCTATCGCCTCGATTACGAGCTCGACACCGGCCCGGGCTTCGTCACTCGGCGGCTGAGCGTTCGGAGCCACGGCAATGGCTGGCGACGCCATCTCGATCTGCGCCGGGCGGACGACGGCACCTGGACTGCCGACGCAAGCCAGACCGGCGAGCCAGTCGAGCTGCCGGCGACCGCCCTGGCCGACCCGGGCGCCACGGCGGACACTCTCGCCAACCTCGCCGGTGCCCTGGATTGCGATCTCGGCGAATGCCCGGTCACGAACACGATGCCCGTTCTCCGGCACGGTCTACTCCGCCCGAACCAGCCGATGGACTTCGTGATGGCCTGGGTGTCGGTGCCGGACCTGCACGTTCATCGCTCCGACCAGCGCTACACGTTCCTCGATACCGAACGCACAGGAGGCGCCGTCATCCGCTACGAGTCGGGAACGTTCAGCGCAGCGATTCGGTTCGATCCGGACGGGCTCGTCGTCGACTACCCCGGGCTCGGCCACCGGCTGTGACGGCCACCGAGCGCACGCGCCACGTACAGCTGCCGGGCACGCGCAACCTGCGCGACCTGGGCGGCTATCCGGCGGGGCCCGGCCGGACGACACGCTGGGGCACGCTGCTGCGAACGGACGCCCACGACCAGCTGCCGAAGGCCTCACAGGACCGGCTGGTCGAAATGGGCATTCGCCAGGTCATAGACCTGCGCTGGGCGACGGAGCTGGCCGACAGGCCCAGCGTGTTCGCCGGCTCGGCGACTGTCCGCTACCTGAGCGTCCCGCTCCTCGACAACCCGCCGTTTCCCGTCGAGAGCCTGCCTCACCTCTATCGCCGAATGATCGACGAGCGGGCCGAGCAGCTGGCGATCGTCGTGCGTGCGCTCCTGGCGCCGGATGGGCTTCCGGCGATCATCGGCTGCGCGGGTGGGATCGACCGGACTGGGGTGACCGTCGGGCTGCTCCTGAGCATGGTCGGCGTGCCCGCCGAGGTTGTGGCCGCGGATTACGCCCTGTCCTCGGCCTGTTATGCGACGGACGGAGCCGGGGCCGGCCTCGACGACTGGCGGGCCGGTGCGGTCGAGGTCGACTGTCTGCCCGAGTACATGGTTGCGACCCTCGAGCACCTCGAGCGCGAACACGGAGGCGCGGCGGCCCTGCTCGGTCGCCACGGAATCGAATCGAGTGCGATCGACGAGCTCGTCGATCGGCTCACGGAGGTTTCGGGCTGACCCGTAGGTTGGCTGTCGATTCGCGGGATCCCGTTCGTCGCTACTGTGAGAGCCAACCTGGCGAGAACGCCAGGCGCCGAACGACAGGAGAGACGACACGATGAGCGACAACAAGGTCATCCATTTCGAGATCGTCGGCAAAGATGGGGCAGCGCTCCAGCGCTACTATTCGGCGCTCTTTGGCTGGAAGCTCAACACGGACAATCCGGGCGGCTACGGCATGACGGATCCTGCCGACACCGGCGTCGTCGTCGGCATCGGCGACACGCCCGATGGCTCGGCCGGCCGTGTCACCGGCTACGTCCGGGTCGCCAGCGTCGATGACGCCCTCGCCAAGGGCGCAGAGCTCGGCGGCAAGGTGATCATGCCGAAGTTCAGCCCCGATGGGACCGCGCAGCTCGGCCTGCTTGCCGATCCTCAGGGCAACGTCATCGGCCTGACCGAGTAACGCCCGGCGGTCCCGGGGACCGCATTCCTCGACCACCGATCGGCCGGCGCCGGGCGAGGATCGACCTCGCTCGAGGCGTCGGCCTATCCTTGCCCGGTGAGCCTCTACCGCCTCGACGAACCCGGCAAGCTGGCCAGCCCGATCCTCGTCGCGGCGTTCGACGGCTGGATCGACGCCGGTGGGGCCTCGTCGGTCGCGGCCGCTCACCTCGCCGACGGCGGCACGGCCGTCGCCACGTTCGACGGCGACATCCTCTTCGACTATCGGGCGCGGCGACCGACCCTCGAGATCGTCGACGGCCGGATCGCCGAGCTGACGTGGCCCAGCCTGACCCTCCTGCATCGCCGGATCGACGATCGCGATCTCCTCGTCCTGACGGGCGCCGAGCCGGATTTCCGGTGGCACGAACTGGGCACGGCCGTGGTCGAGCTCGCCAAGCGCCTCGACGTCGGGCTGTGGATCAGCCTCGGCGCCATCCCGGCCGCCGTTCCGCACACCCGCGGCGTGCACGTTCTCGGCTCCGCATCGCGACCGGATCTCCTCCGAGGCGACATCGAGGCCGGACCGGCCGGAATCCTGCGTGTGCCCGCCGCAGCGATCTCGATCCTCGAGCATGCCGTTGCCGCGGCCGGCATCCCGGCGGTGGGCTACTACGCCCAGATCCCCCACTACATGTCCGGTCCCTATCCGGCGGCCGCGGTCGAGCTCGTCCGCGCTGTCGGGCGCCATCTCGGCAGCGAGGTGCCGGTCGGGTCGCTCGTGGAGGAGGCGAGCGCACTGCGGAGCCGGCTCGATGCGGCAACGGCACTCGAGGAGACGACCCGGACCTACGTCGAGCGACTGGAGGCGATGGTCGACGAGGAGCGGCTCCCGTCCGGTGACGACCTCATCTCGGAGATCGAGGAGTTCCTCCGGGACCGTGGTAACGGTGGCGGCGGAACGAGCGGCGGTGCGGGCGGTAGCGGCTCGAGCGGCTCAGGGGGGAGTTGACCACTGGCCGGGCCGGCGGTCCGCGAACCGGAGGCGGCCGGCCGGGAGTGGCGGCCCAGCCAAGAGACGCGGCTCAGCCGAGATCGTTGAGGAGGTCGGCGATCTCGCGGGCGTTCGTCGTCCCGTAGTTGGCGTAGCAGTTGTTGAACATGAGGTGGACCTCCCTGGCCTCCTTTGCGACCTCGCGGATTCGCGGGATCCACTCCGACAGCTCGTCCCTGGAGTAGAGGTAGCGGAAGCGCTCGGCCGGGGTTATGCCCTTCTTCTCCCAGGTTTCCGCGTTCCGGCCGTGGAAGCGGACGAGGGCGAGGTCCGATGAGGTCACGAGGACCTCCGGCGGCACGGAGCTCTTGAATCCCTGCGGCTCGTCGACCATGACGAACGGAATGTTCCGTTCGACCAGGAAGCGGGTCGTCCGCTCGGCGTTCTTCTCGTTGAGCCACGAGCCATTGCGGAACTCGACGGCACATTTCCAGCCGTCGAGCCGTTCGACCGCATCCTCGATCATCGCCCGGTTTTCCGACGACGGAAATACCCATTTCGGGTACTGGAGCAGGATCGAGCCGAGTTGGCCGCGCTCCGCCAGCGGCGCGAGCCCGTCGCGGAACGTCGACCAGACCTCGTTGTTCAGCTCCTCGGGCAGGTCCTTGGCGTAGATCCGGGTCTTGGCCTTGAGCTCGTCGGGCAGCGCCTCGCGGATCGCCTTCGGCAACCGCTTTGTTTCGGTCCCCTGGCCGGTCATCAGCGCGTGGGCCTTGATGTCGAACGTGAAGTCCGGCGGCGTCCTATCTACCCAAAGCTGGGCCGTCCGCTCGGCCGGCAGGGCGTAATACGTCGCGTCGACCTCGACAACCGGGAAAGTCGATGCGTAGTAGGCGAGCCGCTCCTCCGCAGTATCAGCGCCGTTTGGATAGAAGACACCGGCTGCCGTCATCGTCGGGTCCGTCCACGAGGCCGTGCCGACCAGGATGCGGCCGCCATTCTTGACGGCGATCGGCTCCGCCGCCACGTTCGGGATGTCGTCGACTCGCGCAGCAGCGCCATCGGCCCCTGGATCGTGGTCGACCGTCATGACTCCGGCTGCGGACATCCGAGCCTCCTTCGCTGCGATTGCCTGCATTCTCGCCGACGTACCTGACAGTGCGTGTCATGAACGTCGCTATCCTGTCAATCGTGCGCGCCAGTCGACTCGTCAACGTCCTCCTGCTGCTCCAGACTCGCAGCCGGATGACGGCGGGCGAGCTCGCAGAAGAGCTCGAGGTCTCCGTCAGGACGATCTATCGGGATGTCGATGCCCTTGCGGAGGCCGGCGTCCCTATCTACGCGGAGCGCGGCCCGCACGGTGGCGTTCGCCTCGTCGACGGCTACCGGACGCGCCTGACCGGCCTGACTGCCGAAGAGGCGGAGGCGGTCTTCCTGTCCGGGGTGCCGGGCCCGGCCGCCGAGCTCGGCCTGGGAACCGTGGTCGCGGCCGCCCGACTCAAGGTCATGGCTGCCCTGCCACCGGAACTCCGGACGCGCGCCGGCCGTGTTGCCGAGCGCTTTCACCTCGATGCGCCGGGCTGGTTCCAGTCGTCCGAGGAGCTGCGGTACCTGGAGCTCCTCGCAGGCGCGGTGTGGGAGGCCCAGCGCGTCCAGATGACCTACCGGCGAGGCGAGCGAGCGGGCACCGTCGAGCGCACGATCGAGCCACTCGGTCTGGTCCTCAAGGGCGGAGTCTGGTACGTCGTCGCCCAGACGGGGGGCTCGATTCGAACGTACCGCGTGTCGCGCGTCCTCGAGGCCGCGCCGCTCGACGAGCGGTTTGTCCGTCCCGAAGGGTTCGACCTAGCCGCGCATTGGGGACAGTCGCGAACGGCGTACGAGCAGAGCGTTGAGCGAGTCGATGTCCTCGTCCGATTGCCGGCCGATCAGCTGGCGTATTTCGGCGACGCCGCGGGGGATCGGGCGATGGCGGATTCGAGTCGCTCGACCGATCCGGCCGATCCCGGATACGTCCGCCTCCGCCTCGGGTACGACTGGGCCGACGACGCGATCGCCGCCGCATTCCGGATGCCCGATGGGGTCGAAGTCATCGAGCCCGAATGGCTGCGGCGGGCGATCGTCGACTCGGCCCGCAAGATCCTCGCCCGCTACAGCGAAGGATCGGCAGTCGCCCTGCCAGGCTGAATGATTTGCCGGGCGAGCGGGCCGACTGATCGGTCGACGTCCGCGGTGAAGGCGTCATCCGGCTCGTCATCATCGATCCTGTTTCGGTCGAGAAGATGCACTCGTTTCGCCGCCCTGATCTCCCGTTCGTGCTCCGCGTTGATCACCGCCAGCCAATGGTCTGCGAGCATGATCTGCCCCTTTCCCCGTCCTTTTGCTCTACCGTCATCGACACCCTCACCGTACCGTTTGTACGTGCCAGTTCGTGTCAGGTACTCCCGCGTTTGAGGGCTCCGCAATGCGATTGCGACATCGCCGCCCGGCCATTTGCTGCTGGCCGGACCGGCGCGTCTGGCACCGTTGCGGCTACCGCTGATTCGACGGGCGGCGAACGCGAGGATCCGAGATGACGTTCAACCAGGGTTCCGAGCTCGACCCAGGCCAGGTGACCGACGTCCGGGGGCGCAGCTATGGCGGCGGGCGCGGCCTGGCGGTCGGCGGTGGCGGCATCGGCCTTGTCATCGCCATCGTCTACCTGCTGCTCGGAGGCGATCCGAGCGCGCTCCTCAACCAGGCCCCAGCGGGCGGAGTCAATGAGCCGAATTCATCGGCGCTGGCCTCGTGCAAGTCGGGAGCCGACGCCAACGCCCGTGCCGACTGCCGGATCGTCGGCTTCGTCAACAGCATCCAGGCCTACTGGACCGACGAGCTCAATGCCGAGGGCAAGTCTTATCAGCCGGCCCAGACGGTGCTCTACACGGACGGGATCAGCACCGGCTGTGGCGACGCGACATCGGCCGTCGGTCCGTTCTACTGCCCGCCAGACCAGACCATCTACCTCGACCTCGGCTTCTTCGACGAGCTCCACACACGGTTCGGCGCGAAGGGCGGCCCGCTTGCGGAGGGTTATGTCGTTGCCCACGAATACGGCCACCACATCCAGGACCTCGAAGGGCTGCTGAATTCGAGCGCCGGCGGCGCGACCGGAGCCGAGAGCCAATCCGTCCGGACCGAGCTTCAGGCCGACTGTTTCGCCGGCGTCTGGGTCAGCCACGCCGCATCGACCGGTTTCCTCGAGCAACCGACCGCCGATCAGATCTCTCAGGCCCTCGACGCCGCCGCGTCCGTCGGAGACGACCGGATCCAGGCGAAGACGCAGGGTCAGGTCAATCCCGAGAGCTGGACACACGGGTCCGCCGCCCAACGACAGCACTGGTTCAGCGTCGGCCTGGATTCAGGATCGCCGAGTCGCTGCGATACCTTCAGCGGGACGATCTAGGCGAGATGCTGCGGCGCTGCCGAGCGCCTTCGGGCAGCTTCTCGCGCACGATCGCCGCCGGGCGACTTCGGCTACAGCTCGGCCTTTTGGGCGCCGTCGCGGAGCCCCGCAGGTCGTCCCTCAGGCCGTGAGTCGCTCTTCGACCGCCTCGAGCGCCGCGGTCAGTGTCTGGCGCGGGCTTGAGCTCGCCGCCTCGAACCGGATCCGAACCGCCAGGCCCGCGCCTGCAAACCAGATCTCGCACGCCTGTCGGGCACGCTCGATGAAGCCCGCCGCGTCCGCCGACGCGGTCTCCGGCATCAGGACGTGGAAGCGGTTCGGGGCGACACGGGCGATTCGATCGGTCTCGCGGGCCTCGCGCCGGAGGGTGAACCCGATCGGACCGGCGAGCCGGTCGACCTGACGATCGTTGGCAGGTCTGCCGCCGCTGGACTCGATCGCGAATTCAACCGCGACGATGGTCGCCGGGTGGCAATAGCGCTCGGATCGGACAGCCTCACGACGGACGGCCGCAAGAAAATCCGTCCGGGTATCGAGATCCCCGGCGGCCGGAGCCCCGGCAAGTTCGGCGGGTCGCAGGCCGCGCGGTCGGGCGCGCTTCCGCGGACCCGTCAGGAACTCCTCGATCTTCTCCGTCGTACGGTGATCGTCGGCATCTCGAACGACGAAGCGGCGGGCCCGTCGTGGCGCGGGCCGGTCAGGGTGCGGTCGATCGTCGGGCATTGCGGTATCTCGTCTCGGGAAGGGTGGACGGCTGGTCCGACCGTGCCAAAGCCGGATGTGGGGGAACAGCGACAGAATAGCGTGGCTCGCCCCGACGAGTCGTCCGACCCGGCCCTCAGCCCGGCTGTTCCGTGAGGGTGATCTCCGCGAGCGGGCTGTTCGCGACCATCGTTTCGAGATCGCGGCGTCCCCAGGCGGCGGCGACCAGAGGCAAGATCGCGCGCCGCTCCGCGTCGTCCGTGATGACGCGTGCGGTCGCCGGGAGATCCGCCACGGCGCCAGGACCCTTCAGGTGGAATGTGAACTGCGGCTCCGCCTCGAGGTTGGCGATCCATGACCGCTTGCGATGCGACGGCATGCCACTGAGGAACAGCCGATCGTTGAAGTTGTGAAACACGAGCTCGATTCGGCGCGGCTCGCCGGTCCGGCGTCCCGTTGTCGTGATATCGATCGTGTGGCCGCGACTCAGGGCTCGCCGAATCGCCTCGTCCATGACATCCTCAGGTGGCTGGTTGATTGTTCGTTGCAACATGCAACCAGCTTACACCGACCTGACCGACCGGGCTTTCACGGACAGGCGGGGCGAGTCAGACCTTCTGGCCCTGCGCTCGCTGCTCCGCCTTCCAGGCACGCTTGCCGGCCTGGTACGTCGCGAGCTTGTCGGCCGTATCGACGTCGCCGAGGGTCATGTGATGCGGTGCGAACTCTTCCCAGCCGGTGGGCGCCACGCCGAGCTGCTTGCCGAGGATCGCGACAAGCGTTCCGGACTTCATCGGGCCGATCCCCGGCAACGCCAGGAGCCGCTCGTGGAGGTCGCGGCCGTTCGCCGCTTCGGTCCAGATCCTTGCCGCGTCGCCGTCGTACTGCTCCACGATGGCCGCGGCGAGCTCCTGCGTCCGGCGGGCCATGTTCCCGGGAAATCGATGGAGTGCCGGCCGCGCCCGGAAGATCTCGTCGAGTCGATCAGGCTCCATCGCCGCGATCGTCCGCGCATCGAGACCGCCGATCCGCCGGCTGAGCTCGAGCGGCCCGGAGAAGGCCTTCTGGAGCGGAACCTGCTGGTCGAGCACGAACCCGATCAGGAGGGCGAGCGGGTCGCTGGCGAGGAGACGGTCCGCCTCCGCGTCGCCGGTGAAGGGAAGTCGATCGATCGTCGTCATGACCGGATAATAGTCGCGTCCGGTCGGCATCACGCCGTTCGACGGATGTCCGTGCCGCCGGAGCGTTCAGCCGGCGTCATCAGGCAGTTACGCGGGAGCGGCCGATCGAGCGCGACCTATGGGGCGACGGCCGCGCGGAAGGCAGTGGCGGACATCCCGAGGTCGCCGATGACCGAGCGGTAATACCTGTTCGCCCCGCCGAGTGGATCGAGGATCGCCTTCTTGCCGCTCGTCCGGACCGACGAGAACGTGAAGTCGTAGCGCCCGTCGCGGACCGGATCGC
>WNGI01001106.1_pt1 | contig 26927 bp, 24 predicted proteins | sample 5400621 | NCBI WGS metagenome assembly WNGI01 (sample SAMN13153374, study PRJNA577476) | soil metagenome | isolation source: 20 cm soil or saprolite under Garry oak tree replicate 1 | place: USA:California | collected 2016-06-15 | reverse complement strand
GCGGGTGGAATGGCCACCGTTTATCTCGCACGCGACATCCGCCACGACCGACACGTCGCGCTCAAACTCCTCAATCCAGACCTCGGCGCCGTACTCGGCGTCGAGCGATTTCTTGCCGAGATCCGTGTTACCGCGAATCTTCAGCATCCCAATCTCCTTCCGCTGTTCGATTCGGGCGCGGCCGATGGCCTTCTGTTCTACGTCATGCCGTTCGTCGAGGGAGAATCGCTGCGCGCACGACTCGAGCGGGAGAAACAGCTCCCGATTGACGAAGCGATGCGAATCTCAGTCGCAATTGCGAATGCGCTCGACTACGCGCACTCGCATGGCGTGATTCATCGCGATCTCAAGCCTGAGAACATTCTTCTTCAGGCCGGCCAGCCGGTGATCGCCGATTTCGGAATTGCTCTCGCAGTAAGCAAGGCAGGCGGCAATCGCATCACGCAGACCGGACTCTCGCTCGGCACTCCGCAGTACATGAGTCCAGAGCAAGCGACGGGCGATCGCGTCATCGATGGACGGAGCGACATCTATTCACTCGGCGCAGTGACGTACGAAATGCTGACCGGTGATGCGCCTCACACTGGTAGCACATCGCAGGCGATCATCGCGCGAATGCTGACTGAAAAACCGCGGCCGATGCGCACGAGTCGCGCCGCGATTCCGGAACACGTCGAGCTCGCGGTGCAGCATGCGCTCGAAAAACTTCCCGCCGACAGATTCTCCACTGCACGCGAGTTTTCGGAAGCGCTCCTCGGGAGAAGCACACTCACAACGACCGGGGTGCTCGCAAGCGATCGAGGAAGGAACAACGCGAAGAGATCGTGGAAGTCGCGTCTCCTCGATCCAGCGACACTCGCACTCGCGGCGATCGCGATTGCCGCGGTAGGATTCGCTGCCTGGCGAAAACCAGCGGCGGCTCCGAATCGCGTTGTGAGATTTGTCATGTTCACACCCGACAGCCTGCGCCCGTTCAACAACTTTCCGTGGCCGGCCGCCATCTCTCCGGACGGGAGCACCGTCGTCTACTCCGCCGCCGGAGAATCGGGTACGATGTTGTACTCGCTCCGCACGGATCAGCTCGAGGCGCGTCCCATTCAGAATGGGTCGCGTTCGAGAGTCCCGCAAAATTTCGGAAGGTGCGACTGGACGGCAGCGCACCGATAACAATTTCGGACGCATCCAGCGCGAACGGTGCTGACTGGACGACTCGTGACGAGATCATCGTCGGCTCAGAGGGAAAAAAGCGCGGATTATTGCGAGTCAGTGCCGCGGGCGGCGATCTCGTCGAGTTCGTTAAACCCAACGCAGCGAAGGGCGAGACGGATTATCTATGGCCGATCGCCCTCCCGAATGGAAAAGCAGTCGTGTTTACCGTGTGGACCGGAACTCTGGGATTGGCTCGGCTCGCATCGGTTTCCATTGATGGAGGAGACGTCACCTACCTGGACATCAAGGGAATCCGCCCACTCGCGGTGGTCGATGGAAAGCTCATCTATGTTCAGGTGGACGGGGCAGTGATGGCGGTACGGATCGATGACGGAGGCCGGCAGCTGAGCGGCAGTGCCGTTCCGGTTCTCGACCCAGTTTCTGTAATTGCCGGTAACAATGGGAACTCGGGGATTTTTGTCTCGCCGGGTGGAAGTCTGGTTACGTCGCGCGGAGGAACTAAGAGCCAGGTAGGCTGGATTGCGCGCGACGGCAGTGTTACTCCGATCGCAAAGGAAGCACGTAACTACAGCAATCCGAGGCTGTCGCCGGACGGTCACAGAATAGCTGTAGTCGTCGGCGAGCAGGACAAGACCGACATCTGGACTTACGACATGCAGACCGGGACTTTTTCCCGTCTCACATCGGTGTCGGCCGCATCGAGCCCGTCGTGGTCGCCCGATGGCTCGAAGATTTTCTTCGTAGGGCTCGGTGACAAGGAGCGATTCGCAATCTGGTCGCAGCGGGCCGACGGCGGATCGCCGGCCGAGAAGGTGACCGATGCGCGGGGGCTTACTACCCAGGTTGAGGTCGCGCCCGACGGACGCTCACTGCTTTATACCACGTACAACGAAAACTCGTGGGACATCTTCCGTGTTTCGCTCGAGTCGGGTCATGCAGCATCGCCTTTTCTGACATCCGCGTTCAACGAAACTGCTCCGGTCTTTTCTCCCGACGGGCGATGGGTCGCAATGGCATCGAATGAGTCGGGCAGAGAAGAGGTTTATCTTCGTTCGTATCCAGAACCTTCATCCAAGGTGCAGATATCCACCGGGGTGGGAGGGGAGCCCGCCTGGAGCTCGGATGGCACCAAGGTTTTTTACAAGGCCGGCAACGTTGGAATGTCGGCGAAGCTATCGATGTCACCAAATGCTCGAGTGATCGCGCGCGACACTGTGCTCACATCGACGTCCGCGCTCGTAGGCGGAGGAATCGGTACCGGCTACGATGTCGCGAAGGACGGACGAATTCTTGGTCTGGGCCTGAAGAAGGACGATTACCAGCTCGTGGTCGTGCCCAACTGGCGCGCCGAGCTGGAGGAAAGACTCGCCGGGCGGGCCAAGCGCTAAGATTGACGCGATAGCGCGTCTATTCTGAGAGAAGCTCGCGCTGCCTGTCGCGAATGGTTTGATAACATTCGCACGAGACTCTCTTCATTCCTTCGACGTCGATAATGTCGACGAGACCATATCGGTGTGAGATCAGGGCTTGACGCTCGAGTGCTCCCATCGCGACAGTCACTCCCGGGCGACGGACGGCGAGCATCTGCGAGAGAAATTCCTGGGTCAGATTGAATTTTTTCTGGCCGATCGAGTCCGATGTGGTGAGCAGCCAGCGCGCGCAGCGTTGCTCGATGAGATGCATCGCGTTGCACGCCGCGGATTGCGTTAACACTTCGCTCGCGTACTGAGAGTAGCGGTGCAAGAGAGAATTAAGCGCCGGCGACTTCGCGAGGACTTCCTTGAACGATCTTGCGGGCAGAGAATAGAACTCTCCTACGATCTGACACATGCCTTTCATCGGATGAGTCTTGAGACCGTGAAAGAACGGGAGGCCGACAAATCCCTCGCAACCCACCGTCATCGCTTCAAGTGATGTGCCGTCTTTCATCACAGTGACGAGCGACGCCATTCCGGTGAGGGGGAAAAAGACTCGATCGATTGGATCGTTCACGTCGTAAAAAATTTCGCGGAGGGCCGGCTTGATTATTTCCGCGCGCTCGAGAAGTGCGGAGAGCTCCGAATCGGGAAGTAGCGAGAGGAGAAGATTGCGCTCAGTGGTGGGCGCATGCGAGCCGTCGCCGATAACCGTTCGGGTCGATCGTGACCGCGTGGCCATAAAGCCTTCTTGTTGGCGTAACGCCAGAAGGTTCGGACCAGGCTAGAAGCCGTCGCGATCTGGTAGGGAGGGGCTTTAGCACACTACCACCTGCGTCATGCGGGGGCAAGGCTCAGACCTAGCCAGCTGGCGACTTCTGCTTTCGCGAACGCGAGACGTGGCCTAGATTGTGCGGTAACGAACAATCGGCAGTATGGAGGCTGCATGGACCATGAAGGGCATCGCGAATCGGCATCGGTGGACGATGCGTATCATTCCTCCCGGAAAGAAACAATCCGAGCGGACCTGGCTCGCAGGCTAAAAAAAATCTGCTCGCATCTCTCCGAGAGGGATTTCGAAGATCTCGTCGATGTCATGACTGAAAACAAGCTACGAGGCGATCGAAGAACGACAATCTGATCGAGCTCTACTTTGTCAGCGGCGCCGGGTTGCAACCGGCCCGCGGGCGGGCACAGATTCCGGCGAATCCTATACAGGGGTCACAATGGTAATCCGCCGTATTCCGCCTCTTCCCGCAGCAAAAACTATGGCGCTCGTATACGCAGCGATCGGGGTGATTGTCGGCGCGTTTATTACGCTGATTGGTTTTGCCGGAGGGTTAAAAACGCAGGACTTGCCGTTCGGCGGAGCTTTCGGTCTCGCCGCGATCATCATACTGCCGATTTTCTACGGGATCATCGGCTTTCTCGCGATTCTGCTCATGACCTCGCTGTACAACTGGGCTGCGGGACTTGTGGGAGGTATAGAGATCGAAATACAGGAAGGGGAGATTTAACTGCAATTGCCGCGGAGGCGCGGAGCAAACAGAACGGCCGCTAGTGAGAACGGCGCAGGGAGACCGTGAGACCGTGAGAAAAACGCAACTACGCCTCTTTTCATTTTTTTACAGCGTAACTGCGTGCGAGTGATTCCCGCAGTTGCGCCGTTTAAGAAAAAATTTCCGCAGTTCTCACGGTCTCACGGTCTCCCCGCGCCGTTCTCAGCAGCTTCTTCCGCGTCTTCGCGTCTTCGCGGCAAGGTCGTTCTCTGCTAACTCTCTTTTCCCTCTCGGCTCTCTTCTCTTCCCTCCTCCTTTTCTGGGTAGAGCCTCTCTTTGCAAAGCTCGTCCTTCCTCTCCTCGGCGGATCGCCGGCGGTTTGGAATACATGCCTCATGTATTTCCAGGCGATGCTGTTGCTCGGATATCTCTACGCGCATCTGAGCTCGCGATTCCTCGACGTGAAACGACAATCGATAGTTCACGTCGCACTCGTTTGCGTCGCGTTGATCGCGCTTCCAGTTGGAATTCCGCGCGGATGGATTCCACCGACTTCGAATCACGTCATCCCCTGGTTGCTCGAGCTGCTCACGATCGGCGTCGGCGCACCATTTCTAGTTCTCGCTGCGACTGCACCACTCCTTCAACGATGGATCAGCCACACAGATCATCCCGCTGCAAAGAATCCGTACATGCTGTACGCAGCAAGCAATGCGGGCAGTCTCGTCGGCTTGCTCGCATTTCCAATTCTTCTCGAGCCACATCTCCGACTCAGCGATCAATCGAAAATCTGGAGTGTCGGTTACGGGGTTGCGCTCGTCCTCACCGCCACATGCGCTGTCGTCGTTTGGAAACGAGCGCGCGTTGCTGTCGAACCTGCGCAAGTGGATGTTGCGTCGCGTGCTCCCACAATGCGCGATCGCTCGAAGTGGATTGCGCTCGCATTCGCGCCATCGAGTCTGCTCCTCGGCGTTACGACTTACCTGAGCACCGATGTCGCCGCGATGCCGCTGCTCTGGGTCGTGCCGCTCGCACTCTATCTAATGACGTTCATCATTGTATTCGCGCGACAGTCGAGGTCGCCGAGTCGCGCGATTGCAATCGCGCATGCGGTGCTCGTGACGGTGTTCGTCATGCTCGCGTACCTCGATCCGGAAATCGGCTTGCGCTGGAAGTACGCGCTTCACCTGGGTGTCTTCACATCCACTGCGCTTGTTTTACACGGAGAGCTGGCCGCATCGAGGCCCGCGCCCAGGTATCTCACCGAGTTCTATTTATGGATGGCACTCGGCGGCGCACTGGGCGGGGCGTTCAATGCGTTGCTCGCACCGGTGTTGTTCAAGTCGATCACCGAGTATCAGCTCATCGTCGTCCTCGCGTGCTTTCTTCGGCCGAACTGGCGATCGCGCATGGTTGCCGGCCTGGAAGGAATCCCCGGATTCATTCTCGCTGTTGTTCCCGCGATAATGCTCGCTGTGATTACATGGATGGGGTTCAGCGACCGTCACGTGATTGGAATGCCGTTGAAGATGATCATCGCAATTCTCGGCTCGGCGATGATCGTGTCGCTGAGTGCGAATGCGATTGAATTCGGCACCGGCATCGCGGCGGTCGCGCTTTTCACATTCCTCTGGGCGCAGAAATCGGAAAGAATTCTTTACAGAGATCGCTCGTTCTTTGGAGCCTATCGCGTTCAAAGAACGGCTGGCCCGGCGAATTTTCTGATTCACGGCACGACGATTCACGGCGCGCAATTCCAGGATTCGGCGCGACGGCGGCTGCCTGTGACTTATTATCATCCTCACGGTCCAGTTGGACAGCTATTCGCTGCGCTGCAGGACCGATTTCCGCAAAAACGAATCGGCGTTGTCGGGCTTGGGACGGGAAGCCTCGATTGTTACTCGAAGCCCGGTGAAGATTGGACATTCTTCGAGATCGACCCGCTCGTCGCGAAAATCTCGGGGAGATCGGGCTATTTCACTTTTCTTCGTGATTGCGCGGTGCATCCGCGAATTGTTTTCGGTGACGCGAGACTAACTCTTGCCCATCAGCCCGCGAAGCGATTCGGATTGCTGGTTATCGATGCGTTCAGCTCCGATGCGATTCCCGTACATCTTCTCACTCGACAGGCGTTCACGTTGTACAAGAGGGTGCTCGATGATGACGGGATTCTGTTCGTCCACATAAGTAATCAGCATCTCGATTTGCAGCCGGTTGTTTCCGAGCTCGCGAAGGATGCGGGATTGGTTGCGTTGCTCGGCGCGCATAGCACGAACGACAGGGAGTCGGAAATCGATCTCGATTACAGCTCTGATTGGGTTGCACTTGCGCGAAGGGCGGAGGATCTCGGAGCACTCACTCACGATTCGCGGTGGAAAGTGCTTACTGCAAAGGCGGGCGCTCAGCCGTGGACCGATGATTACTCGAACGTCTTCAGTGTGATCAAGTGGTAAGAAAAACGGATTGGACAGATTCTGACTGATTAGGTGCGGAGCGGAGCACGGGCAGCAATGATCGTGATGTTGTCCTTGCCCCCGCGTGACAGAGCAAGATCCAGCAAGTCGCGAACGAGCTGCTCCGATGACTGAGTGTTCTCGAGGGCATTCTCGAGCTCGGCATTCGAGACATGCTTCGTGAGTCCGTCGCTGCACATGAAGACGACTGCCCCGCGCTTGTGAACGTCGACGCGTGTTACAACGGGCAGAGCTTCGTCGGCACCGATCGCACTCGATAAGACATTCCTGAATGGCGATCTCGCGAGACGATCAGCCGGAAGTATTCCCTGATCGACCAACTCCTGCCCGATGGTCTGGTCGCGCGTGATCTGATGGAGCTCGCCGTCATAGAAATACGCGCGACTGTCTCCGACTTGCGTGACATACAACCACGGCCAGACGGCAATGCTCAAAGTCAGTGTGGTCGCCATCTTGGTTCCGTCAGGACGCTGCGACGCCTCCGAGCGCACTGCAGCGTGAGCTTCGAGCGCCGCTGCCCGCAATGCATCGAGGAACTCTTCATCTGTCGAAGCACCGGCTGCGTGATAGCAACGAAGAGTCGATGACACGTAACGCGTGATCGCTTCGGCCGCGACCCGCGCGGCTTCACTACCAGCGTCGGCCCCGCCCACGCCATCCGCAATGAGAAGAACCGTCGCCAGTCGTGTCCCCCGCAAAGGGAGTGCGTCGGTGTTGGTGAGACTGGTGCCGTGAATCACAACCTGAGGATGAATGGTGCAAACGAGAAACTGATCCTGATTATCCGCGCGCACATTCCCACGATGTGTGATGCCGAAGAGATCGAGCTCGTCGTCGGCCGGTCTGATGCTCTTCAGGTCAGGCGTCTTCATCGATGCGCTTCGCGAAGGTGAGCTTGTCATCTCCCTCTTTGTAAAAGTCGGGAATTCTCGACACGAGCTCGTAGCCGGCGCGCTCATAGAAGCGAATGGTCGCAGCGTACGTTTCATGCGATGCTGTCTCGATCAAAAGCAATCGACCTCCTCGCGCGCGCGCCTCATCCTCGGCGACCTTGGTCAGAATCTGGCCGTATCCGCGGCCCTGTGCTGACGGGTCGACCGCAATCCAGTAAAGATCGAACGTTCCATCAGTGAGCGGCGTCGGTCCGATGCAAACGTAGCCGCGAACACCTTCATCGTCTTCGATTACCCAACAGATGTAGTCGCTTTTCTCGCCGTCCGCGAGCCATTCGTCAACCAGCTCGAGCGCAACCTCCACCTCATCGCTCGAGAAATTCCCGACAAGACTTACAAGATCGACGATTGCCGGTCTATCGCGGGCCTCGAGCGGACGCGTTCGTGTCACTCCCATCCCTCGTCGGCCAACGCCTCGTGCAACTCGGTTGGATGATGCCGCAAATAACGCTCGCGGCTGCTCGCGCGCTCGTGCGCCTTGTCGTACGTCATTCCGCCGGCCATCAGCCGTCGCTCGAACAACTCGTGAAAAAGTATGAAGCCTCGCTCGTCGTCGTGAATGTCGTCGTCAATCCACACTTCGTTAAGGGGCACATACTCGTAAACCTGCTCGTGGCCGCCTTCCGTGAACTCGATGTCGAAGACGCTGCGCACGAGTCTTCCGTCCACCAGCCAAACGGTTACACCGTTGTTGAGTTTCTTGAGCAAACGACTGTGCACGCGCTCGGGCTGCGGGAGATCCTTGCCCTTGGTGAGCTTTCGGAGATCGCCGGCCGCGATGCGCATCTTGCGCTCCATTTTGTTCGCCTGGCGGCGCGCCGCATCGTAATCCTTTCCGGCGCACATGAGGCGACGCTCGAGTGAAGCGTGCGCGAGAAAAAAACGGTGCTCGTCGGGATCAGATTCCTGGTCGATCCAGATTTCGTTTTTTGGAATCGAGTCGAATGAGCCGCTGTGGCCGAAGTTGCTGAATTCCTCATCGATGTTTTTTCGAATGTATGAGCCGTCGACGAGCCAAGCCTCTACGCCACGCCGATGGTATATGCGCTCGATGTACGGCCTCTGACGTTTGCGGGAACCATGCGTTTTTTTTCGCGGTGCCATCGGGCCTCGGGCGCCCGCTCTCGGCTGCCGGGCATCGGTTACCAGTTGTTTGGTGGTATCACTTTTCAGCCGAAGAATGTACTATAGACGCGCTGAATTGCTGTTCCGGTCGGCCGTTTCATCGCAGATCGTCACAAAAAAAGCTCTCGTTCAAAATCTTCCCCTATCAACGGAGCACAGCATGGCAATGAACACATCGAAGGTGCTGGTTGGTGGAATCGTTGCGGGCATCGTCTTGAACGTCATCGATTGGCTGGTCTACACCAAGCTTATCGCAGCACAAATGGCGGCACAAATGGACGCCTTCAAGCCTGGACTGAGCGCGGCGATGATGTCGGGTAATGCGATCACGATTTACGTAATCACCGATTTCATCTACGGTCTCCTGATCGTGTGGACGTACGCGGCAGTCCGACCTCGGCTTGGCCCCGGCCCAAGGACCGCGGCTACGGTCGCCGGTCTGTTCTGGCTCTACGGCATTTTCATCAACTCCAACATGCTCATTTCGGGAATGATGAATTACAATCTGTTCTGGATGACTTCACTTATCACATTGATAACGCTGATCATCGGGGCAGTGGCTGGCTCGGCGCTCTACACCGAAGAAGGCGCACCGGCGGCGTAAGAGCAACGCTGCTACCCGCTACCCGCTACCCGCTCACCATGAGCGGGTAGCGGTTTTTTATTGGAGGAGTTGATGAACCGATTTGTACTCGCGGTCATGATTGGTGGATTCGCATTGATTACTGCGTGTACCGCGAAGCAGCAGGAGCCTCCGACGTCGTCACACAAAGCGGTTCTAGACGCGTACATCGCCGCATGGAACCAGCACGACTCGCTCGCGGTCGATACGCTGCTGACGAAGGACGGGGTGCACGAAGACGTTCCGTTCAGCATCCGCGCCACGGCACCGGATGGTGTGCACGCATTCATGCGTGATCTCATCCAGTCGTCGCCCGACTACGTCTGGAAAATCACCAACGTTGTCGACGGTGATAACGCGCTCGGAGCGGAATGGAGGTGGACAGCCACCTACACCGGCGACTCACCAAACGGCCCGGTCGTTGGATTCAAGATTTCCGGACGAGGCGCGTCGATAGTCGAGCTGGAAAACGGAAAAATCAAACGATTTTCGAATTACTACGACGAAGCCAGCTGGTTCCCGAAGAAAACTGATCAAAAGTAGAAAACGGATTGGACGGATTGGCACCGATTAGAAAGGGAACGGCTTCTAATCTGTTCTAATCCGTCCAATCCGTTTTCTACGGTGAAGCCGGTGGCGGCGCAGCAGGAGGAGGGGCGGGTGCAGGCGTCGGTGCTGCGGATGGCGCGCCGATATCGACTTTAATATTCGTGCCTTTCGACGCCGAGGGGCTGCGAAAGAAGAACACCCACGCGAGAAGCAGGATCACAACAACGAGCACAACGGCGACGATAGCACCCGATCCGCCGCCTCCACCGCCTCCGCCGCCTCCGCCGTTGGACGAGGGCGGTGGCGAAGACCCAGGCGTGTTCTGAATGTTGACGTCTGCCATGTGTTCTCCAGTAGGTAGTGCCCACCCATCTGCGAAGAAGATGCCAGAGCGGTAATTTCCCTCACCCCAAGACCGGAGATGGCCGTGATAGGTATTACGTCCCTGTGGCTCCCGATTCTGCTGTCGGCGGTAGCGGTGTTCGTTGCGAGCTCGATCGTCCACATGGTCATGCCGTGGCACAAAGGGGACTATCAGAAAGTCCCCGACGAAGATGCGCTCCGAGCTGGCGTCGGACCGCTCGCGATTCCCCCGGGTGACTACATGGTTCCGCGCCCTGCCGGGCGAGAGGACATGAAGTCCAGCGCCTTCATGGACAAAGTGCGCGCCGGACCGAATCTCATTGTCACTGTTCTTCCGAATGGCGAGTGGTCGATGGGAAGAAATCTTGTTCTCTGGTTCGTGTATCTCGTGGTCGTCAGCACTTTCAGCGCGTACATCGCTGGTCGCGCGATGCCCCAAAATCCGGCGAGTGGGGAGATCGTTCGATTTGTAAGCACGACGACGTTCATTGCTTATGGCGCAGCACTTTGGCAGATGTCGATTTGGTATCGCCGGTCGTGGAGCACGACGATCAAAGCCACCTTCGACTCACTGATTTATTCACTCATTACTGCAGCAATCTTTGTCTGGTGCTGGCCGCGATAACAGCTTCGTCGTCACTTGCGGCAGAGTATTCCGAGACCGCCGCCCAATACGATAAGCATTGGGCGCCCGTCATTCGGCCAATGGCGCGGCCTATATTCGCCGCTCTTCCTCTCCGCACCGCGCAGACTGTGCTCGACGTCGGTGCCGGAACCGGCGCGATGCTGGAGGACATTCGACAATCAGCGACGCGCGCATCGATCATAGGACTCGACCGCGCGGCAGGAGATGCAAGCGGCGGGTCATCGAAAGACTCGAGATGTTGAGTTACTCTCAGCTCGAGTATCGTCCCGAGGTTTTATTCGCCGTCGCAGGCAGCCGCTAGCGCGTTTTTTTGGATCGCACCATAATCTGAAGGGCTAAGAAAAAGGAGAGGGGATGATTCTCGTTGCGGGGTCCACCGGAAGTCTCGGGACGGAGATCGTTCGTCTTTTACGCGAGCGTGGGGAATCGGTGCGCGGACTCGTGCGCGCGACGTCCGCTACGGAAAAAATCGCTCACCTCAAGGAGCTCGGCGCCGAAACCGCCGTCGGGGATCTCAAGGATCACGCGTCACTCGAGGCAGCATGCAAGGGAACGACGACGGTGATCTCCACTGTGACGATCATCACGACGGCTCAAGCCGGAGACTCTTTCCAGGATACGGATGGGGCGGGGAACATCGCCTTGATCGACGCTGCGAAAGCCGCGGGTGCCGATCACTTCATCTACATCTCGTTCAATTTCGAGGATTTCCCATCGACACCGCTTACCGATGCGAAACGCGATGTCGAGGAACATCTCAAGTCAGGATTGCTCGACTACACGATCATCAAGCCGCCACTTTTTATGGAAGTCTGGCTCGGGCCTCATCTCTTCGGCGATCTGGCAGCGGGCGAAGTGAAGATTTACGGGGCGGGAACGGGAAGAGTCCCGTACGTCTCGACGCACGACGTTGCGCAAGTCGCGGTGAACGCTGTGTATTCACCCGAGGCGCGGAATCGGACGATTGCGTTCACTGGTCCGGACTTATGTACGCAGCGCGAGGTCGTCGAGGAATTCGAGTCGGCGGTGGGGAAGCCACTGATCGTGACCGAAGTTCCTGAGCAGGTGCTCGAGATCCAGTGGCAAGGCGCGCAGAATCCGTTCGAGAAGACTTTCGCGGGCTTGATGCTCGGAGTCGCGCGCCTCGATCAGCCGGCGATGAGCAGGGACGAGACGCTTCCAGATGATATGCTGACGATACGCGAGTTCGCTCAAAGACGAGCGCATGACTCCGGATTCTAGAGACGGAACTACGTAACGTAGTTCAGCGATTATTCCGTGCGGGCGCTCCGTCCGGCGGGTCAAATCCATCAAATGGAAAATCCCGGTAGATCTGCGCCAGCGCTTCGAGGAGCGCTGGTCCGCTGCCGCTCACTCGTCGGGCCGCGACCAGGTGCGACGTGAAGTAAGCACCGCGTTTCGTCGATAGATCGTCGAATCCAACGCCATGTCCGCTCGATGATGAGTGAAGGATCCGATTTCGACCCGCGTAAAGCGCTACATGACTGATCACCCCATCGCGACCGCGAAACAACATCAGGTCGCCCTCGCGCAAGTTGCTGATCGAAGGCGTTATCCGCTCGCCCGAGTGTGCCATCTGTCGAGAGGTGCGCGGAAGCGGGACACCGTGCTTGTGATAGACGTACTGCACGAAACCGGAACAGTCGAAGCCGTCAGGCGTGCTGCCGCCCCAGACGTACGGAACTCCAATGTATTGGCGACCGGTAGTGACAGCTGCGCGAGCTCGTTTTTTTGAAGAGCCACTATTCGCGAGAACTGTTCCGGCGTTCGAGACATCACGCGCTGTCTTGATAACACGGGCAGCTCTGCCGAGTCCGGTGATTCGAATCCCTGAAATCGTGATTTGGGAGCTCAGGGGAAAAGGAGAAAGAAGGAGGAAAGCAGGAAACGCGACGCTTACCAGGCGACGATTCATACGACAACTCCGAGATTTTCTGCGTCACTCGGCATACGGTGCGCCGCGCGATGAGAAATCGTGTAACGTGTTGAACGAGAATGAGGTTACGTCTCGCGGAGAAAAACTCGCGAAGTGAATTCGTCTAATCGCGGTGACGGTTCGTGTCCACTTTACTGGGCGGGAGCGGGGGGAAATGAGTAGATTGATTGCTGCGGACTCCGCAATTTTCCCCTCGACGCAGCTATTTATGACCGCTTTCAAGAATGCGCAGCAGCACCTCCTCTACAACGGCCGCCATTTTCACTTCGTGTCGTACGATGCGCAGCCCGGAAATGTGAAACGTGGAATCGCTGAAGTCGGGCCCATGTGGTACCTCATGGGGCCCAACAAGCGATGGCCGGTGATGCCGCACACGCCCGATCAGTCCGACGAGGAAGTCGTGACCGAGCTAAAGACTTGGATCACTGGGCAGGGGCTCGATCGGTAGAAAGCAGATTTCACGGATCAAAACTGATCAGAAACGCTTCTGCTTCTATCCTGCTCGTCGGTTTTCTGGCGGGTTGCTCCTCTGGTCGTAGAGCGAACGGACCAGGGACTACACCGGCACCGGAACGCGCAAAGATCACATCACTCCCGGAAAACGCCTGCGAGCTCCTTACGCCGGCAGAGATCTCCGCCGCGATCGGAAGAGGCGTTACGCGCGGGCGGCGAGTGCCCGACATCGGTGAAATCCTCCGCGCGGACAACGAGAGCAGAGTTCCGCGCGAGCGTGCGATCTGCAGCTACGATACGCTGAATGAGTATGGAAGCATCATCATCATCGTGCCTTCGGTGTCGCAGCAAAACCCGGCAGCTTTTGAGAGGAGCCGCGATGAATACTCGCGCCGATCGCGCCCGGAGCAGATCGAAGGACTCGGCGAAGATGCATGGCTCGAGAGTGGCGGCGCGCTTCATGTTCTCGCAGGAAAGAACGCTCAATTCATCGTCGCTACCAGGACTCCGCGAGAGACATCGCGCGAAACACTAATGGCCGTCGCCAGGGCAGTGGTGGAACGACTGGCGAGATAGCGTAAATTCAGCGCCATGCCAAAAACCACGGCCTCTGTCGAAGATTATCTCGCGGGACTTCCCGCAGATGATCGAAAAGTTCTGTCGAGTGTGCGCGACACGATTCGAAAGAATCTCCCGGCTGGATATGAAGAAATTCTTCAGGGGAAATACATCTCCTACGTGATACCGCTGTCGCGGTTGCCCAAAACGTACAACGGGCAGCCGCTTTGGTACGTCGCTCTCACGGTCCAGAAGAATTACTACACGCTGCACATGGTCGCCGCGTACGGAGATTCGAAAGTGCTCGCGAGGATTCAGAGCGGATTCAAGAAGGCCGGGAAAAGGCTCGACATGGGCAAAGCGTGCATCCGCTTCAGGAAGATCGAGGACCTGCCGCTGGACGTAATCGGCGAGAGCGTTGCGAGCGTTCCGGCGGAGGGGTACATCCGACGATATGAGTCCGTGAAGAGGAAGTAGTCGAGATGAGAAGAATCGTCGTGGTCGCGGGCTCCGTATTCTTTGCGCAAAACTTGTTGGCACAGGGGGCCGCTACGGTAATTCACGCAGGACGGGTGCTGGATGGGCGAGGCGGTACGCTTCGCAATGTCACCATCGTGGTGGAAGGATCGAAGATCACGCGAGTGGACACAGCGCGCGCACGGAGGCGCGCGGCCGACTACGAGTTGGGAACGCTAACTGTGTTGCCGGGATTGATCGATTCACATGCGCATCTTGCGTGGTACTTCAATCGCGCCGGAAAACTTCACACCGCCAACGATGGCGATACTCCGGCGCAATCGATTCTCGCCGCCGCTGGGAATGCGTATACGACACTCCTCGCCGGCTTCACGACAGTGCAGAGTCCGGGATCATTCGAGGACAAAGATCTCCGCGACGCCATCGCGTCCGGTGCGATTCCCGGCCCGCGCGTTTTGACATCACTCGAGCCCCTGGAAGATCCGACTCTCTCGCCTGATTCGCTGAGAATGCTCGTGCGCGAGCGAAAGAAACAAGGCGCCGATTTCATCAAGATCTTCGCGTCGAAGAGTATCCGCCAAGGCGGCGCCGCTACTATGACTGTGGCGCAGATGGAGGCGATGTGCAGCGAGGCGCGCGCACAGGGATTACGAACGCTCGTGCATGCACACAGCACCGAGTCTATTGAGCGGTCGATTCGCGCTGGCTGCACACAGATCGAACACGGACTTTTTGCGACCGATGAGGTGCTGAAGGAAATGGCGCAGCGCGGAACGATCTTCGATCCGCAGTGCAGACTGATCTTTCAGAACTATCTCGATAACCGGCCGAAATTCGATGGAATCGGCAACTTCAACGCGGCAGGATTTACCGCGATGGAAAAAGCGATTCCGGTGGCTCGCACGACCTTTCAACACGCGATTGCGATTCCAAATCTCAAGATCGTTTTCGGAACCGACGCAGTCGCCGGCGCGCATGGACGAAATGCCGAGGATCTCGTTTGTCGTGTAAAGGAAGGGAAGCAGTCGCCTATGAAAGTAATAATCTCGGCGACATCGGCTGCCGCAGAAGCGATGGGACTAGAAAAGACGATCGGCTCGATCGCGCCAGGCTATCAAGCCGATATTATCGCAGTCGAAGGTGACCCTACGGTTGATATCACGGCGTTGCAAAGAGTGCGGTTCGTAATGAAAGAAGGGCGTGTGTACACCGTGCTACCGAGGAAATAACCCGTCACGGGTACGCGTGACGGGTTCGACTATTTCAGAGCTTTCGTAAGCACGACACCGTCGAGTTTTTCCGTGGGTGTAACCCCTGCAGCAACAGCAAGTGTGGGTGCGATATCGACGGTTCGCACGAAGTCTGAATATTTGCCAGCCTTGAACGGCGCTCCGTAAAAAATGACTGGAACGTTGCTGTCGTAGTCGTACGGCGTCCCGTGCGATGCGACGAGCGGGCCGGCCCACAGACTTCCTTTCGTCAGAGTCACGATGTAATCGATCGACGCGGTAGCGGGGAATTGGTGCGTCCATCTTCGTGTGATCGGATCATTGATTGTATCGCCTTTCACGAGATCGCTGAATCGGTCGACTCGATACACGCCGGGAATCTTCAGCGCTTCATCGCGGAAAACACGAAGCACGGTGTCGGGATTCACTTTCGCTTTTTGAAACGCCGCGTGATCGATGAGAATCACCTGCTGATCTGCTTCGAACGCGAGACTATCCAGACCGAGTGCCTGCATGCGCTTCCGCGTTGCGGCCACTGCGGGCTGAAGCGTAACACGCGTGGGCGCTGGCTTGACATTCTGCGCCAGCTCCGGAATGGTACCGAATCCGTGATCGGCGCTGAGAGCAACGATGACGCGCGATGGATCTCGCAATTTGAATAACGAATCGAGAAACATTCCGATGGTGCGATCTGTTCGAAGCACCTGATCGTGCGCCTCTTTCGAATCCGGTCCAAGGCGATGATTGATCAGGTCCGTTGCCGACAATGAGAGCGCGAGTACATCCGTCTGAGGTCCTTCGCCGAGATGAAGAGCGCTAACCCCGTCGAGTGCGAGTGCGACCTCCAGCTCGTCGCCAAATGGCGTCGCCCACAAAATCCCTTCTACCGCAGCGGGATCAGTGGGAAGAACGTGCGGAAAAACAAAATCTCTTCCACCGCCCTCGATGCTGACGCTGTCCGCCTCCTTGTAAGCGCTGTCGGCGAGGAGCGGATTCCAGGTTTTTCCGCCGTAGCTGTCAGGAATTCGGCGCGCGTTGAATTTTTTCACCCAGTCGGGAAGCGAATCCGCGTAGTAGCGACTCGTAGTGAATTCGCCATCGAGTGCATACCAGTAGACTTGCTGCTTCGATCTGCCAATCGGGAGAATTGCGCCGCGATCCTTGGATGAAACTGACAGAGCGCGTGATTTTGGATTTTTTGCGTTGAGCCAGTCGAAGAGCTCCGTTCCCTGAAAACGTTTCGGGGATGCGCCCAGGCCGCCGGAAAAGCCGAGGAGAGGCGATTCGGGATCCAGAACGCCCGCACGATTTGCTGCAATGCCTGTCGATCGAGGGAAGCGGCCCGACAACAGAGTCGCGTGCCCGGGAGCGGTCTCGGTAATTGCGTGATCGTGGTGAGCGTTTGTGAACCACGCACCACCGTTCATCAATCGGCCGAGGCCACCGCGAAGCTGGGGACCGAATCTATCGAGATTGCCCTCACGAAAACCGTCGATCGTGATCATCACGACGAGGGTCGGTTTGGAAGATGATGCCTGAGCCCCTGCGCTCGCGGCGGAGAAAAGACAGAGGGTGAGAAAACGAGAGAATTTTGACATAGGCCCCGAATCTGACTGGGTGCGCACAACTGCGCTACCCGCAACCTGCTGCCCGCTACCGGCGGCCGCCCAACGCTTCAGCTATGGCGTATGGAGTGCTTCTCCACGATTTTGTGTCTGTGGAGACAGAACAAAATGGCGGGTAGGATCCCCCGCCCGGGTTTATCGCCCGCGACACGTGTTGTCGTGAAGGTCGTCATTTATTACGTGCTTTTGCTGGGGCTCGGCTCTCTCGCTTTGCGCGAGCTGCCGCACGCCCCAGGATTCGCGAGCTACGCGCTTCAGCCGATTTTCGGCAATGAGCCGACCGCGCCGGTGAAGCGCGGGGCCGCGTCGACGGTCGACCAGACAACGCTTGGCCTCCTGGCTTTCATCGCCATGTCAGCGGGCATTCTATTGTCTCTGCCAGTGGCATGGGTTTATCAGCTGACGAGGGCAAAGCGCGGGTACCAGCAGTCAGTGGTGCAGCTGCTGATAATGCTGCCGGTCGTCGTGGCGGGAATCGTAGTTTTGGTGAAATACAGCGTTGCGCTGGCATTCAGCCTTGCGGGCATCGTCGCCGCGGTTCGCTTCAGAAATACACTCGACGACAGCAAGGATGCAGTGTACGTTTTTCTTGCTACCGGCATTGGTCTCGCCGCGGCGGTCGACATACCGGTGGCAACAGTCATTTCGATTCTATTCAATGCCACCATGCTAGTGCTGTGGTACAGTGATTTTGGTCATCAGCCGGTAGAGCTCGAAGGAAGTATTGCCGAGCGCAGGCTCGAGCGAGCGAAGGAGCTCGCGCGGACAGGGACTTTCGTCGCGCGCATCGACGACGAAGTGTTTCGCGACATGAGTCGAGAACAGCTCGAGGGAGTCGCCGAGCGTGCATGGCGGCGAGCACATGGCGATCTCGACAGTGCGGGTCCCAAAACGCCGGATGCAGAAACGCGACTTCGCGTTCGCACGACCGATGTCGCGCGAATGCGTCACGTCGTCGATCCACTCCTCGACGATTACGCGAAGGATTGGAAGGCGAGTGAAGTCACGATCGACGGAGATGGCGTGCTGACGATCGAGTACGTGATCGAGCCAAAGAAATCAACCGATCCCGAAACGCTTCTCTCACTGGTGAGAGTAGCGTGTGGGGACGATCTCGTGGAAGCAGAGCTGAGGTAATGTCAATGAAAACACTCACAAAATCCGGCGGTCGCAGTTTCCTTACGCTCATCGCGGCAAGCAGCGCGCTCACAATGATCGCGTCGCTCCCGTTGTGCGCACAGTCGACGCAATCGCCCCAGGTCGCTCAACAGGGCACGCAAGCTCCCGAAAAGCCAAAGAAGGACAAGAGCGAGAAGAAGAAGACGGAAGAGGCGGCTGCGTTCTTCACGGGCACGACCCCGATCGCTGTGACGCTGACGACCAACCTCCACAAGATTCGTAGCGATAAAGGCGACAAAGGTCCGTGGCGAGACGCCACTCTCACTTACACCGGTGAGGACGGCAAGCCCGTGGTGGTTCCGGTTCAGATCAAGACGCGCGGAATCTGGAGAAAACACAACTGTGAGTTCCCGCCGGTGCGATTGAACATCAGTCGCGAGAAATCGAAGGGAACCATTTTCTACGGGCTCGACAAACCGAAGCTCGTGAGCTACTGCCGCAACGACGACACGTACGAGCAGTATGTGCTCGAGGAATACCAGCTTTATCGCATCTACAGGATCTTGACGCCCGCGAGCTACAACGCCCGGCTCATTCAAATGACGTATGCAGACGAAAATGGTGGAAAGGTAGACTCGAAGCGCGCAGCGTTTCTTCTCGAGGAGCCGGAGGTGCTTGCTGACCGGATGGGTACGAAGTTCATGAAGGAGAAAGGCGCCACTCCCGACTACATGGAGCCAAAGAGCAACGCGCTGGTGGGCGTGTTCGAGTATTTCATCGGTAACACCGATTTCTCGATATCTGCTCTACACAACATCGCGCTCCTCGCGCAACCGGATGGAAATGTCGTTCCGGTTCCATACGATTTCGATTTTTCCGGCGTGGTGAACGCACGCTACGCGACTCCGGACCCAAAACTCAGTATCGATAGGGTACGCGACAGATTGTTCCGCGGCTACTGCGGAGCGACCGAGGAGTACTCGAAGGTGTTCGATCTCCTTCGCGAGAAGAAAGACGCGATCTACGCGCTGTATCAGGACGACATCGGCAAGATGATGAGAAAGGATGTTGTTGATCAAACGATCAAGTACTACGACGATTTCTACAAGACGATCAATGATCCCCGCGCCGCTAACCGCGAAATCGTGAAGGCATGCATCAGCGGACACTGAATCGAATTAGAAACGTTTAACGCAGCCGATGAAATCATTCAGGTACGAGCTACGCTCCTCGGGACACCTCGAGGAGCTGGCTTCGTCGCGACTGCCTGAGGCGATCGCATCGACCGACGCAAAGCCTTCGCAGCACCGCGACATATTTCTCGACACTTCCGACGACACGCTTCGACGCCGCGACATCGTTTGCCGTTTTCGAATCGGCGCCGATGACAGCAGAACTCTCTCGCTGCGTATCGGAGGAGGAGATAACGGGTCGGAAGTGAGAGTCGATTCGCCGGTGAAGGCGGCGGATGCGGCTGCAGCGGCAGCAGAGAACACTGAAGCAGGCCGAAGACTTCGCGCACTCGTAAATCCCGAGGCGCTCGTTCCAAAGCTCGATCTGGAAGTCGAGCGTCTCACACGCAACGCCGACTTCAATTGGCTGAGACAACCGCGACTCGAGCTTCATTACGACAGCATCACCGCCCGTCACGGCAAGAAGGCCAGAACCTTTCATCAGCTGTGTATTCACGGAAAAGGGAAGCAAACCGAGTCGGTTGAGCGACTCGCGCGTGCTTTGGAGTCGGAGCATCATCTACGTCGCGTTCCCGTCGGACTGCGCGATCGCGCTGAGCTGCTTCTCAGATGGAAGGGAAGCGAGGACGAGAAGGAAGGGCCGACATCGCCCCGGTCTGTCCCCCGAACTCCGGGTGCGAAATTTGACAGCGCAAGCATACCGGAATTTCTGAATCCCGAGCTCAGTCTACTTGCGTTTCAAAGTCGCGTGCTCGCGTTGGCCGAAGATCCACGCACACCACTTGGCGACCGTCTCCGATTCATCTCGATAGTGAGCTCGAACCTCGACGAGTTCTTCATGGTTCGCATGGCGGGACTTCGCGAGAAAGCGAGAGAGCAACGCGAAGAACAGTGCGATGATGGCCTCACGCGCGGGGAGCAGGTCGAGCTCATCGGCGAAAGTGTCGCCGACATCATGGATCGTCAGGCGCAATGCGCGCGTGACTGTTTAGAGGAATTGGAAAAGCTTGGAATTCGTCTGACGAGGTGGCGAGACCTCAACGAGTCGCAAAAGGCTGCGCTCCGACAGGAATGCAAGGAGCAGATTCGTCCCTCGCTGATGCCGATGGCGATGACGCTGAGCCCTGGTCACCCCATTCCCCACCTGCCCCACCTCACGCTTGCGCTGGCAGTCGTGCTTCGAGATTCGGACGATGGCCGGCTTCATCTCGCGGAAATCGAGGTTCCGTCCGACGCTCCGCGGCTGCTGAAAGTTCCTGATACGACTGGAACGCTGATCACGATAGAGGAAGTGGTTCGCTCGAACATCGACATGGTGTTTCCGCCGGAGCGCGTCGCTGATGCTCATGTATTTCGCGTAACACGCGGCGGCGATCTCGATCTGAACGAGGAGAGCGCCGATGATCTGATCGAAGCCGTTGCAGATGCAGCAGGGCGCAGAATGATAAATCCCGCGGTGCGAGTCGAAGTCGAGCGGGGCATGCCGGGATTCGTGCGCAATCTCGTGCTCGAAAGTCTCGGACGCGAAGCCGCGGCGAAGGAGGCCGGGCTTGGTCCAGCGGACATAGACGAAGTCGATGGTCTACTCGACCTTCGTTGTCTCGCGAAGATCGAGCTACCTGATTTGCCGTACCTCCAATACGAGCCGTTCGAAGCTGCCGAGCCGTTTGCCGCAGACGAGTCGGTGCTCAACGTGATGAAGAACGGAGATATTTTCTGCCATCATCCGTTCGATTCGTTCGAGTCCACGGTGGTGAAGCTCGTGCGCGATGCTTCGGTTGATCCCGACGTCACGACGATCAAGATCACGCTGTACAGAGTCGGCGATCCGTCGGCGGTTGTGGAGGCGCTGCTCGCTGCGGCGCGGAATGGAAAACGTGTCGTTGCATTCGTCGAGCTCAAGGCGCGCTTCGATGAAGTGCAGAACGTCACCTGGGCTCGGCGCCTCGAGCGCGCGGGCGGCCACGTCATATCGGGCCTTGTCGGATTCAAGAATCACGCGAAGGTCACGCTCATAATTCGCAAGGAAGAAGGGAAGCTTCGCAGCTACGTTCACGTCGGAACGGGCAACTACAACACGAAGTCGGGTCGCGAGTACACTGACTTGAGCCTGTTCTCGATGCGCGAGGAGCTCGCTGCCGACGTCGTCGACTTGTTCAACGCATTGACTGGTGAGTCGCTGCCACCGTCGGGGCTATCGAGAGGTGCGCTTGCCGCTCCGGTTCAGATGGTGGATGCGATTCTCGCGATGATCGAACGCGAGGCGGCCAACGCTCGTGCGGGAAAACCTGCGAGAATAACCGCAAAGCTCAACGGATTGTCCGACGCCGAAGTTGTTCGCGCGCTGTTGCAAGCCGCAAACGATGGTGTAACGATCGATCTAGTCGTGCGAGGAATCTGCACGCTTCGTCCCGGAATTCCCGGGAAATCGGAAAGAATTCGAGTCGTATCAGTGGTCGGACGACTGCTCGAGCATTCGCGCATATATCGTTTTGAAAATGCGGGCAATCCCATTTACTACATCGGCTCGGCGGATCTTCGCCCGAGAAATTTGCGACACCGGGTCGAATTGCTCGTTCCTGTGGTCGACCCGAAGCACCACGCCGAGCTCGATCGGATTCTTGATTTATATCTCAATGATCCAACTGGATCGGAGCTCAATTCGAGTGGCGAATACGTTCAGCGCTCGGGGGACGGTGCGGGAGCGCAGGAACAGCTCATCGAAAGACATCAACAGAACAAGGTACCTGTAGCCTGATACCTTGTTCTGTTGTCTTTTGTATTTAGGGAATGGGGCGCGGCCTCGGCCACGGCCATGGCCACGGATTGAACGAGCTTCTCCCGGCGAGACCACGAACGGCCGCTTCTCTGATTTGCGGATCGCCTGATTCCAAGAGTTGAGTCAACGCAGCTTCCGATCTCTCGCCGGATCGCATCAACGCGCGAATCAGCGCGCGTCGCACTTCCTTTCCTTGATCGCGTTTCAATGCGTCGCGAATTGCGGGAACCGCCGTCGAGTCGCCTATCTGCCCGAGTGCCCACGCGGCTTTCAGGCGCGCGTCTTCCCTCTCGTCATTCAGAACCTGTATGAGTCCCGCCGGAGCTTTGCCGGTGCCGCGAAGCTGGCCGATTGCCCACGCTGCCGTTCCGCGAACGCGCGAGCTCTTGTCCGTTGCAGCAATGTTGCCGAGTGCGTCGACCGATGAACGATCTTCAAGCTGTGCGAGCGCCCACACTGCAGTCTCGCGAACCTTGTCGTCGGAATCGCGACGGGCAGCGTTTGCAAGAGCCGCTGATGCGCTGCGTCCTTCGAGTTGACCGAGTGCCCAGGCGGCCATTTCGCGAACGCGCGCATCGTTGTCCTGCGTGAGTGCGCCGGTGAGTGCATCGATGGACTCGCGAGACTCGAGCTGACCGAGCGCCCATGCAGCCGCGCGACGAACAGATGCAGAGTACGGAACTCGTCGAATCCATTTTTCCCGCTGCGATCACTGCAGCTTCGCGCACTTTGTCGGCGTCATCACGGAAAAGATTTTGAATCGACGATAGCGCTTTTCCATTTTCCAATCTTCCAAGAGCCCATGCGGAATTGGCACGCACTCCGGGTGATGCGTCGCGAAGCGCGCGAATCAGAGGATCGACGGACTTCGGCGAAGGGACTAATCCGAGTCCGAGTGCAGCGACTTCTCTCAGGGCGGGATCGGGTGCACCGAGTCTCGTAAGCAATCCATTGACGACCAGATCGCCGCGCTGTCTGCCGAGTATTTGGACAGAGATCTCGCGAACGCATGCGTCGTCAGTGGCGAGCGCCTCGAGCAAGCGATTCACGTCGGCGGCTGGAAGCGATCCGCGCTCGAAATCGAAATCGTCGTCGTCCGCGGCATCGTCGAGCGGTGTCATCGGCCCGCGAGACCAGTTCCCCCATCCATAGCCCGCTATCGCGTGCGATGCGAGCGAGCAAATGAGATGCGGCGCACCGCGCGCTTGAGTAAGGAGTGCGGTGATATCTATCGGAGGTTGTTGATCGAAGGTCGACTGATAATCACTCGATGACGGGCTCGCGAAAAACGCATCCGCTCCCGGCGCATTCGTTCCGCCCTCGGTGGAAAGCAAAACCGCTGCGACTATGACTCCGGCGATTGTGTGCATTGTGACTCCTTTCATCTGGCGCATGGCCATGGTAGTAATCGTAGGTTGAAAAATCAGCACTTCCTGTCAAAAGAAAGGCGCGCCAATGATTCGACGCGCCTTTGTCAGGCGCTTACGGGTACGGCCGAGGCTCCGGCCACGGCCATGGCCATGGACCCGTTCCCTTTCCTCCGGCCAACGCGCGAACTGCAATCGATCGAATCGCGGGATCCTTAGAGTCGAGCAGTCCTCGAAGCGCGTCGACTGATTTCTCTCCAGTTGCCGCGAGCGCGCGAATGTAATCGACCTGAAGATGCTGGTCGGTCTCCGCGCGGAGTGCAGCGTTCAATGCAGGAACTGCTGCCGGATCTTCGATTTCATAAAGCGCCCACGCAGTGATCTCGCGAACTCTTGGATCAGAGTCGCGCAGCAAAGCAATGAGCGCCGCGGGTGCCTGGCGCGGTGACATCTGACCGAGCGCCCACACAGCGCGCGTTCGGATTGCTGCACTCGGGTCTGACAATGACGCCATCACCGCGTCGGTCGAACGCTCGTCGCCAATTTCCCCGAGCGCCCACAACGCTGTCGCCCGCACTTTTGGCTCCGAGTCCCCACGAAGCGCTGCGATAAGCGCGTCGATCGCGGTTGGACTTCCATTGTCCGCCTGGCTCAGGGCCCACGCCGCCATCTCTCGCACGCTCGAGTTGGGATCTTTCCGCAACGCCGTGGCGAGCGCTTCAGTTGCCACCGACGTCTCGGCGTATTCCGAAAGGCCCCACGCTGCGATTCGGCGAAGCGATGCGCTCGTATCTGTCTTGAGAACGTTGGCGAGAAGTTGCGGCCGATCATCAGCGCGGCCCGTACCCTGGTCTCGCGATCGCTCTTGTCTTCGCAGCACTGATTCCACTGCCTTGTCGGCCTGTTTGTCGATCGCCTTCTCGTTTGGAACGGGTCCCTGGATTTCAGTATGCGTCTGCGTTTGGAGCTGTGTGTGTGTTTCGGTCTGCGTGTTCTGCGAGAACTTCTCGATCATCTGCTGAGCCATCGAGGCCACACCGCGGACTCCGGAATTCGGATAGGCCGGCTTTTTCTTTTCGGCTGGTGCAGGCTCTTCGTTCTTTTGCCACGTCGGCGCAATGGCCTTATCGAGGTCTGAGTGGGTTTTTTCCTTGACCGAGCCAATCGTCGCGAGAATTTCGGCGCGTGGTGCAGGGGCGGCGGCACCTACCACGACTGCGACCAGTGCGAGCGATGCAATGAGACCAGCCGATTGCCATCGACTCGGACTCGAGTGGCGAAGCTCGGGATCGAGAATCGCGAGCATTCTTCCCTCGAATTCTTTGCGACGCGCCATCGCGAGTGCGACCGCGGGAGTTCGATCGTGCCGAACCGACGTCACGATGTCGAGCAGATGCTCGGCATAATCGCTGGCCCGCGCGCCGCATGCGAGCGCAAGATCGTCGCACGCGCGCTCGCTCTCAGAGCGGAGCTGTTTCGCGGCTGTCCATACGAGCGGATGGAACCAGTAAATCGCGCAAGCAAGTCGCCCGAGTGTATGACCGGCGAGATCGTGACGTCGCACGTGGGCAAGCTCGTGCAACAGAACCGCGAGACGACGATCCGCTGTCCAGTCATCGCATTCCGCCGGCAGCACGATCGTCGGACGAAGAACGCCGCAAGCAAACGGCATCTTCGCGTCTTCGCTTCGAAGAAGTCGTGGTGCTTCACCGAGCTCCAGGCGATCGGAGACTTCATATAGAGGGACGAGCCAATCCTGCGTATCGAGGGGACGCGCGCGGCGAACAATTCCGCGAACGACGAGCGCACCGTACATGAGCCATCCAGCGATGAGTACGACGATCGCTGCCCATATCGCGACCACGGCCGAGAATCCTTTAAGTCCTTTGAGCCGAGCGAGAAGGCCACGACTCGGAACGATTGCGGTGATCGGCTTCGACGAAATGGTGTTGTCTACCGCTGCATTTACGCGCGCGTTAATGGCCAAGGCCGACGGCGCTTCCGTCGAAGTGCGCGGGCCATTTGTGTGAATTGTCGGGGCGGCAACACGAGTCGCCGGAAGAATAGCGAGTCGCAGCGGTCCCCATGCAGTCAACGCGGGAACGAGAAGCAATGTTCCGAGCGTGACGAGCCACACGAGATGTCGCGCGCCTGCCGAAGCGCGCCGCATCGTCACGGTTATCACGATTGCAGCTACCAGAATGATTGTCGCTTTCGCGAGCGTCATCAGCATCGAGAGGTTCGACGTGGGAAGCGCGAAGACACTCGAAAGGAAGTTCGGCATCATCGGTCCTATCTCCCGCTCTGACGAGCGCGACGAATTGTATTGCGAAGGCGAGCGATCTCGGCGTCGTCGATATCGACGTCGGACAATCTCAGAAGAGCTGTCACGGCCTGCTCAGGAGAATCCCCGAAATAAGTTCGCACGACGTGTGCGAGCACATCGTCGCGGGCGCGCTCCGTCGATTCGGCCGGATAGTAGACGTAGCGTGGCCCGTCCTCCTTGTGGCGAATCAGATTCTTTTCGCCGAGTATGCGAAGAACTGATCGGACCGCAGAGTAAGTCGGCGGATCAGGGAGATCGCCCATGATCTCGGCGACCGTCGCGCCATTTCTTCGATGAAGAATGTCCATTACCTGTCTCTCACGGCGGGAGAGATCGGGCGTTGCTGCTGTCTTGGTTTTCATAGGTGTCGCGGGCATCGGGTGACCGGTGTAATTGTGCTGCCGGGAATGAATCTGAGGGCCAGGTGCTGAAAAATCAACTGTGCTGAATTTTCAACAGAACGCGGCATTTGTCAAGGGTCGAAATGCTACATTTCGAAACCCTCGACAATGGTGTAATCTGTTGGCCCGGCAGATGAGGTACTCGGCCGCTCCACCTAAGAGGCTCCACCGCCCCTTTGTCTTTTCACGTACCTGCCCTCAACTACCATAAGGTTGGCGAGATCCCTGATGGGACGCGCCACCCCGAGAACTACGTACGTCCGGACCAGTTTCGGGCGCAGCTCAAATGGTTGCGCGCGGCCGGCTACAACTCCGTAACCGTCTCGCATTATCTGGCGTATCGTCGGGGCGAGTATTTGATGCCACCGCGTCCTGTGATGCTGACATTCGACGACGGATACCTGAGCAACTACGACGTCGCGCTTCCGATTGCGAGAGAGTTCGGATATTCCGCGACGGTTTTCATCGTGTCGGGAATGCTCGGGCGGACGAATGTCTGGGACGACGACATCCAGGAGCCGCTGCTCTCGGTCAATCACATTCGAGAGCTTCAGTCACAGGGCTTCGAGTTTCAATCACACACGCGGACTCATCAGCCTCTGACCGAGATTCCTTCGCCTGATGCGC